>Ga0137393_10002804_pt1 | contig 11294 bp, 7 predicted proteins | sample 15con2h34BmetaG_FD_101396 | JGI IMG/M metagenome (GOLD analysis project Ga0137393, IMG submission 101396) | Vadose zone soil microbial communities from Angelo Coast Range Reserve, California, USA - 15con2h3.4B metaG | ecosystem: Environmental > Terrestrial > Soil > Vadose zone > Saprolite...
CAACCACTGCGCTATATCGGCTTTGGAGGCGGCGGCAAGCAGGTGCGCGATTTTCTGCATGTGGACGACCTTTGTGATTTAGTGCTTGACCAGATCCGCAATATCGATTCGTATCAGGGCAGCATCTACAACGTGGGTGGAGGCCGGGAGTGCAGCCTTTCGCTCCTGGAGACCACCATGCTTACGGAACGGATTACGGGCAACCATATTCCTATTTCTGCGTCCTCCGAAAACCGGCCAGCCGACGTGCGAATTTATATTACGGACAACGCACGGGTTTCGAAAGTAAACGGATGGGCGCCGAAGCGGGACGCAGACACAACCCTGAATGACATCCATGCCTGGATCAGGGCTGAGGAAGCCATGCTGAGGCCTGTACTCCTGAATTCGAAGGGGACGGTCTAAGAAATGCCGGAACACGTGGATCGCCAGGACCTTCAACGGATCTACAGCAACCGCTTTAAAGACAAGATCGAGTACCGCCTGCGGGTTTGGCGCGTCCTGATTTCCTACTTCAGCCGGTGGATTCCCGCCAGTGCGGCCGTTCTCGATCTGGGCGCTGGGTACTGTGAATTCATCAACTCTGTAAGGTCAGGATCGAAGTACGCGATGGATCTTAACCCGGACATCCGCAAACGTGCCGCCCCAGGCGTGGAGGTGCTGGAACAGAATTGCTCCGAAGTCTGGTCACTGCCGAGTGAAGCGCTGGACGTGGTGTTTACCAGCAACTTCCTGGAGCATTTGCCCAATAAGGATGCCGTAAGGCGGACGCTGCTCGAAGTTTACCGGTGTCTCAAGCCGGGTGGGCGGTTCATCGCAATGGGGCCGAATATAAAGTATGTGCCGGGCGAATATTGGGACTTTTTCGATCACTATGTCCCGCTGACGGAATTGTCGCTCGCCGAGGGGTTGGCGAACTGCGGCTTTGGAATCGAGCAACAGGTCGGGCGTTTTCTGCCTTACACGATGTCGGACGGGCGCGAGTACTCTATGTGGATGCTGCGCGCTTATCTTGCGGTCCCGTTGGTCTGGCCGCTTTTCGGAAAACAGTTCCTGGTTGTCGGCACCAAGCCGGCTTGAATATTTTGGCCGCTTACGTCGCAATCTGACGCTGCAAGTAATTTTTGTTGTCCAGGCAAGAATGGAAATCGGAAATTGAAAAGGATCTCACTCTTGCGTTACGGCATTCACTCTATCCGCACATCTTCCCAATATGCCCAATCCCAATACATGTTGAGATTGGGGTCCGTTTCCAAGATCAACCTTGCACCTTTAGGCGGGTCCAGCACGATTTTTGTCAAGTGAGTATCACGATCTTGTACTTCGTCCAAGGGGTTTAGAAGCTTTGACCACAAGAGAGTTCTGACACCATCTGCCTTTTGGAGCCAAACCTTAAAAATCACGCCGTCCGTCTTGTTCCCATCTGTGTAGGCGCCCGGAAGAATGCCAAAGCCGAAACTCAAAGTTTGCTTTCGTTCTTCAAGTGGCAGGAATACTTGAGACGGCGCGTGCGCGAAGAGTCCATACTTGCCGCCGGGTCTCTTGATCAACGACGGAGTGACAGCCGCCGATAGCGTATTTGACGGCAGAGTGAACGTCATGTTGGTACTGAGTTCTCTTATACTCTTTGCAAGTTCGGCTTGCGTTGCGTTTGTTGGTCCGATGGCCCAGGAACGGAGGTGGTTGAATCGAGGACGAAACTTGTCTTGTCCAGCTACCACACTGGAATCCAGTTTCAAATCATTCAACTTCCAAAGCGTCAGCCTCTTTATTTTGAACGCTCTTACGCTGGAGGGATTCACTAGTTCTATCCGGAAAGTTTCCAGCCGGTCGCTCAACAGCCACCGAGGCTGTGCGCCGAGCGGAAGGACCACGGTTGGCGAAAGCACAGCGCAGTTCACTTTCGGCGGATTGGGTTCTCCAGCGGAGGTCCAGGAAGTCGTGATCGTTGGATCAGGTTGACCGGAAATCACCTGGAGATCGAATTCGACCGTCGCAAAATCCGCCTCGGCTCCGGTCAGCGCCAACGATTTGAGATCGAAAGATACAACCGGGGATACCGATTGGCCGCCTGGCAAATTGGAATCAGGCGTCATGGGCGCTTCGGCGATCCTCTTGAATCTCGGCTCCAAAGATTTCCACGATTTTCCCCAGGCGGAAGGCAGGCCGCGAAGATCGGGAGCCAGGAAAACGGAATCCAGAAGTCCCAACCGCACAGGCCTTGCATAGCCGGGGGCCGGTAGCCGCTTTGGATCCACCAGGAAAGTGAATCCATCCAGCTCGATCGGATTGTACTTGAACGCGAGTTCACGGTAAAACCGGTAGCAGCGCAAAGAGGCTGGACCGCCGTCAAACATTTCGGCCGGCGCCACCAGCACTGCCGGCGCAGGGTCCGCCCTCCACTGCTTGATCATGCGTTCCTGCATTTTCTCGGAAGCGGCAAGATAGGGCACGTAAAGTTGAGGAATGGGCAGATCCAGATAATAGAACAACGCTTGACGGTTCGTGAGGTCGAGGTATGTCTCGTCCGGCCGCAATAGCAGTGACAGGGCATGTTTCAGGCTTGTGATTTCAGTCAGAGTCGCGGCGTCGGCGGTTACTCGTCCAATCGATGGGAGACCTAATTGGATTCCGGACACCAAGGTCTGGCCCGCCGGATAGGTCATCGTGTCCGCTAACGAAGCAGCTTTGAAGCGGAGGTACTTTAAGTTGTTGTACAACTGCTCTGGCAGGAAGAATGCAATGACGGCGTAGCCAGCTATCAGAAACGGCAGTGGTTTGAACGGCGGAAGAATTCGGCACATCAGAACGGGCAAAACAGTTGCCAAGAGGACAATCGTTATGGGGCCACTGCGCGATAGCGTTGCTCCCACAGAGTCTATGCGAACAAAGGTATAAACCGACATTGCAAGGGGCAGAACTGCTATGAACCACGCTGCGAGTATACCTTCCGGCTTACGCTCCGCTTTGGGCCGTTGCGTCTGCAAAAAAAGAGCGTAGAAACCGCCGATAGACACGAGGACCCAGGCCTCACGAAGCAGAGCGCCGACCGATGCTGTGGAGTTCAGCAGATCAAGGAACGTGCCATTCGCGGGAAAGTCTCCAAGAGATGGCCGAAACCGCATCCCATTGGCTACAACGTTGGTGCTCTCGTTATCCGTCGCGAACCAAATCCAACCTCGAATGACCGGAAAAGCAAAGACTAGAACCAGAGTGATGAAAGCGGCTAACATCGTGAGCTTTCCATACGTCAATCCTTGCCGCCCACTTCGTAACCAGCGGACGATTATATAGGCCGCCGGCACGGAGGCGCTAAAGGTTACCGCAGCCCCGACGGGGACATTGAACGCAAGCGAAGAGGCGCACACTGCTACACACGTCAGAAGCCACTTCAGTGGTTGGCTGAAGGTCTTGGGATTGACCAGTAAGAATACTGCGGCGGCCAGGAACATATCCCGATCCAAGAGGACAGCCACCGGGACAGCGCAGGCAACCGCCAAAAAGGCGCTACAAAGCGGGCGAGCGGCCCAAACAGTTATGAGGACCCCAATCCCGAAGAGAAAACGCTGAGATTCCAAAAAGCTTGCCGCCGTGCTGTCGAGAAAGGCCGACGCCAGAAAGCCGTACGCGTACGACATTAGGCCGTGTACGGGCGCGAAATTGACGTAGGGCACGCTGTGAAAGTGAAGGAATTGTTGCCAGGGCAACAAGAGCTCTCCGATGTGAAAATGGTCGCCGCTAAGATACGGAACTCTTTCATAGAAGATCGAACAATACACAGCGACCGCTGCGGCACATAGCGTCGACAGGAGTCGATCCAGCGGTTCAGACCGCGCGGTGGAGTGCTTCCACTTGGCATAGATTTTCCAGATCTGCCACCATGCTCCTGCAATTGGCACAAGCACGAGCACGCGCAGCCAAGGAGGCGATGCCAGAGTGAAGATCCCATCGGGAGTCCGGAGGTGAGCCGGAAGAAAAACCGAGTAACAAAGTGGAATACAGAGCTGCACAGCTAGAATGCCCGCCTCCAGCAGTCGCCGGAGATTCGGGGCGCTCCGCGAAAAGACAAGGGATGCCAGAATGAACACGGCGGCGGCGGCGGCCACAATCACCGGCAGGGCTAAGAGGTATTTTTGCATCGACAGCTGAGGGGGCAGCCATCGCCCGAGAGCTGCAGCGACGCCAAGGCCCGCGAAGAATGCCATCCCAAGAAGCGCGATGCTCATGCCAGTTATTGGCAACCCCTCGGTTCCGAGAACATCCCGTCGTGCCAAACCTACCGCCAAGTAGCAACATAGGCCCAGTGAAACCCAGAGCCAGGCACCGGCCAATCCCAGCAAGATGACGGTACCAGCGAACAGACCCAAGAGACCGGCTACACAGACCGCTTCCTTCCATCGGCTCCCAGCCGGTTTTCGTAGGAGAAGGCGAATAGTTCCGGCGCTGGCGAAAGTTGTCGCCGCCAGGAGGGCCATGAATGTAAACAGATATCTGAAGTCGCTGGATTTGTTCGAATCGGTCCACGAAACCCCGCCGACGACAATATCGCGATACCGCTCAGCCGGGTTGTCGTGCAATGCAAAATAAAAGGTTAAGCCTCCGGCCACGAACAACCCGTAACCGATCACCAATAGTACGGCGAGCGATCGGCCGGCATACGTCATCAGCCGATGAGATACTGAAGGTCCTGGAATCAATTCTTTATGGAATCAGTTGTCCGAGACATTGTCAACCTCTCAACGCTACTCAAGGCACCGGCAAACTGAGGTATACTTATTTTCGGACTCAGGTTTCGGACCGTTCGCGGCTTGGAATAATCGGAATTCCTCGAATAAGACGACGCTCGGTTCTTTTTCAGATTGATCTCACAACATGCCCCCGAAGACCTCTCTATGTTTCATTGCCTGGAATGAAAAGCAAGGATGCGAATTCGACCTTCCAAGATTCGATTTCACGGTCTTCGACGAAGTCTTCGCGATTGACGGTGGCAGTGTCGATGGAACCGTTGAAGTGCTGCAGAAACATGGCGTTGTAGTTCACCGGCAACTGCAAAAGAGTCTAAACGCCGCCTATTGGCAGGCAGTCGAAACGGCCAAGTGTGAAAACTTGATTGTGTTTTTCCCCAAGGGTACTCTCGATCCCTTGATTACAAAGCAGATGAAGCTGCTGCTACTACAGGGACATGAGTTGGTGGTGGCAAGCCGTCTTATCAAGGGAGGAAGGAACGAGGAAGATGAGCGGCTGTTTCGTCCCCGAAAGTGGGGAGTAAAGGCGCTGGCGTTGATTGCAGCGATTTGCTGGCGCAGGCAAGGCCCTCTGATTTGGGATGTTCTGCACGGCGTGAAGGGTTTTACGAAACAAGCTTTCCTGGAGATGAATCCTACTCCAACTGGTCTGTCTATCGATCTCGAAATGGTCGTTCGGGCCTACCGTCTCCGTCTTAGCGCGTGCGAGTTTCCTGTTGAGGAGGTGAGCCGGCCCTGGGGAGACAGCAGATTCAAGATCTTGCCCACGGGGATAAAGCTGGCGAAATATCTCTATCACGAATTTCATCAAACTAAGCCTTTGCGTCGTGGACTGCGGGGTGTTGCCTCCGCTGACGTTGAACGCGCGGCGACTTCCGGTGAGTAGCACGGGTTCGACCACGTCCGTCGTGGTTACATCGATTGCGTCTCCAAACCGCATTCTAAGAGCGTTGGCGGATGGATGCCGCGAGCATCGACAACAGTTTTATGTGATCGGCGATGTTGCCAGCCCCGCCCATTTCAGTCTGCCCGGATGTGAGTTCTTCGGTCTGCAGCGCCAGTACGACAGCGGCTTCCGAACTGCTCGCGAGAGTCCGACTCGGCACTATGCCCGGAAAAATATTGGGTATCTTCAAGCGATCCGCGACGGCGCCGGAATTATCGTCGAGACCGATGATGATAACGAGCCCCTGACCAGTTTCTGGAGAACGCGAACCTTGCGCCATCGGGTGCCGGTTCTATCGCAGCCGGGATGGGCGAATGTATATCGCTACTTCACGGATGGTCCACTGGTTTGGCCGCGTGGTCTGCCATTGTCGGCAGTGAAGCGCGAACTTGTCCCTTATGAGACTTGTGCGGTTCAAGAGGTTGATTGTCCGATTCAGCAAGGGTTAGCGGATGAAAACCCGGATGTCGATGCGATTTACCGGCTAACAGCCTCGCTGCCCATCCGATTTCGCTTAGAGCGCGCACTTGCACTTGCAACGGGAACCTGGTGCCCCTTCAACAGCCAAAACACAGTTTTCTTTCCGGAAGCCTATCCACTTCTGTATTTACCCGCTCTGTGTTCGTTCCGGATGACCGACATCTGGCGCAGTTTTGTGGCTCAACGCATTCTCTGGGAAAACGGGTGGATGCTTCTCTTTCACGAGCCCACTGTCATCCAGGAAAGAAACGAGCACGACCTTATGAAGGATTTTCGAGACGAAGTGCCCGGCTACATCCATAACGAAGCGATCGCCGATATTTTGAGCGGGCTGCCTCTCAAGCCAGGGAAGAACGAGATTGGGAACAACCTCGTTCATTGTTACGAGGCGCTCGTAAATGCCGATCTGTTTCCTCGGAAGGAACTCGACTTGCTTGAGGCGTGGCTTGAAGATCTCAACGGTCTCGGGAAACTGAGTACCGCCTAGAGTAAAACCGTCAGTTCCTCGCTGCTACTTGGTGGCGCCTCACTTGCATTCCACGTTCTGGATTAAAACGGAATGGTCCTTCCAACCGTCTTGAGGTTGAGGAACCGCAGCCTGAGTCACGGGAAGGAATTTCATTGGCACAGGAACGTAAACGCCCATTCGCAACGTGTACGTGCCCGCTGGACGGGTATTCGGAGGAGCGGCGAGAAATCGGTCATAGACCGAATCCCCCGCGGCCCAGGAACTTGTCGCAGCCCCAGCAGCATTCTTCAGCGGATGATCCAACTGAAAGAGGATATTGCCGGAGGCATCCAGCGCGTGAACGAAAACAAGATAATTCGCGCCAGGTTTGCGTAATGCCTTCCATTGAAACTCGACTTCCGTGTGGCCCTCCTTGCTTTGCGAAGAGTAGCTTGCCAACGCTAGCTCATCGCCGAAGTTGGCCGACGGTGGAGAAGCCGTGCTGGAAGCTTCGGTAGCTTGATTCTTGCTGTTCGAGCATGCACTCTGCATGAAGGGCAACAAGGCCAAAAAAAACCAAGGGGCGATCTTGCGGAAAAGCACGTTGCACTGTCTCGTGTTCAATGAATTGACCTTTCGACTCATTATCGCAGATCAACAGCACTGAGACACGCCGGAGAGCCAACGCGGTTAACAGCGAGGACAGTACTCATCGTGGCCAGGACTCGCCAACGACATAAGCCAAAGGCGCAGGAAAAAGACCTGCCACAATCAGCCTCATCAGCCGCACTAAAATTCCAAACGAATGTTCTGCGACTCGTTGGCATGAACAACCCGCCCGCCTTCAGGGAAGAGCGGACCTGCTGGGATAACTAGATTTGACTTCCTGCTATAACGCTCGTGCCGTAAGAGAAAACAACACACGCGACCAAGACTGTAAAAAGGGCTGTTAGTGACGGAGATTGTGGCATAATGGCAACCAAGCCACGAAAAGTGAGGACTCAGCCGGTTGAGGTAAATAAACCGGACCTGGGCCTTTCGGCGGAGCATACACGATAGTTACAGGATCGTGAGCATCCGATGCGAATGCTGTGCGATTACTTTCGCTGCCGTTGGCCTGGAGTCTTTCCGGCGAGCAGGTTCTGGTTGTTGGCGGGAAACCAGCATAAGTCTTGAAAAAGCCGAGTAGTCCTTGCGAATACGATGAACAGGAAATACAACATCGCGTTCTATCTGCTGTTGACTTACGCTGCCTCGATGACTCTTCCGCTGGTCTTCAGTAGTACAAGCACTGGGCTTGATCCTTCCTGGCACTTCGCCACGAATCACTTTGCGTTCTCCGGCTATAAATATGGTCCGGATATTGTCTTCACCGAAGGTCCGTTAGGCTTCGTCTATTGGCCAGAAAACATAGGATGGAATCTACCTGTTGCGTTTGCATTCCGTCTGCTCATATGGATTTTGCTCATTAGAGAAATGGCCGTCGCGTACCACAGGTCGCGCGCGGCGCCTTTCCCTTGTTTCCTCGTTGTTCTGTCCATCCTGGTGGCACAGCCGATCCTCAGCTACCTCTATGATGAGCTGTTGGCGTGCGCGGCGTTGCTAATGATTGTACGGGACAATCCGGAGGAGCAGAGGTTTTGGCATCTGACTTTCTGGTTGAGCGTCCTCCTGTCCGTTGCGTTGCTTGCAAAAGAGACGGGATACCTGATGCTGATGCCCGCCTTCACCGCATATTTCTTACTGTCGTATTTGGGGCAGCGAAGCAAGCCGTCCCGTGCGTCGCTGCTACGATTCGGCTGGATTGCCGCAGCGCCATTCATTGCGTATCTGGTATATAACCCTTCTGTGACCGGTTTGTGGTCGTACCTCACCGCCGCGTCCAGCATTGTGAGCGGGTACAGCGCGGCAATGTCCCTTCCTATGCCTCCCGGCGATTACTTTGGTATTGGCGTTTTCGCAATCCTGGTATTGGGCTTCGCGGCCTATGGGTGGTGGCGGAAGTGGCTCGGGATCGGGTCTATCGCCTGCGTGATGATAGGGTTCTTTGTAGTAGTCAAGCATAGCTTCGTCCGCCACGGCCCGTTTTTCTTCTATGGATTCGGACTAGTGCTGTTTGCAATTCTGGCCTTGAATTGCCGCCGCGTGAAGGCCGCAATAATTGCCTCAGGCGCAATCTGGGTGGTTCTGTGCGTCTTGTCGCTAGCGGGAATGAACTCGGTTTTGAAGACGCTCTCGATCGGGCGGTGGGATCCCGTCCCCCACGTCAAGCAGATCGGTAAATTGCTTCATTGGAAAGAGTCCATGGCTGGAGTGGCTGCGCAGACCGAGGCAAACCTTCTCGCTGACGCGCTGCCCGATTCTGTACTTTCACGAATTCAACGAGCTCCGGTTGTTGTCTTTCCCTGGGAATTGTCATACGGTCCCGCGAACCATTTGAATCTGGTGCCGCTTTACACCTTGCAGTCCTACTCCGCTTACACCAACCGGCTCGATCGCGCGACCGCCCAAAACTTAGCAAGGACTCCTCGTGATACTCGTCTTTTAGTTGAATGGAAGAGCATCGATGGACGTCATCCGCTGTTGGATGTGCCAGCTACCTGGGAGGCTATATACAACGGTTTTGAAGGTGAGCAGGCCGCGCCTGGCCTCCTGCTCCTGAAGAAGAGGGAACACGCGACCGCTTTCACCTCCAAAGTTGTTAGTCGGACAATAAGCGATGTCCACCAATGGCATATCGTTCCGGACCGTGAATACGCTGTGAGTGCTAGCGTAACATTCTCACCGACTCTCGTCGGGATCGCGAAAGGGTTCTTGTATAAGATCGACCCTGTTTACATGGAAGTAGAGACGGACCGCAGCGAACAGATGCGATTCAGGGTCGTCCCGGATGTGTTACGGTATCTGTTCGTTATCAATTGTCTTCCCCTGAGCCAAACCGGTCTGGAATCGCTTGTATTCGGACACGTGTGTGAACGGAAGGTCAAACGTTTTCGGTTTTCGGGCGACGGAGTAGACTCATTCTCCTCGGCCGAGGTGACCTTTGCGGAAGCGCCTGGAGCCCGCCTGCGCTTCGACGCGGAGAAGTTTTTTGAGTTGGAGAGCGGCGCCCACGACGTCCGGTTTGGTAACAAATTCCTTCTGCGGGGCGCACGTCTTACGCCTAATGGTGTAATGGAACTCCTTTGGCAGAGTCTTATGGACCAGCCATTGAAGTACACGGTGTTTGTTCACTTCATGGACCAAAGCGGCAAGATTATCGCCCAGGGTGACCACGAACAAGTTGAAGGAGCGCGAAGGTCGGCACGCGCGGCCAAGGCCGGCGAGAATTGGCGCGATGTTGTCCATTTGTCACGCAATCAATTGAAGGGTGTTACGAGCATAGGTGTGGGCATTTACGAACCGGCCGGGACCTTTCTCAAGCCCGATAGAGGTGATCGGGATTGGGACAATCGCCGGTTGAACATTCCAATTCCCGAGGAATTGAGCCGCTTTGCTGAACCACCAATTGCGCCATCCGGTTCAGGGCCACCTCGGTGAAATTTGGAGATGAGCTATCGCTGACCGGTTACTCCATTGGCACGAAAAACGGCCACACAGAAGTTGAGATGCGCTGGAATGTCCTGCGCAAGCCCTCGGCAGATTACTATGTTTTTGTGCACGCGCTGGATGGCACTGGTGCTATGGCCTTCGAAGGCGATCATTCCCTCAAGAATGCCACAGGTGCCCAAACGGGGGCGTGGACCGCCGGGGACACGGTCGCAGACCGGTTCTTAATTGCTCCTCCGGCGAGCCGCCCCCCCGGGGCTCCCGCACCTTGAGAATCAGGGTGGCCGACGCTAAGACAGGGAAGTTCCTCAGAGAAGTTCCTCAGAGCTCTGCCGACGAGTCTCCCGGATGCTTCGGACGGCTGGAAGGGCCGCGCTATCCTACTTGAGAACGTACGATGCAAATAATTTGCTGTCGGTGCGCCCGCTCGTCATTGTGTCGACTCACCCACGAAATAAGCGAAATCACTGGTAAGGACACCTGTGGTTATAAGCTTCCACTCCAGATGACAGATCAGTCGCAAGATACAGCAATCAGCTTCGTCAGTCGGGTTAAAGTTTCCGAGAATGTCCTGCAATAGCATTTGGAGCAGTGTACCCCCAAAAGGTTTGAACTCCAAAAGGTCAAACATCCGTCGAGTCAGAGGAACGATCTCCGAAGATCGAACCGCTTCCGTCGGATCTTGTTCGTTCATTGTACCAGCGGGCGAAGGACCGAGGAACTCTCGTTTGTACTCTTCCGGGTTACTGATCCTCCGTCTGTAGCGGTCTGGCAAGAGCGCCAGGATCTCATTTATCTCCGCGACCTGTGGCGGAGTCCAATGCAACTGGTTGGGACCGACGTAGTCGTTGGCTATCAACAAGCCACCTGGTTTCAGGCAATCACGTACTTGCCGGAGTAAATGTTCCAACTCCGCAATGTGGTGCAGGGCGCTGGTCGCAATCACAAAATCGAAAGCCTTGGGCTCCAGATTGGCTACATTCAAGTCGGCAACTTGGTAGTCGATTTCCTGCCCCGCTTCGGCCGAACGTTGCCTGGCTAGCGCGATTGCGCCGGGCGAGAAATCCATCGCAACTATGTGAGCGTCGGGTTTGAGCCGCAGCAAATCTCGTTCGAGAGCGCCTCC
>Ga0137393_10002811_pt1 | contig 11282 bp, 6 predicted proteins | sample 15con2h34BmetaG_FD_101396 | JGI IMG/M metagenome (GOLD analysis project Ga0137393, IMG submission 101396) | Vadose zone soil microbial communities from Angelo Coast Range Reserve, California, USA - 15con2h3.4B metaG | ecosystem: Environmental > Terrestrial > Soil > Vadose zone > Saprolite...
ACGTGAGAAGCCCGCGGCCCACACTGCAGCGCCGCCGCGCTCTTGGATTCAGGAGCAGCAGATTCGTGAGCAGCCGCCCCGCGAGCAACACATTCATCATCACCATCATCACTATTTTCCAGATTTTCCAGAGTCCGTGGGGAAGCACGCCGTCGGTGATGCCGACGCCGCACTGTCGGGTGAATTGGCCAGTCCACAACCAACCGTTGCCGCCGCGGCAGAAGCCGCCATTCAAAAACTGGTCAGCGACTGGACTCTGTGCTGCAACTCGAAGCGGCTGGACGATTTGTTGGCGCTCTATTCTCCCGATGCCATTCTGCTCCGGGCAAATGCTGCGCCGGCGCATGGGCGTTCGGCGATTCGTCAACTGCTGCAGGCTGCGCTGCAGTCCGGATTAGGAGATGTAGAGCTTGAGGCCGCCGACGCCGGCGTCCTCGGCGACATCGCCTGCCTCACCGGCCGCAGCCGTATGCTGGTCCCCACCGCCCCCGGCAAGCGCCACGAAGAAACCGGCAAGTTCCTGATTGTCGCCCGCCGCGAAGGCGGCGCGTGGAAGATTTTGGCCGATTCCTGGTGCATAGACTCGCTCCCCAAGCAGCCTGTTCAGCCGACCGCTCCAGCCCCGGCCCCGCGCACCCCGCGCGGCAAGTAGAACCCTTCCTCATGAACAAGCTGTGCGGCAGCGGCTAGTGAAATGTTCTGAGACGGCAATCGTCAACTCAGATGTTGGGGACAGCGCTTATGCTGGCGGGCGTGACCAGGCCACTAATCCGCGGACGAAATTTCCAGCAAACCAAGTTACTGGGCAACGTTCCGGGTATGGACATTCGCTTCCTAATTTATCTCGACGTCCCTTTTTGCATGCGGGGCAGACTCGTGGAGCATCGAGAATCGCATGATGAAAGAGACCAATCCGCGCCTTCCCGCCGAGTAGAGCAAACTGAGGCCGAGAAACATCCAGCAAAGGTCAGCACAAAGATCTTCGCCCAGCAGAACCGAAGTGGGCTATCACGAAAGAAACGTCGGTGCATCCTCCACAACTGCCCACGATCATCTGAGTCCACACCTTATTAACCTTGGGCTCGTCCATTTGCGAGATAGCTTCCAATCACGCCTCCACCCCCAACCCCTGCAAGTCCCTCCGCAACTGCGCTGGATCTTTCATCAGCACGGTCCTCATCCCCACCTTGGTCGCCCCTTCAATGTTGACCGGACGATCATCTATGAAACAGCATTCTTCGGGAGTGTGCTGACTAAGATCAAGCGCCAGACGGTAGATACGCTCGTCCGGCTTGCGTATCGCGACATAGCACGAACTCACAAACAGATCGAAACACTCCACTAATCCAAAGGTCTGTATCCGGTACTGGTTGAGTTCGCGCGATTCGTTGTTGAGGGTCGCCATGAAATATTTGCGGGTAAGAGCCCGCGCGATCTCCAGCACCGCCGCCTTCGGTTTCGACAGCGAGAACATGAAGCGTTTGAAGTCCTCCCGCGTAAAAGTGCGTGGTTTATAGAAGACGCTGCGCTCCAAATAGTCATCCAGGCTGATCTTGCCTTCCTCGAATGCAGGGACCAGTTCTTTGTGGCGCGCCTCGAACTCAGGCTTGTCAAGAAGAAACTGTGTCACCGCGAGATCGCGTTCTTCGTAGTCCCAGGCGTTGGATAAAAGAACTCCGCCTACATCCCAAAACAGAGCACGAATTTCTCCCACAGGGCCTCCAGCCAGGAGTGACTGCTCAATAATACCCAGATCATGGGACCATCGCTTCGACCCGTCGAGCCGATAACTTGTTCGAGTGGTTTTCGGACGGACACGGAAGGCTTTTCGGGAGGGGACGGCTTCAGCCGTGCTAAACGGTCTGCTCTGGAATTGGCTGTAGCCCTCGGGTTTCTCCGCTGGCTTCCTGCCTAAATAAATCCAGAATTACGCTTTAGCGGCGAATCTTGCAGGCGCTTTGGTTGGCGACGTGCGGCGGGTGCTGGGAACGTAAACGCAAGAGCGAAAATCATAATGCTCGCCCACACAGCCACCGCACAGGTGAAGCTGATGCACGCGGCAATTTACCACCGGAGAATCGGTTCCGCACAAGTCGCAGCCCCCGCGAACTCGCTTGGATTGGGACTTGGCGGGGCCCGCGGCAGCACCAGCCTGCAGAGCACTTGCCTTCAGATAGAGTCCGCCGGCGGCCACTAGTGCTCCTAAGGCGAACAGGCAAACGCCCGCACCCAGAATTGCCTCATCGGGGTGCGCACCCAGTGCCGCAGGCAAGAAGCACAGCCCGGTCAGCATCAGGAAGCATCCCGCCACAACGACCAAGCTACTGGCCTTCTGGCCCATCACAATACCTTCTTACGAGAGAGAGACATTTCTTTTTCAGCGCAGAAAATGGTTCCACGCTGAACATATCGGCTTCGCTGCCCAAACTCCAGATGACGGAAGTAATCGCAACCGAGTTTGCGACCCGGAGACCCGGTGGTTCAAACGAAGAGAAATGGAAATCTGACAATCTCACAAATGGGATATGGGGTAACGGGGTTCTTCGACACCGATCGCTGGGACGGCGCCTGTTCTTCTCAACCATGCCACTCTTCAAGGTCGCGCCGGTTACTTTCGTACATTGTCGGCATTTGAGGGCTGAAATAATCTCGGACGACGTGCCTTCCCAAATCGGGAGCGCGAGACATTGCTCGGAGTAGGAGATCTTAATCTGTTAGATGCCACGAAGCAGCGGCGGCGGCCGATCATAGCCGACTTCCTGGGCTATCGTGCGCATTGGTTGATCGCCGTCTCCACGCTTCTATTGACTCCGCCGCTCTTCGGAGATCAACCAGCGGCTCCTGGCCGGGTTCCGGTACTCACTCACGCCGCACAAATTCGCCAGCTCTCTCCACCGGAAGTTGAAAAGGCATATCCCGTACACTTGCATGGCGTGGTGACGTATTACGACTCTGTCGCCCCCAATCTATTTGTGCAAGACTCCACGGCCGGCATCTGGGTGGACGTAGCCGGGGCCGCGAATCCGCCAAGGCCAGGGCAGTTAATCGATCTCGAGGGTGTTGTAGGACCGGGCTTTACTCCCATCGTGGCAAAGGCACACTGGACTGTGCTCGGCTCTGGGGCCATGCCACGACCGCAGGCAGTTGTCTTCTCTGAGCTAGCGACGGGCGCCGACGATAGTCAATGGGTGCAAATAGAGGGCATTGTGCGGTCGTTCATACTGGAGGCCGCTGGCAACGTTCTCGTTATCGATGTCTCAACCGCCGGGGGCGTGATCAAGGTGCGTATTCCGGATTACCACGCGCCCTTTCCCATGGAGTTGATCGACGCGAATGTGCGCTTCCGTGGAGTCTCTGGGACCGCTTTCAACCGGCAGAACCAACTCGTAAGTGTCCATCTGTTTGTGCCTAGCTTACGCGATCTCGTTGTGGTTGACCCGGCACTCTCTGACCCATTTTCCATGGCGACCAGTCCTATCGGCAGCCTGGCAACATTTGCCGCCAAAGGGATCAACGTTCACCGAGTGAAATTGAAGGGCATCGTCACTGCGCAATTGCCGGGACGGGGCCTATACGTAAAGGATGCGACCGGAGGACTTTATGTCCAGACACAAGATGGCGGCGTTGTGGAACCTGGAACCGAGGTTGAAGCGGTTGGCTTTCCAGCCCTTGGAGGATACACACCGGTGCTGCGCAGCGCTCGCTTTCGCCCGACCCACCGGCATCAGGTGCTCACTGCCCTTCGCATAACGCCGAAAGAAGCCCTCTTCGGCAGCTACGATGCGCAGTTAGTGGAAATCGAGGGAGTACTGCAGGCGGACAGGCCAGACAACGCGGGCGGCCACATCGTGGTCACTGAATCCGGCAACTTGGTTTTTCATGCGCTGATCGATTACGCGCGGATTCAATCGCCCTGGCCAAATCTTCTTGCCGGAACCAAGATGCGGCTCACCGGTATTTGCTCCGTCCGGACCGATGAGAATGGCAATGCGTCGGAGTTCCGGATCATTCTTCGCAGCCCTCAAGACATTGTGGTGCTCGCCCGGCCGCCCTGGTTGAACGCAAGTCGCGCCCTGTCGTTGCTGGGACTGCTGGTGGCAGTAATTGTGGGAGCATTCGTGTGGCTGCTGTCCTTACGACGCCGGGTGTTGCGCCAAACTGGTGTCATTCGACGCCAAATCGAGAGTGAGGCCCATCTGGAGCAGCGCTATCGCTCACTGATTGAGAATTCTCCGTACGGAATTGCTTCTCTGGACAAAGACTGCCAATTGTTGGATGTGAACCCCGCGTTCCGGCACATTGCGGGTTCAAGCCTGAGCGAGAGTGTCTCTGGTTTGCAGTTGCGTGATGTGCTGCAATTTTCTGCGCCCGACCTGGGCAGATTCAATCGCCTGCTGGAACTGGGTGGGACTTTTCAGCACGCTGAGTTCACCTGCCAAAAGCGCAATACCTCGGAGCTTATTTTGCGGGTTTCGGGACACGTGATTCCAGAACAAAAGGATATCTCCAGCCGGGTTGAAATCATTCTGGAAGACATCACTTCACAACGCCAGTTGGAGCAGCAACTGTTCCAAAACCATAAGATAGAAGCGGTTGGACGTCTCGCCGGAGGAGTGGCACATGACTTCAACAATCTCCTGATGATCATCAGCGGTCACGTTTCTCTCCTGCTGCATAAATTCGGCCGCAACTCTGCCGAAGCACAGAAGCTGCAAATTGTTGAAGAGGCCGCCGGCCGTGCGGCTGGACTAACCCGCCAACTCTTGGCCTACAGCCGGAAGCAGGTCCTCGAACCTAAGGTGCTCGCCATTGACCCGCTGGTTAGGAATTTGGAAGGCATGCTGCGTCGCCTGATCCGGGAAGACATTGAACTTCGTACCGAGTTAAACGGCAGAGACGCACGCGTCAAAGTGGATCCCAACCAGCTCGAGCAGGTGCTGATCAATCTGGCGGTGAATGCCAGAGATGCCATGCCGGAGGGTGGCCTCTTGTTGATCCGCACGGAACGGCCGCGAGTGCTGCCGCGACATCAGTTACCTTCACCCCTCGCCGGTGGCTCGTACGTCCTCATCACCGTTTCTGATTCGGGCGTAGGCATGGACTCCGCCACCCAGGAGCGGCTTTTCGAGCCATTCTTCACCACCAAAGAAATGGGCAAAGGTACCGGACTTGGGCTCTCCATGGTGTACGGCATCGTCCGCCAGAGTGGCGGACACATCGTGGTGGACAGTGCCCCCGGCAAAGGATCCAGATTTCAGCTCTTTTTGCCGCTGGTCGAGCAGCCGGTGAGCAGCGGCGCTTCCCGAACCTCTGAATTACCCCCGGCCCGCGGGAAAGGCAACATCCTGCTCGTCGAAGATGAGAAAGAGTTACGAGCGTTGTTAGCGGAAACTCTCACCGATTTGGGTTACACCGTTCTTCAAGCCGGGGACGGAGAAGAGGCGCTCGAGATCGCAAAGTCTGCGCTCGCCAGCATGGATATGTTGATCACTGATATGGTGATGCCCAGAATGAATGGCCGCGAACTGACCAAATCCTTGCGCGCTCGCCGTCCGGGACTCCCCGTTTTGTTCATCTCAGGCTATTCGGACGTAATCCCGAGCGAAGAAGAATTCTTTAATGCCACGACGCAGTTTCTGCAGAAGCCCTTCAATTCCGAATCGCTGGGTCACCGAGTTCGAGAATTGCTGGTATTCCGAAGCACCTCAGGTGCTTTGCAGAAATCAGTCACTGCGTCTTCCTAGTAGTTGAGCGGTCCGCAGCGAGCCACACTGGCCCCGGGCTTCGCCAAAGCCAAATGATCCGATAGGCTCCTACGCCCGCAGCGCCGTTTCCGCTGCCACCGCCTCGCGGAAGTAGTCGAGCGACAGGCGCAGCCCGCTGTCGAGGTCCACTTGGGGTTCCCAGCCCAGCAGCGTTCTGGCCTTGGTGATGTCCGGACGCCGCTGTTTGGGGTCGTCCTCAGGAAGTCTCTCGTACCGAATCCGGCTCTTCGATGCCGTCACCGCGATCACCCGCCGGGCGCACTCGAGAATGGTGAACTCATTGGGATTGCCTATGTTCACCGGCGAGTGCTCGTCGCACTTCGCCAGCCGCAGAAACCCGTCAATCTCATCGCTCACATAACAAAAGCTCCGCGTCTGCGATCCGTCCCCATAAACCGTCAGGTCCTCTCCGCGCAACGCCTGCTTCATAAAATTCGGGATCACCCGGCCGTCATTCAACTGCATGCGCGGGCCATAGGTGTTGAAGATGCGCGAAATGCGCGTGTCCAACCCGTGGTAGCGGTGGTAGGCCATGGTCAGCGCTTCGGTGAACCGCTTCGCCTCGTCATACACCGATCGCGGTCCAATGGGATTGACGTTTCCCCAGTACGTTTCTTTTTGCGGATGCTCGAGCGGATCGCCGTAACATTCCGAGGTCGAAGAGACCAAATATTTGGCCCGATACTTCTGCGTGATCTCCAACGCATGCAACGTCCCCAGCGAACCCACCTTCAAGGTATCGATTCCGTGGACCATATAATCCACCGGACTCGCGGGAGACGCAAAGTGAAAGACGAAGTTCACTTCGCCGCAGTCGAATGGCCGATTAATGTCAAGCTGGAGAAATTCGAAGTTCCCCTCCCGCCGCAGGTGCTCGATGTTCGACATCCGTCCGGTGAGAAGATTATCCACCGCAACCACGGAGTAACCTTCCGCCAACAGCGCGTCGCAGAGATGCGAGCCGAGGAACCCGGCTCCACCCGTAACCAATGCGCGAGGTTTCATGGACCTGTGCTCTTTCTGACGGGTGGCGCAGCGGCGGCAGAAGCGGCGGCTTCCGGATTGGAAGCGCTCCGGCCCACGCTGTAATAGGTGAACCCGCTGGCCGCCATCACTTCGGGATCATACAAGTTCCGCCCATCGATGACGATAGGATACTTGAGTTCCGAGCGCAGCCGCTTCAGGTCTAGCGCCGCGAATTCTTCCCACTCGGTCAGGATTAGCAGAGCGTCGGCGCCGCGGGCGGCATCGTATGCGTCCTCCGCCAGTCGGACGCTCGAATTCAGCACTTCACGGGCCCGTTCGTGGGCTGCGGGATCGTAGGCGGAAATTTCACACCCTTCCTGTAATAGTGACTGAATCAGCAGAATCGCCGGCGATTCGCGGACGTCGTCGGTTCCTCCTTTGAAAGCCAGCCCCAGCACACCCAACTTCTTGCCCCGCAGCGTCCACAGCGCACTCCGTACTTTGCGGATGAAGCGCTGCCGCTGCTCCTCGTTAATGCGCATCACTTCCTCAAGCAGGCGGAAGTCATATCCGCACTCGCGGGCCACCGAGCGAAATGCCATTAGATCTTTGGGGAAACACGAACCGCCATAGCCGATTCCTGGATTCAGAAACCTCGGTCCGATACGCGTGTCGCTGCCGATCCCCTGGCACACCTGCTGCACATTCGCCCCTACGCTCTCACAAATCGACGCAACCGCATTGATGAACGAAATCTTCATCGCCAGATACGCATTCGAAGCATGCTTGATCAACTCAGCGCTCTTGGCGCTGGTCACGATCAGCGGTGGCGGAATCTGTGCCCGGTCCGGCCCCGGAATGGCCTCGGCGCGTTTGTAGTAACTGCCATCTGCCAGCGGCGCATAAATCTCACGCAGCACCGCCGCACAGCGCTCCGTGTCCGCGCCGATCACTATGCGGTCAGGATAGAGAAAATCCGTAACCGCAGTGCCTTCTCGCAAAAATTCGGGATTCGAAGCCACGTCGAACTCTCCTGCAACCCCGTTTCGGAGAATAATTCTCCGCACCCAGTCGCTGGTGTACACCGGCACCGTGCTCTTTTCGACGATAATCTTGTAGTCGTTGATCGCGCTTGCAATACCTCGCGCCACCGACTCCACATAAGAAAGATCAGCCTCGCCCTGTTCCGTTGGCGGCGTGCCTACAGCCACAAAAATGGCAGCGCTCGCGCCAACTGCCGCCTTCAGATCGTCCGAAAAACGCAGTCGCGCGCCCCGATGCCTTTGCAGCAATTCCGGCAGAAAGTTTTCGTGGATCGGAACCTCGCCGCGATTCAGCGCAGCCAGTTTCTTCTGGTCGTTGTCCACAACAATCACATCGTGGCCCAGATCGGCGAAACACGCCCCCGCCACCAGGCCGACATATCCGGAACCGATCACAGCAATCTGCATCAGGACACTCCCCCAGAATGTGACACAAGAGAATACTGCCCTAAAACGCTTACTGTATCAGCTTACGTTTTCTGGCGGAAATACCAATGAGGGTAATCGGTTACTTGCGTCGCAAATCGGGAAAATGAGTAGTGAAGATGGTGTCCCCGACAGTTTCGGCCGGTCCGGGGGAATTGAATCTGCCGATATCGGCTATAGAGAGATTACGGCCCCGCTGACCCCTCCCCGTTCGCCCTCTCTTTTTCCCCTCCCGCTGCTAATCCCGCACAGTTCTTGGGCTTACATTGACCGACCCGGTTCTTTCCGATACCCTTTTGCAACCAGAAACTGAGAAACGTGTATCCTTAAGGTACTTAATTCAAAGGAAGAACCCTTGTCTGAGAGCCAGAAAAACCTGCTCTTGCTGAAGCCTCGCGGATTCTGCGCCGGGGTGGTCCGGGCAATTGATATCGTCCGCATCGCGCTCGAGGCCTTTGGCCCGCCCATCTACGTTCGCAAAGAGATCGTTCACAACCGCTTTGTGGTCGAAGAACTCCAGGGCAAAGGCGCCATTTTTGTCGATTCCGTGGACGAAGTCCCCGCCGGCGAGCGCGTCATTTACAGCGCCCACGGCGTTTCCCCCGAAGTCCGTCAGGCAAGCAAAGACCGCCGTCTCCGCGTAATCGACGCCACCTGTCCGCTAGTCACCAAGGTCCACGTGGAAGCGGTGAAGTTTGCCAAGGAAGGCTATTCGCTGATCCTGATCGGTCACCGTGACCACGATGAAGTAATCGGCACCCTGGGCGAGGCTCCGACCGTTACCCAAGTTGTGGGGTCGCCGGCTCAGGTCGAATCGCTTACCGTGCCCGACCCGAATCGCGTAGCCTACCTTACCCAGACAACCCTCAGCCTCGATGAAGCTAAAGACATCATCGAAGCGCTGCGCCGCAAGTTCCCCAACATCAAAGGCCCGCACGCGCAAGACATCTGTTACGCCACCGAGAACCGCCAGGTTGCCGTCAAGCACGTAGCTGAGGACGCTGACCTGCTCCTGGTCGTCGGTTCAGAGAACAGTTCGAACTCCAACCGCCTGGTCGAAGTAGCGCGAAATCTCGGCAGAGCCTCTCACCTGATCGACAGTTGTTCCGACATTCAGCCGGAGTGGTTGGAAGGCGTCACCACCATCGCCCTGACAGCCGGAGCCTCAGCTCCCGAGTGCCTCGTCGAAGAAGTGGTAGAGTTCCTCGGCACCAAGGGATTCAACAACCTTCGCGAGGTAGAGGTCATGCCCGAAAACGTACGTTTCGGCCTGCCTCCCGAGATTGTGGAAGCGATTGCTGCTGCGCCCGCCGCGGGCGTCAGCGCCAACTAGGAGTATCAGCTGAACTATGGATGACTCCCCCAGCACAACCTCATCCGCCCCTCAATTGCGTTTCGGAAAAATAGACGACCTAGCCAGCCGTGTGGCCGCCGCCATAGACGGCGCCCGCAATTGGCTTCTCTCCCAACAGCACGAAGACGGCTACTGGTGCGGCGAACTCGAGGCCGACAGCACCCTCGAATCCGATTACATCCTCATGCACACGCTTCTAGGTACCAGCAACCAGGAGCGATTCCAGAAGTGTGCCAACTACATCCTTGCTCATCAAAATGAAGACGGAGGTTGGCCCATCTTCAACGGCGGTCCCTCGAACATCAGCGCGTCCGTCAAGGCATATTTCAGTCTAAAGCTGGCCGGATACAAACCCGACCATCCCGCGCTCGAACGTGCTCGCAAGAAGATTCTCGAACTCGGCGGCGTCACCAAGGTCAACACCTTCACCAAGATTTATCTCTGCTTCCTTGGCCAGTACGACTACGACGCTGTCCCCGCTATTCCCCCGGAGATCGTTCTTTTCCCCAACTGGTTCTGGTTCAACATCTACGAAATTTCTTCGTGGTCGCGCGCCATCCTGGTCCCGCTCTCGATCGTGTACGCGAAAAAGCCGTTCAAGAAAATTCCCGACGAAATGGCCATTGACGAACTCTTCGTCGGTGGCCGCGACAAGTCGCGCATGCGATTGGAGTGGAGCAAAAAGCTGGTTTCCTGGCGCAATTTCTTCCTGGTGCTCGACCGCCTGGTGCACTGGTTTGAGGCCGTGCATATTCGTCCGCTGCGTTCACTTGCACTGAAGAAGGCTGAGAAGTGGATGCTCGAACGGTTCGAAATGTCCGACGGCCTGGGCGCAATTTATCCAGCTATGCTCAACGCGATCATTGCCCTGCGCTGCCAGGGATATTCGCTCGACGATCCCCAAATGATTCGCGCCCTCGACGAATTCGAAAAGCTAGGAATCGAAGAGGAAGACACCTTCCGCATGCAGCCCTGCAAGCCTCCGGTGTGGGACACCGCCTACGCCATGTTCGCGCTCGGCGAAGCCGGCCTGCCGTCCACCGATCCTCGCATGGTGAAAAGTGCCGATTGGATTCTGCAAAAACAAGTTCGCCAACCCGGCGACTGGACCGTCAATAACAAAAAGGGAATGCCCGGCGGCTGGTATTTCGAATTCAACAACGAGTTCTATCCCGACGTGGACGACACTGCCATGGTCGCGCTCGGCCTGGCCCAGGTCGAGCATCCCAACGGACGCTATCAGCTCGAGTCCGTCGAGCGCGCCATCGACTGGGTCCTCTCCATGCAGTGCAAAAACGGCGGCTGGGCCTCGTTCGACAAAGACAACGACCGCATGGTCTTCCAGTACATCCCCTTCGCCGACCACAACGCCATGCTCGACCCTCCGACGGTTGACATCACCGGACGCGTCCTCGAAATGCTCGCCGCTTACGGCTATCACAAGAATCATCCCGCCGTAAAAAAGGCGCTGAAGTTCATCCGTGACGAACAAGGGCCCGACGGCTCATGGTTCGGCCGCTGGGGCGTGAATTACATCTACGGAACCATGCAGGTCCTTCGCGGCCTCGAAGCCATGGGCACCGACCACCACGAGCCCTATGTTCAGCAGGCCGCCGAATGGATCCGCATGGTGCAAAACCCCGACGGCGGATGGGGCGAAACCTGCGGCTCCTACGACGATCCCAACACCAAAGGCATCGGCCCCAGCACCCCCTCGCAAACCGCTTG
>Ga0137393_10002816_pt1 | contig 11275 bp, 9 predicted proteins | sample 15con2h34BmetaG_FD_101396 | JGI IMG/M metagenome (GOLD analysis project Ga0137393, IMG submission 101396) | Vadose zone soil microbial communities from Angelo Coast Range Reserve, California, USA - 15con2h3.4B metaG | ecosystem: Environmental > Terrestrial > Soil > Vadose zone > Saprolite...
CTTTGCGACCGATGCCTCGAAGATCGAGCTCATCATCAATTTCCTTCCAACGCATCTCGACCATCTTGAGAGACGCATCAATTTCTTCTAGTTGTAATCTTTCAGGGCACGGTTTCATTTTTTCCTGTCTCCCTTCTTCGCGTCGCTTCCAACGGGGACACGCATTCCCTCCGCCCGGCCACCTCCCGCGCACAGTGTATCACAGGAGGTGGAAGCGTCCGTGTAGCAGAGATGTCTGCGTGAAACGCAGACGGTGTCTCTCACTCAGTGTCCGGTGGTGAACTGGGCGGTCTTGACCACAGCAGGATGACGGCGATGAGCAGCACCAGGAAGACCGTAGCGCTCGGAAGCAAAATCCCCGCCAGTGCCTGCACTGCAAAGGTCAGCAGCCCGAGCGGTGCATTCGGGATCAGCACACACAATGGCCCCAGCTAGCATGATGAACCCGGCATAGCTGTGGTAGAAGAGCTTCGCTTCGTTCAGCTTGCGATGCAGTGAGTGATTGACCTTGAAGACATCCCCAAAGGCATAGGAATAGGAGGTCGAGAGCGAGACTGCGCAGTTTTCTGTCGAGCAGGAATATCCAGCCAGGCGAACAGGGTACGCATATCAGCACGACTCAACATCAGTAGCGAATGCCCAATGGGCTCATGGGTGGTGAGAGAGATGTGTTCTTGCGCTAACCATTCCAGTGCATACATGAGCACTTTCGCATACTCATACCCCGTACCGGGAGCATATCCTGTGTCTGCTTCAATCGTGGTCAACCAGGCATTGACAGATTCATGGGGCCAAGACGGATGAAGATTCGACGTTCCGAGGGCGTTACGTCTTCGGCTAGACGCTCCTGAAAATCAAATCGAACTTCACATCTACCAGATGCATGACGATGAACTCGGAACATCGTATACCTTTTCTTCTTTATCTGGTCTTCCCTCGTCTCATGGCTTCTAGGGCAACCTGAAGGAACGTGTCTTGTATCTCTTCACTGAACTCGACGGTGTAAATATGCATCGCACGTTCCGCCAATTCGATCTCCTGCATATCCTTTGCATTGTCAAAGCCAAAGGGCTGTGGCCTGGGTCGAAGTTTCCGAGGATCAACGAGTGCGCTATGATTTACCCGGCAAATCTTCCAGACTCCATAGAGGTCATCTGCACCGTCTCTACAAAGAAGGTAATTCAGCCCAGCTTTATCAGCATCCTGGAGCACTGCCGCGTATCGTACCTGTCCTGCTTTGAGCGTGAGTGGTGGATCAATCGAAAAGAAACGGAGCGATATGGTTCCACTAAAGGGAAGTTGCCAGCCAAAACCTCCATTCGCTAGTATTTCTGTGATTCTTTCCTTGAAAGCGCAGTGCTCGTTGTATTCTGCTATCTGAGCATTGATACTTTCAACCAGCCTTCGTTGCTGAACAGCGTCTAGTTGACGGTGTTCTTCTTGCTCCTCTTGACGTTGCTTCTCTTCAAGTTGCTGTCGCGTATATACCTCGTGGTGCTGCTCCGCTTCATGTAAAAGTGACTGAACAATTCCACGAGGACTCGCTCCATCTCCCATGTACATCTCCCAAGCCTTGTCGAGTGCTCGCCTGACCTCAAGCCAGTCCGGGAAGCGTTCCTGGGGATTTTTCTCCATAAGGCGAGTGATCACATGGCAAAATCCTGGTGGCAGATCCGATCGGAGTTGCTGGAGAGGTTGTGCTTGTTTGTAGAGATGCATTTTCCGTAATGCTTCAACATCAGAAGGGTCTTGCGGGAGCTGGTATGGGAATTGCAAGGAGGCTATCTCGTAGAACACGATGCCCATCGCGTACATATCTAATTGAATGGTGTTTGTCTCAAACTTCCACCCTTCTGGTGCCATATACCACATGTGCTGACCACCTTTGAAGGTTCTGCTACGCGTCAGCATACCGATGACCTTAGAAAGTCCGAAATCCCCAATCTTCGGTGTATCATCATCCAGAAGAATGTTATCCGGCTTGAGATCACGGTGCAGCATCTTAGCATTGATGGCGGCGATTCCCTCGATTAACTCGTTGGTCCACATTTGAACACTGTCGAGATCTACCAGGCTACGAGAAGCACGGAGAAGGTCGAGTCGCGTTTTGAGCGTTCCGCCAGCGATAAACTCCATGACCAGATAAGGTGGGAATTCAGGTGAATCTACCTCTACATGAACCACACGGACGACATTGGGATGTTGAATTTCTTGTGATGCTCGTAATTCATTCAAGAAGGCAGTTCTGTCAGGTTCTCCGCCAAAGACAGCATATTGAGGGAACTTCACAGCGTAAAGCGTTCCATCTGTGATATGTCGTGCTTTAAATACCACACCAAAAGCGCCGGCACCTAAAGGTTCTTCGAGGAGAAGATGGCCGTTATTTGCACCAGCAATGAGCATCCCTGAGGTTGGGAGTATCATGTAATCGCTCCTCGTACTAACGACATCGTTGTTTTGAAAATGCTTGATCACAGGGCATGGAACGATGAATGACTGTTGGTGGGGTGACCAGACGGGCTACTACTGTTGAGGTTTAGGATCCCTTCCAACCATACACCAGATTCACGCTTTGCTTGTAGAACGTATATACGAGTATGCAGTAACGCGAATGCAGAAGAATATTACAGGGTGTTGCGGGGTAAGAATGATACTTCTTTACATTGCTTATGAGACCATCTTATACGCAGAGCATTGAGGTAGATCCAAGCTTCTTCTTTGCAAAAAGTTGGCAACCCAAGAAAATATGTAAAAGATAAAGTTATTGGCCCCATTCCAGTTCTCAATGTCATTGAGACCCTCGTGAATCTCCCGGCGCAGGGCTTCTGATTGTAAGTACTGACAGAGGAAAATTGTTTTTATGGCCGGATTAGAAATTCTACAGAAAACCCTGCTTACGACAGTCTTCCAGAAGCTTCTCGAGCGTTTCGATATAATGTTCACACACCGGGATGACTTCTTTGTTTCCCGTGAATCTGTTCGTATCGAAAAACCATATATGTTCAACCGTGACTTCCGTAGGCTTGGTTGGTCTAGGTGGCTCAGGGGGTGATTCAAATGCTACTTCATCTGTATCGTCCTCGTGATGGACAGTTATTTTGATACTATCGCTCACTGAAAGATGTTCAGTGATTGAAAGCCTGGAATCATGCCTATAGTGAATATCGCTATAGTTGTAGTGGACCGCGATATTTCGTTCATCGTGCAAAAAATGCATAATGGCATCTGATTGGAGTTCCAGCACTTTTTGGTCATACCAGCTTTCAAAGCCTGGTTTTTGTCCAAGCTCTTGTTCCAGGAACCATGAGTCTCTGTAGTTTCCCGTCTTGCTATCTTTTTTTCTTGCGACAGGTAGGTTTGTAACACTCCTCGCATGCATGAGGAAAGATTCGAGTTCGCATAGAAAGTCGAGATAGTAGGGACTGTCCTTCGTCTCTTTCATGCGGCGTAGGTAATACCCTGCTTTTTGCAATTTTAGCTCAGTAGCTGTTATCAATTTCAACATCCATGTTTTCTCCACTATTAAATTTAGGCACTAACATGCATAACTTACCAAGTATATTAGTAGAGGGCATTTCATAACTCGAAAATGAAGTGGATTTCAGAACCCCCACAGATTATGACGATGAGGCCATGCGAGTCATGTGACGTTTTTCCATCCTTTTTCTGCCGCAACTGGAGCGTAGTAGTACATCTCCCCATTTCTTCTATAATACATCTCAATATAAGACAAAGCCGCCTTTCGACTCTCGTCTACATATTCTTCCCATGTTAATGTTTGCTGATTCAGATACCAACTGTCAAATGTTGGAACAAGTGTCTCATGCTCTTTCCTATACACATCCCCACCTAAAATGGCATACTGAGCATCAACAAAGGCATGGATAGCTTTGATTGCATCCTCATAGTTCCAGGCGACTCCTCTGATGTGCAAAACCTCAAGCGAATAGGCAGTCTCCAGTAGCTCCTCTGGGAAATGTTCTGGCAGTGACTCACATATCTCTGGCTGCAATTGTTCTCTCCTTTCCCTGGGAGGATGGCGCTTCCTCATGTCACCCAAGCGCGTCTTGGCCCACACTTGGAAGAACTCTTGAGTTACGAAATGCCCTCTTAGTACATTTCAGGGCTTATAACCCACCCATTTGGATCAATATCCTTCGCGCAAGGTAGGTCTGCAATCTTAATTTCTACCTCTTCCAAGGTTGAGTATTCTCCAATGAACTCGCCAGTGGGAACTTGCGCTTTCCGTGGTTCATTCACTATCAGTACATAATGGTTCTTATCAGAAAGAAACTTCACAATAATTTCTTTGTTACCAACATGGGTACCAATGGTCTTCGTCTTATCTGTCCAGTGTGCTGTTACTTCTTTAAATGTCATCGATGTTCCCTCTCTTCTTTAGTACAAGGTGAGTCACATATATTGTTGCCTAAATTTACTATAGTGCTCTATCTAGGCGTTGCTGTACCGTTGCTGTATATGGTAAAAAATATCAGAAAAGAAAATGCCTCAAGCCGCTTCTTTCCTAGCTTGAGACATCATCTAAGTAGTAGTGGGTGCCGAAGGGGGGACTCGGCAGGATTCCGGATATCACATATCCTCGATTGGCTCTAGTCCTTGCTTCACTTACTTTCTCAAACCACAAATATCACCTCTGACAGCAAAACTGACAGCAAAAGCCAAAAATCTGTTGATTTAGCGGCTCTCTGGAGAGGTCCGACATGGGTCGCAAATTAAAAAACAAGCTTGACTTCGACTGCTTGGAAGGTCAGGGTTCAGCAAATCATCATCAGTGGACGGATCGGAAGGAAACATAAGGCTATCTTTGAGCCCATTTGCCGATAAGTTGAGGCAGCATGTGTTTGCATAGATCTACGGGTGTTGCTCCCAATGTAGTCCACCTAGGAGAGGCTTCATCGAGAAAAGCTCCCAGCGCCTGCCTGGCCAGGTCAATCGTTTTATGGTCCGTGTAGCCACATTCAATCAATGAAATTGCAGATGCCAACTTGACTACGACGTCCTCATCCTTAAAAAAGGCATTTTGCAGGAGGGGCAAAATACGATGACTTGCCAGGTTCCTCAGACCAAGGAAAGCAGCCGCCAACGCTCTCACATTGGGATCACGTTCTTGTAAAGCTCCTAGGAGTGGCTCGGCAGCAGGTTTCCCAATCTCCAGGATCACATCTTGAGCATTCGTGAAAATGGCTTCCGTCATGCCTGCGGCAATCTGAGCATACCCTTCGGGATTGAGCATTGCAATTGGAGACTCAGCCAACGCTGCCGCATCGCCCATCTTCGGGGGAGCAGCCCTGAGCATTGGGAGAATTACTGATGGTCCTTGTCGCACAAGCTGCTGGCGCAGTGCAGCGCCTTCGGCAAATCGCTTGCGCAACTCTTCAGGGCTAGCAGATGCGTTAAATAGACGGAGACCAGCAATATCGGGTCGGTTAGCGCCAAGATACTTGTCGATGTTTTCTTCCAGGCTCATCTCTCTCTCCTTACAGGATTCATTCTACAAAGCAGAACAGAGTACATCTATTTCCCAAATCGAATTTTCTGGATTTTTGAACCGTCTGTACTTCTTGCTATGTATACAGACATAGTGTACACTTGCAATCGATAATAATCAATAGTTCTCTCTGCCTAGAAGGTGAAACAGATGTCACGCTTCGACTTCCTACGTCATCCCAAGAGGGCTGTAACTCAACGTGCATTGGAGCTTCTTGAAGAGGAAACCCTAAGGTGGTTCGTTCATTCTTCGTATCAGCAATCCACCTTTCGTGAGGGGCGCCGCTACCTTGAGAACCATCGCAGCCTGCTCAATCCATTGAGTGAAAATATTCTCGAGCACAAGTTAGTAATGGCTGAGCAGCAAAGGAAATTAGGCCATTCACCGAAGGAGGTTGAAACGGCTCTACGGGAGCTGCGCGATCACTTGTTTTTACTTCGCGATGCCCGTAAGCGCGGCACAAATGTGGCGGCAGTTCGTGAGGCATATGTAAACGCTCATGGTGGTTTGACACTCGATATTCCTCCATGGCTTGAAAAGCTGGAACAACAGTGGAAGGTTCTGTATCGTGAGGGTTTATCTGAACAAATTACGTCGAGGCTTGTGTCCATACTACGCGAGGCACTAGTGCGTGCTGAAGATAACTCTCAGGTTGCACCCGAGACGCGCGCAGAAATGCAGAACATGTTGGGAGGAGCTCTGGAAGAGCTTTCAGTTGATCAAGAGCAGGCGTGCGAGGAGGCTATCGCCGCATTCGAAAAAGCACTTCAGATGTATACGCTCGACCGATATCCGCATCTTTACGCTATGACTCAGCGCAACTTGGGCGGAGCATATCAAAGGCGTACCAGAGGAGAGAAAACTCTCAATTTAAAACAAGCTATAGCGCACTATCAAGCTGCCTTACAGGCTTATACCCGCGAAGCCCTTCCTGAAGATTGGGCTTCAGTTCATGCCGCTTTAGCTGCTCTCTATTTGGAGGTAACAACAAATGAAAGTGGAGAGAGCGAAGAACTAGGTATCGCTCATTGTGAAGCTGCCTTGCAGGTTTACACGCATGAAGCATTTCCTCTAGAGTGGGCAGCGGTTCAGGTCACTCTGAGCAAACTCTATCAGGAGCGCGGTACTGGAAAGCGACGCGAGAATCAGGAACACGCTATTGTTTGCTGTCAGTCTGCTTTACAGGTCTTTACGGTTGACGCCTTCCCTGAAGATTGGGCTGCTCTTCAATTCACGTTGGGCGATCTATATGGCCAACGTATGAATGGGGAGCGACGCGATAACTTGGAACGAGCTATCGCTCACTATCAAGCCGCCCTTCAGATATATACAAGGATTAAGAGTCCCGAAATATGGGCTGAGATTCAAAATGATTTAGGTAGAATTTATGCCGAACGTATCGATGGGGAGCGGCGAGACAACCTAGAGCAGGCTATAGCCTTCTTTGAAAGTGCGTTAGAAGTTCATACGCGCGATACCTATCCCGAAGAATGGGCCGCGACTCAAATGAATTTAGGGAATGCCTATCAATTGCGTATCGCGGGGGTGCGTCGAGATAATCTGGAACGGGCTATCGCTTGCTATAACAATGCGTCGCAGGTATGCACCCGCGATGCTTATCCCCAAGAATGGGCTAAGGCCCAGAATTTACTCGGAAGCGCCTATTGGAATCGGATCGAAGGAAACCGAGAGGCCAATGTAGAAAAAGCTATCGCCTACCATGAAGCTGCCTTACAGGTGAGAGCATCACACCCCACGTCTGATGACTATGCCTTGACCCAGACCAATCTGGGGCTTGCCTACCTGATGCGTATTACCGGGTCACAACCAGATAATATCGAACGAGCTATTGCTTACCTTGAATCTGCACTGGATATTTATGATATTGATCGCTCACCCACAGAATATGCGCACGCTCAATTCAATTTGAGCACATTGTATCAAAGCAGAGTTTTTGGAAATAAGCGCGAAAATATTGAGAAGGCCCTGGTTTGTTGCCATGCTGCTTTAGAAGTGTATACGTATGATGCCTTTCCCAAAGAGTGGGCTATGACCCAGGCCATCCAGGGCAATGCTTACCTCAAACGCACCTCGGGCATACCACGCGACAATATAGAGCAAGCAATCGCCTGTTACAGTGCAGCTTTAGAGGTTTACACCCCCGATGCCTATCCTCTTGAAGGGGCTACAGTACTGCGCAATCTTGCAATTGCTGCCGGGAACCGCATGGTGGGCCCACAGCGCATCAATAGGGAAACGTCTATCGCTTGTTATGAGGCGGCCCTGAAAATTTACACCCGTGACGGCTTCCCAGAGGAATGGGCAGGAATTCAGAATGGTCTGGGCGCTGCTTACTATGAACCCATCGATGGAAAAAGCCCAGACCCAGAAAAAGCCGTAGCTCACTTCGAAGCAGCTTTGCAGATTTTCACCCTCGACTCCTTCCCCATTGATCATCGAAGCACGCAACTCAATCTTGCTCTTGCCGAAGCCGAACGACAGAACTGGGCAAATGTGCATAAGGCCAGTGTGCAGGCCTTTGCAGCTGAAGATATTCTGGTAGGTTTAAGTACTGGTATTGCTGGCCGGGATGCCGTTCTCAAGGAGGGGAAGGATGCGGCTACCAATGACTGCTTCGCCTTGACGCGCTTAGGGCAGGCTGATACCGCTGCCGTTGCCATGGAACACGGGCGAGCGCGTGGTTTAGCTGAGGCTCTTGCGCTGGATGTGGCTGATCCGCAAAAGGTGAGCGATGCGCAAAGGCGCCAACGATATGAGTCAGCGCGCCAGCAATTCACCTCGGCCCAAACAAGTCTTAATACTCCACTCCCCCCTGACATACCTGAAAAGGAACAGCGTCGTATTCACCTGGAGCGGAGTGAAGTGTATCAAAAAGCAAGGCAGGCACTCAATGAGGCTATCGCTGAAATTCGCGCTGCCCACGATCCTGCAAACTTTCTAGAAGATACGCTCGATGCAAAGGCAATTCTACAAGCCGCTCAATGCGGTGGACCAGGGCATGCGCTGGTGTACCTGGTGGCTACACCGTGGGGAGGGGTAGCAGTAGCGGCGCTCAATGCCAACACTGAGGTGAACACACCGGCTCGTTTTGCCACATTTGACCTCCCTGAACTTACAGCTACGCTTGTGCATCAACTTATCCATTTGAAGCTTGACGAGGCGACCAATCGTGTAATTGGCGGTTTCAGTTGGGCGCAGGAAGGAAACGGCTTTTTGTTAATGTTGCGCAGCTGGATGAGCGAAACGTTCCGAGCTCAGACGACGCTGTTGCACAAAGCCTGTGGCAGCATGGGTAAAAAAAGTACCCTTGACGAAGCAGCTCAGGTAGTACTCAGCAGGTTCCCCTCGCTTGCCGATCGACCGCTTAATGATCTTTCGAAGGAAGAATTCAACACCTTGATGTACCCCTTGAACAGAATTTTCCTGGAGCTTGAACTTCAACACTCACTGGATGTGCTATCTAAAGTCGCCTTTCGTCCTTTGATAGGGTGGTTGTTTGAACAAGGAGTAACTGGTCTTACACTTATTCCTACTGGGCAATTGGCAGCTTTCCCGTTGGCTGCTGTGCCTTTGTCAGATGGGCGCACGGTGGGAGAGATATTTCCGACGAGTGTTGCCCCTAGCGCACGTTCTCTCTTGTCACCCAGAGGACAAGATGTAGCCGTTCGTGCTGGTGTATATGCCCTCGGCAATCCAGATGGATCGCTGTTCTGGGGCGAAGCAGAGGCACTGACCCTGACTAAGCTGGCTCGCGAGGTAGGGGCACCTGGGAAAGTGAAAATACAGGGAGATGCAAAACGAGCCTGGTTAATCGAGGCGTTGCAATATGCAGAGATTGTCGATGCATCATGCCACGGTCAGTTTAATGTTCTTACACCGTTAGCATCGGCACTGTTATTAGCCAATGGGCAGCGACTACGTTTGGGTGATTTGCTGAGTCATCAAGTCGATATGCGTGGACTACGCCTGTTAATCCTGTCGGCCTGCCAGACAGCAATTTTGGATATACGAGGCGCGTCCAATGAAGTGCGAAGCCTGGCGGCTGGCATGATCCAGGCTGGAGCAGCAGCCGTCTTAGCCGCGCTTTGGTCTGTAGATGACAAGGCTACGTACCTACTGATTGTACGCTTTGCTCAGGAGTGGTTTCCTCATATGCACGACGAGCCACCGGCAGCGGCCTTGGCCCGGGCACAGCGCTGGTTACGAACAGTAACCAATAGCGAACTGAAAGATTGGGATGCAAGCCGTATTCTAGAGCCAACTGCGGAGAGACAACTCGAAGCAGGATCAGAGACGCCAAATAATTCCTGGTTTGGAGTAACACAAGCATCTGCCGATGCGACCGAGCTGGAAGCAGATCAGACTAGCGCGAAGCAAGCACAAGTCGATCTGTGGACGCTGTATAAGCAGGGTGGGCTCGATAGGGAGGAGGCAGAGCTAGTGCAAATGCATAACAGTCGCTATGATATAGAACAAGCTCAGTTGCTGTTACAAAAGGAGTCACGGCAGCATGAAAATCCTGACGCTCACCCTTATGCCCATCCATTTTACTGGGCAGCTTTTCAAATTACAGGCTGGTAAAGTTCTATTTCCCGGTAAGATAATAGTGTCAAATACTGTGAAACTTTGGGGTTAAAGCTACGAACCCGGGGAATAGATGGATTCGTGGGGCGGGAAAGCGCTGCATCGGACATCTGCTGGTAAACGAACAACTCCAGCGTACGAATCACCACATACACGGATGCGGAGCTACGCCTCTTCATGAAGTGTGTTGATCGACAATTAGAATGGCTCATCCTCAAAAGAAGTAAGTGATGATTTTAGGGAAATATTCCTCAATGCCGCTTTGCATTGGTTTCTTGGTGGATCAACACAATTGTAGAGTACGGTTTTTGCGGGATAGTCCAAAACTGACAGCAAAAGGCATGGAGTTCCCTCAAAAAAGGCTAGGATCCTGACGAAAATAGCTCAGGGCATGGTTAAGCCACTTCTCAAGAGGCTTCATGATGCAGGAAAAAACGAATGTAACGGGGACAGATACTACATGAATTACACCAAACATAATCTAAATGCCACCTGATAATTTACTTGATAAGGTATATATGAAGTTTCGGTAAGACGATCTTTCGGCAAAATAATATATTTACTATCACATTATCAATAGTATTCGTACCTTGAAATCTTGAATTTAAGCGTAAGATCGAATATACTGTTGACGAACAGATGAGCACTTTCAGAATGCGTTCCTCAGTGCTTGAATGTTTCATAATCATATTTTTGAAAGGAGATTTATGATGCCATTAGTCGATTCGTTCCTTCAATCCAATCCAAGTAGTGCTCTCGTTCGAGCGCTTAAAGCGTTGTTGGATGCCCCATCGAAGGAGGCAGCAAATGCTGTGCTCATTCGAGATCAAGCGTTGCTGCTTACTAGTCCAGCAGTACAATTGCTCTACGATCTGCATAAAGAAAATCCTGTGTTTCCTGGACCTGAGGGCTTCTACGATCCACCGTACATTGTTTATCACCATGCATTACTCACCAATGCGCATATGTATGGTATTCCTCGAGGATGGCAAGAAGCTGACAAGTTTGCAGCTAAGCAAGGAAAAACCAGGGAACAGCTACGATACCTAGTTCGCGATCTGTCTCGGGGATTCTTGTGAGATCAATAATATGCCATCTCGGCCTATCAGGCCCGCCGGTGAGATTTACAACGTAAGGCAAGGTTCAAAAAAGGCCAAAAGA
>Ga0137393_10002822_pt1 | contig 11268 bp, 5 predicted proteins | sample 15con2h34BmetaG_FD_101396 | JGI IMG/M metagenome (GOLD analysis project Ga0137393, IMG submission 101396) | Vadose zone soil microbial communities from Angelo Coast Range Reserve, California, USA - 15con2h3.4B metaG | ecosystem: Environmental > Terrestrial > Soil > Vadose zone > Saprolite...
CAAACAATCGCGCCGGGGGCTTCGCAGCAAACGCTGACATTAAGCCAGTTTCCGTCCCAATAGTCCTGCGCCTCGGGGAATTGACGCCCGTGGACCCAAATCGCTAATCCCGCCAATTTGAAGTCAGGCGGTCCGAGATGATCCACATTAGGAATGAGGGCCATCGCAACATTTCTCTTCAAGGATTTCGACTTACGGCAGCGAAGTATCTCCCATCAAATACTGGTCGCATTCGAGGGCGGCGCCGCGGCCTTCGTTGATGGCCCAGACGACCAGGCTTTGGCCGCGGCGCATGTCGCCGGCGGCAAAAATGCCGAGGACGCTGGTGGCGAACTTGCCGTGCTCGGCTTTGGCATTCGAGCGCGGGTCTTTTTCGACGCCGAGCTGGTCGAGGAGCTGATTCTCCGGGCCGGAAAAACCCAGCGCCAGCAGGACGAGCTGAGCGGGCAAGACTTTTTCCGAGCTGGGAAGATGGCGCGGCATGGCCCGGCCGTTGTCTTTGACCCACTCGACCAGGACCGTGTGGATCGCTTGCAGGCGGCCGGCTTCATCGCCGATAAAGCTCGTCGTCTGAATAGCGAATTGCCGCGGGTCCTCGCCCCAAAGCGCTTGGCCTTCTTCTTGGCCGTAATCGAGGCGATAGACCTTGGGCCATTGCGGCCAGGGATTGTCCGGGGCGCGCTCGAGCGGCGGCTTCGGAACAATCTCGAGTTGAACGAGGCTCTTGCAACCTTGACGCAGGGCGGTGCCGACGCAGTCCGTGCCGGTGTCGCCGCCGCCGATCACGACCACGTCTTTGTCCTTGGCGGAGATAAATCGGCCGTCTTCGTGATTGCTGTCCAGGAGGCTCTTGGTGTTGGCGTAGAGAAACTCCATGGCAAAATGGATGCCTTGGAGATTCCGGCCTTCGGTCTTGGTGAAGAAGTCGTTGGGCTTGGTGGCGCCGCCGCAAAGGATCACGGCATCGAAATCATGACGGAGCTTGTCGGCGGGATAGTTTTTGCCGACTTCGGTATTTGGGTGGAAGATCACTCCTTCGGCGGACAAGATGTCGACGCGGCGCTGGACCGTGTGCTTGTCGAGCTTCATGTTGGGGATACCGTACATGAGAAGTCCGCCGATGCGGTCGGCACGTTCGAAAACGGTGACCCAATGGCCGGCGCGGTTGAGCTGGGCGGCCGCGGCCAGGCCCGCCGGACCCGAGCCGACCACGGCGACGCGCTTGCCGGTCCGAAATGCGGGCGGCTCGGGCACGATCCAGCCTTTTTCAAATCCCTTATCCACGATGGCGCATTCGATGCTCTTGATCGTTACCGGCGGCTCATTGATGCCCAGGACGCACGAGCCTTCGCACGGGGCAGGGCAGACTCGCCCGGTGAACTCCGGAAAATTGTTGGTGGAATGGAGCACACGAATGGCTTCCTTCCAGTGATCGCGGTAAACGAGGTCATTCCAATCCGGAATGATGTTGGTCACGGGGCATCCGGTGTGGCAAAACGGAATGCCGCAATCCATGCAGCGCGCGGCCTGCACGCGCACCTTTTCCTCGGGAAACGGCTGGTAGACCTCGAAATAATCGTGGACGCGTTCTTCGACGGGGCGGCGCGCCGGCATCTCGCGGGTGTATTCCTTAAACCCCGTCACTTTACCCACCGAGCACCTGCCCCTGCGCTTGCACCTGCTCCTTGGCTTGCGCGATCAGCGCGCCCGCGGGTATTCGTGGAATGCCCAGAACACGCTTATATTCGTGCGGGAATACCTTGATGAATCTCGGCAGCGTGCCTTCCCAGTTTTTCAAAATCCATTCCGCTTGAGGGCTGTTCGTCAGGACGGCGTGCCGGCTGATGAGCCGATGCAGGATTTCGACATCCTTCGGATCAGTTGCCGGTTCAAGGTCAACGTCCGTTCGGTTACAGCAGACGGCGGCAAATTCGCCAAAATGGTCCAGAACATACGCTATGCCGCCCGTCATTCCTGCCGCGAAATTCCTGCCCGTCCGGCCGAGCACCACAACCATTCCTCTGGTCATGTACTCGCAGCCGTGATCGCCGACACCTTCCACCACGGCTGTGGCGCCGGAATTACGCACGGCGAACCGCTCGCCCGCCATGCCGTTGAAATACACTTCACCACTGGTCGCTCCATAGAGACAAACGTTGCCGACCAGAATGTTTTCTTCCGGCACGAACCGGGAATTTCGAGGGGGATAGATAATCAGCGTGCCTCCGGAAAGCCCCTTCCCCACATAGTCGTTGGCCTCGCCTTCGAGTGTGAGCGTCACGCCCTTGGCAAGGAACGCGCCAAAACTCTGCCCGGCGCAGCCGTGGAACTGGATGCGGATGGTATCGTCCGGCAAGCCCGCGGAGCCATGACGCCGCGCGATCTGCCCGCTGAGCATGGCGCCGACTGTGCGGTGCACGTTACGAATCGGCAGGCTGAGCGACACGGGCGTCAGATTCTCGATGGCTTCGCTGGCCTGTTCAATCATTTTGCTGTCGAGGGCGGCGTCCAGACCGTGGTCCTGCGCCTGCGTGCAGCGGCGTCCCACGTGGCTCGGCATCGGCGGGTTATAGAGCACCGCTGACAAGTCGATCCCCTTGGCCTTCCAGTGTTCGACATCCTGGCGTTGGACCAGGCAATCCACGCGGCCAATCATTTCGTCGAGTTTGCGGAAGCCAAGCTCCGCCATGATTCTGCGGAGATCCTCAGCCACATAAAACAGGAAATTGATTACGTGTTCGGGCTGGCCCTGGAATTTCTTGCGAAGTTCCGGGTCTTGGGTCGCCACGCCCACCGGACATGTGTTCAGGTGGCATTTCCGCATCATGATGCAACCCATCGCAATGAGCGGCGTCGTGGCAAATCCAAACTCTTCCGCGCCGAGCAGCGCTGCGACCCCAACGTCCCGGCCGGTTTGCAGCTTGCCGTCCACCTGCAATCGCACACGGCTGCGCAGATCGTTCATTACCAGGACCTGCTGCGTCTCCGAAAGTCCGAGCTCCCAGGGGACGCCGGCATGCCGGATCGAGCTGATGGGAGAAGCCCCAGTCCCGCCGTCGTAGCCGCTGATGAGGATGACGTCGGCATGAGCCTTCGCTACTCCGGCAGCGACTGTTCCGACTCCCACCTCGGCGACGAGCTTCACTGAAATCCGCGCCTTCGGATTGACGTTCTTCAAGTCAAAGATGAGCTGCGCCAAGTCCTCGATCGAATAAATATCGTGGTGCGGAGGCGGAGAAATCAGGCCCACTCCGGGGATCGAATGGCGTATGCGGGCAATGAAATCATCTACTTTGTGGCCCGGCAATTGCCCGCCTTCTCCCGGCTTGGCGCCTTGCGCGATTTTGATTTGCAGATCGTCCGCATTGATCATGTAATTGGTCGTAACGCCAAAGCGGGCCGAGGCCACCTGCTTGATCGCGCTGCGGCGCAAATCGCCATTGGCGTCGGGATGGTAGCGAGCCTCATCCTCTCCGCCCTCGCCGGTGTTGGACTTGCCGCCGATGCGGTTCATTGCGATCGCCAAAGTCTCGTGCGCTTCCTTGCTGATCGAGCCGAACGACATGGCTCCGGTCGCAAAGCGCTTTACGATTTCAGAGGCGGGCTCGACTTCTTCGAGGGGAACGGCGGCTCCGGCCGGCTTGAACTCGAACATGCCGCGCAGCATCTGGAGATCGCGGTTCTGCTGGTTCACGATGTCCGCGAACTCGCGGAAAGTCTCGAAACTCGATTGCCGCACGGCATGCTGCAGCTTGCTGATCGTCGTCGGATTCAACTGGTGCCGCTCGCCGCGTACGCGGTATTGATATTCGCCGCCGATCCGGAGTTCCGTGTCGGATTCATTCGGCGGCTGCATCGCAAACTGATGTTTCATGAGCGCTTCGCGAGCCAGCACTTCGATCCCGATACCTTCGATTCGCGAGGAAGTGCCGGTAAAGTATTTCTCGACAAGCGAGCGGCTCAAACCGATGGCCTCAAAGATTTGCGCACCCTGGTAGCTTTGCAGGGTTGAAATTCCCATCTTCGAAAACGTCTTCAGAAGCCCCTTGTCGATCGCCTTCATGTAACTCTTGAAAACCTTGTCCCACGTGTAGTCCGCCGGGAAGGAACCGGCTCTGTACCGGTCCTCAAGAGTTTCGATCGCGAGATAGGGATTTACGGCGCTGGCGCCATAACCCAGCAGCAGGGCGAAGTGCATCACTTCGCGCGGCTCGCCGGATTCGACGATCAACGCCACCTGGTTGCGCGTCTTCTCACGAATCAGGTGATTGTGAACCGCGGAGAGCGCCAACAGGCTCGGGATCGCCGCGTACTGTTCGTCCACGCCGCGATCGGACAGAATCAGCAGCGTATAGCCGGACTTGATCGCCTGTGAAGCGGTTCGGCAAAGGGTTTCGATGGCCTTCCCGAGCTGGTCTTCGCCTTCGTTTACGCGGAACAGCATGGGCAGACTGGTGGCCAGGAAATCACCCCAACTCACGCGCCGCAGCTTTTCGAGTCTCCAGTTGGAGATCACCGGATGGCGAAGTTTCAGCGTATGGCAGTTCTTCGGCGTCTCGTCGAGAATGTTTCCTTCACTCCCGATGTAGGAGTTGAGCGACATCACGAGGCCCTCGCGGATCGAATCGATCGCGGGGTTGGTGACCTGCGCGAAAGCCTGTTTGAAATAATTGAACAGCAGTTGCGGTTTGTCGGATAAACAAGCCAGCGGCGTGTCGATCCCCATCGAGCCGACCGGTTCCTCGCCCAACAAAGCCGACGGCGAAAGGATCGTCTTCAAATCTTCGTCGGTATATCCGAAGGCGCGCTGCCGCATCAGGATCGTCTCGTGGTCCGTGGGCCGGACATGCGTCGGGCTCGGCAAATGATCGAGAGTGATCTGGTTGTCCTTCAGCCATTGCGCGTAGGGCTGCCGGGCAGCCAATTGCTTTTTGACCTCTTCGTCCGTAATCAATCGCTTTTGTTCCGTATCCACCAGGAATATGCGGCCAGGTGCGAGCCTGCCCTTCATGCGCACGTCTTCGGGCTTGATGGGCAGCACGCCTGCTTCCGAGGCCAAGACGACCAGGCCGTCCGCGGTGACGGCGTACCGGCCGGGGCGGAGTCCGTTCCGATCGAGCTTCGCGCCAATAACTCGGCCATCGGTGAAGGCCACCGCAGCCGGGCCATCCCACGGCTCCATCAGCGAGGCGTGATATTCGTAAAACGCCTTGATATCCTCCGGCATGGTGACGTCGTGGTCCCAGGCTTCCGGGATCAGCATGGACATCACATGCGGGAGCGTCCTGCCGGCAAGAGTCAACAGCTCGACCGCATTGTCGAGCATTGCGGAGTCGCTGCCGCCTGCTGTGATGATGGGCAGCAGTTTCTTGATGTCGTCGCCAAACAGAGGAGACGCCAGGACGGATTGCCGCGCATACATCCAATTCATATTCCCGCGCAGGGTGTTGATTTCTCCGTTGTGGCAGATGTAGCGGTACGGGTGAGCCAGCTTCCAGCTCGGGAAAGTATTGGTGGAAAAGCGCTGGTGGACCAGGCACAAGCCGCTGGTCAGCTCGGGATCGAGCAGCTCACTGTAAAAATCCGTGATCTGCGGCGCGAGCAGCAAGCCCTTGTACACGATCGTGCGCGAGGAAAGAGAGGGAATGTAGAAGAATTCCTTCTCCTTCATGTCGGTTTCGGCCACAGCCAATTCCACACGCTTGCGCACGACGTAGAGTTTGCGCTCGAGCGCGTCCTGATCCATGCCCGGCGCGCCCTTGATGAAAATCTGCTCGATATATGGCTGCGTGTTGCGGGCCAGGCGCCCGATCATATTGCCGTTGATGGGTGTGTCGCGCCATCCGAGGATGGTGAGCCCTTCTTCGCGCGCAATCTTCTCGATCATTCCTTCGCACAGAAGCCGGTCGTGCGGATCGACTGGAAGGAAGACCATGCCCACGCCATATTCACCCGGTGCCGGCAGCGAAAACCCAAGGCTCGATGTTTCGCGGTCGAAAAAAGCGTGCGGAATCTGGATCAGAATGCCCGCTCCATCGCCGGTCTGTGGGTCGCAGCCGCAAGCGCCCCGATGAGTGAGGTTGATCAGAATCTGAACGCCCTTGAGCACGATGTCGTGCGACTTTCGGCCCTCAATGTTCGCGACGAATCCGATGCCGCAAGCATCGTGCTCGTGCTCGGGCCGGTACAATCCTTGTGCCGCGGGCAAGCCGTGAAATGGGTAGATTTCCTTCATGTTAGCCGATATCTCTATCCGAGTGCCCTGGGGAGCCGCGAGCAGGGGTTCATTCCATCCTGGCAAACCACTCTTAGCGTCACGATCGCAGGCGTCCCGGCCTCCTTTTCGTGTGACTCTTTTTATTTCCCTAAACAACGCCGGTCAAGATTCAGGCGGGCTCCAATTAGAGACCGCAGCCCTACACTCCGGCACGGGAAAGCGGCTGTTCAGACACTTCTGCATAGCCGCTTTCCATCGTGCTTGCGGAATCCGCCTATATTATCATTCCACCGGCTCAGTTGTCCCCCACGCAGCGGCATGGTAATTTTTATGCAGAGGATTGGAATTTTGAATTGATTGCGGCCCGCCATGCCGGTTCTGCTATAATCCAGCCTCAACATTATGGATTTCGACCAACTTACAACCTTTATTGAGATTGCAAAACTCGGCAGTTTTTCGCGCGCGGGTCAAAAACTCTTCCGCTCCCAGCCGGCCGTCAGCGCCCAAGTCCGCCAATTGGAACAGGAATACGGCGAAAAGCTCTTCGATCGCGGCCGGAAATCCGTCCGGTTGACTTCCGCGGGCGAGACGCTGTTCGAATACGCCGTCCGCCTGGTGAACATGCGCGGCGAATCCTTACGCGCCGTGGCCGATAAGGCTACCACTCCTCGAGGAGTGCTCGCTCTCGGAGCCAACGAAGCAACCTGTCTATATGTGCTTCCTGAAATCTTTGCCGAATACCATCGCCTGTACCCGGCCGTGCAGATCAGCATTTACCGCAATTTCAGCCACAAGGTGCTGCAAAAGGTCGAGGATGGGACGGTCGACGTGGGGATTGTCACCCTCCCCGCCAAGTCGCCTAGCCTGAAAATTCATTCGATTTTCCGGGACCGCGTAATGCTGATGGTGAACCCGCGCAATCCATTGACAAAACTCAAGACCGTTCGCATGAAAGATATCGCCGAGCAGCCGCTGATTTTCCCCCGGACCGGCTTCACCCGGCAGTTGCTGGACAAGCACTTTCGGCCTTACAAGTCGCAACTGCAAATCACCATGGAGCTGACCAGCGTGGGAATGATCAAGTGCTTCGTCGCGGCGGGCCTGGGTGTGTCACTGATCAGCGCGAGTTTTGCCCGCAACGAAGTCCGGGCCGGTGAAGTGAAGTTGATTCCCATCGCCGATGTGGATCTCTGGCGTGAACTAGGCCTCGTCTACCGCCGCGACCGCACGCTACCCCGCTCGTCCGCCGCTTTTATCACGCTCCTGAGGCAGAGATCTGCGGAGAATCCCGGCCTCGAAATCGCGAACAGCCGGTAAACCCAGCCAATAGCGGCTGAAACTATCCCGTTGACAGTGATTTATTCTCCGTGTCCTCTGTGCCCTCTGTGTTAAAAGTCTTTTCGCGGTTCGAGCAAAGCTTTCAACACAGAAGGCACAGAGACCACAGAGCTTGCCGAGAGTCATGAAAGCACACGATGATCTGAATCATTCGCCCCGCGCCCGTCATCGGACTGCGATGGGCGCCACCGTCGAGCCCGTCCCGCCCCTGATTTTCAAAGGCTCCATGATGAAAGCGGTCTCATACGCGCGCGCCGCCGCAAGCTGTTCTAGCTTCAGATTTTCGAGAAGATGGACGCCATAGACAATCAGGAACATCGCATGAATCGGCAGATTAATTTTCTGCTCGGGGTAGGGCCTGACCTCCACGCAACAAGTGTCCGTCCCCACAATCATCGGATTCTGCTTTATTAACCACTCCCCCGCACCGATACCAATGCCGGGTGTTGTCTTCAAGTAGCGGGCTTTATCTTTCACGTTGTACAGCTTGCCCCATCCTGTGTTGATCATCACTGCGTCGCCAGGCTGCAGCGTGATCTTCTCTTTCGCCAATGCCTGCTGCAAGTCCTCGGTCGTGACGATGTAGGTGTCCGGCAACATGTCGACATTCTTCAGGCCCGCCACGTCGATGAGCACTCCCCGCGTCATCATGTCGGGAACTTTCTCGACGCCAAGTTTGGGAAAGCCCTGCCGGCCACCGGCCGCGAGGTCGCCACTGCCCGCCGCATTCATTTCTTCGTCCTTGATGCAGTTGTAGTATTCGCCGCCATACATCTGGTGGGCAAAACCGTCCAGTTGAGTGCCCACTTGGCCTAGCTCCGTGATCACAATTTCTTCGTTCTCGCCGCGGGTGCCGGGTGCCGTCGCGGTGCCGCGTTTCATGTGCAGATCGAATCGGCGGCTCCCAATCAGGGGCAATTCCGCGGAAAGATCGAAACCGAGCTGGAACACCTCGCCGGTGTGGATCAGCTTTGCCGCACGCAGCGCCATTTCCGGCTTCATCAGGTTGCCCGAGCCAAGTTCGTCCTTGGCGCCCCACTTCGAAGGGCAACGTTCCGCATCGCTGGGCATCTGCCAGGATTGCGCGGGGAGCGCGGCACAACCGAAGCCGAACGCCACCGCGATAGCCATCACGCGAATCATCATACCGAACCGCATATTTTCGTCCTCCCCTTCAGTGCCAATTATTTGTAATTTCCCGGTCACAATCCGCGCACAGCCGACTGTAGGCCACAGAGAAATATCACACTCTGATATCCCGGTAAAGGTCGGAAGGGCTGAGTCAAGCGGAGGAGAGGCAAAGAGCACCGCTAGCCCGGATATCCCACGGGTGCGTGATAGATGTGCTCTTCGATGTCAACTTGTTGCGTCGAATTGTGCTGCGGTGTGGGGAGGTTTCGAGTAGCACAGGCTTCAGCCTGTGTACTGTCGATTGGCGGCAACTCAAACCACACAGGCTGAAGCCTGTGCTACTGGACCGCGCCGGACCCGTGGTGCAGCTGCCTATGGTAAAACCGTCCGGGAACTTCCGCATAATGCTTGTGAGAAACGCGCGCTAGGCGGGGCGGTCACGAAGCAGGCGGAGCATGTCCGGATCCGAATTCTTCTGGACGGGGCCGTCCGCTTCCACGGGTTCGGGGATTTCTCCCTCACCCGTTGCCAAAAACAGATTGGCTTCCAGGCCGTGCTGCTTGTCGTAGAGTTCGCGATAGCGTCCGGCAGCCGCATAGAGCGACGTGTGGGTCCCGCGCTCGACAATTTTTCCCGCCTCGACGACCAGAATCTGATCGGCGCGGCGAATCGTCGAGAGGCGGTGGGCAATGACAAAGGTGGTCCGCCCGCGCATCAATTGAGCGAGACCCTCCTGGATGAGCATTTCGGATTCGGAATCGAGGCTTGAGGTGGCTTCGTCGAGAATCAGGATGCGCGGGTCCGCCAGTATGGCGCGCGCAATTGAAACGCGCTGGCGCTGCCCGCCGCTTAATTTCACGCCGCGTTCGCCGATAATCGTATCGTATCCATCCGGAAAGCGCTCCGCGAATTCGTCCACGCGGGCGATCCTGCACGCCGCCAGAATTTCTTCTTCACTTGCGCGCGGCCGCGAAAACGCCACGTTCTCGCGGATCGTGCCGTCGAACAGGAACGACTCCTGCAGCACGACACCCAGGCGCGTGCGGTACGAATCGAGGCGCACGGTTGCCAGGTCCACACCGTCCACCAGCACGCGGCCCTCAAGTGGAACATGAAATGCCGCCACGAGGCCGATGATCGTGGACTTCCCCGAGCCGGACGAGCCGACCAGCGCCGTGACCGTGCCTGGCTCCGAGCAGAAGCTGACCTGCTGAAGCACGGGCTTGCCGGCGTCGTAAGGGAAGCTGACGTTGTCGAACGCCAGCTCGCCCTCGATGTCGAGGAGGGTGACCGTGCGGCGCGGATCTTCATCCTCGGGACGTTCATCCATGACTTCGCGCGTGCGTTCGAGTCCCGCGACCGCCTCGGTCAATTGCGTGCCGATGCCCACGACTTGGAAAACAGGCGCAATCATGAATCCCAAAAACAATGTGTAGCTCATGAATTGACCGACGGTGATCTTCCCTGCAAGGACTTCACGGGCACCGACCAACATAATCAGCGCGCCGACGACACCGCCTAGAACGCTCGTAGAAAGGCTCATCATCGACATTGTCGTCAGTGACCGCAAAACATTATCGAGCAATCGGTGGACGCCTTTCGTAAACACGTCGTGCTCGCGAGACTCCGCATGATACCCCTTTACAACGCGCACGCCGGACAGCGACTCCGTGAGGCGCCCGCTGACCTCGGCGTTGATTTTTGAACGCTCGCGAAAAATTGGACGGAGGACGCCAAACGCCTTGCGCAGGCCAAACATGCTCACGAGAAGCAACCCGAATGCCAATCCGGTCATCACGGGACTAATCCGCAGGAGCATGATCAGCGCGATGAGAGCCGTCAAAAGGCCTCCCAGGAACTCGACCAGGCCTGTGCCAACAAGATTTCGCACACCCTCGACGTCGCTCATGATTCGCGAGACGAGTGCACCGGTCTTGTTCGCATCGTAATAGGTCACCGGGAGCCTGCCCACGTGCTCTTGCACTTTACGCCGCATCTCGGTGATCATTCTTTGCGCGGCCTTGGAGAGCGTTTGCGTCAGCGTATAAGAAGTCACGCCTTGCAGCATCGTGGCGAGGAGCACGATTCCGACCAAAGGCAGTAAGAGCCCCACTTGCCGGTGAATCATCACGTTGTCAACAACGTACTTTGACGAAGCAGGAAGGACCAGTCCGGAGACTCGGTTGATGGCCATGAGCACCAGACCTAGCCCGAGCAGCCCCCGGCGTGGCCGAACGAGCGCCCACACTTCGGGCAACTGATCGACCAAGCGCGATACCTTTGCATCGCTGCGCGCGTTCGCGGGCGAATCCACGCGCGCCCTAGCGCCCGGACTCCTCTCGGCGTGCACTCCCACGCCGCGTTGCGTCCCAATCCCCCCAAAGCCGCCTGCCATTCTCATCTCACAATCATATTAGAGTATCCAACGTCGGCACCGCCACTTTTCCCCTGCCCACATGTTCTTGATTAGATGCGACGCATGGTGTTTCAGTACAAGAATTATTGTCAGGCAGGAAGAGCACCGTCGAAGAGAGTTCAAGCACTCGCCGCGCGTTGGAAGAGGGCATGATATTTACCTGCCG
>Ga0137393_10002832_pt1 | contig 11244 bp, 10 predicted proteins | sample 15con2h34BmetaG_FD_101396 | JGI IMG/M metagenome (GOLD analysis project Ga0137393, IMG submission 101396) | Vadose zone soil microbial communities from Angelo Coast Range Reserve, California, USA - 15con2h3.4B metaG | ecosystem: Environmental > Terrestrial > Soil > Vadose zone > Saprolite...
AGGGCGGCAAGCCGACGTTCGCGGGCAACAAATACGCGGATCTGTCCGATACCGCCCTGCAATACATCGCCGGCATCCTCAAGCACGCGCGCACCATCAACGCCTTCACCAATCCGACCACGAACTCCTACAAGCGGCTGGTGCCGGGGTTCGAGGCGCCGGTGCTGCTGGCCTATTCGGTGCGCAACCGCTCGGCCGGGTGCCGCATTCCGCTCGCCTCCTCGCCCAAGGGCAAGCGCGTCGAGGTGCGCTATCCCGATCCGCTCGCCAATCCGTATCTGGCGTTCGCGGCGATGCTGATGGCGGGGCTCGACGGCATCAAGCACAAGCTCGATCCCGGCCCGGCGATCGACAAGGACCTCTACGACCTGCCGCCGCGCGAGCTCAAGAAGATCCCCACGGTGTGCGGGTCGCTGCGCGAGGCGCTCGGCTATCTCGACAAGGACCGCGAGTTCCTCAAAGCCGGCGGGGTGTTCGACGACGATTTCATCGAGATGTACATCGAGCTCAAGATGCAGGAAGTGATCCGGTTCGAGCACACTCCGCATCCGGTCGAGTTCGAGATGTATTATTCGGCGTGAGTTGCTCCCGACGTCGCCAAGCGCGACGGCTTCGGGGCGCTGCGGCGCCCCGTTTTTTTTGGCGCGGGCGCGCCAAGGCGTGTACGCATCAATCGCCATTGTCCGGCCATCGCCCGCCGTGTCCGCTTTGCTCCCGAAAGCGGCCAAATAGCGGACGGCTCGGTAGGTCCGCGATGTGCCATTTCCGGACTCATGCATTGCGGCAATAGCAGCTTTATTCGATCACCTCGTCGGCGCGGCCGAGCAGCGAGAGCGGAACGGTGATGCCCAGCGCCTTGGCCGTCTTCAGATTGATGATCAGCTCGACTTTCGTGGACTGTACGACCGGCAGGTCGGCGGGCCTTTCGCCGTTGAGGATCCGGCCGGTGTAGAGGCCGGCCTGACGGTACGCGTCCGTAAGACTGGCTCCGTAGCTCGCCAGGCCGCCCGCCGCGGCGAACGCGCGAAATTGGTAAATCGTGGGCACCGCGTGGCGAATGGTCAGCGCGCCGAGCTGTTCGCTCCGGCTATTGAAAAATGGCTCACCGCCGATCACGAGCCCACCTGCTTGCAATTGGGCCAAGCTTGCAAAGACTGCATCAAAATCGCGGTCAGTGCTGGCATTCAAGGTATGCAGCTGCAGCCCGAGGGTGTGGGCAGCCGTCTGCAGCTCTTTCACTGTGGTCTCCGCACGAGCGGCATCGCTTGGGTTGACCAGGACGGCAATGTTGGTCACGGTGGGGACCAACTGATGGAGGAGCTCCAGCCGCTTCGGCCCCAGCTCCACGTCCAAGATGCTCACGCCCGTGATATTGCCGCCTGGTCGGTTGAGGCTGGCAACAAGTCCTACCTCGACCGGGTCGAACCCTGCCGTAAAGACGATCGGTATCGTCGCGGTTGCTGCCTTTGCCGCCTGTGCCGCAAATCCATTCGCGGCAATCAGGGCTACATGACGCTGAACGAGATCGGCCGCCAGTGCTGCCAGTCGGTCGTATTGATTCTCCGCGAAGCGATATTCGATCGCCACGTTCTGGCCCTCGACATAGCTGGCTTCTTTCAAGCCTTGACGGAACGCGGTCAAAAGTTGCGGGTCATCGCCAGACGCCCTGGTGCCGAGGAACCCGACCACAGGCATCCCCGGCTGCTGCGCAGGCGCGGCGAGCGGCCACGCAATCACAGCGCCACCTAGAAGCGTGATGAACTCGCGGCGTCTCATTCGATCACTTCGTCGCCGCGGGCGAGCAGCGTCGGCGGTATGGTGAGGCCGAGCGCTTTCGCGGTCGTGAGATTGATGAAGAACTCGAACTTAGTCGGCTGTATGACCGGTAGGGCAGCCGGTTTTTCGCCATTGAGGATGCGGCCTACATAGAGACCGGCCTGCCGAAAAGTTTCCGCCTGATTGGGACCGTAGCTCATCAATAAGCCGGCAGCGACGCCATCACGAGATTCTGACATCGTGGGTAGCGCATAGCGGAGCGCGAAAAAGGCAACCTGCCGACTGCGCGAACTAAGGTACGCATCGTTGCCGATGCTCAGAGCTTTGGCCTGCTGCTGCACGGCAGCGACAACAGCGCTTTCGATCTCGTTTTCGCTCCCGGCCTTAACAACGACCATCTCTAGCCCGAGCCGTTGCATCGCGGCATTCGACAGCTGGATGTTATCCTGCATGAGGCCCGGATTGTTTGGATTCACAAGGAGGGCAATCCTAGTGGCGCTGGGAAGGGTCTCATGCAACAGCTCCGCCCGCTTGGCGACAAGCTCGACCCCCATAAAAGTGGCTCCAGTGACGTTTCCTCCCGGACGACCGAGGCTTAGTACGAAACCCGCGTGGACCGGATCGGAGGCGGTCGTGAACACGATCGGGATCTTCTTCGTTGCCGCCATCGCCGTCCGGATAGCGACGTCGCCCGCGCCTGCACAGATGACCGCAACCTTGCGGTTGACGAGGTCAGCCGCCATGGCAGGCAGCCGGTCAAACTGGCCTTCCGCCCAGCGGTATTCGATGGCCACGTTGCGGCCCTCTGCGAAGCCCGCCTCGCTCAGGCCCTGGTTGAATCCAACCATGCGGTCCGTCCATTGCGTTGCCGACACGCCGTGCAGCACGCCGATAACCGGCATCGCCGGCCGCTGCGCACGCGCCGCGAGCGGCCAGGCGACCGCAGCGCCGCCGAGAAGGCTGATGAATTCGCGCCGTCTCATTGTTTTCCCCGAGGCTCAGGCACCGGTTCAAACTAGCACACTGGAAGGGCCGGGTGTGAGTTCAGGCACAGGTCGTTGAGCGGCCTGCGATGTCCGAGATGGGTCAGAATCGGCCGAAAGGCAGCGTCTTCTGCACTTCTGCTATTCCATCGTAAACCGAATTCGTCGCGCTCCGTCCCTGTAACCGGACGCAAATTCGAGGCCGCGGCCTCCGACGCGTGGGGAAGATTGCTGCGCGAACGTCGGTCCGGCCAACAACTGCTGATTCTCACCCTTTTGGCCGAGCCTTGATCTCGTTGAATTCGGACAGCGCTCGCTCGAATTTGCCGTTGAAGAGCCACATCGCATCGAGAATTTCGCGAAAAGTTGCAGATGGTTTCGCCCTGTCGACTTGACCGAAGGTGAAGATGCTGTTGTTGCGCAAATATCCCATTATGGTCCGGTCGGAAACTGTATATCCGGCGAAGTTGCCCGATTTGAGCGCAGACTTGGTCGGAGTAGGAATGATTTGGATGAGCTCGAACAGCCTCATCTGATCGATCGGATTTGGCAATGCTCTCACGATCGCCGGTATTTGCGGGAAAAGGTCGGCGTGCGCGCCCATAAGTCCATCTCTCACGGCGGTCCAGTGATTGAGCCGATGATCCAAATTGCCGACCCGCGCCTCTTCCTTGTCGTCGCGAGCGCTCAGTGCAGGATCAAAGGCCGCGATCGACTTTCTGATCGCCGCCCATTTCTCTTGCCCATTTCGGTCTTCGGATACACCCGTTTGCAGGCTTCCCTTGTACCTGTTCGAGCGCGCATTCCCTATGTTTTGATTGCCGTTTGTCTCAGCGAAGAATAGGCCCAGGCTGATGCGACCTGCCAAGTCCGCATGTGCCGCATCAAGACCCTTGGCGCGCCCGATATCGGTTCCCAGGTCGACAACGTCCTTGACTGGAGTGTTCGAGTTTTGCGCGTTGACGGGCGGCGCCTCCATGATCCTGAAGAGATCGGCATATTCATCGAGCAGCCGCTCATTGTCGGCATCGAAATACGCTGGAGGAATTCCGAATTTATTGGGTCTTCCGATTTTGGACGGCAGCGCGTCGGTGAGATCCTTATACGCGCTGATCATGTTGTTGCGAGCAAGATAGAGCGCTTGTCCCGGCAAGTTCGGCAGCTGCTGATTCGAATCGATCTGCGCGCGCCGCTCGCTCAAGATCGACTTGAAGTCGCTCACTGCCTTGGTGTACGCGCTGAGCGCATTCGACTGTGATTTCATGGGTGCGGCCGGCTGACATCGTGCCGGGGAGATGAAGCGCACATTGCCGATGTCGGCCGAAACAAGCGGCGTGACCGTGCTGGTGATCGCGTCAATGGCGTCGGGAACCGGCGGCGCGAAAACGAGCCCGAAAGCAAGAGCTGTCGCACGGGCAGTTGTGGGCGGTCCGGACGTCACCGTGTGAGCGATGCGCGCTACGGCGCCAAGCAACGAGACGCACCGGGCGTTCTTGCCGAGCCGAGCCGATGCGGCGCTTGCTATCCCCATGACGCCGGGTCGCGCCTCAGGATCCCGTCAGCCGTTCGGCGAACAGGACCATGGTTTTGCGATACACCTCGGACCGGTTCCACTCACGCATAACCTCGAAATTTGTCGTGCCTTCACCGAACGGCGCACCCGCGCGCCAACCGTTGGCCTTCAGCAAATTGGCCGTCGAGGCGAGCACATCCGGTACGCTATGCCTGAGATCGACACGGCCGTTTCCGTCATAATCGACGCCGTATTTGATATAGGAGGACGGCAGAAACTGCGTCTGGCCGATCTCCCCCGCATAGGCGCCGATCATGTCGCGCAACGGAAGATCGCCGCGTTGGACGATCTGCAGCGCGGCGAGAAACTCGCGCTGAAACAGTTCGGCGCGGCGACAATCATGCGCCATCGTGGCGAGCGTGCGGATCACCGGCAAGTTGCCCATGTCGCCGGTGCCGTAATCGGATTCGAGGCCCCAGATCGCAACGATCAATGGACCCGGCACGCCGAACTGCCGCTCAATGCGCGAGAGCAGCGCCGCATGGCGCTGCAACATCTGCTTGCCGCGCTGGATGCGGACGGCGGTAACGCGGGTCGCGGCGTAATACTCGAAGCTTTTGCGAAAAGTGCCGCGCTGGCGGCGGTCGAAGGCGAGCACCGCCGGATCGAGAGTGATGCCAGCTAGCGCGCTGTCGATCACACCACGAGAGATGCCGGCGGCGGCGGCCTCGCGCGAAATCTCAGCGATGAAGGCGCTGAAGTCCCCGCCGCATTGCGCCGCGGGAGCCGACCTCGCGAACAAAACTGAAAGAACGAACGCTGCGAGCAGACGCCTAGTCATGCCGACACCCTTTTCCGCCGCCGTTGCGATCATCGCATGGGCGCCGGAGTCGGGGCAACGACATCGGCCGCCGAGAAAAGCGGGGGCGTCGCATTGGACGGGGCGCCCGGAGGGGCTCAGCGGCGAGATGCTGATCGACGGTTATGGGTCAAACCCGGTCCTCCGGCGGCACCGGCCGAGCGACCGCTCTTGCCTCATAAGCTGACCTGAATTCGCAATGACCGCATGTAGCGGAAGTGCCATGAGCGGACTCAAGCGAACCAGGTCTTCATGGCTCTCGTCCCGTTGGAGGAACTTCCCGGCTAAACTCGGTCTGCGCCAACAACCGGCGAGCGTCGGGAGCACAACAATCGCCCACGATGACGCGGCGTGGAAATGCTTCAATTGATCCCGCGAGCACGCTCACGTTGCGATCAGTCACTATATATGGGATGTGTGCCGCGGTTAGCAGCGCCTCGATGGCGGATAGGACCACTGGATCATTCGTCCGAACGAGCTCAGCAGGGGTCCACTCATAGTGAGTCGGCCTCTGATTAGGCACTCGCACCATTTTGAATAGTCCCAGTCGTTCGCGTGGCGTTGTTGCCCTCTCGCTGGACGTAAAGTATTGAAGAGTCAGTCTAGCGTCCCGAATCAAGGATGGTCACGGGATGTTGGTGTGGCACCGTAAATCACAAGCTCGAAGATAACGCTAGAGCTGGACCTGGTTGGCGGCTACCGCGTCTTCATCCCACTCCAGGCCGACCCCGGGAACGTCGGGGATGTGCAGCAGGCCGTCCTTGATGTCGTAGGGCCTCTGCAAAATGGGATCGGCCCAGTCCTGCCACTCGAGCCAATGCGCGGTCTCCGTCACCCGCATCACATGTGCGGCGACCTCCGGATAGAGATGCGTCGACATCGGCACGCCAGCCGCTCCGGCGATGGCCGCCGCCCTGACCCAGCCCGTGACGCCGCCGATGCGCATGAAGTCCGGCATGACGAGATCGCACGCCTTCTTCTGCAGCGCCTTGTGAAGCTCGCGCGGACCGTAGAAATTCTCGCCGATCTGGATCGGGGTCTTCAGCTCGGCGGCAAGCTGCGCGAGACCGTCCAAATTGTCGTAGACGATCGGCTCTTCGATCCATGCCAGGCCCAGATCGTCGATCCTGTGGCAGCGCTGCAGTGCTTCGGCGAGATCGAGACCTTGGTTGAAGTCGACCATCAGATGCATGTCATCGCCGACCGCTTTCCTGACGGCGGCAATCGTCGCCAGATCGTCACGGACGCGTTCGCGGCCGAGCCGCAGCTTGAGGCCCGTGAAGCCGCCTTCATCGCGCAGCTCGATCGCCTCGGCTGCCACTTCATCCGGTGGCCTGAGCCACAGTCCATTGCTGTTGTAGGATTTCACCGGACCGACCGAGCCTCCCAACAGCACGCACAGCGGCGCACCCGCCGCTTTGGCAAGCGCGTCCCACGCCGCCATGTCCAGGCCCGAGACGGCAATCAGCGACAGACCCTCATAGCCGACGAACTGCAGGGATTTCCGCGCCGCATCGTACAATTCGAAGGGCGCGATCCGGCGACCCTCGAGCATGTCACCGAGATCATGCAGGGCCGCGATCAGGTAGCGCATGGCTTTGACGACATAGGGCTCCAGGTAGCTCCGGCCGACAATGCCTTCCTCGGTCTGGAGGTCGATGAGAATGAGCGGCCACTCTTTTATCGTGGCGATGCGTGCAACGACCGGCCGTTTGAGCTTAAGCACGACCGGTCGCGCCCGGATGCTCTTGAATGTCAAGGATTCAACTTGCATCGGCGACACCTCGCGTCGCTGGCCGGCCCGACCGATCGGGCGCGTTTAGACGATCTTTCCCGGGTTGATCCTATCACGAATGTGCGGTGAGCCAGGCGCAGCGATTTCCGGGCGCCGACCTGCGCACACTGCCGTAGGTTCAGGACGAGCTTCATCGGGGGGCAACCGATGACCGGGTTCCGGCGGCTTGCGGCGTTGCGCCCCCACGCGTCCTTGATGGCGGAATGGAAGCACACTATGTGAACCGCGACATGCCATGTGCGGGACCGGCGGCGAGTGTCGGCAGTCGGCAGCGGGCTCCGGATGCTACCAAAGCTCCGAGGTCGAGACACGATGCATAAGCACACGATCGCTTTGTCAGCGCTGCTGCTCGCCATGACCGGTTCCGTCGCAACGGCGCAATCTCGCCACAAGACCCAGCGGCTCGGCCCTCCGGTCGCGACGGCCATGCCGGAGGACCCGCAGGCCTATGCAATGCGAATTGCGCGCCAGACGTGGCCAGGCCGGCCCCTATGCGATGATGGGGGTTATCGCATCCGTCCGTGCGACATCGGAAAGCAATTTTAACCGCCATTCTGCGTTCCGTTGATTTTTTTCCAACTCTCCCTGGTCGAGAAATCCGGGTCCCGGCCGAAATCGGTACGCGGCCTCTCCCATCGATTTTCGTCGCAGGTCGGGGCCGAGCATGGAAGAGCAAGCCGAGGCGGGTGGTAATTTCCGGATGCCAATCTGCCTGCAATGCTGTACGCGTTCAGGATGATCTTCATTGGGAAGCAGTTGATGATCGGCTTGCGGCGGCTTGCGGCCCTGGCAGCCGCTGTTTGCGTGGTCTGGTCGATTCTCGGCCCGAACCCGGTATCCGCTCAGGCGCCGAGGCCCCAGGCGACAGCGCACGTCTACGTGTTGCGCAGCTTCATGAACGCGTTCTCGTCGGGGATCTACGACCTTGCCGCGAATCTCCGCACTCAGGGCATCCATGCTAGTGTGCATAATCAGTTTGAATGGCCGTTCCTGGCGGAACAAGCCGTCAGAAACTACCGGGAGGGCTGGGAAGACCCGATCATCATCATCGGGCACTCGTCGGGGGCCGATGCAGCCGTATCGATGGCGTATCGTTTGGCCGAGGCCGGCGTCCCGACGAAGCTGATCGTCACCCTCGAGCCGGCCGCGAACGTGATCGCCGACGGCGGTCGTGATCATGTCGTCAAGGTCACCATTTTCAGCGAGCGAGGTGTTCCCGTGGCGCGCGGGCAAAGCATCGGCGATCGGCTCGTCAGCTTGGAACTGAAGAACCGCAAGGCTTGGCCGGCCTTCATCGACAGGTCCGCGCCGACGCTGGACCAATTGATCCTGGGTTACGTCTTCGAAGCCGCAGCGCAGGGCCCGGCTCGAGGATCCCCATCTCCCCGGGTATCCGGGCGAGTTCACCGGCGAGTTGCCGCGCCGGCCGCGGATGCCCGTTCCCATAAGCGGCACGGTTCCCCGGCATGGCACACCCACGCTGCGGTCAAGCCGCCAACCCGACACGAGCCACGGCGTGGCGGCCTGAGCCCCGACGAACGCGAGTCATTGTTTCGGGAATTCCTCGAGTGGCGGAAAAATCGGCCGCCTAATCCTTGAGCGCAACGGCGATTGACTTCGCCGCGCTCACCCATCACGCGCCGCGTCTGACGCCCGTTCGCCACGGTGCGGAGCCGAGGCGCTCGATCAGAAAATCGATGAAGGCCCTCACCTTGGGAGCCTGATGACGGCCCGGCGGCAGCAGAGCAAACAATGGGTAGGTTTCCGGATCCTGCGCGTCCTGCAGCAAGGGTTGCAGCAGTCCCTCGCGGATGGAGCGCGCGACCACGTGCTCGCTCAGTCGCAGGATGCCGGCTCCTCCGATCGCCAATTGCAGCAACATATCCGCGCTATCGGCGCTGACGGGACCTTTGACATCGATCCGGGTCAGCTTGCCATTGATTCGAAACGGCCAGCTCGCCGAGCCGGGATTTCGGCTCAAGGTCAGGCATGCGTGACGAACGAGATCGGCAGGTTCGGCCGGCTGCCCATGAACGGCAAGGTAGCCCGGACTTGCGCAAACGACCCGGCAGAGATCCACGATCTTGCGGGAGACAAGCCCGGAGTCCTCGAGCGGCCCCATGCGCAGCGAGACGTCGACGTTCTCGCCGACGAGATCGACGCTACGATTGGTCACCATGAAGTCGAACGTTATGTGAGGATAGCGCACGAGGAAGTCCGCCAATGCCGGCGCGAGCTGATGGGCCGCAATGACCGGAAACGTGTGCACGCGCAAATGTCCGCGCGGCGACGCACGCGCGGACGCGATCTCGGACTCGGCCACCTCGATGGCCCCGAGTATCTCGCGCACGCGATCGAGATAGATCTCTCCCTCGGCGGTCAGTGCCAGCCGCCGCGTGGTCCGATTGATGAGCCGCACGCCGAGGCGGTGCTCCAATCGCGTGATGAGCTTTGCCACGGCCGATGGCGACAGGCTTACGTCCTCGGCTGCGCCCGCAAAGCTGCCGCGCTCCGCCACGCGCTGGAAAATGGCCATCTCGGACGGCGAACCGGCCATACCGGAAATTCCTTCATGAGTGATGGGAATTCATTGCCGATTATTCCAGCCGTGTAAACGCATTACCCTGCCTGCGGCGCGCCCGGCCTACCGTCGGAGCTGGCAAACAATGTCAAGGGGCCGTGACTTCCCTGCTGAGGAAGATCGGACGATGCCTTACCTTCAGCTCGACGTTCCGAACCATTATCCCGTCGACGTGAAGCGCGATCTGGCCCGACATCTGGGCGATACATACGCGCGCATCATGCAGATAACGCCCGACCTCGTGACCGTTGCGTTTCGCGAGTTGAGCGAAGGCGGCGTGTGGTCCTGCAGTGCCGGCGAGCCCGAACCCGCAGCCCTGCTCTCATGCGACATCCGGCGTGGCCGTCCGCCCGAACAACGGGCCGAACTGGCCCAGGCGCTGATCGACGCCTGTGTCGAGACGCTGGGGCTGCGCAGCGACCGCCTTGCCGTGGAGTTCACGCAGCACACGAGCGACGAGATGTATCGTCCCGGCCGCGGCTGGGGCACCGAATGGACGCCGGCCGAGGCGACGAGCGCGGAAGGGAGTGCCGTCCCGACGCGTCGAGCGTAAGATCGCATTCGAATAGCATGGAGGTAGCCATGGCCACCACGATCAAGGTCAACGGCGTCAATCGGACGGTCGATGTCGACGGTGACACCCCTCTCCTCTGGGTGTTGCGCGACGTGCTCGGCATGACCGGCACGAAGTTCGGCTGCGGCGCCGCGCTCTGCGGCGCCTGCACCGTGCATGTGAACGGCGTCGCCACCCGTTCCTGTATCACCGCTATCGACAGCATCGGCAGCTCCGAGATCACGACGATCGAGGCGATCGGCGCCACGACGGCCGGCGCCAAGATCCAGAAAGCCTGGCTCGACCGGGAGGTCGTTCAATGCGGCTATTGCCAGTCGGGGCAGATCATGTCCGCCTCGGCTCTGCTGGCGAGCAATCCGCATCCGAGCGATGGCGATATCGACGACGCGATGTCCGGCAACATCTGCCGCTGTGGGACCTATGTCCGCATTCGCGAAGCGATCAAGCAGGCCGCGCAATCGAGCCGACAGGGAGGCTGACCATGATCCTCGATCACCTTACTTCGACGGCCGCGGGCTCTGGCCGATCGCCATCAGCGAACGGTCTCTCCCGGCGCAGCTTCCTGCAGGCCGGAGCGGCCGCGGGCGGAGGCCTGGTGCTGAGCCTGAGCCTGCCGTTCGCAAACGGTGTTGGCAAAGCGGCCGGCGCCGATGGCTTCGCGCCCAACGCCTTCATCCGCATCGGCGGCGATGGGCAGATTGTCCTGACCATGCCCTATGTCGAGATGGGCCAGGGCACCTATACCTCGATCCCGATGCTGATCGCCGAAGAGCTGGAGGTCGACCTGAAACAGGTGCGGCTGGACCATGCTCCGCCCAACGAAAAGCTCTACGGCAACCCCTTGCTCGGCGGGGTGCAGGCAACCGGCAACTCGAACGCGATACGCGCGGCGTGGCAGCCGCTGCGCCAAGCCGGCGCGACCGCGAGAACCATGCTGGTGTCGGCGGCGGCAAAGCGCTGGAATGTCGATCCGGCATCCTGCCGCGCGCAAAGCGGTGAAGTCCTTCACCCGCCGACGGGCAGACGCGCCAAATATGGCGAGCTTGCCGCCGACGCCGCCCGCATGCCTGTGCCCGAAAGCGTGGCGCTCAAGCGACCGGAGGATTTCAAGCTCATCGGCACCCCGGCCAAGCGTCTCGACACGCCGGCGAAGGTCAACGGAA
>Ga0137393_10002839_pt1 | contig 11238 bp, 8 predicted proteins | sample 15con2h34BmetaG_FD_101396 | JGI IMG/M metagenome (GOLD analysis project Ga0137393, IMG submission 101396) | Vadose zone soil microbial communities from Angelo Coast Range Reserve, California, USA - 15con2h3.4B metaG | ecosystem: Environmental > Terrestrial > Soil > Vadose zone > Saprolite...
GCCCAGGCGTACCGGTATTACGTCGACCATATTTCCGGGACGGCGATTCTTTCGCCCGGCGATCAGAGCCTGATTTCCGGATCGCTGGAAGGCGTGGTCGGCGTTCAGGAGTTTCTGGAGCGGACCTCGCATGTGCTCTCGTTGGTATCGAGCTGCGTGGGAGTGGCTATCGGCAGCGCCGGGCCAAAAAACGCTTTGGAGCACATCTATTTTTCAAAGCAGGGTTCCAATAAGGTGCTGGCTGTGGTGGTGATGAAGTCGGGGATCGTCCATGACCGCATGATGCGCCTCGAAAAGGACCTGACGCAGATCGATCTCGATACCGCCGCCAACTACATCAATGAAAATTTCAGCGGCTGGACCATCGACGCTCTGAAGACCGAGCTGGCGCGCCGCATCGAGCGTGAGCGCAGCGAATACGACCGGCTGATGAAGAGCCTGGAGCAGCTCTACCGAGGCGGCGCACTCACAGCCGAAGAGCCCGCGAAAACCATCTTTGTGGAAGGCGTGGCCAATCTGGTGGCCAACGAAGCCGATCACGAACGTCTGAAGGAACTGGTCAAGACCCTGGAGGAAAAACAGAGAGTGGCTGAGCTGCTTTCCGCCTACCTCGACACGCGCCAGGAAGCGGTGCGCGTGGTGATCGGTCTTGAGGAAACTTTGCCCGAGATGCGCAATTTCGTGCTGATCGGCGCTCCGGCCAAGGTGGGAGAAGAAATGCGCGGGTCGCTGGCCGTCATCGGCCCCACCCGCATGGATTATCAGCACACCATAACGGCGGTGTCATACATCGCGCGGCTTTTCGACAAGCTGCTGAACGAGACCACGTGAAGATTCCAATCAATTCAGGTGCAAAGAGGACGATGAGCAAGGCTAACGGCCATACCGATATACATATGGAAGAGAAACAGACAGTGGAAACTCCCGAGCCCGAAATTCTGCCGGCGGAAGAAGCAGCCGCGGGAGAAGCGGCCGCGGTCGCCGGTTTGACGGACGATCCACCGCAGCCCGCGGCGGCGGCCGCAACCGACGATATCCAGAAACTGCGGGCCGAGCGCGACTCGCTCTTCGACCGGCTGGCCCGCCTGCAGGCGGAGTTCGACAATTTTCGCAAGCGCGCCGGCAAAGAGAACTCCGAGTTTCGCGATTACGCGGTGGCCGACGCGGCCCGTTCGATGATCCCGGTGCTCGACAGCCTGGCGCTGGCCCTGAAGAATGCCGAGGCGCATCCTGAGAATTTCAGGAAGGGCGTCGAACTGATCCAAAAACAGTTTCAGGAAGCCATGCAAAAGCTCAACGTGCAGCGCGTGGAAGCCCAGGGACAGCCTTTCGATCCGCGCTTTCACGAAGCGATTGAGATGGTGGAGAGCAACGAGGTGGCCGACAACCACGTGCTGGAGGAATTGCAGCCGGGCTATCGGATGAAGGACCGCCTGCTGCGTCCGGCGATGGTGCGCGTGGCGCGGAATGTTTCAGGCGGAAAATAGGGAATTTCAGGAGGGGGGCGCGATGGCTGATACGGAGACCGGGAAGCCGGATTACTACCAGGTGCTGGGCGTCGATTGCGCGGCCAGCGCGGAAGAATTGAAGGAAGCGCTGCAGCGCAAAGCCCAGGAGTTCGGCGCGGCGCGGGACGCGGGCCATCCCGAGGCCGCGACCAACATGGCGCAGGTGAGGGAAGCCTACGAAGTACTGGCCGATCCCGATAAGCGCGCAATCTACGACAGCGGCGGACACCCAGCCGTGGTCAAATCCGGCCATCAATCGTCGTGGGGACTCGACGTGCTTGGCGTGGTGTTCGATATTTTGGGTGAACTTTAACCGAGGAACGATTTGGCGACACAGGCAAAACGCGATTATTACGAAGTGCTGGGCATCGAACGGGGCGCCAGCGAGCAGGAAGTCAAAAGCGCCTACCGCAAGCTGGCCATGCAGTTTCATCCCGACCGCAATCCGGGCAATCCGGCGGCGGAAGATAAATTCAAGGAAGCCACCGAAGCGTATGGCATCCTGATCGACGGACAGAAGCGCGCCCGCTACGACCGTTACGGACATGCGGGAATCGCCAACGACACAGGCGGCTTCGATCCTTCGGCCTTCACCGACCTGAACGACGTGATGGGCGACTTCTTCAGTCAGGTCTTCGGCGTCAACGTGGGCGGCGGACGCGGGCGCGGCGGCAGCCGCGCGCAGAAAGGCGAAGACGCCCGCGCCGATCTTGTGCTGACGTTTGAAGAGGCGGCCTTCGGCAAAAAGACCGAAGTGAAGGTCCACCGTTACGAGACCTGCGAGCTGTGCAAGGGCTCGGGCGCGGCCTCCGGCAAAGGCCCGGTCACGTGCACGACCTGCGGCGGACGCGGACAGGTGCAGTATCAGCAGAGTTTCTTCAGCGTGGCGCGCACCTGCCCCAAATGCAGCGGCGTCGGACGCATCATCGCCGACCCCTGCGGCAAGTGCAAGGGCGAGGCCCGCGTGCCCCAGGAACGCATCATCGAGGTTTCCGTTCCTGCCGGCGTCGAAGACGGCACGCGCATGCGCTATCAGGACCAGGGCCATGCCGGTCTGAGCGGCGGACCGAGCGGCGATCTTTATGTGTTTCTCTCGGTTCGCGCCCATGAGTTTTTCGAGCGTGAAGGCAGGGACCTTTACTGCTCCGTCCCGATTTCATTCACGCAGGCCGCCCTCGGCGCGGAGATCATGATTCCCACTCTCGACGGCGAGCACAAGCTGAAGATTTCTGAAGGCACGCAGTCGGGCACAGTGCTGCGGGTGAAAGGCAAGGGCGTGGCCTCGCTGCGAGGCGGAGGCAAGGGAGACATTCACGTAAGCGTCCGAGTGCAGACACCGACCAAGCTGACCAAACAGCAGCGCCAGAGTCTCGAAGAGCTGGGAGCCATCTCGAAGCCCGACAACAAACTCGAGCCGCGCAGCATGGTCGAAAGGGTGAAACAAACCTTTGGATGAGAACAGAGCAAAGCAAAACCTTTGCACCACGGAGGCACGGAGACACGGAGGGAAAAGATAAATTTGTTCCTTCCGGACCGCCGGAGCCTTCCGGTTCCATCAAGAGCGGATTATCGACATTTTCAACTCCACTCCCCATCCGAAAGGCGAGGACACGGAATCAGGGCGCAAATTCCGCCGGTCCGGTGAACGCGTCCGGCCTTTTCCGTGGCCTCGCGTTTCCGATTGTGAAAGAAGTTCGAAATATCGACAATCCGCTCTTGATGAATCTGCAACCAACCACCGGTCCGGAAGGAACCCATTTATCTTTTCCCTCTGTGTCTCCGTGCCTCCGTGGTGCAAAGGTTTTGCTTTTGATTGCGGCTCTGCCGCGCTGCGACAATCAGCGGCAAATGTTTTTTTGCGTGGCTGCCTCATGACCCGCCGCCTGTGGATCGCCGATCGCGTCTCCGGCGAACGCGCCTATATCACCGGACAGAACGCCATCCATCTTGCTCGTGTGTTGCGTGCCCACCAGGGGCAGCAGTTTGTAATCGCCGCCGAGGGCGTTTCGCGGATGGGTACTATTCTTTCTGTCACTGAAGATCAGGTGGAATTTGAACTGGGCCCCGTGGTCGCCGAGACCCGGCTGCCTCAAATCACCGTGGTCCTGTCGATCTGCAAATTCGATCGCCTGGAGTGGGCCATTGAGAAGCTGACGGAGTTGGGCGTGGCGTCCATTGTGCCGGTGATTTCGCGCCGCACCGAGCCGCATCTCGCCAAAGCCGCCGAGAAGCGCACGGAGCGCTGGCGCAGGATCGCCCACGAAGCCGCGCAGCAGTCCCGCCGTCCAAGCCCGCCAGAAATTGAATTGCCCGTCCCGCTGAGCAAGGCGATGGCAACGGCAGAAGGCAGTCGAATCGTGCTTTCCGAACTGGAAGAAAACGTCAGCCTGAAATCCGCGCTGGCAGACATCGCCCCGCCAATCACCCTGGCCTTCGGCCCCGAAGGCGGATGGGCTCCCGAAGAACTCGAAGCCTTCCGTAGCGCCGGATGGGTTGTGGCCTCCCTGGGCAGTACGATCCTGCGCGCCGAGACGGCAGCGATAGCGGCAGTAGCTGTGGCGGTTAGCTGTCTGGAATAGAAAAAGTCAAAACCAGAAATCCTGAAACACGGAGGGAACGGAGGATAAACAGGAGGGAACGGAGGATACCTGAGGTTTTATTGGCAGTCCTCGGAAGTAACCGGCGGGTTAAAACGATTTTCAAATTGCGACAACACCCCCAAAGTCTTCCTCCGGTTCCTCGTTTTTTTCCTCCGTTCCCTCCGTGTTTCAAGATTTTTGGTTTTGACTTTGGCTTTGTTTTTGGCTGAATGCTGAGTGCCGATTGCTGAGTGCTTCTTCCCGGTATAATTCAATCAGTTCTCCCTGACCGACAACATTTTGGCCAACGTATTTCTTCCCAATCCGAGGCAGCAGCAGGCGATTGCGCACGTTGCCGGGCCCATGCTGGTGCTGGCCGGCGCGGGCACGGGCAAGACTTCGGTACTGGTGGAGCGCATTGCCCGCCTGATCGAGCAGGACCACGCCCGGCCCGATGAGATTCTGGCCATCACCTTCACGGAAAATGCCGCGAAGGAGATGCAGGAGCGGGTGGAGAAGCGGCTGAAGCGCAAGGCCGCCATCAACGCCGCCACCTTCAACGCTTATTGCCAGTCGGTGCTCACCCGCAACGAGCGCGATTTCCACGTCCTGCCCCCCGAGGATGTTTATGTCTTCCTGCGCCAGCGGGTCGATCAACTGCAACTGCAGCGTTTCATCAAACCCGCCGACCTGGGCGAATTCCTTACCGATCTGCGCAACTTCTTCGATCGCTGTCATGAAGAGCTGATCGAGCCGGAAGAGGTCGAGACCTGGGTTGCCGGCCTGGCCGCCGAGCCGGGTATCCCCCGGAACTGCCGTTCGAAGGAAGTGGACAACATAGGCCCCGCCGAGATTCTGGCCCGCTGGCAGGAGATTGCCCGCACCTATACCAACTCCATGCGGATGCTTGAAGAGCAGAAGCTGGGCACCTTCGGCATGCAGATCAGCCGGGCGGTGCGCCTGCTGCGGGCCGACGCCGGCTTGCTGGCGCAGGAACGCGCGCGGGCGCGGTTCATTCTGATCGACGAGTTTCAGGATTGCAATTCCGGCAATATCATCCTGGCCGATCTGCTGGCGGGCGACGAGAAGAACATCTTTGCCGTGGGCGATCCCGACCAGGCGATCTATCGTTTTCGGGGCGCATCGAGCGCGGCCTTTGAAGAGTTCCAGCGGCGGTTCCCCGGAACGGCGGGCGTGATTCTCGACGAGAACCAGCGTTCGCGCGGCAACATTCTCAAGGTGGCGTTTTCGGCGATCGATGCGAATCCCCGGGTGCGCTCGGCTTCGCCCATCAGCTTTGAGCGCGTGGCGCTGCAATCGGGCCGCGACCGACGCGATCAGGAAGAGGGTCGGCTGGTCTTCGATGAACCGGTGTCGGTGGAAATCTGCCAGACCGATGCTGAAGAGGCGGCCTGTGTCGCTCAGCAGATTGACAGCGCGCGCAAAAGTGCATCGAGTGCCAACCAGTCCGTCTCTCTGGCGGTGCTCTACCGTTCGCACTCCAACCGCGAAAAAGTCATGGAGCAACTGGCCGCCCGCAACATTCCCTTCATCGTAAAAGGGCTCGATGTGATGGAGGCCGGTGTGATCCGCGATCTGCTGGCGGCGGCCGGAGCGGTGTGCAACGAAAGCGACGCCGGAAGCCTGTTTCGCATGTGCGCCTTCCCGCGCTTCAGCATCAGCGCCGTGGAGCTTCGGGCCAATCTGGCCGCCGCCGGACGGGATGGAACTTTCAAGGCGGTGCTGACCGCCATGCCCGCCGGCGAGCGCCTGCTGACCGAGGTGCGCGCGTCGCGTGAGTTTATTTCCCGGCAGGGATTGCGGGCGGCGACCGCTCTCGCTTACCTGGCGAAGCAGTTCGACTTTGACGCCGGCGACTCGGCGTTGCAGGCGCTGTTTCGCTTTGTCGGCGACTGGGAGAAGAAACCATATCTCGAAGACAGATCGCTGCAGGCCTTTCTCAGCTATCTCGATTTGTTCGCCGACGCGGGCGGAACGATCCCTTTGCTTTCCGAAGACCAGGTGACGGAGGCGGCGCTGCGGAATCCGGACGCCGTGCAGTTGATGACCGTCCACGGAGCCAAGGGGCTGGAATTCACCCACGTGTGGCTGCTGCGCGTGCAGTCGCAGTCGTTTCCGCTGAACTTCCGCGAAACGCTCTTTGAATTTCCGGCGGCGCTGCGCAGTTCGGTTGCCGTGGGCGAGAGTAAGGAAGTGAATGAGCAGGAAGAGCGCCGGCTCTTCTACGTGGCCATTACCCGGGCGCGCGACCGGCTGACCATCGGTTCGCGAGCGGGACGCGGAAAGGATCCGACTCCCTCCGGCTTTTTGCGGCCGCTGCTGCAGTCGCGCGCGCTTTCGGCGATGCTGCAAAAAAACGACTCGCATTCCCGGTATCCGTTGCTGCCCCTGAGTACCGTGCCTTCACCGATCGCCTCCTGGATGCTTCTGCCTCCGGCGTTCAATACCGAGGGCATGGCATTCAGCGCCAACTCCGTGGAGAACTACTCGCTGTGTCCCATGAAATTCAAACTGGGGCGGGACTGGCTGGTTCCGGGTGAAACGGCGGCCGCGCTCCATTACGGCAACGCCGTGCATACGGTGCTGAAGAATTACTACGATCCGCAGCCGGGACTTCCCGAACTGAGCGCGGATGAAGTTGTGGCGGCTTTCAAGCGGGAGTTCAACAAGGCCGTGATTGAAGATCCGGTGCAGCGCAGGCTGTATGAGGACCAGGGAGAGCGTCAGCTTCGGGAGTTGGTGCGCACTCGTCCCCGGTCGTCGGTGGATGTGCTGGCCACCGAGGCCTCGTTCAGTTTCGCCATGGGCGAGCTCAAAGTCAGGGGACGCATCGACCGTCTCGACCGTGTGGAAGGCAACGTTGTGCGGGTGGTGGATTACAAGACCGGATCGCCGCGCACATCGAAGCAGGCGGATGACAGCCTTCAGCTTTCGATTTACGCCATGGGCGCATCAGAAATGAATTACCGTCCACAGGCGCTGGTCCTTTTGAACGTAAACGGGAATGAGGAAGTCACCACCAGCCGTTCGCCCGCGCAGCTTGAGAAAGCCCGGTTCAAGGTCGAAGAAGCGGCGCGCGGCATCGCCGCCGGAGAGTTCGATCCCCGGCCCGGCATGCACTGCCGCTGGTGTGACTTTGAGAGGCTGTGTCCGGCGACCGAGCAGCGCGTGCTGGTGCCAATTGAAGTCAAGAAAGAGGTCAAGCCATGACCGGGGCGGCGGGACTGCTGATCGCAATTTTGTGCATCGCCCTGGGCGTCGCCGCCGGGGTGGCCGCGGCCTTGTGGCTGCGCCGGCCGCAGGCGGAGAGTCCCTCGGTCGGCGAATTGCGCAGCGAGGTCCATTCTCTGCGCGATACCACCGAGAGCATGAGCAAAATCTTTTCCTCTCAGTTGCAGTCGGTGACCACCAATGTGCAGGCGGCCCTGACCAGCGTCACCGGCGATCTGGGCACACGCCTGGAATCGATCAACCGCCAGGTAAGCGAGCAGCTCAAGCAGACTGCCAGCCAGGCCAACGCCAACACCAGCATTATGGCCCGGCAGCTCGAATCGGTGCAGGGCACCTTCGCGGGACTGCAAAAGCAGGTGGGCGCCATGAACGAACAGTCGCGCCACCTGACCGACCTTTCGCGGTCGGTGACCGCCATCGAGCACGTTCTGCGCGCTCCCAAGATGCGCGGCGGATTCGGCGAAGAGCAGCTCGAAAACCTGCTGGGCCTGGTGTTCGCGCGTCAACAATATGAGCTGCAGTTCCGCTTTCCCTCCGGGGAAGTGGCCGACGCGGTGATTCTGCTCTCGGCGGGCAACGTGGCCGTGGATTCCAAGTTCCCGCTGGAAAACTTCCGGCGCATCGCCGACGCCGTGACAGACGAGGAAAAAAAACTCATGCGGCGGGATTTCCTGCGCGACGTCCGCAAGCGCGTGGATGAGATTGCCGCCAAATACATCCGCCCCGCCGACGGCACCCTGCCATTCGCGCTGATGTACGTGCCCGCCGAAAACGTGTATTACGAAACCATCATCCGCGATGACGACGGGTACGACCTCTACCAGTACTGCCTGCAGAAGCGGGTGGTGCCGGTATCGCCGAATTCGCTGTATGCCTACCTGCAGACGATCATGGTGGGGATGAAGGGTCTGCAGGTCAGCCAGCGGGCGGAGCTGATCGTCCGGGGCATCGAGTCGCTGAAGATCGAGATGGAAAAGTTCAATAAGGCGTATGACACGGTCGTCCAGCACGTGCGGAACGCCTCGGCCAAGCTGGATGAAGGGTCGAAGCTGATGTTCAAAGTTGAAGGCAGAATCGAGAGCCTGACCGGCCACGGTCCGGACCAGCCGGAGTTGTTTGAAGAAAAGCCTGAGCTGTTGAAGTAGCTCCGGCAGAGCGCTCAGCACTCAGCATTCAGCCATGAAACATTTTCGCTGACCCGCGGAAGCCTCTCTTTTTGTCATTCCGATCCGCTGAACAAAGACAAATGCATAGGTGCTTCAGCTCGCACTCTGCGCGGGTCGTCGGGAACGTTTCATGGCTGACTGCTGAGTGCTGACTGCTGAGTGCTCAAAACAAAAAACCGGGGGGACGCTTTCGCGTCCCCCCGGTTGTTATTTGAACGTTGTTACTTCTTTTTTGCTTTTTTCTTTGCGGCCTTTTTCTTAGCTGCCATGTTATCTATTCTCCCTTTTCCGTTTTTCACGGAGATGGCGGTTTTGAATGAAAACCGCCGCTGTTGAATGTATAGAGTGATTAAAAATCGAAGTCAAGAAAAAAATTGATGACATTTAGGTTTCAGGCACCAGGTGATGATCGTCAAAAAGGCCATTCATGAATCAGATCAGGTGATATTTCGTCAAGATGAAAAACAAGATGCCTGAGAAAGCGTCTTGAAACGTATGGGCCATCATGCCCGGGCGAAGATTTTTTCGGAAGTGCGCGAGCAGTCCGAACAACATTCCGTAGATCGCGATGAGCACCATGAACCGAGCACCTTGGTAACCATGCGCTGCGCCGAAAATGATTGCGGCCAGGACCATTCCGATCCAGGAATTGCGCGCCAGAGCGCCCAGCTGCTTTTGCAGATAGCCGCGAAAAAGAATTTCTTCGAAGATGCCGGCTGTCACGGCCAGCAGCAGAAAAAGCGCGAGGTCCCTTCCGGATTGCGGCATGATGCCGCCCGCGGCTTTCTTCATCGCATCGGAGGCGACTTTGGCTGACTTAAGGTCCGCCAGACCCAGCGCAAGTTTGCCCACAAAGAGAATGAATATGGAGACGAACCAGAAGCCGGCGGCCAGGCCCGCGTCGATCAGAAGGTTGATACCATCCCATGCGCCGCCAATCAATTCGCGCAGCGTGGTCTTTGTAAATCGCAGCCCGAACCAGAGGAAGGCCAGCACCGCCAGGTCCACGGCAATGCTGGTGAGATAGAGCCCCGGCAGGTTCAGTTTCAGGCGGTTGATTTTGGGGCCTGAATAGAGCGAGGTGGCCAGAACGAAGGCCACGAGTACGAGCGTGTGCCACCAGGGCGCAATCCGTCTGAGGCCCGTTGGTTCGCTCGGAGGCGTTAATTCCTCAGGGGCCGGCTGGACGGGCAGTTCCGATGGCGGCGGAGGGGTTTGATATTCCATAATTTGTTTTATCCGATTGGGTTGCGCGGTCATCTTATAATAAAGGGTTTGGAATTGCCTAAGGAGACCTTATGGAAGACGTCGTCATTATCAGCGGAGTGCGGACCGGAATCGCAAAATTTCAGGGAGCGCTGCAGGATTTCTCAGCGCCGCAACTGGGCGCCATCGCCGTGCGCGAGGCGGTGAATCGGGCCAGGGTCGATCCTAACCAGGTGGATGAATGCATCATGGGGCTGGTGGTCGCCGCCGGGCTGGGACAGAACCCGGCGCGCCAGGCCGCGTTGAATGGCGGGCTTCCGAACACCGTCGGCGCGATGACCATTAATAAAGTCTGCGGCTCCGGCCTGAAGTCCGTGGCCCTGGCGGCCCAGGCGATCCAGACCGGCAACGCCGAGATCGTGGTGGCCGGCGGCATGGAGTCCATGACCAACGCTCCTTATCTGCTGCCTCAGGCGCGCAAGGGATATCGCCTCGGCAACTCGCAGATCATCGATTCGGTCGTGAACGACGGACTCTGGGACATTTACAACAACTATCACATGGGCCTGACCGGCGAGAACGTGGCCGACAAATACAAAGTCACGCGCGAGCAGCAGGATGAGTTCTCCGTCAACTCGCACCGCAAAGCCGTGCAGGCCTGGAAGGAATGCCGGTTCAAGGGACAGATCGTTCCCGTGGAGATTCCGGCGAAGAAAAAAGGTGAAGCCCCCACGCTGTTCGAAAAGGACGAAGGCCCCCGCGAAGACAGCTCGGTCGAAGCCCTGCGCAATCTGAAGCCGGTCTTCAAAAAAGACGGGACGGTGACCGCCGGCAACGCCTCGACCATGAACGACGGCGCCGCCGCGTGCGTAGTCACCAGCGCGAAACGCGCGCAGCAACTCGGCGCGGAACCCCTGGTGCGCATCGTCGCCCAGGCTACCAGCGGGCTGGCTCCCGAATGGGTGATGATGGCCCCGGTGGAAGGCATACGGAAGATCTGGGCGAAAACCGGATGGAAACCGGAAGACGTCGATCTCTACGAAATCAATGAAGCCTTCGCGGTGCAGTCGGTCGCGGTCATTGCGGAACTTGGCATCGATCCCGCCAAAGTCAACGTGAACGGCGGCGCGGTCGCGCTGGGCCATCCCATCGGCGCGAGCGGGGCTCGCGTTCTGGTGACGCTGATGCATGAATTGATCCGGCGCGGAGGGAAGCGCGGTATTGCGGCGTTGTGTCTGGGCGGAGGAAATTCGGTGGCGATGGCGGTGGAGCGCGGATAAGGGCCAGGCCGCCGTCGCAAAAAACAAGATCAAAACCTGAAACGCAGAGGTAGCGGAGGGAGCAGAGGAATTTAGGGGATTGTAACGTTGAGCCGGACATTTTCGTTGCCTGAAAGATCGCTGCCGGCTGCGCGATATACTTCCCTTAAATTCCTCTGCTTCCTCCGCTACCTCTGCGTTTCAGGTTTTGATTTTGTTTTTTTGCAGCGGCCCTGGTCGACTTCGACGCTTTCGCCTTCTTCTTCAC
>Ga0137393_10002842_pt1 | contig 11235 bp, 9 predicted proteins | sample 15con2h34BmetaG_FD_101396 | JGI IMG/M metagenome (GOLD analysis project Ga0137393, IMG submission 101396) | Vadose zone soil microbial communities from Angelo Coast Range Reserve, California, USA - 15con2h3.4B metaG | ecosystem: Environmental > Terrestrial > Soil > Vadose zone > Saprolite...
ATGGACGCTGCCAAGAAGGCGGGCAAGATCATCATCAAGGATGCGATCGCTGATATCACCCTGCAACAAGTACTGACGCGCCCGGACGAATTCGACGTAGTCGCCACCATGAATCTCAATGGCGACTATCTTTCCGATGCCTTGGCCGCCCAGGTCGGCGGCATCGGCATCGCGCCGGGGGGCAATATCAATTACATGACCGGTCATGCGGTATTCGAAGCCACGCATGGCACCGCGCCCAAGTATGCGGATCTCGACAAGGTCAATCCCGGATCCGTCATCTTGTCGGGTGAAATGATGCTGCGCTACATGGGTTGGCTGGAAGCCGCCGATGCCATCATCGTCGCGATGGACAAGTCGATCGCCCAGAAGACCGTGACCTATGATTTCGCGCGCCTGATGGACGGAGCGACCGAGGTCAAGTGCAGCGAATTCGGCGACATTCTGATCCGCAATTTGTAGCCGCCGCCCGCGGCAACGAACGCCGCCGCCGCATCGAGGTCGAGTTCAGCTCGCCGCGTGCGCGAGCTCGAGATGCGCCGCCTGCGGCACCGCTCGCTGCTTCAAGACGTCGAATGCGGCGATCCGGTAGGCTTCGGTCATGGTGGGAAAGTTGAAGATCTGCTCGATGAAGAAATCCGCGGTCGCTCCCGTGGCAACCGCCGCCTGACCTAGATGGACGAGTTCGGTGGCGCCCTCGCCGATCACCTGACACCCCAGGACCCGCGCCGTGCTGCGCTCGCAGAGCAGCGCCAGGAATCCCATAGGCTCGCCCGCAATGTGGGCGCGCGCGACTTCGCTGAAGTCGGCGCGGCCGACGATCACGTCAATTTTCTTCGATACGGCTTCGCTCTGGGATAGACCGACGCACGCGATTTCCGGAATCGTATACACACCGCTCGGCACCAGACTGGTGTGGGCGGGCGGCGCCAGGCCTAGAGCCGCGAGGGCCGCGCGCCGTCCTTGATCGGCGGCCGCGCATGCCAGCGCCGGCGGACCGATCGCGTCGCCGGCCGCGAAAATTCCGGGAATATTCGTCTCGTATCGCGCGTCCACCTGCACGTGCCCGCGGCTGCTGATGGCGAGCTGCAGTCGATCGAGGCCGATACCCTCCAAATTGGCAACGCGGCCGAATGCGGCGAACACGATGTCGGCGGTCAACGAATCGCCGCCGCGCAATTGCACCTCGACCTGCGAGAACCCGTCGAAGCGCGCGCCGGCAACCTCGACGCCGCCCCGATACTCGCCGCCCATCGTGCGGAAAGCACTGAGAAATCCCGTGCGCAACGGCGGGTCGAGGAATCCCAACGGCTCCGCCGCCTTGTCGAGCAGCGTCACCGCGCAGCCGAGCGCGGCGAAAATGGAGGCGTACTCGCAGGCAATCACGCCGCTGCCCAACACCACCATGGAGCGCGGAATATAAGGCAGACTCAAAATGGAATCGCTGTCGAGGATATGCTCGTGATCGACGTCAATGCCGGGAACGTGCCTCGGCCGCGATCCGGTGGCGAGAAGGACCCGCGGCGCGCGCAGCACGATCCGCGAACCGTCCAGGCGTTGCACCTCGATGCGATTCGCGTCCAGAAAGACGGCGCGGCCGCGGATCAATTCGACTTGGTTGCGCGCAAGCTGCGCCTGCAGATAACGGTCCTGGGCTGCGATGACGATGTCGACGCCGTGCAGCAAGGCCGATAACGGCGCATCGCCGCGCAACTCGACGGCCAGTGACGATGCGCTGCCCTTCATGCGGCGATAGCGAAGCGCCTGTTCCCGCAGCGCCTTGCTGGGAATCGTGCCCGACAGCAGGCAAGAGCCGCCTACTTGCGATTCGCGCTCGATGATTGCCGCGCGAAACCCTGCTTTGGCCGCCTGAATCGCCGCTTTCTGACCGGCCGGACCCGATCCGACGCAAATAAATTCGAAGGAGTCCGGCTGCATGCTACATGCCTGCTGAGGCGCGCACCTGTTCGCGTTTCGCGAGCATGCGCCGTCGATCGTCGGGGAATACGCCCAACTGCTCGAACACCGGACTCTCGAGCACGAGTTCCTCGTTCAGCAGCTGCGGGTGCAGGGTGTGGGTGGCCAGGAGATGGGCCGCGTGCACGGTTCCCGCGAGGTCGCTGTGGTTCGACCCGCGGCAGTTGCGCCAGTCGCTGGCCGCATCCTGCACGTCCCTGGGCAGGAGCCAGTTGTTCATCAATAGGCGGCCGAAGACGGGTTCGAATTCGACCACCAGATTGCCGAAGGTATCTCGGTCCAGACCCACGCGCCGCTCGAATTCGAAGCGCGACAGAATCTTCAGCGCGAGCGCAGCGCCCGTGCGATGCATCAGCGCCGCCAGGAAGGAGCTTTCAACATGCTTGCGCCGCTCGCGCGCGATTTCCTTGGCCCACAATGCGGCCAACCACGCTTCGCGCCACAGCTCCTCGGATTCCGGTTCATGGCCGGGCGCGACGAACACCTCGCCGCGCAGCATCACCGCCATCGCAATGTTGCGCACTTCCGCGACGCCGAGCCACGACACCGCTTGCTGCAAAGAAACGATGGCCGTCCGCGGCCGCAATGCCGGAGAATTCGCGACCCGCATGATCTCTCCCGCCAGCGCCGGATCGGATTGAATCAAGCGCGCCAACTGCACCGCGTCGGTCGCCTGCTGCGCCGTGAGCTCAGCAAGCTGCGCGCACACTCGCGGCAAGGGCGCGATCGTCTGCGGACGGCTTACGGATTCGCTCAGGTAATCGCGCGCCGCCTGGGAGTTCAGCGCGGAGAGCACTACTGCGGACTCGACACTCATGATCACCCCACACTGACGCGTCAACCTTCATAGATCGGCACGCGGCGGGGATGCTTGAGGCGTGTTTCGCCTCAAGTGAACAGCAATAAGTTAAATGAAGGCCCGGTCCAGAGCCTGGCCCAAGTCCTGGGCAAGATCGGCGGCGTCCTCCAGGCCGATCGACAGGCGCACAGTTCCCCGGGTAATCAGCGAGGCGGCACGCTGTTCCGGAGTGTATTCCTGACCGGCCAGGAGTTGCGGCGGCATCACCAAGGACTCGGCAGAGCCCACGCTCGCCGACATCGAAAACAACTGCAGTGCTTCCGCGAACCGGGCTCCCTCCTCGAATCCCCCGTCCAGCTCGATCGTCACCACCGTGCCGAAATCGCTCATTTGCCTCCGGGCGAGCAGGTGCTGCGGGTGACCGTCGAGACCTGGATAAAATATCTTCTTCACCCGGGGATGGTCTTTCAAGAACGTACTCACGGCGAGCGCGTTCGAGCACTGACGCTCGTAACGCAAAAAGTACGTGCGCATGCCGCGCTGAATCAGAAAAGCCGCGTGCGGATCGAGCGTCGGACCCATCGACACGATGTCCTTGCGCATTCGGCCAATCAGCTCGCCGCGCGCAATGATCGCGCCGCCCATCACGTCGCCGTGGCCCGAGGCGTACTTTGTCAGGCTATGCAGGAAAATGTCGATGTCGTAGGCGCCGTGGTTGTGAAAACCCGCAAATGTATTGTCGAGGACGGTGAGAGCGCCTGTGCGCCGCGCATGCGCCGTGAGATGTTCGATGTCAGCGATCTTGGTGACCGGGTTGGTGGGACTTTCGAACACCACCAGCCGGGTCGGTGTCTGGCTCAACACCCGTTCTATCCCTTCAAGGTCCTCGATCGACAAGAAGGTATGAGCGACACCGAACTTCGCCAGAAGATGCTGCACGATATAGCGGGTCGGGCCATACGACTCGACGAAGGCGAGAATGTGATCGCCCTGTTTGCACAGCGACAGAAGGCTCGCGGCGATGGTCGCGACACCGGACCCCGTCAGCAGACAGTCATCCCTGCCCTGCAGCTGCGCGAGCAGGAGCTGCAATTGTTTCAAGGTAGGATTCGATGTCCTGGAATAAAAGAATCCCGTTCTCTCGCCGCGCAGGTAGCGCAGGGTCTCACCGGTATCATCGAACGAAAACTTCACCGACTGGTAGATCGGCGCCACCAGGGGACGATTGTCCGAAGACATGGGAACGGCGGGCGGATGGTTCACCAGTGTGTCGTTTTTCATTCGACCCACGATAATGGAGCCAAGCGCGCATTGAAAGCACCGTTTCTGCGGCGCCCGCCTATCTGCCGATCCTGTGCCGCGCGGCCGGCGAGTCACGCGCGGTGCGGCCGGTAAATCACACGCGGTCGGCGGGTAACTCTTTGTGCAGCAACGGGATATTGCTGTTCGGCGCGCGTGCGCTCACGGCGCGAGATACCGGTCCAATTCGGCATTGATCGCTGCCGCCGAATCGAACAGGGCTTCGCCGTCCGCGGCAGCGAGCCCGACATCCCGGTACGCCTCACTCGTCACCAGCAGATCGCGAGCCACCTGCGTTGATTCGTGCAACGTGTAATCGGCGAGTGCGTGCGCCACATTGACCACATTGCTCTCGAATCGGGCAGCGCCGGCCGCGGCATAGGCTTCCCATTGCGAAGTCACGGTCAGCACCGGCGACGGCAACGCCCAGGCGGTGACGACACGCGCGCCGATGTGACGGTGAAAGGTCTCGATGAGCCGATCGTATTCTTCGCTGGCCAGTTTCTTGCCGGCGCGTTGCGCAAGCTCATGCACCGCGCCCAAGGTGACGACCTTGCCGATGTTGTGCAGCAAACCGCACAGGTAGCACACGCTGCCCTCGCGGGCCAGCATGTGCGCAAGTTGCCTCGACCACAAGGCGCTCGCCAGCGAGTGACGCCACAGCCGCCGTGCTTTGTGCTGCTGTCCCTTGACGTCCAGCATTTTGCCCTGCAGCGCCAGAGTGAAGGCGATGTTCGCCACTTCGTCGAATCCCAGCCACGCCACGGCGTGCTGCAAGGAAGCGATGGGCGTTTCGGGCCGCTTCGCCGCCGATGCCGCGACGCGCAGCACGTACATGGTGAGCGCGGGATCCGCGTTGATGATATCCGTGAGCTGCCGGGCGTTGGTCGAGCCCTTGGAGCGCACGACACGAATGGCTACTTCCGGCAATATCGGCACGGCGAGTTCATCTCTGGCCAAAACCTGCTTCAGAAATCCGTGGACGATTTCCCAATTATCCATTCCGTGCGGGGAATTGATCGATCCGTCCGGCGAAACGGTTGACGGATTGTTCGAAGGGTCCTGCATAGCCCCGTATAGCGGCCGCCGCGCCGCCGACTTGAGATACACATTCAAACCGAATAAATGCGTAATTTCTGTTTGCCATGAACGCCGTCGCAAATTCGTCCGAAACGTTCCCGCGGAAACGCGCGAGTCACTCGATCTGATCGCGGTTTGCCTGATGATTGAGCTCGAACCAATTGCGCAGCGCCGTGAGCCCTTTCGGCACATGCGAACGACCGAACCCCACCCGTAGGCAGTTCTCGGGCACGGGGCCGAGCTCCGATCGATAAATGCTCGATGGGAGGAAGAGCACGCCCGATTCCTCGACCAGCCGCCGCGTGAATTCTTCGACTCCCTCCACGCCCTTGTAGCGGATGAAGGCGACGCAGCCGCCATCCGGTTCGCGCCAATCGAAGAAGTCCTCGTAGTCGGCAAAGAACCGGTCCAGGACGGCAAGATTGTCGCGAATCACCCGGCGGTTTCTATCCAGGATCTTCTGGCGCGCCCTGAGCGCGATTCGCGCCAGCACCTCGGAGGGCGCCGAGTTGCATATGGATAGGAAATGCTTGTAATGCTCGAATCTGACGAGCGTCGCGCGATCCTTGCAAGCCAGCCACCCGATCCGGAGCCCAGCCAGTCCGTAGGCCTTGGACATCACGTTGAGGGATACGCCACGCTCATAGGCGTCGGCCGCCTGAGGCAGCCTGAGAGACGGATCGCGTTCGATCAGCCGGTAGACTTCATCGCTGAATAGCCAGATGCCGCGGCTGCGGCAGATGTCGACGATCGCGTCAAAGACCGCCCGCGGGATGATCTTCCCCGTGGGATTGTTGGGAAAATTGATCGAGATCAGCTTCGTGTTGGGCCGGAGCGCGGCGCGCAGGAGATCCATGTCGAGGTCCCAATTCCGGTCGATATCGAGAGGCACGCCCGTGACCTCGCAAATGCTCAGCGGCACGGTTTCCGCGGCCTGGTAGTTTGGCGTGATGACGATTGCGTGGTCGCCGGGGTTGAGCAGCACCCTCATCGCTACGTAGATTCCCTCCTCGGCGCCCGCAAAGCAGAGCAGGTGTTCGGGTCTCACCGTATCGTAGGTCTGCGCGATCTCCGCGCGCAGCGCGGGCGCACCGAATGTCTCCGTATAGCCGAGACTGACGCTCTCGAAGGCTGCGCGATCCTCGGGACCGGCGAGCTCGAGCAGCTCCGCGAGGGTCATGTTTTCGCCGTCCGACCCCGCCAGGTTGTACTTGGCGGCGAATTCCCACTTCGAGAAATAAACCTCGAGCGCGAAGTCTCTCATCGGCTTTGTCCTCATGACATTCCGCTCGACGTGCCCTGCGTCCGGGCATCGCTGCCGATCAGACGCACTTCCATTTGCGGATACGGAATGCCGATGCCGCGCCGGCGCAGTTCCTCGACCAGGGACAAATTGAGCTCGCCTGCGACGGCACCGAAGTCGGCGACCGCGACCCACGGTTTGACCGTAATTTGCACCGCTGAATCAGCCAGTGCGACTACTTGGATCACGGGTGTCGGCTCCGGCAGGACGCGCGGATTCGCCTGCACCAGATCACGAATGGTGCCGAGCGCAAGAGTCAGATTCGATTCATAGGCAACCCCCACCTGGATCTCGGACTGGCGGATCTTGCCGTAGTTGTGCAGGATTTCACCCACCACTTTTCGGTTTGGAACGATGATCAGCGAACGGTCGGGATGCGTGAGCGCCGTATTGAACAGCGTGATGGCCTCCACCTGGCCCTCGACACCGGCTATGGCGATGTATTCGCCGACGCGGTACGGTTTCGTGAATATGATGGTGAGGCCCGCGACCATGTTGCTCAACACGCCCTGAGTCGCGAGGGCGACACCCGCACCGGCGACGCCCAGCCCTGCGATCAGCGGCAAAAGCTCGACGCCGAGATTCTGCAACGCCATGATTGCGAACAGGCCAACCACCAGCACGCGCGCTATTCGGGTCAGAAGCTGCCGCACGGGTGGCTCAAGGTTGAGTCGGTGCAGGCCACGATCGATCGCGCGCGCGGCCCAGCCGGCCACGAAGAACCCAGCCGTCACAATGAGGATCGCCACCAGCAGCTTCGGCCCGAAGCGGACGGCAAGATCGAGCAGTGTGTCCTTGGCGTGCGCCAGCGGATCGAGCGGATTGTTCATGGGTCTTCCCTCACGCGTTGCCGGCGGCGCCTAGCGCGGTATTGTCATCCCCAGTGCCCCCGCCGGGCGGCGCTGCCGCATCAGCGCCGCGAAGGCGCATTGACTGTGCATTCTACGCCCCGGTCTTGTCCAGCTTGGCCATCCGAGACATCCACAGACTCACGCCCACGATCATCAGGGTCACTACGGTGATGGTGATGGTCGCCAACACGTTGATTTCCGGGCTGACTCCCAGCCGGACTTTCGAGAACACCACCATGGGCAGGGTACTGCTGCCGGGCCCCGACGTGAAACTCGAAATCACCAGATCGTCCCACGATAGAGTGAAGGCCAGCAGCCATCCCGACAGAATCGCGGGGAAAATGATGGGCAGAGTAATGACGAAGAACACCTTGACCGGACGGGCGCCCAGATCCATGGCGGCTTCCTCGAGCGCCGTGTCGAAAGTCGACAGGCGCGAATTCACGATGACCGTGACGTAGGCCATCGAAAACGTCATGTGCCCGATGGTCATGGTGGTGATGCCGCGTCCCGCCGGCCAACCGATCAACTGTTCCAGGGCGACGAACAGCAACAGCAGCGACAATCCGGTGATGACCTCGGGCATGACCAACGGCGCCGTGGTCATGGCGTTGAGCGTGAAGCGTCCCCTGAATTGACTGAACCGCGCCAATCCGAAGCCCGCCAGAGTGCCGAGGATGACCGAACCCGAGGCGTTGATGACGGCCACTTTGAGGGAAATCCAGGCGGCGTCGAGTATTTCCTCGTTGTTGAGGAGCGCGTAGTACCACTTGAGCGTCGGCGAATTGGCCGTATCCCACACCGTCACCAGCTTGGATGCGTTGAACGAGAACACCACCATCGACAGGATGGGAATGTAGAGAAAGGCGAAGCCGAACCCGAGGCAGGTCAGAATGAAATACGAGCTGCGATAGTTCATCGTGCCGCCGCCTTCGCCGCGCTCCCTGCGCTCATCGCGCGCCCGCCGACTCGCGCGCCTGCACGCTCTGGTACCACATCATGAAGGGCACCAAGAGAATGAGCAGCAGAATCGCCACCGCGCTCGCCACCGGCCAGGCGCGATTCGAGAAAAACTCGTCCCACAGCACGCGGCCGATCATCAACGCGTTGGGGCCGCCGAGCAGCGCCGGGATGACGAACTCGCCCACCGCCGGAATGAACACCAGCATGGAGCCCGCCAGGATCCCGTTGCGCGACAGCGGCAGCGTGATCTTGTAAAACGCCTGCCAGGGGCGGCACCCCAGGTCCTCGGCGGCCTCGAGCAATTGCCAGTCCATTTTTTCGAGGTTGGCGTACAGCGGCAGAATGAAGAACGGCAGGTACGAATAGACGATGCCGACGTACATGGCAAAGGGCGTGTACAGCATCGTCAAGGGGTCGTGGATGACCCCGAGCCGCATCAGCACATTGTTGATCACGCCGTTGGCCTTCAAGAGGCCGATCCAGGCATAGACTCGCAGCAGCAACGAAGTCCAAAACGGCAGGATGACCAGCAACAGAAGCAGGTTGCGAATCGCCGGTTTGGCGCGCGCGATGCCGTAGGCCATGGGGTAGCCGATGAGCAGACACAGCACCGTGGAGATGAACGCGACTTTGATCGAGTTCAACAAGGCATTGATATACAACCGGTCGGTGAACAGAAATGCGTAGTTATTGAAATTGAGCTTGATGGCGAGAGAATTCTTGCCGATCCACTCCAGCAGGGGCTTGTACGGCGGTATCGCGAGGTCGATGTCCGAGAAGGATATCTTCAGTACGATGACGAAGGGGACGACGAAGAACAGCAGCAGCCAGAAAAAGGGAAGCACGACGACGAGGCCGCGCCCTGTCACGCCGAAGCGCCGCAAACGTCCCGCTGTGCGCATGGACATTAGCGGGTCACCACCACCGGACTGGTCGCGTCCCACGAGAGGTACACCTGCTGGTCCCAGGTGATCGCCTCGGCATGGCGCGACGTATTGGGCTGAGTCACGCGCACCACCTTGCCGGTCGGCAGCTTGACCAGATAAATCGACAGGTCGCCGAGATACGCGATGTCCTGCACCGCGCCCCGTACCACATTGTCGGTGCCGCCCTCCGGCGGCGCCGTGGACATGAAGATTTTCTCCGGCCGCACCGCCGCCCACACGACGGCTTCCGGAGGCGCGCTGATTCCGTGGCTGACGTATATCGTGCCGCCCAGTTCGTCCGACCCGATTCGCACGTATTCCGGTTCGTCTTCGATCAGCTTGCCTTCGAACATGTTCACCGAGCCGACGAAATCGGCGACGAATTTCGAACTCGGAAATTCGTAGATCTCCGACGGCGTGCCGGCCTGAACGATTTCGCCATGATTCATGACCCCGATCCGGCTCGCCAAGGTCATGGCCTCCTCCTGATCGTGGGTCACGACGACGAAGGTCACGCCGAGCTTGTCTTGCAGGCTGATCAGCTCGAATTGCGTGTGTTCGCGCAATTTCTTGTCGAGCGCGCCCAAGGGTTCGTCGAGCAGCAGCAGTTTGGGGCGCTTGACCAGCGAACGCGCCAGCGCCACGCGTTGGCGCTGGCCGCCCGACAGCTGATGCGGCTTGCGCTTGGCGAAACCGCCCAATTTCACGAGGTCAAGCATGGTCGCCACGCGTTCTTGAATCTCGGCTTTGGGCACGCGGTCCTGTTTCAGGCCGAAGGCGACATTCTGTTCGACATTCATGTGCGGAAACAGCGCGTACGATTGAAACATCATGTTCACCGGCCGCTCGTAGGGCGGTACCCCCGTCATGTCCTCGCCGTCGATGAATATTTTTCCGGCGCTCGGAGTTTCGAATCCGCCCAGCATGCGCAGCAGCGTGGTCTTGCCGCAACCCGACGCGCCCAGCAAGCAGAATATTTCGCCCTTGTAGATCTTCAGACTGACGTCATTGACCGCCTTGAAATCGCCGAACGACTTGGTGATGCCGTCCACCTGCACGTAGGGACGAGCGTTCGGGTCCCTCCAAGGTGCCGCCTTGACGGCCGCTCCGCCGGATGTCGACATGGGTTATTGGCCCGTCTTGAATTTTTGCCAGATGCGGGTAATGGCGCGGGTCTGATCGGCCGAATCCGCCAGCTGCACCGCCAGCTTTTGCCGCTGTTCGGGCGGAGGATAGATCCCGGGATCATCCCTGACGGACGGCAGCACCAGCGGCTGCGACGCCGCGTTGGCATTGGCATAGCGCTTGAAGTTCGATATGTCGGCGATGACTTGCGGCGTCATGATGTAGTTGAGATAAGCATAAGCGCTGTCGGGGTCCGGCGCATCCTTCGGGATGGCCAGCATGTCGAACCACAGTATCGATCCCTCCTTGGGCACGAAGTACTTGATTTCGACGCCCTTGTTGGCGTCGCGGGCCCGGTCGCGTGCCTGCATCACATCGCCGTTGTAGCCCACGGCAATGCATAGATCGCCGTTGGCCAGCGCCTCGATATATTCGGAGGAATTGATGTTGCGGATGTAGGGCCGGATCTTGATGAGCACGGCTTCCCCGAGCACCAGATCATCCGGACTTTGCGAGTTCGGATCCTTGCCCAGGTAGCTGTAAACGGCGCGCATCACTTCGGCGGGCGAATCGAGCACGCTGATGCCGCACTTGGCCACCTTCGACGCCACGGCGGGATCGAACACCAGGCGCCAGCTGTCGAGCGGCGCATCCGGCATCAGTTCCTTGACCATCTTCTCGTTGTAGCCGATGCCGTTGGTGCCCCAGGTGTAAATGATCCCATGGGCGTTGCCCGGGTCGTGCAATGCCACCTTCGACATGAGCTGAGGGTCCATGTTCTTGAGATTCGGCAGCTTCGACTTATCCAGCGTCAGATAGACGCCGGCTTTGATCTGTCTCTCGAAGTACGACGCCGTGGGCACGACCACATCGTAGCCGCTGCTGCCCGCGAGCAGCTTGGTTTCCAGCGTC
>Ga0137393_10002845_pt1 | contig 11232 bp, 9 predicted proteins | sample 15con2h34BmetaG_FD_101396 | JGI IMG/M metagenome (GOLD analysis project Ga0137393, IMG submission 101396) | Vadose zone soil microbial communities from Angelo Coast Range Reserve, California, USA - 15con2h3.4B metaG | ecosystem: Environmental > Terrestrial > Soil > Vadose zone > Saprolite...
GATGCGCCGTTCGTATCTCGACTACTCGATGTCGGTGATCATCGGCCGCGCGCTGCCCGACGTACGTGACGGACTCAAGCCCGTGCACCGCCGCATACTTTTCACGATGCAACAAATGGGGTTGCAGCCGAATCGGGCTACGCGGAAATGCGCCAGGATCGTCGGAGAGGTGATGGGCAAGTACCATCCGCACGGAAATCTGGCCGTCTATGACGCGCTGGTGCGGCTGGCTCAGCCCTGGAGCATGCGGTATCCGCTGATCTTTGGGCAGGGAAATTTTGGATCGGTCGATGGAGATCCGCCAGCGGCGGATCGGTACACCGAAGCCAAGCTCGCGCAAGTTGCAACCGCTCTCCTCGAAGATCTCGACAAGGACACGGTCGACTTCCATCCCAACTACGACGGCAGCGAAAGCGAACCCGATGTTCTTCCCACGCGCATCCCCAATCTGCTGATCAACGGCTCCGACGGAATCGCGGTCGGAATGGCTACCAAGATTCCGCCGCACAATCTGACGGAAATTGTGGACGCCACCATCACGCTCATCAACAATCCCAGCGCGCAGCTCGCGGAAATTCTGAAGTACGTGCAGGGACCAGACTTCCCCACTGCCGGCATCATCCACGGGCGTGCCGGAATTTTCGAAGCCTACCGCACCGGGCGCGGCCGCTTCATGATGCGCGCCAAGGCTGCCATCGAAAACGTTACGAAGGACAAGCAGGCCATCATCATCACCGAAATTCCTTATCAGGTGAACAAGGCCCGGCTGGTCGAGCGCATCGCGCAACTGGTCAACAACAAAGACATCGAAGACATTTCTGACATCCGCGACGAAAGCGATCGCGACGGCATGCGCATCGTCGTCGAGTTGAAGCGCAGCGCCGAGCCGCAGATCGTTCTCAACCAGCTCTTCAAGCACACCGCCATGCAGGAAAGTTTCAGCATGATTTTCCTGGCCGTGGTGAACGGACAACCGCGCGAACTGGGCCTGATCCAGGCCATCAAACACTTCATCGACCACCGTGTCGACGTAGTCCGCCGCCGCACTGCCTATCTGCTCTCGAAGGCCCGCGACCGCGAGCACATTCTCGAAGGTTATCTCACGGCGCTCGACCATCTGGACAATGTCATCGTCATCATTCGCGGCAGCGCCAATCGCGGCGACGCCCGCGAAAACCTTGTCGCATACTTCGGCGGCAAGAAAATCGAAATCAATACGACAGGGCGCGCGCCGAAGGTTGATCCCGAGAAGCCCTTCAGCACGAAGCAGGCCGATGCCATTCTGGAATTGCAGTTGCATCGCCTGACCAAGCTTTCCATCGACGAAATCTCGAACGAGCTGAAGCAGGTGCGCGACCACATTACGGAATACGAATCGATTCTGGGCTCCGAGCGGAAACTGCGCGGCGTGATCATCAAGGAATTGGAAGAGATTAAGAAGCTCTACGGTGATGAACGCCGCACCCGGATCGAAGATGAAGCTGCCGAGATCGTGCTCGAAGACCTCATCGCGGACGAGCAGACAGCGGTCACGGTCAGCCACTCCGGCTACATGAAGCGCACGCCGATCTCCACCTACCGCATGCAGCGCCGCGGAGGCACGGGCCGCACCGGCATGAAGACGCGCGACGAAGATTTCGTCGAGCATCTTTTCCTCGCCTCCACTCATGCCTACATCCTGATCTTCACCAACAAAGGCCGCGTCTACTGGCTCAAGGTGTACGAGGTCCCCGACGTCAGCGCCGCGGGCAAAGGCAAACACATCGGCAACCTGGTCGGACTGCAGCCCGGGGAAACGGTGAAGACCATGCTCGCCGTTCGCAACCTCGAAGAAGCAAACAAATTTATCTTCTTCGCCACCCGCAACGGGCTGGTGAAGAAATCGAGCCTCACCGAATTCATCCACGTGCGTTCCAATGGCATCAACGCCATCGCCATCGAGGAAGGCGATGAGCTGGTCGCCGCGCGGATCACCGACGGCAACCAGATCGTCTTTCTCGCGTCGCACGAAGGCATGGCCGTCCGTTTCGACGAGAGCCACGTTCGTCCCATGGGCCGCGTCGCTTACGGTGTCTGGGGCATCGATCTCGAAAAAGACGATTACGTAGTCGGCATGGCAACCACCACCAAGCCGGACGCGCCGGCGGCAGCCCCAGCGAAGGTAGAGGGCGAGGCCGAGCCTGAGGTCATCGATGTAACGGTCAAAGGTTCTCTGATCCTCTCCGTCACCGAGAACGGATTTGGCAAGCGCACAGCGGCGGACGAGTATCGCCTGACCAATCGCGGCGGCAAAGGCGTCATCAACCTTAAGACTACGGAGCGTGTGGGCAAAGTAGTGGGCATCGCTCAGGTCGACGAAACCTCCGAGGTGATGCTGATCAGCCACTACGGCAAAATCATTCGCATGGACTCAACCACCATCCGCGAATCCGGCCGCAACGCCCAAGGCGTGCGCCTACTCCACCTGGAGCCCGGCGACCGAGTGGCGGCGGCGGTGGTCCTTGCCCCCGACGCGGAGCCGAATGGCGGAAATGGTGGGACGCTGATTCAGTGAAGACTTAGCTGGCTTCCCTAATTCGGATCTGTAAGTAGAAGCTGTCGCCCACTTTCCCGACAACTTTTGCCTCTAGGTTCTTATTTGTCAGCGTTCCTAAGACGTCGAACATCATCTGCTGGCTCGGCAACGACTCTGGAGGCGCTTTCTTAGCGGTCTCGAAGGCGGAGCCTGAGAATTCAAATCCCTTGATGGAAAGTTTTACTTTCCAGTGGTCGCACGCCCGCTTGATTACTTCTCCCCCTGGTGTAGCTCGACCCTTCGTGTAAAGCCACAGAGTTTGTCTTTTGACCTGCAACACTTTGGCGATTTCCTTCTCCTTGAGACGTTCATCTCTCCGCCTAATTTCTGAGAGTAGCCTAATGAACGCGCAGCGTAAGGCAGTGTCCTTTAGCGGGTGTTTCGACATCCAGACCTCGCGGAAATGGAGATATCGCTGGTCACTAATACTTGACATTTCTCAGAATGTCAATTAAATTTAACTGTCAATTAAAATTGACTGTGAAGATTTGCACGGAAAGTGCCGAGAGTTTAGGATGACCGAGTTCCTAATTTCTGGAACCGTAGCCTTGGAGGCCCGTCTCATGCACCCCACCTCGGAGTCACAGTCCAGATACCTGTCGCTCGCAATCGCATGTCGACAACTAATCAGTTCGCTTCGCTGCTATCAGGAAGGCGGGCCTCTCGACAGAAAATTCAAGGAATCACTGGAGAGTCTGCTCGGCGCCTTAAGGGAGTCTCGCGACGAGAACAATCTGTTCGGTCCAATGCCCACCGATTCCCCATTTACCCGCTACGAACAGGTTATGACGCTCAAAGAGGTGGTTGACGATTTCAAGGACAAGCAAATTCCGGAGAAGCTTTCGGAGTTGTTGGGTGCGCCTCGCCGGGACGTTAAAGAACCTATTGAGTTTTTCTACACGCTGGAGAACCGGGCCTTGCATCACTACAACAGCGGGCTCTTGTCCCGCGACTCCTAGAGGCGGCACCCGAGCCGACATGGACGTGAGGCATGATGCGGCGTCTTTATATCGCTTCGTGGACTCAGTCTGCTCGGGCTGTGAACTTACAGGGAACTATCCGGCTTACCTGGAAGCAAACAAAAAATTCATCGACTACGTCCTTGAACTCGGAATCGCCACGAAGGCCTACCTCCGAAGTTTTCCCGACAAAATAGAGCGGACCACCGCCATCGACTATAACCTCACCCGGCAGGAACTTTGGCTTCTACGAAGCTCTTGGGAGGCCTTACATAGAAGACTGAAACCAGCCACTGCAGCGGACACCCTACACCTGCCTTTTCCGCTTATTCGCGCACTTGTTAACCGATTCCGCGAAATCGACCACTTCAAGGCGACGCAGTTTGTTGTAATTCATACCGAGCTTCTCAACTACCTGCAGGTAAACGCCGGCCATGTTCGCGGCACCGCAGACAACATTGCGAGCATTGTGGGCCCCAGGAAGTTCGACAGAAATCTGGGAATGATAGGAATTCCGTATTCACAATCCGAATCGCTGTTCCTCAACTGCCTGATTTCGCACGAATTCGGCCATTACGCGTTCTCGGAAAGGGAAGTTGCGACAGCACTGGCCCCGGATTTGAGGTCCGCCCTAAACGCTTCGTTCGCCGGCGTCACTAGCTTAACGCCGAACCTTGGCGCTCTCATAAGCAACCTTGTAGCTGAATGGGCCGAAGAGCTGTTTTGTGACCTCTTCGCGGTTCGAATAGTTGGGCCAGCGTTCTGCTATGCGTGGATAGAAATTCAAGACCTACCCAACGCCTTGGACCACTCTGGAAGAAGTTTCCACCCGCCCGCGGTTGCAGAGGATGCCAAGTTTACGTCCACTCACCCGGCGAACCTTTACAGACTCCAGCAGCACGTTGCATCACTTGAGGAACTCGGTTGGTGGGACGAGATAGCCGGCTACAGCACACATTACGTGCGTTTGCTCGCCCTGGCGAAGGCCTTCCCCAGATCAGGCTTCAAGGTCCCTATCGTCGGTTTCCAGCGCTACGAGAGTAATATCTTAGACGCGTTGTCCAAGTTGATGTTGGCGATCCGTCGGGCCGTTAACAACAGCGTAGGACATATCGAAAGTGGCGTGGAAGAATATCACGCCCTCCGGGGTACGCTGGACAAATATCTGGTACGAGGCATCGTTCCGTCCTCAGTCATCGTGGCGAAGGGGCAGGTCCCAAGGCATCCGTCGCCCCTTACCGTGCTAAACGCTGCCTACAGCTTCTACCTTACAGAGTTGCACCATCTGATAGAGGGTATCGAGGACCAAAGGCCTTTGTGGGTGACCCATCGTGAAAAATGGGCTAGGAAGGTCGAGACCTGGGCAATGAAAGCCATCGACGATTACTTGCTCGTGAACAACTCAAAGGGAGCCTAAATGGGCGTGGTTTCCAAACGCGAGATTGCGCGCAGACTCGACCTCGAGATCGAAGAGGATCAGAGCCTCGTCGTCACACCCTTGGGGAAGGATGCTTTGTCCGCAGACTCGGTGGACATGACACTGGGCACCCATTTCCTGTTGCCTCGAGTCCCCCCTCTGCCCTTCGTCACGCTAGATCGCAGCGAACTTCATTCCGGGCAGTTTCGGGTCCACGTGCCATTGGGAAAGTATCTCGTGGTTCCGGCGCACCAGACGGTTCTTGGAGCGACGTTGGAATACCTTAAGCTTCCCGCGGACCTCTCGGGTCAAATACTCACCAAGTCGTCAATCGCGCGCACCTTCATGGTGATTGAAACGGCTCCTTGGGTTCACCCGCTGTACAGGGGCTGCCTCACGCTGGAAATTGCGAATGTCTCGAACACACCTCTTCTCCTGCATCCCGGCGTGCAAGTAGGGCAGCTGATCTTAATGACCGTGGATGGAGTGAATCTAGCGGAAGAGAGAGAGAAGAAGCTTGGGGGCAAGTATCTAGGTCCGGTGTATCCGGAACCACCCAGCTTCGGACGATTGAAGGACTTTCTGCTGAAAAAGGGCGTTGCCCGTGACGAGATAGACATACCGGAAATCTAACCGGGTGCCTCGCGTCAACGTAAGGGACCAAACCCTGTCATCCCGTGCGGAGTCGGGAACCCCATGCCCCCTGACTCCCAGCAACGGCCCGACAGGGAGTTCTCTGTACTAACGTCGCCCGGCGAGGTTCGTGGTAAGAACTCCTCGCTGAGCCGGTTGGTAGCGCATCGGGACAAGGGATCTTTCGACTCCGCAAATGGATTCGCAAGCGAATCTATTCACTCCGCTCAAGATGACAGCTGCGGAGTCAGGTCTTCTTCACAAGCTGCACCTCGCGGACCAGCTCGCTGCGGCTCCTGCTGAGCAGGTTCCACGCTTCGCGGTAACATTCGTAGCGGTAACACTTCTTCTTCACCGGCGGCGTGACGGGGCTTAGCATCGCCATGGTGATTCTTCGCGGGCCCAGGAGCACTGCGGCGGGGATCACATACCAAGCGTCGGTGGGGATCACGTATGCGGCGAAGAGGTCGATCTGCTCCAGCGAGTAGTCATGCTTCTTCAGGGCGTTGGGCGTGAACATGCAGCGGTATCCCGCGCCCGACCGGCAGGTGGTTGATTTGATCTGGACGCGAAGAAAGTTCTGTCCGTGTTCAATGCCCACGTCATATGCCTGCATGTCTCCCCAAGGTCTGGAGACGATGAAGCGGCGCTGCGCGGCCTGCGCCATGAAGCGCAACTCGACCCATTCTCCGCGTTGTTTTGGGCTGGTGAATTGTTCCCAGTATTTCATTTTCGCTCCCGAGGTTCGCTCTCCCTTAGCTCAAATACACGCCGCAGATGTACTCATTGGGCCCGCTGTTTTCCCGAACCGCTTGTTTTCCCGAACCGCTAATGAGACGGGTTTAGAGCAATAGAAAAGGCGCGACCCGTAGGCCACGCCTCTTTTCCTAGAATTTTTACTCTATAGTTTTAGAATAGCAGATCGAGACAGGCATTCCGGACATGCCAACTGGATTTATATTGGCAATAATATACTTGACTGACTGTTACTTTTCTGCTATCGTTTCAACATCATGGAAAGCCCACAGACACTCCAAGAAGCGATTCTCTTCTTCGGCGACTTCGATAACTGCCGTAAGTTCATGGCCTTCGTGCGCTGGCCCGATGGGAAAGTGCGCTGCCCCACCTGCGGAGCCGAGAAGATTACCTATCTCGAAAAGGCGCGGGTCTACCGCTGCTACGAGAATCACCCCAAGCAGAAATTCTCGCTCAAGATCGGCACCGTATTCGAGGATTCGCCGATCCCGCTGGAGAAGTGGCTTCCCGCGTTGTGGCTGATCGTCACCTGTAAGAATGGCGTCAGCTCCTACGAATTGCACCGGGCTCTGGGAGTGACCCAGAAAAGCGCATGGTTCATGCTGCATCGGATTCGATTAGCCATGCAGTCCGGCTCCTTCTCCAAGATGGGCGGACCGGGCAACGAAATCGAGCTAGACGAAACCTACATCGGCGGCTCCGTCCGCAACATGCACAAAGCTCGCCGCTTGAAAATGAACCAGGCGCGCGGACAGACCACAAAGGCCGCCGTGAGCAATCCGGGGCGCTACTCCAACAAGACTGCGGTATTCGGAATTTTCGACCGCGAGCAGCGCAAGGTTCGCGCCAGCGTGGTGCCAAAAATCAAGCGCACCATCCTGCAAGCTGCGATCCTGAAAGAAGTCGAGCACGGCTCTATGGTGTACACCGATCAATCCGTGGTCTACGACGGACTGGCAAAGCAATACACTCATCAATTCGTCAACCATCTCCAGCAGTACGTAGACGGACGGATTCACACTAACGGACTGGAAAACTTCTGGAGTCTGCTCAAGCGCACATTGAATGGAACCTACGTTGCCGTGGAACCATTTCACTTGGGGCGATACGTGGACGAGCAAGCTTTCCGGTTCAACAATCGCGCCACAAAAAATAATCCGCTGAACGATGCGGACCGATTTCACTTAGCCTTATCACAGATTGTGGGGAAGCGGCTCACCTTCGCGGAGGTGACTGGCAAGGTGGGAGAAACGGCTTTCTAGTCCCGGTCGCGGGAGGCGCGGGAAACGGCCTTCCGCTTCCGCGTCTTCGCAAGTTTCTCGGCGTCGAGTTTAGCTTTTATTTCGGAGTGCGGCACGGCTACAAGTCGCCGCACAAAATTCGTGAACTTGGCAAATTCCCCCGTCTCATTCTTGGCGGAAGCGGTCGGGAGGATTGGCTTTTGCGGCACGACGCTATTAGTGTCAAATGCCGCATCACAAAAGTCAATGCGTTTCCTACGTGGAAGAAATGGTTGCGTGTGTTCATCCGATGGACGGGCACAGGAAGCTGTTTGCAATGATGCAGGCTTATCTTGACGAGAGTGGAATCGACCACAAAACCGACTTTTGCATACTCGCAGGCTACGTCGGCGGACCTGGCCAATGGAAGAGGTTCGAACGAAAGTGGAAAGGGATTCTCGCGCGACACAACGTCAAAGAGTTCCACGCAAAGCGTTTTTTTCAGCGCGACGATAGCGGCCAACGACTCGACGAATACCAGAATTGGACGGATGACAAGGCTGATAGCTTCATCAGGGAACTTCTCGCTTGCATCATATCCGTAAAGATCTACCCTCTCTCTTGCAGCCTTGTGAAAAGAGCACTGGAATGCGCTCACCTACGGCGAGAGGCGCTACCTTACTGGCGGTGTTTTCGATACTGGCAAGTTCACCAGTTCGGGCGCTGCAAGCAAGGCTTACTTTGTGCCGTTTCAATTCTGCATCTATATGGCGACCGAGTTTTGTGGACGCGGCCAGAGGGTGCATTTTGCTTTTGATCTCAACCGGGAATTACACGGTTACGGCAGGGAATATTTCAAATTTCTCAAGAACCTGCCGGGGCTGTCGTGGGGTCCGAAGCTGGGGCAACCGTCATGGCCGACTTCGCTGGATGCTGTGCAACTACAGGCTGCTGACTTGCTCGCCTATCTCCTGATACTGTTCATGCCAACCCGCTTGGGAAACCCAAAAGCAAAGCCAGACTGGATGCTCCGCCTAGCGACGGGACGGCAATGGCCTGACACCATGAAGTTTCTCGACAAAGTAGGCTTAGACTTGCTGCTTTCTAACTGCTCACGGGAAGAGATCAAAGCCTTTGAAGTTCCGCAGCAGCCGAAGAGAACGAAGGCCTATCACATAGAGGGGCTGGCATAGTTCAGGCGTATAATTCGCGGCGCTATGGAACCAGAAAAAGATTTAACGTCGATTATGGCTGATGGCATCGAAGAACTGATGATTGAGAACTTCATTCTTCGTGGAGCTGTAATAGGAGCCGGGGTGACCGCGATTCAATCTCTTATCGACATTGCGATGAAACCGGATTCGATGTATCGCGTTCGGGCGAAAGAGATTTTAGCTCCTCTGCGAGCGCGCTTGAAAGAAACTCGCCCAGACTCTGACGTGATTGCATCACTCTTGCGACTTCTTCCGCGAGGCCCTGGCGTGAATTAAGTTCTGTGAGCAGAGCGCTCAATCCAGCCTCCGACACTACGACTGTTCTCTCCGCATCCATGTGTCAATTTTGCCACGCTAACCTGTCACGGCACAATCATTTTAGATCGAAAAGTCAGGCAAGTATATTAGTGCCTTTATATTTCCCTTCGTTCCTTCGCTTTACGATGGATCGCGTAACTCCTACATATTGACAAGGTTTTTCCCAATTGGGGAATTGCCTCACAGAGAGTAGTGCCACGCGCATACCCTGCGCCAAATTGACTGGACGAATGACGCGGCCTAAGATGGCACGGTCAACCGGTGGAGGAAATTCCCATGAAAAAAGCGCTTGCGGCGATTGCATTTATCCTAGCCCTGGCTGTTGTCCCACATTCGCTGTTTGCGCAAACGAATATTGCCGCCAGCATCACTCATTTGGAGCAGGTATGGGCCGACGCCCAGAAGGCCGGTGATGCGGCGAACGTTGCGCCGCTGCTGGCCGATAACTTCATCAACACCGACGTGGATGGCAATCTCTCCGGCAAATCGGAATTGCTCTCGAATCTGAAGGGCGGCAAGTGGGAGCAGAACGAAATCAGCGATGTGAAAGTGTCCGTGTATGGCGACACTGCAATCGCTACCGGTGCCTGGGTCGGCAAAGGAGTGGATGGCGACGGAACCAAGGTCGACCGCCGCGAGCGCTGGACCGATACCTGGGTGAAGATGAAAGATGGAAAGTGGCAGTGCGTGGCCAGCCAGCAAACGGCGGTGAAGAAGTAAGCGTCGATCGCCGCGCCTTCCTTATCCCAACACTGTCATCCCGAGCGAAGCATGAGCGCCCGTAGGGCGGTCATGCGGAGTCGAGGGACCCCGTGCCCGCGGATATCCAGCAGCGGCCCGACAGGGAGTTCTCTATACGAATGTCATCGGCGAGGCACGGCTGGCAGCCCCAGGGTACAAGGGATCTTTCGACTCGGCTCAAGATGACAAAAGAGCGCCTCAAGAGCCGCTCCACCAGCAGGTTTAATCCGTGAAAATCCGCGCAGATCCGTGGCAACTATCTTTTAGATATCCAGGTTCTTCACGTCCAGCGCGTTCTCTTCGATAAATTTCCGCCGCGACTCGACGTCTTCGCCCATCAGCGTGGTGAAGATCGTTTCGCACTCGGCAATGTCTTCAAGTCTCACTAACAGCAGGGTGCGGCGCTCGGGATCCATGGTTGTTTCCCAGAGTTGCGGAGCGGTCATCTCGCCCAAGCCTTTGTAGCGCTGCACGTCATAGCCGCGGGTGCCCGCCTTCTTCACATACTCGAAGAGATCGCGGGCGTTCGTCTTCTCGACAATTTCCACTTCGACCTTGCGCTTGGCAGCGGTCTTCACATTTTTCTTGTCGCTCTTGTCGTTCTTTTCTTCCGCATCGGAAGCTTCGTTCTCTTCACCTTCCGCATCTTTCTCGCTCGCGGAAGGTCTGGCAACAGCTTCGATCACGAAGGGCGGCTCCATGTAATCCTCGATCAGTTTGAACTTGGTCATCATCTGCCGGTATTCGGCGCTCGACGCCAATTCCCAGTGGATAGTATGCGGAATGCCATGCGAACTCACGAACACGGCCTGCCACAGATTGTGCTCATCGTCGAACTGGAGCTCGACGCTCTTGAAGCCGCGGTCCTTGGCCAGGCCCTTCAGCTGCTTCTCCAGCTTCACAAGTTTCGCGGGTGGAGTTTTCTTGTCGCCCTCAAAGTCACCGTGCTTGGACAGGTCGAGTTTCGCCAGGAGTTCCGTAACGCGTTCGTCGCGCACTCGCTTATCGACCTTGTCGAAGAAGGCCAGATACTCTTTCAGCACGCTCATGAAGCGGGATAACTCTTTGCCTTCGAGTTTTGCGGCGCCGTCCCCGTAACGCACCACGAGCCCATCCGCAGCCCGCTTCAACATGACTTTATCGAACTCGTCGTCGTTCTTGATGTACTGCTGCGACTTGCCCTTCTTGATCGAATAGAGCGGCGGTTGCGCGATGTAGACGTTGTTGCGCTTGATTAAGTCCTGCATGTGGCGGAAGAAAAACGTCAGCAGCAGCGTGCGGATGTGGCTGCCGTCCACGTCGGCGTCGGTCATCAGGATGATCTTTCCGTACCGCACCCTGGTGGCGTCGAAGTCATCCTTGGCACGGCCGGTGCCTAGCGCCGTAATCCTGCCGCGGA
>Ga0137393_10002851_pt1 | contig 11222 bp, 7 predicted proteins | sample 15con2h34BmetaG_FD_101396 | JGI IMG/M metagenome (GOLD analysis project Ga0137393, IMG submission 101396) | Vadose zone soil microbial communities from Angelo Coast Range Reserve, California, USA - 15con2h3.4B metaG | ecosystem: Environmental > Terrestrial > Soil > Vadose zone > Saprolite...
CGCTCCGGCAGCGCGCTTGGCGTTCAATTCCACCCGGAGAAGAGCTCGGCCCCCGGCCTTCAGCTCATCCGCGCGTTCCTCGAGGAGGCGCGGAGGTGATCGCCATCCCCGCGGTGGACTTGAGGGATGGACAGTGCGTCCAGCTCGTCGGCGGCTCCTACGAGCAGGAGCGGGTGCGGCTGCCGGATCCGGTGCGGGTGGCGGAAGGCTGGGCGGAAATGGGCTTCCGCCGCCTCCACGTGGTAGATCTCGATGCCGCGACTGGGCGCAGCTCCAACGCGGATGCCGTTCGCGCGCTTCTTTCGCGGAGCAAGATGGAAATTCAAGTCGGCGGTGGAATCCGCAGCGAGGCTCAGATCGAGGAATTTCTCGGCGCGGGGGCGCGCGCGGTGGTGATCGGTACGCGAGCGCTCAAGGATCCCGCCTGGCTGGCGGCGATGGCGAAGCGATATCCTTCGCAGCTGATCGTCGCGGCCGACGTGCGCGGGCGCAACGTCCAGGCTTCCGGTTGGCAGGAGTCGCTCGCGCTTCAGATCGACGCGGTGGTCTCGGGCTTAAATGACTTGCCGCTCGCCGCGGTGCTGGTGACCGCGGTCCACAAGGAGGGTCAGATGGCCGGCACCGACCTTTCGCTGATGGCTGAAGTGGCGCGCTCTTGCCGGCATCCGGTCCACGCGTCCGGGGGAATCACCCGCCCCGCGGAGCTGCGATCCCTGGCGGAGGTGGGAGTCGCCGGCGCGGTGCTGGGGATGGCTTTGTATACCGGTGCGCTGGATGGGCGCGCCATTGCACAGGAGTTCTTGTCGTGACGGTGATCGTTCGAGAGACGTCGGAAACGAAGATCCGGGTCGAAGTGGCCCGCGGCAGCGGAGTGGCGCAGGTCGATACCGGCTTGCCGTTCTTCAATCACATGCTCGGCACTTTCGCCAAGTACTCGGGCCTGGACTTGAACATCCGCGCCCATGGCGATCTGCGCCACCACCTGATGGAAGACGTGGCGATCGCCGTCGGCGCCGGCGTGGCGAAGGTGATCCCGGCCACCGCGGTCCGCTACGGCGACCGCTTCGTGCCGATGGACGACGCATTGGTGCACGCGGCGATCGATGTCGGCGGTCGCCCGTACTACCGGGGGCGTTTGCCGAACAAGCTCTATCAGCACTGGATGCGCTCCTTCTCCGACAACGCTCGAGTGACTCTGCATCTTCGCGTCATCCGGGGAACGCACCGGCACCACATCCTCGAGGCGTCGTTCAAGGCGGTCGGGCTCGCTCTGCGCGACGCGCTGGTCGACTCGGGAACGGTGTTCAGCACCAAGGGAGCGGTGGCGCTCGAGGTGAAGTGATGCTCACCCGGCGGATCATCGTCTGCCTGGACGTCAAGGGGGGGCGGGTGGTGAAGGGAGTTCGCTTCGAATCGCTCCGGGACGTCGGCGATCCGGTCGAGCTCGCGCGGCGCTATGAGGCCGAGGGCGCGGACGAGATCACTTTCCTCGACATCGCCGCCAGCGCGGAAGAGAGGCAGACCCTGCTCGAGCTGGTCCGGCGAACGGCGGAGCGGCTGTTCATCCCGCTCACCGTCGGCGGAGGGGTTCGCAGCGCGCAGGACGTCGATCGGGCGCTTCGCTCGGGGGCGGACAAGGTGAGCATCAATACCGCCGCGGTGGCGCGCCCGGAAGTGATCACCGAATGCGCCGCGCGGTTCGGCTCTCAATGCGTGGTGGCGAGCATCGACGCCCGCCGGGATGGAAGCGGTTGGCGCGTCTATACCCACGGCGGACAAACCCCCACCGACCTCGAAGCGGTGCGCTGGGCCAAAGAGTGCGTCCGGCGCGGGGCGGGAGAGATTCTCCTCACCAGCATCGATCGCGACGGGGTCCGCTCCGGCTACGATCTGGAGATGACGAGGGCGGTGGTCGAAGCGGTGAGCGTGCCGGTGATCGCCTCCGGTGGGGCGGGCACCTCCGAGCACGTGGCGGATGCCCTGGATCGAGGCGGAGCGGAGGCGGCGTTGGTGGCGGGCATCGTTCACGACGGCACCACCACGGTCCGAGAGATAAAGCGCTCTCTTTCGAAAAGGGGCATTCCGGTGAGGCGGGTGGCATGAAAGACGAAGCGAGCACGCTAATGCAGGCGGTGGCGGAGGTGGCGAGGCGCGCCGGAGATGTGGCGCTGTCTCATTTCCGGAAGTCGCTGACGATCGAGACCAAGCGGGACGGAACGCCGGTGACCGTCGCCGACCGCGAGGCGGAAGAGCGCGCTCGCGAGTGGATCGAAGCCCGCTTCCCCGACGACGGGATCCTGGGCGAGGAGCTGGGGACGCACAAGCCCAACGCCGAGAGGCGCTGGATCCTCGATCCGATCGACGGGACGAAGACCTTCGTTCGCGGCGTGCCGCTCTGGGGAACTCTGGTGGCGGTGGCCAAGGGTGAGGAGATCCTCGCCGGGGCAGCGCATTTTCCCGCGGTGGGAGAGGCGCTGGTCGCCGCGCCCGGCCACGGTTGCTGGTGGAATGGAACCCGGTGCACGGTTTCTGCGGTGGCGGACCTCGGCTCGGCCACCGCCCTCATCACCGACGAGAGGTTTGCCGAAAATCCGAGCCGGGCCGAAGCCTGGCATTCACTCTCCCGCCAGACCGCGGTGACCCGTACCTGGGGCGACTGCTACGGATACCTGCTCGTCGCCACCGGGCGCGCGGAGATCATGGTGGACGATGTGCTTTCGCCCTGGGATGCCGCCGCCCTGTTTCCGATCATTCGCGAAGCGGGGGGCGTCTTTACCGATTGGACCGGGCAACCCACGGCTTTCGGCTCGAACGCGATCGCCACCAATGCCGCGCTGGCGGAGGAGGTTCGACGGCTGCTTTCGCCGGACCCGCTTCGGAGGATGCATGGTTGACGTCGCTTCGCTCGACTTCAAAAAGGGAAACGGCCTGGTCACGGTGGTGACGCAAGATGCGCGGACCGCGGAAGTGCTGATGGTGGCGCACGCCGACCGCGAGGCAGTCGAGAAGACGATCGAAACCGGCGAGATGCATTACCACTCCCGAACGAGGGGTCTGTGGCGCAAAGGGTCCACCAGCGGCAACACCCAGAGAGTTGTCGCGCTCGCCGCGGATTGCGACGGCGATGCGCTGTTGGCCAGGGTGATTCCTGCCGGACCGGCGTGCCACGAAGGCAAGCGGTCCTGCTTTGGGTCTGCGTTCGAGCCGGACCCGCTCACGTCGCTCGACGAAGTGATCGCCGAGCGGGCAGCCTCCGCAAAGGGCGCGCCGCGCGCCGCGGGTGAGAAAGAACGCACCCCATCGTACACCCGCCAGCTCCTCGGGGACCGCAATCTGAGGTTGAAGAAGCTCGGAGAGGAAATGGCCGAGCTTCTGGTCGCCTGCGCGGATGAAGACCGCGCACGCGCTGCCGACGAAGGCGCCGATGTCATTTATCACTTGCTGGTTGCGCTTCGCAGCGTCGACGTCAGCCTGGATGATCTCCGAGCGACTCTGGCACGGCGCGCTCGGCATCCGAAGGACTCATAATCAACACGTACAACGGCCATCGAATAGCCTTGTTCGTCTTCAGTGAGTACCTATTCGTGCTCTGGGTCCGGGAGCACCATCAAATGAGAGTTTCAGTGGGCATGGCGGCGAGCGTCCCCCTGGTCTTCGTCGCGATCGTCGTTGCAGGTTTCTCCGCCCATCGGTCGAACCGCGCCGGATCCGAGCGCAGCCCCAAAACCAACCGCGCTCAACCGTTCGGAAATATGCCGTTGAGTTTCGAATCGAACGTCGGCCAATTGAACACCGTCGCCAAATTCGTCGCACGCCAGCCAGCGGCAGACGTTTTTCTGACCGAGGATGGGCTGGCTTTTTCGCTCAGAGATTTGTCGGCCGATTCCGCGCGACCTTTTCCGATTGAAACGCCACGACCGGGGGTTGCTCGCCTGCGCTGGATCGGCGCGAAGGCAGCGTCGATCGATGGGCTCGCGCGGCTACCCGGACAGGCCAATTATCTGCTGGGACGCGATGCGTCCAAATGGCGCACCGGGATTTCGACCTATGCCAGGGTCAAGTACTCCAATCTCTATCCGGGCATCGATCTCGTCTACTACGGCAATCAGCAGAAGCTGGAATACGATCTGGTCGTTGCCCCGGGAGCGGACGCGGAGGTCATCCGCCTGGCGTTGGAGGGCGTCAGCCGGATCGCGATCGGCGAAGGCGGTGAGCTGGTGCTCGACGTCGGCGACCGGAAGGTGACCCAGGACCCCCCGCGCATCTACCAGGAGGTGAATGGAGAACGGCGAGAGGTGCCGGGCGGCTATGTCCTCGTCGCTGAGCGCGAGTTGGCCTTCCGCCTGGGCAACTACGACCACGGGCGGGCATTGGTGATCGATCCCGTTCTCAATTTTTCGACCTACGTGGGCGGAAGCCGGTACGACTATGGTCGCGGGATCGCCGTGGACTCGGCGGGAAATGTCTACCTCGTGGGGCAATCCAGCTCGAGCGACTTTAGAACTACCGATTCCGCCTTCCAGCAATACTATGGCGGGGGAACCTCGGATGCTTTCGTGGTGAAGCTCAGCCCGGATGGCTCGACGGAGCTCTATTCGACCTACCTGGGTGGATCCGGCGAGGATGTGGCCTATGGGGTCGGGGTGGATCGTTGGGGCCAGGCCTGCTTGACCGGCTACACGAAGTCCACGGATTTTCCCACCGTCAATGCGCTCCAGGGTCAACTCGGCGGAGGCGAGGGCGACCTCGATGCCTTCGTGGTGAAGCTCACTGCGGACGGAGGCAATATCATCTACTCGACCTACCTGGGCGGGTCTGACGCGGACACGGGAAGGGCCATCGCGGTGGACGCCGATGGCAGCGCTTACATCGCCGGAATTACCAACTCGCGGGATTTTCCGGTGGTCAATGCCTTTCAACCCCAATTCGGCGGACCGATGTCGGATGCCTTCGTTGCGCGCCTGAATCCGAATGGCTCTCAGTATTTCTATGCCACCTATTTCGGGGGACGGCTGTTCGACGCTGCCTACGGGATCGCGACCGACAGGGACGGCAATGCCTACGTCGTTGGGACCACCGGCTCACCTGACTTTCCCATCCGCCAGGCGATCCAGGGCGTGATCGCGGGAGGGGGCGGCGAATCAGGCGACTTCGATGCCTTTGTGGCCAAGTTTTTCTGGGACGGGTCGCTCATCTATTCGACCTTTTTGGGCGGAACCGATGTGGACAATGGCCGCGCCATCGCCGTTGATGGCTGGGGAAATGCCTACGTCACCGGGGACACCGTTTCGACCAACTTTCCATTGGTAAATCCCCTGCAGGGTCAACTGGGCGGGTCGGTCGACGCCTTCGTCACCAAGGTGAACGTGCAGGGAGCGGCGCTCGTCTACTCTACCTATCTGGGCGGATCGCGGGCGGAGCAGGGATTTGGAATCGCGGTCGACGGATTGGGTTCAGCGACGGTGATCGGATACACCAGCTCAACCAATTTTCCGGTCGCCAATCCGATTCAAGAGGAAAATCACGGTTCCGATGACGTCTTCGTCTCCCAACTGAGCGCCGACGGAGCCTCGCTCATCTACTCCACCTACCTGGGTGGAAGAGGGCAGGACGAGGGCTTCGCGGTTGCCCTCGATTCTGCGGGAAACGCGTACATCGCCGGTTCGACCTCCTCGGTCGACTTCCCAACGGCGGCTTGCATGCAGGGCGATCTGCTTGGATATGCAAATGGCTTTCTGAGCAAGCTCCAAGGCGACCCCCTCTGACTTGAGGGGCTGGCCGGTTGCCACCCGCGACCGGCGCTTTAGTTGGCCACCGATCCAGCCGGCGACGTGGTATGTGTCGCGCGTTCGGATGCCAAAGCGGAGCGAGATCAAGAAAGTCCTCATCATCGGCTCCGGTCCTATCGTCATCGGGCAGGCTTGCGAGTTCGACTACTCCGGCGCGCAGGCGATCAAAGCGATGCGGGAGGAGGGCGTCGAAGTCGTTCTCCTCAACAGCAACCCGGCGACGATCATGACCGACCCGGAGCTGGCCCACCACACCTATATCGAGCCGATCAACCTGGAATCGGCGGAGAAGATCCTCGCCCTGGAGCGGCCGGATTCGGTCCTGCCGACGATGGGCGGACAGACGGCGCTCAATCTGGCCAAGGAGATGGCGGAGAGCGGGGTGCTCCAGAAGTACGGTGCGAAGTTGATCGGGGCCTCCCTCGATGCGATCAACCGCGCCGAGGACCGGCTCCTGTTCAAGGCGTCGATGCAGCGGATCGGCGTTCCGCTGCCCAAGAGCGGCTACGCCCGCAGCATGGACGAGGCGCTCGCCCTGGCGCCGGAAATCGGTTTCCCGGCGATCATCCGGCCGAGCTTCACCCTCGGCGGCACCGGGGGCGGGATCGCCTACAACATCAATGAGTACGAGGCGGTCTGCCGCTTTGGTCTCAGCGCCAGCCCGGTGAAGACGATCCTGATCGAAGAGTCGGCGCTCGGCTGGAAGGAATTCGAGCTCGAGGTGATGCGCGATTGCGCCGACAACGTGGTGATCGTCTGCTCGATCGAGAACTTCGATCCGATGGGCGTTCACACCGGAGATTCGATCACCGTGGCGCCGATCCAGACGCTGACCGACAAGGAGTATCAGCGGATGCGGCAGGCAGCGATCGCGATCATCCGGGAGATCGGAGTCGACACCGGGGGATCGAATATCCAGTTCGGGATCCATCCGGGGGATGGCCGAATGGTGGTGATCGAGATGAACCCCAGGGTCTCCCGATCCTCGGCGCTCGCCTCGAAGGCGACCGGTTATCCGATCGCGAAGATCGCCGCCAAGCTCGCGCTCGGGTATCGGTTGGACGAGCTGCGCAATGACATCACCCGCGACACCCCCGCGTCGTTCGAGCCGACGCTCGACTACGTGGTGGTGAAGATCCCGCGCTTCAACTACGAAAAATTCCCCCACGCCGACCGGACCTTGAACACCCAGATGCACTCGGTGGGCGAGGTGATGTCGATCGGCCGCACTTTCAAGGAGGCGTACCTCAAGGCGTTGCGCTCGATGGAGTTGAGCATCTCGCCGCTGGAGGCGCCGCCGCTTCCGTCCGAGCCGGCGGAGCGCGAGAGCGCCTTGCGCGAGGCCCTGCGCGTCCCCCGGCCGGAGAGACCCTGGTACATCGCCCAGGCCTTTCGCGAGCGAATGACGGTGGAGCAGGTGCACGAGCTGTCCGCGATCGATCCCTGGTTCCTCCGCCAGATCCGGGATCTGGTGCAGCGCGCGCAGGCGATCTCCGAGCTGGGGCGGATCGAAAAGGTCCCCGACGATGAGCTCCGCTCGGCGAAAGCGGACGGTTTTTCGGATCGGTATCTGGGCGAATTGCTCGCCCAACGCGAGTCGAGAATCCGCGAGCACCGCCAGGGGCGGGGCATCCGGCCGGTCTACAAACGGGTGGACACCTGCGCCGCCGAGTTCGAAGCCTACACACCCTATCTGTATTCGACCTACGAGGAAGAGGACGAGGCGCCTCCTTCCCGGCGGGAAAAGGTGATCATCCTCGGCAGCGGGCCAATCCGGATCGGCCAGGGGATCGAGTTCGACTACTGCTGCGTTCACGCCGCCTTCGCGCTGCGCGAGGCCGGCTACGAGACGGTGATGATCAACTGCAACCCGGAGACCGTCTCCACCGATTACGACACCTCGGATCGCTTGTATTTCGAGCCGCTCACGATCGAGGACGTGCTCGAGATCTCCCAGCGGGAAAAGCCGCTCGGGGCGATCGTCCAGTTCGGTGGACAGACGCCGCTTCGCCTCGCGGTGCCGCTGGAGAAGGCCGGCCTGCGCATTCTGGGCACCAGTCCGGAGGCGATCGATCGCGCCGAGGACCGCGAGCGATTCGCCCAGCTGATCGAAAAGCTCGGGCTGCGGCAGCCGGAGAATGGGATGGCGCGCAGTCCGGCGGAGGCGTTCCGCGTCGCCCAGCAGATCGGCTATCCGGTGATGGTGCGCCCCTCCTATGTTCTGGGCGGCCGCGCGATGGAGGTGGTCCACGACGCCTCCGATCTGGAGCGGTACATGCAGGAAGCGGTGAGGGCCTCGCCCGAGCACCCGGTGCTCATCGACCGCTTCTTGAAGTCGGCGATCGAAGTGGATCTGGATCTGATAGCGGATCGCAAGGGCGATGTCCTCATCGGCGGGCTCCTCGAGCACGTGGAGGAGGCGGGAATCCACTCGGGCGATGCGGCGATGAGCTTTCCGCCGCACTCGCTTTCGGAGAACCTGATCGCGCAAATGAAGGAGCAGGCTGCCGCGGTGGCGCGCGAGCTTGGGCTCGTGGGCCTGATGAACGTTCAGTTCGCGATCCAGGGGGACAAGGTCTACATCCTCGAGGTCAACCCGCGGGCGTCTCGCACCGTGCCCTTCATCTCCAAGGCCACTGGGGTGCCGCTGGCGAAGCTTGCGGCGCTGTGCATGCTGGGCAAGACGCTCGAAGAGCTGGGACACGTCGGCGAGCTTTCGGTCAAGCACATGGCGGTCAAAGAGTCGGTGTTTCCCTTCGCCCGATTCGCCGGCGTGGACGTCATCCTCGGGCCGGAGATGAAGTCCACCGGAGAGGTGATGGGGATAGCGGACAACTTCCCCGCCGCTTTCGCCAAGAGCCAGCTCGCCGCCGGGGTGAAACTGCCCAAGCAGGGCAACATCCTGATCTCGGTGAAGGACGACGACAAGCCGGCCACCGTCGATCTGGCGCGCAGGCTGGTCGCCTTGGGCTATACCCTCTCGGCGACCGCGGGAACCCATAAGTACCTCGCCGCCCAGGGGATCCAGAGCGAGCCACAGCAAAAGGTCACCGAGGGGCGCCCTCACATCGTCGACAAGATCGTCGACGGGGAGATCGCCTTGGTGATCAACACCGTTTTCGGCAAGCGCGAGATCGCGGACAGCTTTTCCATCCGGCGAGAGACGCTGATGCACGGCATCCCCTATTACACGACCATTCAAGCGGCCCGGATGGCGGTAGACAGCCTGGAGGCGCTGGCGCGCGGGGATCTGCCGGTCCGCTCCCTTCAGTCCTATCTGGGGCGGACGCGATGACACCGCCCTCGTAGAGAGAGGCGGTGCTCGCCTCCAAGCCATCTGAGCGGGCGTTCTCCCCCCCCTTCGGATGCCGCTTTTTACAGAGTCATATCCCCCAGTTGACACCTGGGTACCCTTCGGGGGCATTGTGTCCCCCTTCAAATGCTTGACGGATGGCGAAAGCTGAGTGGGGCGTCCGCCGCAGTCGTGTTGCTGCTGGGAATTGGTTTGTTCGGAGTGTCCATCCGCGCGAACCTCTACCGCGCGGCTTCGAAGGAATCCGAATGGCAAGCGGCCCAGATCGCGCAGCGCGCCCGGGATGAGATCGGTCTGAAGATCAGGAGGACGGAAGCGCAGGTTTCCGGCGCGGTCTCCCTCAATCCAGTTCGCGCCCTGGTGGCCCATTCGGTCGACCGCGCCACGCTGCTCGACGCTTTCGGAACCGAAGAGTGGTGGCGGGGGTTCCGGGAGGAGTTTCCCGTTCAGCTCCTCGCGATTCCGGGGGACAAGGTCGATGTCGGCCGGGAGCGTGCGCCGGATCTCGAGCCTTTGCTCGCCGCGGCGCGGGGGAAGAATCCCTCCTCCCAGCTCATCCTGGCAAACGACAAGGTCTACATCGCGGCAGCTGCGCTGATCGACGCTCCCGATCGGCTGCAGCGGGGTGCGAGCTACCTGGTTCTCGCCAAGCCCTTTGTTGCCGCGGACCTCGTGGTGCCCCCGAATTTCAGCGGCGCGGCGGTGCTCGCATCCGAGAAGATCGCGCTTCTGGGTTCCGGAGCGCCGGAGCAGCTTCAGCATCTGCAAGAAATCCTCGGTTCAGACCCGTCCGCGGCGATCGTCGCCCCTGATGCCAGCTGGGCCGCGATAGCCGTCGAGCTGGGGCCCAGGCTTCTGCTTTGGGTGCGCACCGATACTTCGGTCACGGCGCAAGAGGTCGCAAAAACAGCGCGTTCGATTCTCGGTCCGCTCTATGGGCTGGGGCTGGCGCTCGCGGCGGGCGTTCTCTATCTGGGCTTCCGCCGGGGACGCCAGCGCGCGGAACGGTTCGGCCCGTCGAACGAAAAAGAGCCCAGTAGCAAGATCATCGTATCGCCCGATCTGGAAGGAGAAGCCTTTGAGTCGCGGCCGGTCAATGGCCAAGCCGCCGCGCCGTCCCAGCCGGTCGTCTTGAACGCCGTTCCCACCGGCGCCGCTGCCCCGGGGCAATTCGGTCGCTACCGGCTGCTCCACGCCCTGGGGGAGGGAACTACTTTCCGGTCCGACCTGGCCGTTCTGCGCGGAGAGGGCGGCTTCCGTCGCCTGTTCGTGATCAAGAGGCTGCGCCCGGAGATCGCGCGACAACCCGCCGCGGTTGTCGAATTCGTGGACAGAGCACAGCTCGGGTCGTGCCTGGTCCAGTCCAACATCGTGCCGATCTACGATTTCGGACGCGTCAATGAGGAGTACTTCATCGCCCAGGAGCACATCCTCGGGCGCGACCTGCACACCTTGTTGCTTCGGCTGAAGAAGAGCGAGGGCAGGCAGCTTCCTCCAGTCATCGTCTTCTACCTGACCCAGGAGATTCTCAAGGCCCTCGAATACGCGCATACCCACCGCGGCGCGCCGGACCAGTCGGGCGGCGTGGTCCATGGGGGTCTCTCGCCGAGGAAGGTTTTGATCTCGTCCAGCGGAGAAGCAAAGGTCCTCGACTTTGGGATGCCGCACGCGAGGGCGCGCACCGCCGCGGGCCGGATCGAAAGGGCGCTCTACTGGTCGCCCGAGCAAGCCCGGGGCGAGCCGATCGATGCGCGGTCGGATCTCTTCTCGCTCGCGATGACGATGTTCTTTTCCCTCACCGGTCGAACGCTGTACGCCGCGGGCTCGGACGAGGAGCTGTTCGAAAAGGTGAAGAGCGGACCGCAAGCCGCGGAGCGCGAGCTGATCGCCCTGCTCGGAGGAGCGGCGACGTACGTTTTGCAGCGAGCGCTCGACCCGGCTCCCGAAAAGCGTTTCCAGACTGCGGAGGAATTCGCGCACGCCATCCCGCCCTGGGAGATGTCCCGGTCGGGCGAGCGACTCCACAGCCTGATGCGCAAACTCTTCGATGACGACTTCCAGGCGGAGCTGGCGAGTCAGGCGGACTGGCAGAATGGGCTCGAAGAGCTGAGCATCATCGA
>Ga0137393_10002853_pt1 | contig 11219 bp, 13 predicted proteins | sample 15con2h34BmetaG_FD_101396 | JGI IMG/M metagenome (GOLD analysis project Ga0137393, IMG submission 101396) | Vadose zone soil microbial communities from Angelo Coast Range Reserve, California, USA - 15con2h3.4B metaG | ecosystem: Environmental > Terrestrial > Soil > Vadose zone > Saprolite...
CAGGTGTACGGCGGCGTCTCGGAGTTGTCGATGACCGGGCCGCCGTTCCAGGAGGCGTGCTGCACGGCCCACGCGTGCGACAGGTCGTCCACCGCGGCGGCGCTTGTCGCCATGGTGTCCATGTGGAAGGGCAGCACATAACCGTCCGGGTTGAGCGGGTCCGGCTGGTACCACACCGGCTTCCCGTCCGGCAGGGTGATCGCGTTCGGGTCGCTGAACCCGCGCACGCCGCGATAGGCGCCGAAGTACGTGTCGAACGACGGTTTTCCTGCATGAGCACGATAACGTGCTCGATCTGCGACAGCTCCCCTGGCTTGGCATTCGTTTCCGCTTCCGCGACGGCTTTGTGCAGCGCCGCCGGGAGTGTGGTGACGACACTGGCGGCACCAAGGGTTCCGGCAGTGGCTCCGATAAACCTGCGTCGGCTGATGGAAGTCATGGCTCATCTCCGCTCATTGGCCCGATGATGGTGCATATCCTCCGGAAACTGTCCGAACGTGTGGAGATGTGCGCGGCACAGTCAGGTGTCGGGCTGTTGAACAAAAACCCGAAGCCGCTCCCGCGGCGTCTGTGGCGTTCCGTGGCGATACTGGGGCATGGGCGAACTGCGGAACGGCCCAGATGAGACGGACCACGGCGACGGGCCTGCGCCCCCTGGCCCGGAGGTCGGCGACAGCGGAGCTGCCCGGCAGCATATCGAGCCACGCAGTCGCTCTGAGTATGCCGCTGATCTGGAACAGCGGGTCGCCACTGGATGGAGCTTCCGTTCCGGTTCCGGAGCGGGGAGCCGACGGACGGCGCGGACGGTCGCGGTGCGGACTGGCTGAATACTCCTCTTGAGGTACTCCGGCGGTTTGAACCCCGGCAGGCCGGTTTGCCGGAGATTAGCGCCGGGGACGCGGCGGCCTACCTCAACGCGCATCACATCGAGCGTCCCTGGCTTGCGGCGGCGCGCGACTGCGGGCCTGAGGTGCAGCGGATCTTCGCCGAGCTTGACCAAGGAGGCGGCCATGCCCACATTCGCCATGAGGGCTGGGTCACCGAGGAGATGAACGAACAGCGGGTGGCATACCTGGAAGATGCGGGTGGCGATTAGGATTGCTACACGCTACATCATACGATTGTGTCATGACACAACCGCATGATGTCGAAAAGCTGCCGTCGCCATCAGCGGCACTCCTGCAGCTCGCTCGGCTAAAGGCCGATATGAGCCAGCGAGAACTGGCCGAACGGGCTGGAGTACCGGTCACCATGATCTCGGCCTATGAGCGTGACCTGCGGCAGCCCACCCTCACCACACTACTCAGGCTGCTGCGCGCGGCTGGCTTCGACCTCCGCCTGCATCTGGCCCCCTACGACACGCATGACGACATACTTGCCGAGTTGGAGGCTGGCCGTTCCGAGTCCGAGCGACACCGCCGAGATCGCGAGCTTCAGGCATGGCGCCAGGCCACTCCTGCAGAGGATGTGGCGTGAGCGACCAAGAGGATGCCGATGAACCGGAACTGAACGCCGCAGCCATAGTCGGAGCGCTGAACCGGCACCAAGTGCGCTACGTCATCATCGGCGCCTTCGCCGCTATCGCACAGCAAGCCCCGATACCAGCAACTAGAGACATCGATCTCACGCCGGAGACAGGCCAGGAAAACCTGGCCCGGCTGTCGCTTGCGCTGAAGGAGCTCGGCGCGCGAATCCGGACCGAGGGAGTACCGGACGGGCTGCCGTTCAGTCACGATGCCACATCCCTGGCGGCGGCCGAGATGTGGAACCTGATCTGCCCTGACGGCGAGTTCGACATCTCGTTCCATCCGTCAGGCTTCGCCGGAGGCTACGCCCAGCTTGTGGTCAATGCGCACCGTCTTCGCGTGGGCGAGGTGGAAGTCGTCGTCGCAGACCTCGCTGACGTGATCCGGTCAAAGGAGTCAGCGGGCCGCCCGAAGGATCTACGTGTGCTGCCGTTGCTCTATCGCCACCAATCCGCCCGCCGCGCGGCGGAATAAATGACGCTGGACATCAGCCACAAGCGAGCTGTGGTCAAAACGCTGATCCAATAAAGGGACGAAAAGTGCACGCGGCGCGGCAGTCGGCCGACGGACCGCAGCATTACCTGACCTGCGCGCTCTGGCGGCTCTGCTTGGGGCGAGGTCAGCGGGCCGCGTGCTCCCGGTCGACGAGGGTGGGCGCGGGCACCGGGATGGCCGGGACGGACTCGGGGAGGGCGAAGGTAGCGAACAGGGCGGGGTCGTTGAACGAGACGACCCGCGACAGGCCGGACGGGGTGAGGGTGAGCACCATAATGCCGTGAGCATGGTGAACGCCGTCGTTTTCGCGCATGTAGGCGGCGAACGCGGGCTGGCCGTTGGCCACGGCCGGGATCATGCGGAAGCGTCCCGGGCGGTCAAGGACCCAAGCGGCCAGGAAACGGCCGATGGGCTCACGGCCGGCGAACCAGGTGGGCAGCGGCGGCATCTCGAACACGGCGTCATCGCGCAGTAGCCGGATCAGCCCGGCCACGTCGGCGTTCTCGAACGCCGACGCGTACCGGTCGAGCAGCGCCTGGATGCCGGGGTCGGCTGGCTCGCTGATCTCATCTTCGGCAGGGGCCGCCTGCGCGAGGTGCGCCCTGGCCCGCTGCAGGGCGCCGTTCACCGCGACGGTGCTGGTGCCAAGCAGCCCGGCCACCTCAGCTGACCGCCAGCCGAGCACATCGCGCAGGATCAGCACGGCGCGCTGGCGGGCGGGCAGATACTGCAGTGCGGCAATCAGGGCGAGCCGCACGCTGGCCCGGGACGCGGCGATCTCGGCGGGATCCTCGGCCCCGGAGCTCAGCAGCGCATCCGGGATGGGCTGCAGCCACGGGACCTCGGGCCGGGCCGCGGCCAGCTGCCCGGCCGGGTCCTCGCCCGGGGCGCCCAGACCGGAGGGCAGCGGCCGGCGGGCGCGGGTCTCCAGCGCCCGCAGGCACGCGTTCGTCGCGATCCGGTACAACCAGGTCCGCAGCGACGAGCGGCCCTCGAACTCGCCGTAGGAGCGCCAGGCCCGGGTCAGGGTCTCCTGTAGCTGGTCCTCGGCGTCGTGGACCGAGCCGAGCATGCGGTAGCAGTGGGCCAGCAGTTCACCCCGGAACGGGCCGGTCAGCCGCGCGAACTCGTCGCTGCCTGGCATGGCTGTGTCCTCCCGCGCCTTCGCTATCGCTGGCATCGCTGCTCCGTTTCCCCGGCCGCGCACGCGTGTCGCGGGCTCTCACCTATATAGATCCCGCCCGGCAGGAAAACTCACCGGCCGCCGGCAGTTGAGTTCGCGCGCACTCCCGGATCTGTACGGCTGAACGGCAACTGCAGGCAGAACGGAGAACGGTAATGCCGGAGATGACGACCGCGACGGGGCCAACCGTAGCGCTGGCCGACGACCGCGGACCGGCGGATATGCCGCCCGCACGCAGGCGATGGACGGCGGTAGCCGCCGTTGGCGTGCCGGTCGCGGCCCTCTCACCGTCCAAATCCAACTAGGAGGAACTCCGATGGAAGACCTATCAGGAACCACCGCCCTTGTCACCGGGGCAAGCCGGGGCCTGGGCCGCGGCATCGCGGCGGCGCTCAGTGCGGCCGGCGCACACGTAGTCGCGGTGGCCCGCGACGGCAGCCGGCTCGCTGAGCTACCTGCCCAGCTCGGCGGCTCGATAACGCCCGTCACCGCAGACGCCGCCGATCCCGTCGTGGCCGGGCAGCTCATCGACGCGCACCGGCCGGACATCCTGGTGCTCAACGCCGGGGCGGCCCCGCTGACCCGCTCGCTGCGGAATCAGACCTGGCAGACCTTCAGCCGGAACTGGGAGGTCGACGTGCAGCACGTGTTCCACTGGACCCGCGAGGCGCTGCTCGCCCCGCTCAGCCCGGGCAGCGTCGTCATCACGATGTCCAGCGGGGCGGCGCTGCGCGGCTCACCGCTGTCCGGAGGCTACGCGGGAGCCAAGGCAACCGTCGGGTTCATCAGCTCTTACGCGGCGGATGAGTCGGCCCGCGGTGGCCTCGGCATCAGGTTCATCTCGCTGCTGCCGCAGCTGACCCCGGCGACCGACCTCGGCGCCGCCGCGGTGGCCGCGTACGCCGCCAGGGCGGGCCTGGATACCGCCGTGTATATCAAGCAGCTCGGCCCCGTGCTCACGCCTGAGCAAGCCGGGCGCAGCGTCCTGGAACTCGCCACCGGCGCCAGCCCGGACCATGGTGCCTTCCTGCTCACCGGCGGCGGCCTGACGCCGATAACTGACTGATGGAGCGCGGCGGGAGGGCGAGCCGCTGGGCGGCGCGGACGACGCAGGCGCGGCGGCGGGCGTGCTCGGGGTCGTCCGCGTCGTCGGCGCCGGTGAGCATGCGGGCTAGCTGGGGGACAGCCTGCCACCAGGCGGCCAGGGCGATGAGCAGGAAGACCAGGTGGGCGGGGTCGAGGTCATCGTCGAGGAGACCATCGCGCTGGGCGGCGGCGACGGCCTGGACCTTGCGCTGGTAATGGGCGGTGCGGTTGATCTCGTCGGCCGCGGGTCCGCCGGCCAGGCCTTCCCATTGCAGCAGGCGGGCCAGCTCGGGGTGGGCGGCGTGGTAGTCGAAGGTGCGCCCGGCGAACTCCCCGATGTCCTCCAGGCCGGTGCCGGATACCGCCGCGGCGAGCTTGTCGAGTTCATCGCGGAGCACGGTATGGAACAGGGCCTGCTTGTCACCGAAGTAGTTGTACAGGCGTTCCTTGTTGATCCCGGCCCGTTCGGCGATGCGGGCCATGGTGGTGCCGTCGGGGACGGGAGGACACCGCATGGACATCGACATCGCGGGCAAGGTCGTCGTGGTGACCGGGGCCGCGCGGGGCATCGGGCGCACGCTGGCCCTCGGGCTGGCCGCCGAGGGCGCCCGGGTGGCGGTGCTCGCGCGTGAGCGCAAGCAGGCGCAACTGGTGGTGGACGAGACCGGCGAGCTTTCCGGGGCCCCGGGGGCGCTGGCTCTGGAGGCCGATGTCGGCGACGAGGGCGCGGTGATCGGGGCGGCCGCCGAGGTCGATGCGGCCTGGGGCCGGGTCGACGCGCGGTCGGCCAGCCCGAGGACATCGTGGCGCTGACCGCGTTCCTGTGCAGCGACGCGGCCGGCCACCTCTCCGGCACCGTGATCACGGTCCGGCCGCCGGTCTACCGCTAGAACGGAACCGATATGCCGGCTGTCCGTCCACGCCGCCGCTAAGGAGAACGTGGCCGCGGCCGATTTGGTCCTGCCTGTGGTTGCGATCGCCGGACTCGGGGCGATCAGCCCGGCTCGTTCGGGATAAAACACCGCGGCGGGACCGGCAGAGGAGGTCAGGACGCGGCCGGCGCGGGTTCTGGCAGGATGCGGTGCAGGATCGTGGTGTCGCCGCTGATCTTCAGGCCGAGGTCCTGGGCCTGGGCGGGCGTCAGCTTGGCCGAGAGCAGGCCGAGGATGAGCCTCGGGGCTCCCTCGAGGACGAGGTCCGGGGACGGGGCCGTGCCGAGCCGGGTGCCCACCGAGCCGCCGGAGACCTCGATGACCGCGGGACGGCTGGCGGTGCGGATCTCGATCGACACCGCGGGGCCGCCGGGATCTCCGTCGTGCAGGAAGAGGGAGACAGGGAAGGCCAGCCAGTGGCTGCGGAACTCGTCGCCGTCGGCGGGCTGGGCCATGTAGCGGACCCCCCAGCCGCCGAGGGCGTCCAGGACCGGCTCGAGCTCGGCGCCGGCCTCGGTCAGGTGGAACAGCGTCGTGGCCACCGGCGGCGGGGCCTCCTCCCGCCAGACCAGGCCCGCCGACTCCAGGTCGCGGAGACGGTCCGAGAGCAGGTTGGTGGCGATGCCGGGGAGCCCGTTCTTCAGGTCGGTGTACCGGCACGGCCCCTGCAGGAGGAGCTCCCGGATGACCAGGAGGGTCCACCGGTCGCCGATCACGTCGAGGGCCTTGGCCACCGAGCAGTACTGGCCATAGCTGCGCATGCCATCAGGGTAGCCGAGTGTTCGTTGATTTCCAAGTTTTATTACTTGACTTTTTCAACTTAGAGCATCAGTATTTCAACCATGCGCTCTAAGCCAATGATCCTCGTCGCCCTGCTGCTGGCCGCCTTCGTCATCAACCTGGACACCACGCTGGTGAACGTCGCGCTCCCCTCGCTGGTGCGGGAACTGCACGCCACCACCACCCAGCTGCAATGGGTGGTCGACGCCTACAACCTCGTGTTCGCCGCGCTGCTGCTGACGTTCGGCAGCCTGTCGGACCGGCTCGGCCGTAAGGGGATGCTGCTGGCCGGACTCGCCGTGTTCGGGGCGGCCAGCCTGGCCGGCGGCTTCACCACCAGCCCGGCGCAGCTGATCGCGGCGCGATCGGTGATGGGGCTGGGCGCGGCCATGACCTTCCCGGCCACCCTCTCGCTGATCTCCAATGTCTTCACCGAACGGAAGGAACGGGCCCGCGCCATCGGACTGTGGGGCGCCGTCGCGGGGGTCGCGATCGCGCTCGGCCCGATCGTCGGCGGCTGGCTGCTCGAGCACTTCAACTGGTCCAGCATCTTCATCGCCATGGGCCCGGTGGCGGCCATCGGCGCTCTCCTGGTCGCGGTTTCCGTGCCCACGTCGAAGAACCCGGACGCGGCCCCGGTGGACATCGCGGGCCTGGTGCTCTCGACCGCGGCCATGGCGCTGGTGGTCTTCACCATCATCGAGGCGCCGGATTACGGGTGGGGAAGCGCGCGGAGCCTATCCGGGTTCGCGGTCTCGGCGGCTCTGCTCGGTGCGTTCATCGGGTGGGAGCGGCGGGCCGTCCACCCGATGCTCGACGTCCGGCTGTTCCGCAATATGCGTTTCAGCGCGGCCAGCGGCGCGGTGACCGTCGCGTTCTTCACCCTGTTCGGCTTCATCTTCCTGATGACGCAGTACTTCCAGTTCGTCCGCGGCTACGGGCCGCTGTCCACCGGCGTGCACCTGCTGCCGGTGGCGCTGTCGGTCGGCGCCGGTTCGGTCGCCGGGACGCAGCTCGCGGTGCGGGCGGGGACCAAGCTCATCGTCACCCTCGGCCTCATCGCCATGGCCGCCTTCTACGGCTGGGTCGCCGTGGTCACCACCGCGACCATCAGCTACGGCATCATCTCGGTCCAGATGGTGCTGTACGGGCTGGGCATGGGCCTGACCTCCGCGCCGGCCACCGAGTCCATCATGGGCGCCGTCTCCCGGCGCCAGGCCGGCGTGGGGTCCGCGGTCAACGACTCCACCCGGCTGCTCGGCGGCACCCTCGGCGTCGCCGTGATCGGCAGCGTGTACGCCTCTCTGTACGGCTCCCGGCTCACCGCCCGCCTGCCGGCCGGGCTGCCTCATGGGGTGTCGGCCATCGCGCACCAGTCGCTCGGCGCCGCCTACGCGGCGGCTGGCCAGGTCACCGCGGCCGGGCACGCCGCCCTCGGCCAGGCCGTGCACACCGCCGCCACGAACGCGTTCCTGCACGGCCTGTCGATCGGCTGCCTGGTCGCCGGCGGGGTCGCCGCGGCTGGGGCCATTCTGGCCGTGCTGTTCCTGCCCGCTCAGCCGGCGAGCCCGGTCATCACGAGCTCGGCCCCGGACAGCACGAGCTCGGCGCAGTCACTGTCCGCGAACGGAGAGGCCGGGACAGCCGGGACAGCCGGGACAGCCGGGACGGCCAGGACGGCCGACACGCCGGACAAGGACACGGCACATGCATAACGTTCGGGCGGACGCGGCGCTGATCACCGGCTGCTCCTCCGGAATCGGCCACGCCAGCGCGCTGCGCCTGCACACGGCTGGCTTCCGGGTCTATGCGACGGCGAGGGGCGCCGAGTCACTCGCGGACCTGGCCGCCGCCGGGATCACGACCGCCCGGCTTGATGTCACCGACGAGGCCTCGATGACCGACGTGATCAGCCGGATCACGGCTGATCACGGCGCGGTCGGTGTCCTGGTCAACAATGCCGGGTTCGAGCTGGCCGGACCGGTCGAGGAGATACCGCTCGCCGAGGCCCGCCGCCAGTTCGACACCAACTTCTTCGGCCTGGCCCGGCTGACCCAGCTCGTCATTCCCGGCATGCGCACGCACGGGGGCCGGATCATCAACCTGTCCTCGGTGTTCGGTCGCTTCGCCGTGCCCGGCGGAGCCTACTACGCCGCCAGCAAGCACGCCGTGGCGGGATTCAGTGACGCGCTGCGGCTGGAACTAGCCGGGTTCGGCATCCGCGTGGTCCTGATCGAACCAACGGCCGCCCGGACCAGCCTGAACGCCAACACCGCATTTGCCGCGAACGAGGAAGGCGGACCCTATGCCCGCTTCCGCCAGGACATGGCCGACTGGCATGCGCGGGCCTACTCCGTGCCTCCCCGCAACATCACCGGACGGTTCGCGGTCAGCGCCGACGACGTGGCGGCCGTGATCACCCGGGCCGCCACCAGTCGCCGTCCCCGGGCCCGCTACCCCGTCGGAACGCTGGCCCATGGCCTGTTCGCGCTCCGGCGGTGGCTGCCCGCGCCAGCCTTCGACGCCTTCGTCCGCACTCAGTTCCCCGTCCCCCGGGCCCCGGCCGGGGGTCCCAGCTGAGCCACCCGTCACCGATTCAGGGGGCACACCTCATGGATCCAGTGACCGTCCGGCAGCAGGCGCGCGTCCTGGCCTGCGGTGATGACCGCCCCGCACCGCTCACAGACCTGGCCGGGGGCGTGCGCCTCGTTGTCTTCCGGGTCGAGGTACTCCAGTTCCTGCTCTTCCCGCTCGTGCTCTTGGATCTCGCGCTCGCCCAGATCCTCATCCTCGCGGTCCGCTGGCGGGAGACCCCCGGACTGCCACTTTTCCTCGCCGTAGTCGGGCCCGAAGTCAGGCCGTACAGTCATCACGCCTCCTGGTCTATCCGCGACGGCAGGGCAATTGCCGACGATCCCAGTCTGACACCGGCGCCGGTCACGTTTCGTGACCTGAGTTGCCGGCTTAATCGTGAATTGCTTCACGCCGATTTGGCGCGCTCGCGATGGAATCCCGCGCTGGCGCAGGCGCAGCCCGCTGACGGTGCGCATCGACCTGGACCGTTGTTCTCGCCGGGCCCTGCGGGTTCTGCCCGATCCAGTCGATGAACACCTGGTGCGTACTCATCGCAGGCGGGTTCCGCCGACCACGACGGCGGCCGGATGGGCCAGCTGGCTGGGGTCCTCGCGTGGATCGTGATGGTAGGTGACGATGTCGGCGGTGGCTGCGGCGCCGAGGAACCGCCGCCCCGGAACCGACGGCCGGGTGGGCATGGGCATCAACCAGGCCAGGCAGGATAAAGCCGCCCGGCAGGAGATCGGCATGCGGAACGGGCCGGTCATGGACTGAACCCGACGCGTCGATCCACCACGACGCGATCTCCTCGCCGAAGGGGAGCTCAACGCCCCGCACGGCCCAGGCTTTCATGCTGTCACGGTAGCGACGGTCCTCCTAGCACGCCACCGCCAGCCAGGCCAGGTCCAGGCTCGTTCACTCAGATCGTCCAGGTAGCCATGTCGCCAACTCTTGGGCGAATTGCGACCCGTCACGTTCGATGAACTTCAGGAGGGTCTCCTGATCACCGTGCGGCAGGAAGGCGAGTACGTGGGTGACCCCGGCATTCGCGAGTTGCCGCAGGATCTCCTGCCGTTCCGGCATGCTCAGCTGAGGATTCGCAAAGTCGGCAGCGGGCGCTTGCAGCTGAATATCGAAAGCATCGGCCGCCCGGCCCTCGACGTCGAGCAGGCGTCGCAGGTCAGCAACGGCGTCGGCGACCTCCGAGACCGTATGCATCGGCCGCGTCCGGGCAGTCGCCGCTCCCATGGCATCTAGTTGCATCGGCGCCCATCCCGAGGCAACGAGCGCCGCCTTCTGGCGCGCGCGCAGGCTGTTCCCACCGATCCATATGGGCGGGTGCGGTCGTTGCACGGGAGGCGGACTCGACACCTGCCCTATCGCGGTGAAGTGCTTGCCGCGGTATTCGAAGGAATCATTCAGCCATAGCCGCCGAAGCACGTCGATCGCTTCGTCGAGCAGCTCATTTCGATCCTCGAACTCGACACCGAGGGCGCGGAATTCGGACCGAAGGTAGCCAGCGCCGACGATCAAGGTGAGCCTGCCGCCGGACAGGATGTCGAGCGTGGCGATCGACTTCGCCGACAGCAGCGGGTTGCGGTAGGGAAGGACAGACACGCACGGGATGAGCCGGATCGTGGAGGTCACCGCCGCGCAATACGCTAGAGCCAGCATCGGGTCGTAGGAATCGTGCCCGCCACCATCAAGCCACTTTCTCGATGGCGCCGGGTGTTCTGAGAACGCGACCCCCCAGAACCCCGCATCCTCAGCGGCAAGCGCAAGGGTCCCGAGGCCCGTAGTTCGGCCGGCAACACCAGCCAGCGCCGGCAAGAACAGGGTTACCTTCACGAGTTAGCTCCCCTTCGTGACCAGGCGGTCAGTATTTCGCCCGGATCTGCGGGATGTTCTCGGCCGTGAATCCCCAGGGCGACCGGATGGTGGCGCCGCCGTCTACGATCAAGGTCTGACCTGTTATGCGACTAGCCAGGGCGGAAGAGAGAAAGAGAACGGCATTCCCGATGTCCCGCCCTCTCGGCGGGGCGAGCGGATTGACGGGATCACTGCCGAATTCGGCATCCGGGTCATCCCAGTTCCCTCCGCCGACGTTGCCGGGTGCCACCGCATTTGCCCTGATGCCGTAGCGACCTAGCTCGTCCGCGAAGGTTCGCGTCAGCGAGATCACGCCGGCCTTCGCAACGCCATACGCGGCGTGGAAACCAGACGCTCCGATCCCGTCCACGGAGGCGATCGCAACCAGTGCGCCGCCCGTTCCCTGGTGGATCATCTGCCGGGCCGCCGCCTGAAACAGGTACAGCACATGCGTCAAGTTGTTCGTCATCGTCCACTGCCAAGCCGCATCGCTGATGTCCTCGACTCGGTCGAAGGTCGTTTTCCCGATGATGTCGACGCACACGTCGACACCGCCCATCGCCTCGACGGCCCCGTCCACGGCCCGCTCGACCTGGTCTCTGTCCGTCATGTCGGCCACCACGGGGTGGGCCCGGCCACCCGCCGCCTCTATCTCCGCGACGATGTCCAGCGCGCGAGTTCTGTCGATGTCGATACACACGACGCTTGCTCCGGCACGTGCCAGGGTGAGGGCGCTAGACCGGCCATGGCCGGCGTGGCTGGCAATGAACCCCG
>Ga0137393_10002855_pt1 | contig 11215 bp, 14 predicted proteins | sample 15con2h34BmetaG_FD_101396 | JGI IMG/M metagenome (GOLD analysis project Ga0137393, IMG submission 101396) | Vadose zone soil microbial communities from Angelo Coast Range Reserve, California, USA - 15con2h3.4B metaG | ecosystem: Environmental > Terrestrial > Soil > Vadose zone > Saprolite...
ACCTCCATAAGGTCCATGGCATCCACGAAGCGATCCATCGCTTCCATCTGCTCATAAGTGGGGAGATAAGGGTGTACTGTGACCGGTTCACCCTTCCTATTTGAGAGGTTTTGCAGAGGCGAGAACGTATACTTCCTGACATCGTCGGCAAAAGGCATCTAGTCCACAAATATTCCAGCAGAATACTGGGAGGAATGAAAATAAAAGATGCACACACCTGTACCCAGAGAAAGCAGTCGACATTCGGAAATCGACACGGCGCAAGCACCCCCATTTTTGAACCCGAGCCGTTTTTAGAAACCCAACGGGTAATTGCGTACATGTTGAGCTTGTACATAGCCCCGACAAGGGATGAGAGCGCGACTTGATGAGACGGCGTACCAGGATCTCCCCATACATATTGTACATCGCCCATGGAGTGCTCTCTCCGAAACTGCAGGGTGTCATCATGCAGGAGATGAAGAACAAAAGTGGCCTTACATTGTCTGCGCTGAAGAATCCGCAAATAGATATTCCCATGTGCGTGCTCAGCTTTGCCATCTCCCCACCGGGACACGGCACGTAGCTGCTCCCATACTTAAATCCCCGAACGAGCTGTTCCTTTTCTACCTTTGCGCCGCTCTTCTTCACGTCGTCAACGTCCATGTCTTCCTCGTTTCTATTATCTTCATCACCCCGTTCATCATGCTCAACGTGAAACTCAGTGCGCATTTTAAGTTCTGTCCAGACGGTCTTCCTGGCGTCATCTCGAGTTGGCGCAGAATCCACGTCCATGTCGTCCGCAGGGTTACTTTCACGAGGGGCGAAGCGTTTCCATGATTTTGGGCGTGCGAAAGCGGTGCACTTACTTGTTTTGACGGGAATTTCAACGGCTTCGAGGGGATTATTTTCTGGGTCACCGAGACGCAGAATGTTACTCATAAGGGTAGAACGCGTCTCCTTTACTTCTGGCTTTCTAAGTTCGTCCAAGGCGAACTCGAGCGTGCCCATGATTGAGAAAGGGATAATGGCAGTGAATTTATGGAAGAAGTTTTCATTCTCCCGCTAGTTGACAAAAATCAGACGACAGCTATTTTTAAGCCGCATTAATGTCACCTTGATATGCGATTTTCCCTCTTCGTGAAAATTAATATCGTCATCATCATCAAAGTCGACACCACTACGAATGATCAGGGGTGCTAGCAGGGAATGTGTAGGAAACGTACATGATGGTAATACGGAATTTGAAGCTACTCAACTTCTTTGCAATTGATTCCCATTTCTCAATTTGGATGGGGCTCTCTCCATCAGTCAGGAGCGCTATTTTGCCTGTCCAGGTTCTCTTGGTGCGGAGGTAGTTACTCAAAGTTTCAGCGCCGACAATTAGGGCGTCGACGGCTAGACATGACGTCAAGTTTATGAAAGACATAAACATAGAGATGACGAACGGTCTCCCGACACATCAGTCGCTTGGAGGGTGGCCAGCTTTGCTAGAGTGTTTGCATTTGGCTGAGCAATAGAAAGGAACTCGGTGACATGATCATAACCCCCATCTGTTCGGTTGACTATGTTGTTCGTTTCTTCTCGGGGGTTTATACATCAGTATTTCCGTTGTCTTACCTGACTACGTACCCTCGGTCCCAAAAAGAATGACGCCACATTGGTCTGTTTTCCTGCCGTTGAAGATCTAGGAAGCGTTCAACCGGATTGAAGACAGCGCAGGTAAGTTTTAACAAACCATTTCTTGTATCTTTAGCATGGCAAACTGTAGTGACCACTGGAGATGGGTGGCTTGTCTGGTGCGAGGTTCGCCATTTGGATCAGATGGGAGGTTGCGTGTTCGCATCGTGGCCATACTTGGAGACACGTCCACGAGGAACATGGTAGCGGTTGACTTGCAAGTATAAGCATATATATGTGTATATTTTTGAGAGCACTTACACCCGCTCCTGGAGGCATGATGATTATTTGTCACTGAAAAGCAGTCGCGGTGTGGTGGATGTGACGCGACGTGTTCACGTGATGTGTCGGAGTTTGAAGTTGTGTGGCTGAGGGATGCGTGGCGGGGAGGAGAGCAAGCACAGACACCAAAACCTGAGAAGAGTCCCGGGAGAGGCGCGGCTAGAAACACCGACGCGCGACAGTCGCGAATGACAAATGGCGACTCCAAATCTCGCTCATCACAACCAACTCCAGCTTCTCAATCAACAGCGTCATCCGAATCCCGCCTTCGCAAAGGAGAGAGTTCAGGCAATCGTCCAGGTTAACCCTCTTCTCTTCCCTTTGCGCATACACTTCACTCACACTTGACATTTCAGCGTGCAAACGCCCTCCGCTCTCAGGGTTTCACCCCGGATAATAACCAAGAGCTCCAGAATCTCCTACGTTTTATCTCCAACCTTCAAGCCCAGCAAGCCCAGCAAAATGGTATGTTCCCATTCTCGACCCATATCCTCCGTCAGCTTAATCTCATTTTACACAGCCCGCCTCATACCTCAAGAACATCCAAATTCCGATCCATCTCTTGTTGTAAATGGCCACCCTTCCCTCCCTCAGCAGGCACAGCCCACCTTGAACGGAACGACCGTCTCCCCTCAAAGTTCTCTTGGTTCTGGTTCCTTCCCGACGAATGCTCCTCACCCTGGGCCTTCCACTACCCCAGTCTCATTCACATCGGAACAGATTAACGTACTCCGCGCACAAATACATGCATTTAAGACTTTGCAGCGCGGTCAACCGGTTTCTGTGGAGATCCAGAATATCATACGTCCTCCCCAGTCTAATAACCCAGAACTGGAGAAGCTACTACCCGCACAACTTGCCGCAAAGGTTGTTGACAATACTGTCAAGGTACAGAAAGCTTCTAGTGAAGTCCCTTCAACTCCTGCGGCGCCTGAAACCCCAGCCACTGTGGCAAATCAAGATGCTGCAGTTGAGCTTGAAGGAACCTCTCAACTAGATGATGTCTCGAAAGCCATCGCCCAGGATGTGGACCCCAACGCCCCCCTTTACCCCTACAATGCCTACCTCCACCCTTTTACCCACCTGAAGTTTGTTGGTACACCTCCAGAAGCCTATGCCACTCGGCTTCAGCGGCTCCTCGTGCCTTCTATCATGCCCTTAGGTCTCGACCCCCATCAACTTATCAATGAACGCCGACGTTTTGTCGAGGCACGGATTCAACAGAGGATACGAGAGCTGGAAGCCATGTCCTCTACCATAGGCGATGGAGGACTTGAACCCATTATCAATGATGAGAGCAAGGAGAATGTCGTCAAGCTTGAACATGGGGCCTCCCATGAGGCCATCAATCTCGATTACGTCCACCCACCCACCACCGCGCATGGAAAGTTGCGCGCCGTGATTGAATTAAGATCACTTCGTGTTCTCGAAAAACAACGAGCGCTGCGAGCTGTGGTTGCGGAACGTCTTACGCACGGTTCCTTGCTCCCACTCAACCGCTCTGATTTCCGTCGTGTGCGCAAGCCTGCAATACGTGATACACACATGACCGAGAACCTCGAGCGCAAGCAGCGCGTTGACCGCGAGCGGCGCGCGAAGCAAAAGCATGTCGAACAACTCACCATCATCTGCGCTCATAGCCGAGAAGTGCTTTCTGTGAATCGCTCTGCACAGGACCGCGTGATCCGCATCGGCAAAGCGGTCCTTTCGTTCCACACTCATGCCGAACGCGAAGAGCAGAAGCGGATCGAGCGCATTTCCAAGGAGCGTCTCAAGGCCCTCAAAGCAGATGATGAAGAAGCTTATATGAAACTTATCGACACTGCCAAGGATACACGCATCACCCATTTGTTGAAGCAGACGGACACTTACCTCGACTCACTTGCACAAGCAGTCCTTGCCCAGCAGACTGAGTATCCCATCGATGTGGTGGAAGAAGCGACCAGCGAAGAGACCTTTGGTGCTCACAAGTCGTTCGATGACCCACAAGAAGATAAGGGCAGAATTGATTATTATGCCGTCGCGCACAGGATCAGGGAGAGGGTCACCAGGCAACCGTCTCTCTTGATCGGCGGAACTCTCAAGGACTACCAGTTGAAGGGCTTGCAGTGGATGGTTAGCTTGTATAACAACAGACTGAATGGTATCCTTGCAGATGAAATGGTGATATCACCTGTACTGTCGTTACTTGCTCGAGCTAATGCAGTCGCTCCCAGGGTCTTGGTAAAACCATCCAAACCATTTCTCTCGTCTCGTTCCTCATTGAGACGAAGAAGCAGAGGGGTCCTTACCTAGTTGTCGTCCCATTGTCTACGATGACGAACTGGTCCGGGGAGTTTGCGAAGTGGGCTCCGGCAGTAAAGATAGTTGCTTACAAGGGCAATCCAACGCAACGCCGGGCTCTTCAGGCCGACCTCAGGGTTAATCAGTTCCAGGTTTTGCTCACGACGTATGAATACATCATCAAGGACCGACCTGTCTTGAGCAAGATGAAATGGATTCACATGATAATTGGTAAGGGCTATTTCTTTAGTATAAAGCGTAAATTTGACTTTGTTATAGATGAGGGCCATCGTATGAAGAACACCCAGTCCAAGCTTGCACAGACGCTCACCACATATTATCACTCGCGCTATCGCCTCATCCTCACGGGTACTCCACTACAGAACAACCTTCCTGAGCTCTGGTCGTTGCTCAACTTCGTTCTCCCTAAAATCTTCAATTCCGTCAAGTCGTTTGATGAATGGTTCAACACACCTTTTGCTAACTCGGGCACACCCGACAAGATCGAACTGAACGAAGAAGAGGCACTGCTCATTATCCGGCGTCTTCACAAGGTGCTACGACCCTTCTTATTGCGTCGCCTGAAGAAGGACGTCGAGGCCGAGTTACCTGATAAAGTCGAGAAAGTCGTTAAGGTGAAGATGAGCGCGCTGCAGGCGCAGTTGTACAAGCAAATGAAGAAGTACAAAATGATTGCTGATGGGAATGACAAACCTGGGTATGTATTACACGGCTTAAGCCGCACTTGAAGATTTTTTTCACTCGCTGCATGCCCCATTTATAGGAAGACGGGTGGTGTCAAAGGCCTGAGCAACGAACTCATGCAACTTCGCAAGATCTGTCAACACCCATTCTTGTTCGACAGTGTCGAGGACAAGATCAACCCTTCCGGTCTTATCGACGACAAGCTTATTCGTACCTCCGGTAAAATTGAGTTGCTTTCTCGGGTTCTTCCCAAGTTCTTTTCAACTGGCCATAGAGTATGCACTATCAACTTACCTCAATGCACCCAATGGCTAATCCCCGGTTAGGTTCTCATCTTTTTCCAGATGACGAAGGTCATGGATATCATGGAGGACTTCCTCAAAATGATGGGATGGAAATACTTGCGTTTGGACGGCGGTACGAAGACGGAAGAACGCGCTGGCCATGTACAGCATTTCAACGCGAAAGACTCGGAGATTATGGTTTTCATCCTTTCCACTAGAGCAGGTGGTCTCGGTCTGAACTTACAGACGGCCGACACGGTCGTTATATTCGACTCGGATTGGAATCCCCATGCCGATCTGCAAGCCCAGGACCGCGCACATCGTATAGGTCAGACCAAATCGGTTCGAATTCTGCGCTTCATAACAGAAAAGAGTGTGGAAGAGGCCATGTATGCACGTGCGCGATACAAACTAGATATCGACGACAAGGTCATCCAGGCCGGTCGCTTCGATAACAAGTCTACACAGGAAGAGCAGGAAGAGTTCCTGCGTTCCATCCTCGAGGCTGACCAAGAAGAGGAGAACGAGGAAGCTGGCGACATGAATGATGACGAGATTAACGAGATCATCGCACGCTCGGATGACGAGGCTCGTCTCTTCTCCGAGATGGATATGCAACGGGATCGTGATGCAGTTGCGAACTGGAAAGCGGCCGGGAATCGCGGCAAACCTCCACTACCACTTGTCACACTCGAGGAGTTGCCGGATTGCTATCGGACGGATGAGCCATTTGAGGCGAAGGATGATATCGAAGAAGCCGAAGGCCGCGGTCATCGTCGTCGTGCAGTCATCAACTATAATGACGGTCTGAGTGATGACCAGTGGGCGATGGTATGTACTCCACTGCTTTTCCTTCGACTACCACTCATATCAATTGACCTCTTCAGGCGTTGGAAGAAGGCGAAGATATCCAACAGCTCTCCGAGCAGGCCCGGCTTAAGCAGGCACGAAGGGTGGCCAAGCTTGAATCTGGCACTGGTACACCCATGTCTGAAGGTGGCCGGAGTCGTGGGCGAAAGGGTAAAGCCAGAGTGAATGAGGGAGACTTCGAGCCTGCGAACGGCAAGCGGAAGCGCGGAATGAATAACAAGTCAATGTCTGTCACCCCTTCTGTGATGGATGATGAGGAAGATGATCGTGACATGGTATGTCGATTTGTCTCTGATCAGGAATTGTTTTTCCTGACAATTGTGAAGAAACGTCGGAAAGTCAAGACGGTTGAGTTGCCAACTGGTGTCAAGGAGCGCATGAAGAAGGCATTCAATGAGTGCTACAAAGCGATCATGAATTGCACCGACGAAAACGGCCGTAAACGATGCGATCTCTTCCGCGAGCCACCAGACAAGCGCGAATACCCAGACTACTACCGCATCATCGCTTCTCCCATCGCGCTCTCGCAGATACGCAAGCGTATCAACTCGCATCAGTACAAGACCGTGCCGGCGTTCCGCGATGACGTGCGGCTGATGTTCACCAACGCGCGGACATACAACCAAGAAGGCTCCTGGGTCTACGTCGACGCGATCGAGATGGAGAAGGTGTTTGACGCCGCGTATGTACGACATGTGACGAACTCGGGGCTACCAGGCACAGACATTTCGTTGTCGGTCGCGGGTGGAGCCAGTCTGGATGAGGCGTTGACGCCGATGGACGAGGATCGCGAGGAGGGTCGGCCGCTACCAAAGTCGAAGAGCGGACGGAAGCAGATCGTCAGCGATGACGAATACCTCACGCCCAGCGATGACGACTGAAGCAACCCAGGACCTACGTCCTCCCGCTTATCGCCTGTCACCTCACCATATATATTCGTTGACTTTTCAGGGGTCGGGGTCTCGTGGGACTGTCTTTTCTTTCTATCAATTTTTTTCTCCACTTTATGCATGCAGTCTGCTAAACTACTTGTAGTGGGTAGAATCACATTTTTTGTATTTGTTTATTTGCTGTATAGAATCGGTCATATTCGAGTTCGGAATCCTACACCTAGTGGTGGTACAGTACACCTAAAGACACAAATGAGGGACCTTTGAACCTCCGTTCCAGCTGAGGGATCCCAACACAATCGTCACGACGAATAATAGATAGATACAGCGGCGGAGTTGTGACCAAAGAAAACAGAATGTTCTGACTGTGGTACTTTATCTCTACGACGGCTCAACATCACGCCTCTTGAACGTAGTTACCTAAGGTATCGTCAGTCAGACGCGCTAACTGACAAGTGTCCAGGGAGAGCCGACACCTACCAGGGAACACTCCCGTTCGTCCGTCCAAGCGACCGGTCCACCAGTCCTCGGCGCTCTGGGTGCGCTCAATGACCTCGATACGATCACCAACTTTGAAGTCCAAATCGCCATCGGCCTGCGCAGAAAAGTCGTACAGCGCCACGACATAGTTCACCGGCGTAGGCTTGGACTTGAGGGGTGGTGGAGGTGGCGGTGCGCGTTTCGTTACTGCTGCCGTCGCCGCGGAGGACGCGACGGAGGCGGCAGCAGAGGAGTATGGGGGAGGCGGTGGTTCGTAGGACGTGGTAGGAGAAGAGGCGGTTTTCCCGAATCCCTTTACGGATCCCAAAGGGGCGGGAGGGGGAGGCGGGGCCTTCTTGGACAAGGTAGACGTCGATGCTGACGACGGTGAGCGGCCGACGGGTGCTGCTGTACCAAGAGTCGATTGTCGGTGCTGAGAAACAAGTTTGGCTGAGCCAGAAGGGGGAGATCAGATCTCAAGGTGGGTGGGTGAAAAGTGGGATGCGAGTTTGACTTACACGTGGAAATGAAGCGTTGGGTGATGCTGAGCGCCTCGATGACAGCCGCTGAATCACCACGTTTCTCCTCGAACTCTCCAACTATCCCCGAAGGGGGCATGTCGACTGTATACTTGCCTTCCGAGAATTGGTTGATCTTGTCGAGGATCATGTAGAAGATATTAAGCCTTTGATCGAAGACGTTGGGAACAGTGCACAGTGAAAGATGAAGTCACACATACTGCATGTAGTAAAATGAATGAAAGAGGGGATTAATGAAACGAGTTGTAAGCATCATAAACCGAGGCAACTCCTGCTTCATGGCTGCGTTGATATTCTCGTACTCATTGGTAGCAATCTCAAAGTCTTGCTCTAACTGTACCAGAGTCAACCAACAATAGTCGTAATTGAGACAAACAGAAAGGAATCACTCACCTTGTAGAGGTTCTTCTCGTCGCTGAGGGACTTCTCTTTCTTATCCCTCAACTTTGTCAACGAGTTGTTGAAGCGGTCGTAATCTACCAACTATAGACCGTGACATCACGGTGGTTGGAAGAGTAGATCTCGCAAGATGCAAAAGTTGCCTACTTTATGTTGTCGCTTCGTGATCGACTTCCTAATAGCCTTCATGACGCTCTGGAGTTCCTTCACAGGCCCCACAACGCGACTTTCAATCAGCTCGAGTTCAGGGCTGATAGATGTACGCAGCTCCTCCAAAGCAGTGTGGTACGCGTCGACGTTCTTGATCGTGTGTGCGGCTTGAGGGTATCTCCCCAGGAGGTCATACTCGGAAGCGATCGGATGGAATAGGATGGAGAAATGCTGCGCGAGGCTGCCTCCCGACGTGAAGAGCGCTGGCGAAGAGACATGGTAAGGGATGTATATGTGGCAGAGGAGATGACACGACACATGCTGTTCACGGCATCGGTAAATGTCTTGGTATCCTTCAAAAATTTCTCCGCTGCGGTCTCGAGGAGGGCAAAATTACGTTGATAGTCGTCGAACTCTGAATCGGAGGACTCTGGAAAAAAAAGAGGATTTGGGGGAAAGGAACCGTCAGATACTATTACGTGTAATGCAAACACGGGGCAGAATGCCTACTCACTCTTGGACATGCCCACCTTGGAGCCCACCATGTGTGGTGTCCTGTTGAACACGCCTGTGCATTAGGGTCGATCGAGAGGCAGACATGAGAGAGTAGAGATACCGCTTGATGGCCTTTGTGATCCCCTTCATGATTCAGAGACAGTGACGATCCGGGGAGCTTAGGGGGTAGAGGTGTAAGGTGCGCAGGCGGCGTTGACAAGATGAGATAAGCTAAGCCAGATAATCATCTTCCGTACAGCCACGATGCCCATCAACCAGCCCTCGAATCAGATCAAGTGCGTGTGTTATATACTCCATACAAGCACTCCTTGATCTGTTAATCTTCTAGGTTGACAAATGTATCCATTGTACGCCTAAAGAAGGGCGGAAAGAGATACGAGGTGAGTGAGTTTGTTTCCCCACAACGCATATGCGCTTATTAAACAAACCCCGCAACACCCAGATCGCCTGTTATAAAAACAAAGTGCAGGAGTGGCGAAATGGGGTGTACGTATCTCAAGCCAGTGTAATCTTCGCCCAAGCCCATCTGCACGCTAAACAGGCACATCATATCAGGGAAAAAGATCTGGACGAGGTCCTACAAATTTCCAACGTCTTTATGAACGTCTCAAAAGGAGAAGTGGCAAAGTCCAATGACCTCAAAAAATCGTTCGGCACGGATGACCGGAACACGATCGCCCGAGAGGTTAGCAGCATTCTCCTCTTACCTTACCTTACATTTAACGAAGGCTTAAACCGATTTGTTTTTTTTTAAGATCCTCAGTAAAGGTGAGGTTCAAGTCGGCGAAAAGGAGCGAGAACATGATATCGCGGCCGTCCGACGTGAAATCGCCACTCTGGTCGCCGAGAAGTGCGTGGATCCGGCCACGCAGTCGCCTTACTCCGTCAGCATCATCGAGAAGGCGATGACAGAAGCAGGATATTCCGTGCGCGCGAACAAGAATGCGAAAAGTCAGGTTAGTCTAGACTAAGAAGAACCGTCCCATGTCCATTCCCCATTGCCCCATGTGTCTCAGGTTATACTCATCGTACATCGCGCATTCGCGTCTTTACTAGGTGTCAGAATGTATCAAGGCACTTCAGTCGGACTCTACGCTTCCCATCCAGCGTGCCAAAATGCGTATTCGTGTCGTCGTTCCTGCCGCTAATATCGATGGTCTGCGTGAGAGGCTCCTCGACGGTGTAGACAAGCTCGAGCACGAAGAAAAAGGAGAGGAATGGTCGGGGGTTTGTAAATACTCCATTCTTCTTCGAATGGATCTCACGTTTCTATAGACCATGCTAATCGATCCAGGGCAGTTCCGGGTGATCTCCGAGCTGCTTAATAAAACGGTGAAGGGCAAGGGTCGTGTGGAGACATTAACTTTTAATACTAGTGCAGCAACAAGTGGCAGTTGAGGGGCAAATGTCTAATATTGTATACGTCATGAGAGCCATAAAAAGTATTGAAGTATTTCATCAGAATGAATGGTCAGAAATATACGAAATATACTGCTATAGATGCGCGGGAATGATAATAATAGAAAGGCATGTGCATAGCCAGAGACTGTACAGTAGTGACGTAGATGCTGTGATCGGTATATTGCAATTGAACTTGAGATGAGAGCAGGAACATGGAAATATCGAAACTAGACTAGATGGAAAAATGGTTAAAGTGATAAAGATGCATGAGGAAAGCAGACTACCAACAAGGGAGGTCGTCGCTGACGGTGGAATCTACAATGGTCCAACAGAAAAGAGAAATTAGCGCGTGGCCAGTGGCGTTACAACCACATCCTCCACGCAGTGTATGTCACTGGCAAAGTCCTCTGGCGAGAATTCGTCGCTGCTACGCAATGCGTGCTTGATACTGGGCCGCTTGGACATCCGCATGTCGCCCCTCTTGTCTTCCTTGGGCAGCTCCGTAGGTGACGCACGTCGCTTGCCCTTGACTGGCGACACTTCCATGTACGACTTGCTCCCTTCACTGCTACTCGCGAAGCTATGAGCCGGTCCACCCCCACCCGTGTCCGTGGTGCCCCCAGCACTCACGACCGTGTCGGCGGCCCATTCGAAGCTTCCACGTTCGCTCGAAGCTGCTTGCTTCGTCGAGCCGATGGGGAAACGTTCGGAAACAGACTTTGTTAGCTCCTCCAGCTCGTTGTCCTTCCACGCTTTG
>Ga0137393_10002858_pt1 | contig 11211 bp, 6 predicted proteins | sample 15con2h34BmetaG_FD_101396 | JGI IMG/M metagenome (GOLD analysis project Ga0137393, IMG submission 101396) | Vadose zone soil microbial communities from Angelo Coast Range Reserve, California, USA - 15con2h3.4B metaG | ecosystem: Environmental > Terrestrial > Soil > Vadose zone > Saprolite...
CCACTCCTGATACAGGGCCAGGAGCCCCACCATCACGAAGAAGTGGAAGTGAAACTCGATATAGCCGCCGGAGAGATGGACGAGCACGGCGGAGGACGCGATGAGCCCAAAGGCCGCCACGGAGGCCTGGATCGTCCGGGGACGCAGCGGGATGGCGGCCCCAAGCGCAGTCGCCGCGATGATCCCACCTTCAAGAAGACTGTGGCCGACACTGTGATTCGTGTAGCGCGAAAAGCAGGCGATGCCGATCCCGTGGAGCCAGAGCACCCCCAAGATGCCCCGGTGCCGCTGCCGCCAGACCCGATCGGGTAACTCGGAGCCTTCGGGGATGGCAGCCCAGATGACCTGCCCGAGCCGGATGGGCCAGGACCACATGCGACGCAGAGGGACCACGTGCAATACTTGCAGGTTCGATGCCATCGCCGCTATTGTCATGACAACATGGACTTACGCTCCTGGAATGACTCCAGCATCATGGTGATCGTGCCGTTTCACGCCACCTCTTGCCAAAATCCGTAAGGTGACGCGAGCCTGTGATGCCGAGTTTCGAATCTCAGCACGCCACCGGGGGTCGACAGTCCGCGCCATAGGCTGCACAGCGGTCCACCGCAGGGCATCTCCGGACCACGGTCGGCCACGAGACCGATAACATGGGAATCGGACTGAGTTTCCCGGGGCGTGATACGCGGACCTCGCCGTGCGCGCGATACAGCGGGTTGGCCTGGGTGTTTGTGGGATCGCCCTTGCAGTGAGCCTATGAGGCAGAACCTAACGGTCAACTGACATTTCATGTTCGCTGTGTAGCCGACTGAACCCCCGACATTCCCATGTCGATTCCCAGCCAATTCCGACGCAGTGAGGTCAGCTGGGAGAGGCGGCACACGATGGGACGGCCTCGACGGTCAGACGATGTCCACCTCGAAGCTGAGGCGAGTCGTTTTCGGTGATTGCGGGCCCCTGCGATGAGCGAAAGCGCACGCCACAAACCTGCCCACCGCAGGGCTCGCCCCGGAGATAGACTTACTTGCAGTGTGGGAACGGGTGACGCTGATCGCAGGCCTCTAGGACCGGCTGGCGAGCAGCTTTAGTCCGGCCACGGCGAACAGCGCACCGAGCGTCGCCTGAATCGAGCGACGGGCCTTGGCATAGGACCGAACCATGAGCGGTGTCGAGAACGCCATGGCGTACAGGCAGTGGATGACCACGGACAGCGCGGATGTCCCAACAACGAGTGACACGGGCACCCACAGGGGGGCGCCGGCCTGAAGGCCGAATGACATGATCGCAATCCATGTGAGCGCGGCCTTCGGATTCGTCATCTGAATGGTCAGTCCGCGGACTGTATAGCTGAGAGGCCCGCGTGCAGACCCCGCGAGGGTACGAGCCTCAAGATCCTGAGTGGAGAGGGCCGAGCGGAAGGTCTTGTAGGCGAGCCAAAGGAGGTACAACCCCCCGGCCACCTTAATGCCCCGGAGCGCCGCCGCATACGAGGCGATGAGCGCGGACAACCCCACCACCGATAGCATCGCCCAACAGAACGATCCCGCAGCGACACCAAGTGCGAGAGCGAGGCCCGAGCGCCGACCGACACTCATCGAGGTTCCGAGAACGGCGAGGATATTCGGACCGGGGCTCGCAAGGCCAACGAAGAACGTGGCGTAGGCGAGAAGCACTCCGGGAAGGTAGGGGGACAACTGATCCATGCGAGCCTCCTCTGCGTGACGTGTCGGGCCCCGCTAAGCCTCGAGGTGGGGAACGCCACTACACCGTTAGCTGACTCTCCACATCACTCTTTCCGCCATAACGTTCGACCCACGCACTCTGCATTTGTCGAATAATCGCCGGATAGACGACCAGACGGCGGAAGGGCGCGATGACTCCCATGTACAGCTTCGTGAACCGATTCACGGGCCGCACGAAGACCCCCAGGTAGGCCAGGTACCCGCTCGGCGTTGGCCGGATCGAGAGCGACGCGAAGGCCTGCACCGTCGCGTTGCGCAGCTCGCCCAACTGCTCGTCCTCGAAACGGTAGAGCAGCATGAATTTCCCGTCTGGTGTTCCGGGAGCTACAAGGGATTGGGCGCGATCCGCCGGGCTGAGGCGATCTGCGTAGGATTCAATGGTCCAAGCAGGACGCTGGTGGTCCCACCCGAACAGGGCTCCGATGCGGCCCCGGAGCCAGAAGAGCCCCTGGACCAGCGCAGGCGCTGCCCCGAGTCCCGTGATCATTACGGCCCGCAAGTCCTGGATCGTGCGGCCAGGGCCGCCACCTGATAGCGGAACCGCCCAGGCATCCTCCAGCGGGACATCGTGCAACAGCGCGTGCACGCGAAGGGGGCGAGCGCGAAACTCACTTGGGTAGAGACGCATCGTTCAGACACCCCACCTTTCGATCTTGGCGGCGCCGCATCGAGCTTACGCCGTCTCTCGCAGCATAACGCGGCAGACAGGGTCTCAGCCGGGATTTGCGATTTGGTGCCATCCGCATCTCCACACCATCGCTGAAGGGGCGCCACGGCTTGCCGACCGCCGTTGCGAGCTTTCGCTCCGGTGACACCCATTCTTGAGACATCACCGTCGCCAGTGGCTCGGCGCGCGATCCGGGACTGCTCGCGTCCGATCACGTCGGGTGCCACTCCAGGCGCTCGATGCGCCGGAGGCTGCTGGAGGCTCGTGAGCGACCAGTCTTGGATGGCGGCTGGCAGGACCAGCCGACGGAGCAGGTTGCCGAGGTTATAGGCGATGACGCTGAGCAGCAGCCGTACCTCCGGCTAGTTCGAACTCTACTCGGACCGAATTATGCGACGCCATCCGTTCTGATCCGAGGCATCAAGGCAGGCCGACGCCTTGAAGACGTCGAATCATAAGGTAAGTCGACAGCTCCAGCTGTCCGGCGAGGGGGCGGGGGTGAGTCTGAGACCCTGCCGTCTGATCTCTCATTTTCCCAGGAAATTCCCAGGCCCATTCCCACCCAATTCCCACGCGATGAGGTGACCAGGGTCCAGAGGCGATGAAGCTGGGCAATCAGACAACCTTCGCCTCGAAGGTGAGGTGAGTCGATTTGGGTGGTTGCGGACCCGCGCAACGCGGTCTTTGATATCGGTGATTGCGGGCCCCCGCAACCAAGAAATTCTTCTATTTCAGCAATTTCTCCGTACCCCGCAACCATCCGACTTGACAAGTTTTAAACGCTTGCCGCTGCCTGGGACCGGCGCAGCTCGCGCCATGACGAATGTTTTGACAGAATTGCTTTGCGGCGGCATTCCTCGAGATCACTTCCGGGTTGCCGACGATTCGTGACGCGCTGTCTCAAGACGCGCTCTTTAGCATGAGGAGCATGAATCGAGATTTTCACTCGCGAGGCCCAATTGACAGCGATGGACGTCCGGGGGTACGGGGAGGTGAGTATGAGTAGATTGTCTAAGAAAGTGGCAATAGTGACGGGCGCGTCCAAAGGCATAGGCGGTGGGATTGCAACGGCCTTCGGAGCTGCGGGCGCGCGCGTGGCCGTGAACTATTCTTCCGACCGGGAAGGCGCCGAGCGCGTCGCCCAGGCGATCACCGACAACGGGGGCGAGGCGATCGCGGTCGGGGCCGACGTGTCCAAGGGCGCAGATGTCGCGCGGTTATTCAAAGAAGTGGATTCTGCGTTCGGAAGACCGGACGTTTTGGTCAACAACGCCGGGGTATTCCGCTTCGGCGCCTTCGAGGAGATCAGCGAAGAGAGGTTTCACCTCCACTACAACATCAACGTTCTCGGGGCGATTCTCACCGTGCAGGAGGCAATCAAGCGGTTCGGGGCCGACGGCGGGAGCATCATCAACCTCAGCTCTATCGTCGGCTCGCATCCGGTGGCGGGAGCCCTGGTGTACGCTTCCACGAAAGGCGCGATCGAAACGCTGACTAGGGGATTGGCGCTCGAACTGGCGCTGCGCAAGATACGCGTCAACGCCATCGCTCCCGGTCATACAGAAACCGAAGGCAATGTAGCCGGGGGGACCTTTGAAGGTGGTGCCGGCGCCGTTCTGGCTGGGAAGACACCGCTCGGCCGGCTCGGTCGCGTCACGGATATCGCCCCGCTGGCAGTGTTCCTAGCGTCAGACGAATCAGCCTGGATCACCGGGGAGGTCATTCGTGCCGCAGGCGGTCTCGTTGTGGCCACCTGAGTGCAACGTGCTGAGGACCTGCTGGACCGGTGCTCTCGGCTGCGCGACCGTGCCATCCTCGCACTACTGGCTTATGGAGGGTTACGACGTTCAGAGGTCGTAGGGTTGAATGTCGGCGACTACGTTTCAGACTTCGGCCTGCGGCGGGTCTGCGGCAAGGGCGGGCATGAAGCATCGGTGCCCCTCCCCGAGGTCGACAGGGTTATCGTGACCGAGTACCTCGCTACAGATCGACCGGGTGCGCCAGCCACCGAGCCGCTCTTCGTCGTGCGATTCAAGATCAAAGGCGGAGGGTGGCGTCAGGAACGTATGAGAGATCACCGGGTATTCAAGCTGGTAAAAGCTCTAGGCAAGCAGGCAGGGCTTGCCCAGCTTCATCCGCATGCCTTCCGCCATGCATGCGGTGTAGAGCTCTTGCGCAGAACGCGCGGCAACCTGCGCGCTGTCCAGGAGCATCTGCGCCACTCCGACATCCAGACCACAACCCTGTACACCCGGTTGACGCAAGAAGAGCTTCAGAAGGTGGTTGGTGTGTTCGACAGGAACAGGGAGTAGAAAAAGGATTCTCATCCCTTCACCGCGGGACTAGAACTCGAGGGCAGAAACATCCTTAAGAATCAGGATGGTGACCCCGGCGGGATTCGAACCCGCGATCTCGACCTTGAAAGGGTCGCGTCCTTGGCCAGGCTAGACGACGGGGTCCCTGGGCCTACCGGTAGGAACAAGCGGCATGATAGCAGGCCCTCCGGGGCGCGACAACCCGGGCGCCGAGCAGGCTACAATCGCAGTCGCCCTGGGGGCGCATCGCGATCCATTTCACCGTGCCGGGAACGGCGCAGAGGAGGTGTCAGTGACGAACCTGGCCCGACGGGTGGCGGAGAGCCGCGGATTCCAGAACTTTATCCTCGGGGGTCATCCTGGTCACCGTGGTCATCGTCGGGCTCGAGACGTCCGAGACGCTGGTGGAGCGCTACGGCGAGCTCTTCGAGCTGGTGGACCTCGTGGTCCAGACGGTCTTCGTGGGCGAGATCGTCATCCGGCTCCTCGCGCACTGGCCCGGGATCGGCCGGTTCTTCCGCGATGGCTGGAACGTGTTCGACCTGGCGGTGGTGGCCGCGTCGCTCCTGCCCCAGGCCGGGGCGTTCGCGATGGTCGCCCGGCTCATGCGGGTGACGCGCCTGATCTCGGTCTTCCCCGAGCTGCGGCTGATCGTCAGCACCATGCTCCGGTCCATCCCGTCCATGGGCCACATCCTGATGATGCTGGGCCTCCTGCTCTACGTGTACGGCATCCTGGGCTTCTACCTCTTCCGCGAGCAGGACCCCGAGCGCTGGGGCACCCTCGGCGCCGCGCTGCTGACCCTCTTTCAGATGCTCACCCTGGAAGGATGGGTCGAAGTCCAGACCGCGGTGCTCGGGGAATTCCCGTTCGCGTGGGTGTACTTCGCGAGCTTCGTGTTCGTGGCGGTGTTCGTGGTGGTGAACCTCTTCATCGCGGTCGTGCTCAACAACCTCGAGTCGGTCAAGCTCGAGCTCCAGGCCGGAGAGGACCGCCGGAACCCGCACCACGCCGTGCTCGAGGCGATCGAGGAGGTGCAGGCGCGGCTCGAAGAGCTGGAACGACGGCTGCGGGAGCAGCCGATGGCCGAGCCGCGGCGCTGAGGGGGCCCCTCATTGAGCGGACCCCTCACCCTGCCCTCTCCCCTGAGGGGAGAGGGTAGAGAAGGCTATCGCCGCGGGGTCAGACCGTCGAGATCCAGCTCCGGCATGCGGCCGCTCATGAGGTCGGCCACGATCCGGGCCGTGCCGCACGCCATCGTCCAGCCCATGTGCCCGTGGCCGCAGTTGAAGAAGAGGTTGCGGTAGCGCCCGAGTCCCAGGATGGGCGGGCCGTCCGGCGTCATCGGGCGCAGGCACGCGCGGTACTCGCCGCGGTCGAAGTCCACCGCGTCGGGGAAGACGTCGCGGGCGAAGCGCAGGATGTTGTTGAAGTCGCGGGGCGTCCAGCCCCAGTCGTAGCCCGCGAACTCCGCGGTCGAGGTGAGCCGCAGGCGGTCGCCGAGCCGCGACCACCCGACCAGCCACTGCTCGTCCACACCGGGGACGGTCGGCGCGAGACCGCCGGGCTTCAGCGGAAACGTCGAGGAGTACCCCTTGGCCGGATAGATGGGCAGGCTCACCCCCGCGGTCCGCGCGACGCCCGCGCTCCCGACCCCGAGGGCCAGCACGTAGCTGTCCGCGGTCAGGGGGCCGTCGCTGGTCACAACCGCGTCGATCCGGTCGCCGCCGGTCCGGAGGGCGGTGACGCGAGCGCCGAGCTTGATGGTGACCCCGAGCCGGTCGCGGCAGAAGGCTCCCAGGCGCTCGGTGAAGAGCCGGGAGTCCCCGCTCGAGTCCCCGAGATCCCGGATCGCCCCGGCGATCTTGCTCCGGACCGGCTCGAAGACGGGGTCGAGCTTCGCCACTCCGTCGGGGTCGAGGATCTCCTGCTTCTGCCCGTGCTCGGCGAGCAGCGCCATCTTCTTGATCCCCGCTCCGAGGAGGGCCGGGTCGCGGTAGAGGTAGAGCGCACCCTTCGCGACCGCGTGGTAGTCGATCCCCTCCGCCCGCACCAGCTCGTTCATCACCCGCTGGCTGTACTGGCAGAGGCGCAGCTTGATGAGCGTGTTGCGGCGGGCGCGCGCCGGCAGGCACTCGCGCAGGAAGCGCACGCCCCAGGCATAGAACTGCGGGTCGGCGGTGAGCCGCACGCGGATGGCCGTCTCGTCGCCGCGCAGGGAGCGCAGCAGCATCGCGGGAGCGCCGGGCGAGGCCCACGCGAAGGAATGCCCGGGCGCCACGATGCCGGCATTGCCGGCGCTGGCCTCGAGGCCCAGGCCGTCCTTCTCCTCGAGGATCGTGACCTCGTGCCCAGCCCGCGCCAGGAAGTAGGCGGTGGTCACGCCCACCACGCCCCCGCCGAGAATGAGCGTCTTCACCCCTCACCCTGCCCTCTCCTCTGAGGGGAGAGGGAAGAACGGAGGGGCATCAGGCCACCGGCCGCGGGGTCATGTCGGCCACCGCCGGGCGCCGGCGGGCCGCCCGCTCCCGGAGGCGCTCCAGGTAGAGGTAGATGACCGGCGTGATGTAGAGCGTCAGGAGCTGGGAGAGGATCAGGCCGCCGACCACCGCCAGGCCGAGCGAGCGGCGGGCGTCGGCGCCGGACCCGATCCCGATCGCGATCGGCAGCGTGCCCATCAGGGCCGCCATCGTCGTCATCATGATCGGGCGGAAGCGGACCAGGCAGCCCTGGTAGATCGCCTCGGCGGCGGGCCGGCCCTTGCGCTGGGCGGCGATGGCGAAGTCGATCATCATGATGGCGTTCTTCTTCACGATCCCGACCAGCATGATGATCCCGACGAAGCCGTAGAGGTTCAGCTCCTGATTGAAGAGGAGCAGCGTCAGCAGGGCCCCCACCCCGGCCGACGGCAGCCCGGAGAGGATCGTGAGCGGGTGGATGAAGCTCTCGTAGAGGATCCCCAGGATCAGGTAGATGACGAGGACGGCGGCCAGGAGCAGGAGCCCCAGCCCCTGGAGCGAGCGCTGGAAGGCCTGCACGGTGCCCTGGAAGCTCGTGCTCAGGGTGGCGGGCAGGGTCAGATCACGCTCCACCTTCTGGATCTCCGCTACCGCGCTGCCCAGCGGCACGCCCGGCCGCAGGTTGAAGGACACGGTGACCGCCGGGAGCTGCCCCAGGTGGTTCACGGTGAGCGGGCCCACCGTGCGCGTCAGCTTGGCCACCGTGCCGAGGGGCACGAGCTTCCCGCTGGCCGACCGGATGTACAGCAGCGAGAGCGCGGCGGGATCGTGCTGGTACTGGGGCAGCAGCTCCATCATCACCCAGTACTGGTTGGTCGGGGTGTAGATGGTCGAGACCTGCGGCGCCCCGTAGGCGTAGTTGAGGGCAGCCTCGATCTGCAGCGCGGTCACCCCGACCGCGGAGGCCTTCTCGCGGTCGATCTCGACCAGCACCTGCGGGCTCCTGATCTGCAGATCCGAGTTGACGTCGAGGAAGCCCGGGAGGCCCTTCATCCGCTCGAACAGGATCGGGGCCCACTGGTAGAGCGTCTGGAGATCGGCATCCTGCAGCGTGTACTGGTACTGCCCCTTGGTGAGCTGGCCGCCGATCCGGATGGTGGGCAGCACCTGCGGATAGACGTTGAGGCCCGGGATGCCGGCCGTCTTCCGCCGCAGGTCCTGCACGATCTCGTCCGCGGAGGGCCGCTCGGCGCGGGGCTTGAGCCGCATGAAGATGCGGCCGGTGTTCATGACCACGCTCGAGCCGCTCGCCCCGATCGCCGAGAAGAACGAGGCGACGTAGGGCTGCTGGCCCACGATGCCGGCCACCTTGATCTGGTGCTCCATCATGCCGTCGAAGGAGATGTCCTGCGAGGCCTCGGTGAACGCGAAGACCTGCCCAGTGTCCTCGTTGGGGATGAAGCCCTTGGGGATGATCACGAAGAGGTAGCCGGTCAGCACCACCGTCGCGAAGAAGATGCCCAGGGTGAAGCGCGGGTGCCGCAGCACGAGCTGCAGCGAGCGCTCGTACACGCTCAGCATGCCGCTGAAGACCCGCTCCGAGGCCGCGTAGACGCGACCGCGCGACTCCCGGGGTGGCCGCAGGAAGCGGCTGCACAGCAGCGGGGTGAGCGTCAGCGAGACGACGCCGGACACGATGACCGCGGCGCCGATCACCACCGCGAACTCGTGGAGCAGGCGGCCCACGATGCCGCCCATGAAGAGGACGGGCAGGAACACCGCGGCCAGGGACGCGGTCATGGAGACGATGGTGAAGCCGATCTCCCGCGCGCCCTCCAGGGCCGCCTCCATCCGCCCCTTCCCCTCCTCCATGTGGCGCACGATGTTCTCGAGCATCACGATGGCGTCGTCCACGATGAAGCCCACCGCCAGGGTCAGGGCCATGAGCGAGAGGTTGTCGATCGTGTAGCTCAGCACGTACATGACCATGAACGTGCCGACGATGGACATGGGCAGGGCGAGGCTCGGAATGACGGTGGCCGAGACGTTCCGCAAGAACAGGAAGATCACCAGCACCACCAGCGCCACCGCGAGGAGCAGCGTGAACTGCACCTCGTGGACCGAGCCCCGGATCGAGACCGACCGGTCGTAGAGCGTGTTCAGGTTCACCGCGGCCGGTAGCTGCGCCCGGAACGCGGGCATGATCCGGTTGATCGAGTCCACCACCTCGATGGTGTTGGTGCCCGGCTGCTTCTGGATGGACAGCACCACCGCGCGCTCGTCCTGGTACCAGGAGGCCACCTTGTCGGTCTGCACCCCGTCGATCACGCGCCCGAGCTGCTCGAGCCGCACCGGCGAGCCGTTCCGGTAGGCCACGATCAGCGGCCGGTAGGCGGCGGCGGTCGTGAGCTGGCCGGTGGCCTGCACGCTGAAGGCCTGGTTCGGCCCCCAGAGGGTGCCGGTGGGCAGGTTCACGTTGGAGTCGGCCAGGGCCTTCTGCACTTCGTCGATGCCGATGCCGAGCGTGGCCAGCGCGCTCGGATCGAGCTGGGCCCGCACCGCGTACTTCTGCGAGCCGAAGATCCCCACCTGGGCCACCCCGCTGATGGTCGAGATGCGCTGCGCGAGGTTGGTCTGCGCGTACTCGTCCACCACGTAGAGCGGCAGGGTGGGCGAGCTGAGGGCGAGGTAGAGGATCGGCTGGTCGGCGGGGTTGACCTTCTTGTACGAGGGCGGCGTGGGCATGCCCGGCGGCATCTGGGGCTGCGCGCCCGCGATCGCCGCCTGCACGTCCTGAGCCGCCGCGTCGATGCTGCGCTCGAGGGTGAACTGGATGGTGATCTGGGTGGTGCCGAGCGCGCTCGTCGAGGTCATCGAGTCGATGCCCGCGATGGTCGAGAACTGCTTCTCGAGCGGCGTCGCCACCGCGGAGGCCATGGTGTCCGGGCTCGCCCCCGGCAGGCTCGCGGTGACCTGGATGGTCGGGAAGTCGATATTGGGCAGATCGCTGACCGGCAGGAGCCGGTACGCCATGAGGCCGAAGACCAGGATGGCCCCCATCAGCAGGGTGGTCATGACCGGCCGCTTGATGAAGAGATCGGTGGTCATTCGAGTGTCTTGGCGCCCGCCTTCGTTCCGGCCGCCGGCTTGACCTCCACTCGCGCGCCCGGCGCCAGCCGGAGCTGCCCGTCGACCACCACGCGCTCCCCCGCGGTGAGCCCGCTGGTGATGACGACGTCACGCCCGTCGGCCGCGCCCGGCACCACCGGCCGCGCCTCCACCGTCTGGTCCGCCTTGACCACGAACACGTACTGCCCCTTCTGGCCGCTCTGCACCGCCTGGGACGGCACCAGCACCGCGCCCACCTGCTTGGTGAGGGTGAGCGCCACGTTGACGAACTGGCCCGGCCAGAGGGCGTTCTCGTTGTTCTCGAAGGTGGCCTTGAGCTGGATCGTCCCGGTGCTCGGGTCCACCGTATTGTTCATGAAGGTGAGCCGGCCGCGCACGACCCCGCCCGGCTGGCCGGCGACCAGCGCTTCCACCGGCAGGTCGCCGGCCGCCCGGTAGCGCTTGATCGCCTCGATCTGCGCTTCCGGGACCGAGAAGGCCACGTAGATCGGGTGGACCCGGTTGATCACCACCATGGGATTGCCCACGTCGTTGGCCTTGACCACGTTGCCCTGGTTCAGCAGCAGGTTGCCGGTGCGGCCGCCGATGGGCGCGCGGATCTCGGTGTAGCCGAGCTGCACCCGCACGTTCTCCACCGCGGCCTCGCCGGCCCGGACCAGGGCCTTGGCGGTCTCGACGGCCGCGCGATCGGCGTCGATGGTGGCCGCGAGCGTGAGCTCCCGGGTGCGGATTTGGTCGTACTGCTCGCGCGCCACGAAGCCGCCCTCCACCAGCTTGCGATAGCGCTGCTCATCCACCCGGGCGTTCTCGAGCTGCGCCATGTCGCGGGCCAGGTTGGCCTCGGCTGACATCACCGCCGCCTGGTACTGCGCGAGCGTGGCCTGCGCCTGCAGGAGGGC
>Ga0137393_10002873_pt1 | contig 11188 bp, 8 predicted proteins | sample 15con2h34BmetaG_FD_101396 | JGI IMG/M metagenome (GOLD analysis project Ga0137393, IMG submission 101396) | Vadose zone soil microbial communities from Angelo Coast Range Reserve, California, USA - 15con2h3.4B metaG | ecosystem: Environmental > Terrestrial > Soil > Vadose zone > Saprolite...
ACGGCGCCAGGTCCGCCAGGGAGAGTCCATGCTCGACCCAGAACTCTGGCGGCAACCCCGAGAAATAATGGTCGTCATGATCCGAGATCTGGCGAGTGGGGACGAAGGCATTCTTCATGTCCCCGCCATATTCGACCTCTCCATTTTCTCCGTACACGATCAGTTGCACACCGTGTTGAATCGCCGCCTTCATGGGGTAGTTCGTTTGTCCGTAAATGAAGGGCTGGAAAGGATCTCCCAAGTGCAAAAAAGAAAGCTTGGCCAGCAACCGGGCTACTTTCGGATTCGGCGTCGCCAGCACATGATCAAATCCCGCGGCGATAAAATTGTCCAGGTTCGTCCGTCCGATCGCGGTGGCGAGCAAAGGAGCCCAGGTCACACATAGCGGATTCATCCGATAGCGGTACTTGAGTTGGTGGGCCACAAAGCCTCCATCTTTCCCCCCGCTGCACGGCACTATTACGTCATAGGATCCATCGGATCTGCGGAAGCGGTCACAAAGTTCCTCGAGTTCGCGTTCCCTCTCTTTCCAGTCGACCCGGGTGCGCTTGTATTCGGAATAACGGCAAGCGCTGCATACGCCGGTGTCATCAAACGTGATTCGCGGCCGCTGATTGGACACTACGCAATGCCGGCAGAACACCACCTCGGTGGGCAACTTATATTTTTCTACGACGTTCTGAGTCTTCAACATAGCTTTTGCATTGCAATGCGGCTAAGGCTGGCCGTGTCCTGGTGAGTGACGGCGCTCATTGCTGGAGGCTGCGTGCCAGCTGTGCGTACATCTTCAAACCTTCAACTCCGCTGCGCTCCGGGTGATACTGGCAGCCGAAAACATTTCCGCGCCGAGCGCTCGAACAAAACTCGACGTCGCCGTAGTGAGTGGTCGAAACGATTGTGTTCGCTTGGGAGGGCACCACAACGAAGGAGTGGACGAAGTACATGTACTCACCATCGGCGATCGCGTCTAACAGTGTTTGTGGCCTGGAATCGCTCATGGCATAAGGATTCGTCTTCCAAATGCGGTTCCATCCGACGTGCGGCACCTTCAATCGGCCCTCGTCATCTCTTGGAGCGTTGAGCCGGATCACCGAGCCCTGAATGATGTCAAGCCCCCGATGATGTCCGAACTCCGAGCTCTCCGTCATCAGCAACTGGAATCCGAGGCAGATTCCGAACAGCGGCTTGCCGGAATCCACAAGTTCCCGCAATCCTTGGCTCAGGCCGCTGGCGTTCAGAGTGGAGATCGCGTCCCCGAAGGCGCCCACTCCGGGCAAAATCGCTGCCGCCGAGCAGCGGACCTCCTCGGGCGATGATGTGATTTTAGTGGCCAGGCCCACCGCTTCGCAGGCCCTCCGCACGTTGTGCAGATTGCCTAACCCGTAGTCAACGATCGCCACCGGCCGGCCATCCCCGGCCGTCACTGCAATACTGCTTCCGCCACCGGCACTTGGCGGCACAGGATTCCGTCTTCAGCCAACTGGCGCTTGAGAGTGCTCAGCCCGATGTCCCGAAATTTGCTCGATATTGTGGTAGTCCGCTGAAAACGGTTTTCGAGGCTGCTGGGAAGCCCGTCACTTTCATTGCTCCGGCGAACAAACGGATAGTGCAGCATGGAGGCAACGGCTACGGCCTGTACATGGGCGCAGAGCGCAGCTTCCTTGACATGCTCGACGCTGGCCGCGCCTCCGCCTGCAATTACCGGCACCGGAACCGACTCCGCGATCCGGCGCGAGAGTTCCAAATCAAAGCCGAGGCCGGTGCCTTCTCGATCAACCGAGGTGATCAGGACTTCTCCGGCTCCAAGTTCAACCCCGCGCACGGCCCACTGGCAGGCGTCCAACCCAGTCTTTTCGCGGCCGTTGTCGGTGTAGGCCTCATAAGTGCCATCCGGCAGCTTCATGGCTTCGATCGACAGCACAATCGTCGAGGAGCCAAATTTTTGGGAGGCCTCACGGATAAACTCGGGCCGGAGTACCGCAGCCGTGTTGATCGCGATCTTGTCCGCGCCCGCACGCAAAGCGTTTCCGATGTCGTCGATCGAGCGCAGCCCACCGCCTACCGTGATCGGAATGAAAACTTCTCGGGCGGTGCGCTCAATGATGTCGAGCAGGCTATTGCGTCCGTACAAGCTGGCCACAATGTCGATGTAGAGCAGTTCGTCAGCGCCCTCTTCATAATAGTGCCGGGCAAAGCGTGCCGGTTCTCCAAGCACACGCAAGCCTTCGAGATGGATGCCCTTGACCAGGTTTCCCCCTTTGATGTCGAGCCGGGGAATGATCCGCAGCTTTGGGTGTCGGGATTTGTTTTCCATTGCCATCACGTTGCAATTAGCGGGAAACGAAATCAATTTCCCAGCAGATAGCGTCTGGCCAGGAGCAGCTTGGCATGTTGGTCGGCGCTGAGCAGCGGCAACTCACGCAGGATTGCTAGCAGCATAACCGCGAACGCCGTGCTCAGCCCACCCATCAGGGCCATGCCCAGGCGCCCGGGGGCGGATTTTTTCTCCGGAGGAATTGCCGGGTCCAGGACCTGAATGACGGCAGCATCCCGAACCTCATCCATCTTCGCCAGTTCGTATTGTTTGGCGACGAGTTCAAAGATTGTCTCGTGGTATTTGACCTCGCGATACGCGCGGATGTATTCCATGCCGGCTTGCGGCACCTTTTCGGTGGCGACCTGCAGGTCGCCTTTGCGTTTCTGGCCGCTGGCTCGTTCCAGTTGCGACCATTGCCCGCGAAGGCCCGCAACTTCCCGCGCAGTGCGCACATAATCGGGATTTTGGCCGGTCGCAAATGTGCCCATTGTGCCCAACTGGACTTCTTTCAAGGCGATCTGGCCGCGCAAGCTGGCGACCGAGTCGATGATGGCTCTGGATTGTGCTCCGGGCTCAATAAGCCCGGTCGACTCCTGCGTAGCCTTCAGCGCGGTCTCCGCGTCGCTCAATTGCTCTTTGGCAAGCTGCAACTGCTTCTCAAAAAAAAGCCGGCGCTGGGAGGCTTCCGTAACCGCCAGGGTCTGGGTGATTCTGGACAACTCCTCCACGTAAGCATTGCTGATATCGGCGGCGCGCTGCGGATCCTCGTCGTCGTACAAAACGTTGATGATTCCATCTTTTCCGCTGAGTATCGTCGTACGCTTCGCCAGTTCCTCGCGGGCCTTGTTCACGGATTTGCTGTGATATAGCCGCCGCAGGTCAAAGCGCTGCACCAACGCGTCGGCCGCAATCCGGCTTTCGAGCATGGCGACGTAGAGATCGTTGGGATTTTTCAGGCCAAGATCGCGCCCGGCCAGACCGGCCAGCGGGCCCAGTTGTCCCAGCATGGCGGAGGCGAGCGACTGGCTCTGCTGAGGAGGCAGAATCCGAGTGGTAGCGGTGTACATGTTGGGCAGCCAGAGCGAGATTAGCCCGACCAGAATGGCTGCCGAGGCCCCGGCCCAAAGGACCTCCTTCTTGTGTTTGGCGACTGCAACCACCAGGTCGAACGCGTTTATGTCCAGTTCCTGACCGGGCGAGAGAGGCGGATTGTCCATTTCTTTGTCGTCTGGCCCGGCTTCAACCGGGTCGATGGTGGTGCTCTGAATTTTCATCTGGGTTCGATGTGACTTGACCAGCTACGGAAAGTGGGGATCGAATGAAAAAAAGGGTTTAGGGGTGAGACTCTCAGGGGCGGTTGATCGTTCTTACCGCAGCGACGCCCAGCGCAAATTGGGAGAACACCTGGGTCCAATCCTTTAAAGCACGGAGCGTTGTGCCGGTGCGCAGCCGGGGGGGCACCACGATCGCGTCGCCGGGCATGAGCCGCACGGAGTCGAACCCTCCGTTCCACAATCCGCTGACCGACTGCTTGCTCAAGACCGCACCGTCGGCGCGGATCACGAAGATGCGCGCCTTGTCCGCTTCCCGAGTTGGACCGCCTGCCTGCTTCAGATAATCCCCCAGTCGCTTGTCGGGTCGATAAAGAAATGAGTTGTTGTTGTAAGTTTCACCCAGCACATCGACCGTGGAGGGGCGGTAGGGGATCAGAAAACGATCCCCGTCTTCGAGCAACATATCGGGCAAGGCCTCAACGCCAGCGGCGTCGGGCTTCAACTCCAGCACCACGCGCCCGGTCGCCTTGACCTGAGCTAGCTTATCTGCCAGCTGACGTTGCGCTTCCACTTGTGCCCGCTTCTCGGCTACATCTTCAGGATTTATCGAGCCTGGCATCATCGCACTACGGGCGATGTCATGTTGAACGCTCTCCTGCAGGCGATCAAGACCCTTCTGCTGTTCGATACGTACTGCCTCCCGGGTAAACTCAGAGCCATAAAAGTATGCGTTCGCAGTTGAACCACCGGCGCGTGCCACCAGGTGACGGAGCGTCTCACCGGGCTCCACCCGGTAGACGCCGGCCGCTCGAAACTCGCCTTCGAGGCGCACGAACTTCGTCTGCTTTTCGAGCGGAACCGCGAGGTCCGCTTGCGAAAAGATGGTGACTATATCTCCCGGTTCGAGCGCCAGATTGTTTGCCTGATCCCCCCGTAGCACCAATTTGCCAAGGTTGAAAGGGATCAGTTGCATGGTCAGGTCCAGTGGGTTGAGCCGCTGAATGACCGCATAGTCCCAGTTGATCTCTGGAACTCCGTGCTTGATATCTTCGTGAAATTCCGGTTGGCGAACAGGCTGCTGCAACTCCGAACTCGTTTGGGAGAAATCTTTCCTTGAGGCTCGCGAGTTCTGATCCTGCTCTGCCTGGAGATCGTCTGGGTTGGCCGACCTCCCTTGTAGTCCATGGCGCGTTGCGTGTTCCTGCTGGGAGTCATGAATCTCGCTAAGGGTTGAAATCGAGTTCATGTCGCGCCAGTAGTCGCGGGTCAAGAGCGCTTCGGGGCCAGGTATTAAATCCTTAATACGCAGGCCACTGCGCCATTCATATCGGCCGGGATGGGCGACATTTCCGCGCAGGGTCACCGCGTTGTCGAAACGCGGCGACAGCGAAAAGATGCGAACCACGTCGCCGTCGGTCAGTTGACGTTGCAGGCCGTTTTCGTCCAGAGGAAACTCTTCCACTTTGCGGGTGCTGCGGTTTTCGATCCGCTCGACCACCGCCTTTTGTCCGTCGGCGGTGGTCGTAAGACCGCCCGCCATGCCGATAACCTGCCCGAGACTTGCCCGGTCTTGCAGTTCGTAGATGGCAGGGACATTCACGCTGCCCGCGACGGCGATCAAGGGGCCGACTGGCGGAATATAGATGACATCTCCGGGCAACAATTGGGCGTCTTTCGACTTGTCGCCTTTCAGAAGCAGGTCATAGAAATCGAACTCCGAGACTATCCGGTCCTGACGCTTCAACTGGATGTGCCGCATGGAGCCACTGCCCGAGGGACCCCCCGATGCGAACAGAGTGTTGACCAGAGTGCTCAACGAACCAACGGTATAGCTTCCGGGTCGTCTGGCCTGGCCTACGACGAATACCTGAATCGATCGCAATTGACCCAGGCTGACGCTTAAATCGAAGTTGCGGAACACTCGGCCGACCGCAGCCTTGCAATAGTCCTGTAATTGCGGATACTTCAGTCCGGCGACCGAGAGAATGCCGATCTTCGGCAGATAGACCTCGCCCTTGCGATCCACCACTACCTTGGCGTCCAGATCGATCTGCCCCCACGCCCGGATGAGAAGCTCGTCTCCCGGACCAATTACGTAGTCGGCTGTGACCGGAACCCGGTCGATGGGTGCAAAGGTCGAGGGTACACGATCGAACAAGCTGTACCCATAGATCGGCAGCTTGCGCCCGACCGAGGTTGTAACGAAGTCCTGAAACTCGGTTGGTGGCGGGGACGGTTCCGGAGTCGTCCCCTCGAGCAGGTTCGGAACCCGCGTCGAATTCGATTCCGGCCCTGCAGTTGACGGTAAAGTTGCTGCCCCCGGGGTCGCCGGACTGGAGAGCTGGCCGGTTCCAGGTGCGCCCGGACACGCCGCGCCCGCACATGTCTGACGCGGTCCATCGGTGGCCGGGACCAGCACGGTGCTCTGGGCGAATCCGAGGCTCAGTAATAAAAAGAGGCAAGCCAGCGGACTCGCGGTTCGGCGACAAATCACACCTGCGTTCATCGGAGCGATAAACCTCTTGATCAGTCTCGCCAATACTTGGATTGGCTTCGGCGGTTGTTGAAATCAGGGTTGCCTGAAGCGGAGCATCTTGCCCGGCCTCGGCCGATAGGTCAGCTGGACGGAGGCTGTTGTGTCCGGGTCAGAATGCAGCGACAGCACGGGAAAATTCCATCGTTCGTGCTGGATGAAGGTGGAAACCTCGAAGCCAGACCCGGCCAAAAACGTCGCGCGCACGGAGAAGTCCCGAATGTGCCCGCCCGAAGGGATGAACTCCCGGTCGACCGCAGCTTCGCGGTAGCCTAACTCCAGAGTGTTGCGCGACGAGAACCAGTAAGTGCTCCAAAGCTGCGTCCCGTGGCCCTGCCTCCCTATCCAGGAACCGAGCAAGTCGCCACGATTGGTATAGGAATCGCGGAACGCACTGTTCCAATAAAAGAAGTGGCCATTGTATTTTGCGACTGCCGGAGTATCGGAAAATGGTGTCTCTATCCGAAGATCGAGCTTGGGGATCTTGGGAATCTGCGGCAGATAGATGCCCGGGTTCATTATCGAACGATGGGGCGCGGACAGCGGCGAGGGATCGTCATCGGTCAGCGCATCGTTGTACACCACCAGCCACTTCCGCAAGCCGGGGACGCGATAGCTGAAATCGAAACCTCCACGCCGGTCACCCACGTCGAGCGGAGTGCCAGGTATGGTTCTGGCGTTGTCCCCGACGCTAATGAAACCTCTCCAGAACATATGCAATGTAGCCGGGCGGAAGACGATGGTGCGCGAGAACCCGAATTCCAGGTTGGGGGTGGGCTTGAAACTTATTTTTTGGCCGTCGACAGCGGGATGGGCCGGGTGGTGGTGCCCGGCCATGAGCCCGACAAAAAACTCCCAGCGCATTGGTCCCAACCAGCTCAGAAAACTCGGAAGCCGCCACGGCGATGTCTTGCTCAGCCGTATCATGTCCATGGGTTCCGCATTATTGCTGTACATCAACGGCCCGTCCCGGTTGGGTCCCCACCACAGATTTTGGCGGCCGACGGACAACTGAACACTCTTGAAGTTCCACGCCGCATAGGCATCCAGCAGGCGGAATTGATCGCTTGCCCGGACGGGTGCAGGTGACGGAGGCAGGGTGAAGTCGACAGCGCCGATGAGTTGCTGCACCGCCGCGTCATACGCTGGAAGCAGCGCTGCGTGCTGATACTCGCCGCGAACATAAAGTGCCATTGGACCTGCAGACGCCCAACCAGAAGCTCCAGTCACCACATTGGAGCCTTGCCCATAAGGCCGGCCGTAGTCATTCAGCAGCGTTTGGCCGAAATGGTAGCCGTCGGCCAGGGGCACGCCCGCGATGCCGACATAGCGCGTGTAAACACTTTCGACCCTGACTCCTGACGTTCCGGACCCTCCCCATCGTTCTTGTTTCGCAGCTTGTTCCGCAGCGAACTCGGTCTGTAGCGCGGCATAGAGGCGGCCTGCATCCGACTGGCGGTTCTCGCCTCCCGCAAGGAGTTCCCCAACTTCGCCCGTAAGCCGGGCGCACTCCATGCGTGTCCAGGGCCGCACGCTTGCAAACGCACTGGGCGCGTATCCGAGCGCGGTCAGCCGGTCAAAGACGCCATAAACCCAGGAATCGAGGGGAACGTATGGCGAAGCAAACTCGGCGGGTGCCCGTGGCGGTGGCGGATTTTCGGGTTCGACCGTGCTGCGACTGGCCCCTCCCAAGGCCGGGTCATGGTGCGCGCGATAGACCTGCCGGCCGATCGCCCAACCCAGAGCGCTGCCAATCACCGCATCCGACATGAAATGCTCCCTCCCGGTGACCCGCGAAATGCTGACCGCAGAGGCGGCGCCATAGGCCAGCAGTTTCGTCAGCGGACCGGGATACTCATGAGCGATCACGGTCGCGATGGACCAGGCGGCCAGCGCATGTTCGGAGGGAAAGGATGAGCCTCCCGCCCCAAACCTCCCCCGTCCGTTATCGAATTCGGGGCGCGGCCGTTGGGTGACCAGCTTCAGCGCTTCCGCGACGATGGTCCCATTTACCAGCGCTTCGCCGGCAAGCAATCCGGTCTCGCGGTGATGATCGTTTTTGGTGATTCCTCCCCATACGTAAAAGCCTCCTGCAGTGCCTAACAGGGCTGCGGTGCCGGCGTTGCTGAAGTCTCGGCTGTACTTGAGGCGTTGCGGCGAGTGAGAGACTTGCTGCATGACGTGGTGGTCACTAATAATCAACCCTGCCGAGACAATCCCCGCGGGCAGAAGCCAGGCAGCGTCATCACGCAGCCGCAGAGGACTGAGCCAAATCTTCTTCTGATCCGACGAGAGGTTCTTCACGAAGGACAATGGGCACAGACACTGCAGTTTGTTCCCTTCGGTCGGGAAGAATGTCGACGTCTGGTTTTGCGTGTCCATCGAATTCTTCGAAGCTCGGCCTTGGCTGGCCTGAGGCGCACACCAACTCGAGGTGGCGACCGAACAGGCCAGAGCCGCCGTGGCCAAATGCCGACCAACAATTAACATGCGATCAAGGATCCGAATTCGGGAGAGGGAACGAACATCTAGAAGTGGTGAAGTGGTGCGAAAACACACGGCTTTCAGATTGCTTCGGCTCGGATGCGGTTGGCTGAAGTGAGACCACAAATGGCTTCAAGTTCGTCCCCATCTACCTCGACCGAGATGCTCTGCATAATTAAGTCCAAGGTCAGGACGACCCGCAGGCTGTTGCTTTTGCGCACCACGACGCCTTCCATCCCGGCCAAAGCGCCGCCGCGAATGCGAGCTCGTTGGCCGACTACCAGGTGAGGATGTGGCTCGGCGTGGCGCAGGTGGAGGCCGGCCCGGAGCGACTCGATCTCAAACTCCGCTAAGGGCAGCGGTTCGCGTCCTCTGCCTACAATCGAAATCACACTGGGTGCTTCAAGCACTCTGATCCGTTCCGCAGGCGCGATTCTCACGAACAAATAACCCGGGAACAGCGGAATGTCCGAGGTTTTCGTGCAGCGATTCTTCCAGCGTCGCACCACGCGATAGTGGGGCATGAAGCTTTCCAGTCCATGGTATTCAAAGTGTTCCGCAGTGCGCCTCTCGCGCGAGGGACGCGTGTGAACGGCGTACCAATGACGAGGCAACTCTGACCTCTTATGGCTCGGAACAGTCGCACTCTGCATTTCCAGCATTTCGGACAAGGCTTCGCCCCTTCCACTTAGCAGTGGCTATTTCCTAGGTCTGTGGGATTGCATCGGCAGCAGCTAAACCGCCTCGTTGGCGGACCACGGGTCGAGCCACTTCTCTTGGTATTTAGTGATGAGACAGCACACTCGGCTGGCGGCAGACATACCTTTGCACGCGGATGACCGCTGTTAAGTGTGCCGTGCTTGCAGTCTGCGTATCGCGGGTTGCGCCCGCTAGCACAAGGATTTACGGGAAGGTGCACTTCGACGCCGAGCCCGATCGTGAGGCTTTTCTAATTTCCGGTTTGACCAGTTTGGGAAGTTACGCTCCATCCTGGTACTCCGAACTGGGAAAGCTGTGTGGCTACAGTTGGGAATACGTGGTAACCCTTGCCGTTTTCAGATAGCACATCCGAGCCATATACAAGGATTAGGCACTCCGGTAGCCTACTTATGAGCAGACTTCGGGGGAGGGCTGTTCGACGAGCGCCTCATGACTCAATGAGTCTGAGGCGTTTTCGTTTGTGCCGTTCTCGCCAATCTCTCACGCCCCGTCTTTCAAGTAGGATCCGTGGAAGTAGATGCCTCTTGCTTTACTATGCGGTCGTGCCTCGATGGTATCTTTGTGGCACCCGACATTCATGGACGTTCTTAAAAAGCTCTTCGAGCAGCGCTTCCAGTCGCCAGTCTTGAAGGTTTACCCGCTTCAAGGCCAGTTGGGCGGGTCCGGGCGCAAGATCATTCGGCTGACCAGCGACAAGCTTAGCGCGATCGGCATTTTGTATGACGTGCGCGAAGAAAATGTTGCGTTCCTTGAGTTCTCCAGACATTTTCGGCGGCACGGTCTGCCGGTGCCGGAAGTCTATGCGGAAGATTTGAGCCAGGGCGCTTACCTCGAAGAAGATCTGGGGGACACGACCCTCTTTGAGTTTCTTTCAAACAATCGTGCCGGCGAGAACATTGCGCCACCGGCGGTCGAAGCATATCGGAGAGTCATGGAAATCCTGCCTCGGTTTCAGGTCGAGGCAGGTCGCGACTTGAATTACGAGGCGTGCTATCCGCGCGCCAGCTTCGATCGCCAGTCGATCGCCTGGGATCTGAACTACTTCAAGTATTACTTTCTTAGGCTCGCCAGCATTCCCTTCAACGAGCAGGCGTTGGAAGACGATTTCGAACGCCTGACGGAGTTCTTATTGAGCGCAGGCCACGATTACTTTCTCTATCGGGACTTCCAATCGCGAAACGTCCTGCTGCGCGGAGGCCAACCATTCTTCGTGGACTATCAGGGAGGCCGCAAAGGCGCCCTGCAATACGACGTCGCTTCCATGCTGTACGACGCGAAGGCCGATCTGCCGCCGGAACTGCGCCAGCAATTACTGGATCACTATCTCGACGGTCTTGCTGGTTTCATTTCACTGGAACGCGACGTATTCATGCAGCACTACTATGCCTATGTTATGTTCGCATCATGCAGGCGTTAGGTGCTTACGGTTTTCGCGGTTTTTACGAGCGCAAGACTCATTTCCTGCAAAGCGTGCCGTACGCGCTGAAAAATTTGCGCTGGCTGCTGCACAACGTTAAGCTGCCCGTCGCCCTTCCCACGCTGATGGACGCATTCAACAGGATGCTGGGGTCGGAGAAGCTGCAGAGCCTCGCCTCCGACGCAGACAATCTGACGGTACGCATTTTTAGCTTTTCATTTCATCGGGGCTGGCCCAAGGATGAGACTGGGCACGGCGGGGGATTTGTTTTCGATGGTCGCAGCCTTCCCAACCCCGGCCGTGAAGAACGCTTCCGCGCGCTCACGGGCAAGGACGCGCCTGTGATCGAGTATCTGAATCGGCAGGAGAGCGTGCACCAGTTTTTGGCCAGCGTCCTGTCGCTGGTGGATGCCAGCGTTAGCGAGTATCAGCGCCGCGGCTTC
>Ga0137393_10002881_pt1 | contig 11173 bp, 10 predicted proteins | sample 15con2h34BmetaG_FD_101396 | JGI IMG/M metagenome (GOLD analysis project Ga0137393, IMG submission 101396) | Vadose zone soil microbial communities from Angelo Coast Range Reserve, California, USA - 15con2h3.4B metaG | ecosystem: Environmental > Terrestrial > Soil > Vadose zone > Saprolite...
CCTCATTGCGCGGATCGCCCGCTCCCTCCGCTTTGACTGGATAGCTTCCCATTCGTATTCTCCGATAAAAAAATCCGCCTCAAGAGAGCGGCTTTTGTCTGTTTCCTGTAATCGATGTTCCTGACTGCGGATAATTGCAAGCGCAACTCCCGTGTCCTCAATTCCCTGTTGGAAACGAAAACTCAACACTGAGCAAGAAGCCAAATATATCTTTGTGCCTTCTCCGTGGTGCAAAGGTCTTTGCTCATCCGCAGTCCGTCACAAAATCCGCACACAACCCCGGTCCCGCGCTCGAGACCACAACAATTTTCTGACACACCGGCACCGCGTGGTCGTACGCTTTCCCGGCCTCCGGCATAAATGCCGCCTCATCCTGAAACAGCCCCCACGGATGATACGACCGAATCTGGTCCGCTCCTCCCGGTATGCCCACGATGCGGCTGCCGTTCGCGAACTCCAGCACCCCATCCGCCTGCTCCGTCATCCTGCGCGCCAGCGGATACGCCTCGCAGATCTCCGGCTTCTGCCGCTCATATAGAGTCTTGGCATAGGCCACCAGCTCAAAGGCCTTCGATTCCTTTTGCGACTGAAACAGCACCTCGATGCCGTCATTAGTCATGACCGCGTGCGTGAACAGTCCGACACACAGCCATGAGAGCATCAGGTCGCGCGACTTCTCGATCAGCAGCACCGGCTCGCGCTGAAACGCGTCCGCCACCGGCCGGAAATAAGGTTTGTTGGGAAAAGGACGATAAGGAGAAACCGCGCCGGCCTCACGCCAGTGCGAATCTTTGGTCTGCGTGTGCTGCTGCAGCCACATCAGCGGATCGCGCACCATTTCCGCCACGTGCTCGCGTCTGCCTTTTTCCGCCTCAGTTCGGTTGACCAGTTTTCGCGCGACCAGTCTTAACCACAACGGCCCCGGGTTGCGCGGGCTCCACCGACTGCTCGGGCCAGTATCCATGGACTGCAAAAAATTCCTGCTCTTCACTGCTTCTGCCCTCGAACTCCCTGGCCAGTCCGGCGCTGCGTGTGAGCTTCATGCCCAGTACGTCAGCCAGCGCCGAGATCGCCCGCACCTGCCCGCCGATGTTGTCCTTCGTCTCCGAAGCCGGCAGGCCGGCCAGTTCCCACAATCTTGCAACTACTTCCTCATGGGTGACTCCCGTCTTCCTGCGCGTCGGTGCTTCGGAAGACGAGGCAACTACTTTACGCTTTGCCTCGCCGGCAACTTTTGACTTTTCCATATTCCGCACTTGAAACCCCTCTTCGTATCCGCGCACATCCGCATAAATCAGCGGCCGAGCACTCTTTGAAACACCCTGTCTTTCCTCACCAGGTCCCGAATCGCCGCCCACGGCACAATCACCACAGTACCGCAGAATCGCATTCCGGCGCTCCGCAACGCCAGCCCCTTGCGGTCGAAGTAAGGCACAATCGCGGACGTCCGAAGAACACCCTCGTCGCAGTTCTCTGGTTCGGGATTGTATTTCAGGTAGAGCCATATCAATCTTCGGTCCAGTGGATCTTTACTTTCACCTTCTTCCGGTTCACCCTCCGCTCCTTTGATCTCCTCCGGCGGTAAAAAGAAATCTCCCATATCGAATCCCTCCCCCGTGTGCATGTCGTAGGTCAGCACCAAAAAGTCATAGTTGGGGTGCATCGTACCCGGATAGTATGAGATATACCCCCCGGTGACCGTCATGAAATCCCGCGAAAAATAAGTGACGTCCGCCGTCCAGTCGTAGTTTCCGCCCACAAGAGAAGCGTCTGCGCTCTCCGCCCGTCCTTCCAGGAAATGTTGGTCGAGATCGTCATTGACTTTCTTCATAACCGCCCGATCGGGAAACCGGATGATGCGCGGCGCGCTCGCATGGAGTTCTGTATCCGTTCGCCTGACATAGCCGATTTCAACGGATTCCCGCACTTCCGGTCCGATCTTCAGCGGAACACCCAGAAGCGGATCGTAATAGGCCTGGTGAGGTTCGTGCCACGCCCAGCTAAAGCTGCCATCGAACTTTTTCGAAACTCGCGTAAGAGCGATCTTCAGGCCGTTCCTCTCCGCCGTGCTCGTTGCATCGCACTCGCAGAACGTCCCCGAACCTCTTCCGCCGCTGAAGCCGATCTTCCACTCTGCCCCACTCCGCTTGCCCGCCGGATACTCCTTCAACCGCAGGCTGCCATCTGCCAACACTTCGCCCTCCAGCAATATTCCCACCCGGTGACTTCGATAAAAATATCGCCCCTCAATCGGGTGCCGGCTTCCGTCATCAGTACGCGGCTCCTCGTCGGCCTTCAGGGTTGAAGCCCCGATCTCCATCACAATTGCCTTGCCGCCGATCGTCCCGGTATAGACACCCTGAAGTGCCGGCGCGGGCGCTACGGAGGTATTCTCGCCCGTTTGTCCCTCCGCACTCCCGAGAAATCCCGCCGCAAGAAAAACCGCGATGGCCACCTTGACCGCCGACGGTAGAACTCCGCGAATCATCGTTCTCATGCTCTCATTCCTGCCATTTCGAAAAGTCGGAGGCTGTCCCTTAAAACCAGTGCCGGCGTTCTGCTCCGTCAGCCCCTGCATCTCAAGAACGCTGCTGCGCCGCTCTCTTGCATGCTTTCATGAAGAATATTCGATCAAAGAGAATCCCGCAAAGCAGACGAGTGCCGGCAGCCCCAATGCAGTTCACTGACGGGATTCGAATGCCGCTGAGTCCACCTTAATCCCGCGCCGGATGGCGCCGAACGACGCAGCCCGGCTCTAAATCGGCCTGCGCTGCGGCGGCCCCGAAGGGGGCTGTCGATTGGGCTGCTGCTGCCGATTCGGCTGCCCGGTGGGTGCGGGCGGTCGAGGAAGCTGGGGACGACTCTGAGGCCTGGCCGTCGCTCCGGCTTTGGCAGTTCCGCTCTTCCTGGGATGGGCCAAATTCTCCGTTTCCCTGATTACATCAGCGGCATAATTTGCCTGCGCATCTCCGAGCCGCGCTCGTTGCGCCGGAGTCAGACTGGCTATCGGCGTCTCTGCCTTGATTCCCATCTGCTTCAGCAGCGGAGCCAGAAAAGCCGCTGGTCCCCCTGCATCGCCCCGCGCCCAGATTCGCCCCAGATCGTCCAGCGTCATTTGCGGGTTCTCTCGCAGGCCTTTGCCTATTTCCGCATTTCGCCCGCTAAACACGTATGCGGGTAGATAACGTTCGAGGCCGTTGGGAACAGATGCATTCCCATTGACCGGTCTGCGCGCGCCCACGAGGCTGTCGTTTTTGACTGCATTCTGCAGGGCCTTGTCCCCGGGATTTTTCAGATACTTCTTATAGTTCTCGAACGACTTCTCGGCCTGTTGTGGGTCAGAGGACACCCCTTGAAGCCGGCCGCGAATGGCGCTCTCGTGCCGTTTGATATATTCCGCCAGCAACAGTGAGGCAATCTCGGGATCATTCGCCATCTCCGGATGGTCAACCAGCTCAGGATGGCGAATCGCTATTCCGTAACTCTTATAATTGTCCCGGCCGGTGATCTGAATGAAACCTCGTCCCCGAAATCTTGCTCCATCCCCCTTTTGTGTGTTGCCCAGGTCCGCTGCCTTCCTTCCGCCCGGCTCATAGACGTCAAACGGCGTCGTAACCGTATTCCCGTGATGCTGAGGACTATCGGGCGATTGCCCTTCATTCAGGGGTGTAAACTTCCCGGTCTCCGCGCCGATTGTTGCCAGCACGTACCGTATCATGTCCGGGTCATCCAGCCCCTTCCGTCTCATCGCCTCGAGAATCTGCGGCAGATACCGGTCGATATGGTCTCGCCCGTTTCTCTGGTCTTGATCGTGTGCTGTCCCCCCAGGCACCATAATCCGCGCAATCTGATGTGCTTCCGGCTCAGCCTGCGGCACTCGCGACGCATTCGGAGCAGGCTCCGGCTTCGGCTTCCGCGACGAATACTCCGTCATCATCCGGGTCTGCGGCCCCGTCCCCGGAATCTGAAGAGAACCTGGCGGTAAACTATCCTCCTGCTTCTGAGGTTCTCCCCCCGCCTGCCTGGCGCTGGAAGAAGCAGCCGCCCCGGCGCCTGGTTTACGCGATGCATTCCCACTCGCCGGCTGACTGACCCCGGGCAGTATCGAAGCGCCGGGCAACGGAAATAAATCTTCGTGCCCTGAAGTTTGTCCACCGGCTTGTTGTGCATTGGAAGAAGCAGCCGCGCCCGCCGGCCTTCGTGATGCATTGCCAGTCACCGGCGCGCTGACTTGAGGAAGCATCGAAGCGCCCGGCGGCCGGAAACCACCCTCCTGTCCCGAAGATTGGCCGCGCGCCTGGCTGGTGCCTGGCATGGAAGATGCGCTGGCATCGTTGATCGGAAGGTCCACAACCCGGCGCAAACCATCCTCCGGCATCGGCGCCACGGACACCCTCTCGTCATCCGCCCTCGCCCCCTTCTGCTCCGGCGGCATGGCCAGAGCAAGAATCCGGGAACCAATATCATTCCCCTGGCCGCTCCCCGTCTCATCCCGTGCCGGGCCCGCGCCCCCTGAATTCATCCCGGCGCCCTGCCCGCCGCCATCCGCCGCCTGACTGCCCGCTCCATTCATCAAAGCAAGCGTAAACATCCGATTGTCATATTGCGGAAGCCGACTCTCTTCCGGCTCCGGTCCCCCGGCAGACTCGTGATCTTCCTCTAAATATGGAATTGGCATTGAATAAATCTCTCCGTTTCTGGAATAGAAGCGATTAGTGCGGAGCTTTTTCTGAGTGCTGAGTGCTGATTGCTGACTGCTTCCTCACGCATTCCTCATCCGAAACCGCGCCAGCGCCCGCTCGTTAATCGCCGTAGCCTGATCGAAATAATGCTTCGCCAGCGCCGTCTTGCCCGCGTCTTTGGCGTTGCGTCCCATCTTGTAGAAATGGTGCGACTGCTCCGTGGCCTGCTGCACCTCGCGCGGAACGATCTGCACCTCGGCCGTGCCTCCGTTCGACAGCGCCACCTGCACATTCGCCGACGGATACCCCGCCTTCTCCTTCCGCCCCTGCAAAAACTTGTCCTCCACGTTCACCACCTTGAAGTGTTTCTTCAGTTGCGCGATCATCCGGTCCTTCGCCTCCGTCGAATCGGCGGAAATCTGCGATGCCAGGTAATCCGAGATCGTCTCCGCGGGCTTCTCTTCACTCTTGATCTTGTCGCGCAGCCGGTCGGGGTTCTTCTGCGGACGCAGCCGGACAAACTTCGCCCCCGGCACCCGCGCCGCCGCCCGCGAGAGACGTGTCTCCAACTCCGGCGCCGCCTGCGCCGCCAGCCGCTCGTTCTGCCGTATCGACCCCGAAGGCTGCACCACCTGCCGGCCCGACTCCGGATCCTTACGCCCGATTTTCTCCACGTCCGCCTCGTGTACCCTCTTCGGCAAACCGGAGATCTTCTTCTCAGCCCGCCTCGCAACCCGGTCGGAAACCACCGGCCTCTGCCCAGCTACAGGATGTGCCCTCTCCACCGTGCGCCGGATTTCGGCCTTGCGCCGCTCCCGCGAGGTATGATCTCCGTCGTGATCGTCGTCATCGCCTTCATCATCGGAACCTTCCCCTGATTCATGATCGCCACCGCCATCTTCGTCGTTTTCATCGTCGTCATGGCCATGTCCATCGCCGAGATCGTCGTCTCCCCCGTCCTTCAGGTCGGCATCATCCGCGCCTTCGTCGGCTGAAACATGCTCCACCTCTCCGGACATCTCGCCCTTCTTCGACCCCAATCCCAGCAGATGCTGCAATAGTTTGCGCAGCCCGGCCTCGTCCTCGGCCTCAAACTCGTCCTGCTCGTCAAACCCCTCTTCCGGATCGATATCCTCATCTGTCTGCGCCGGGTCGCCGAAGTCGTCGCCTCCCGGCGAATCATCGCCTTCATCCACGCGCAGACGCACCTCTCGCCTGGATAATTCGTCGGCGCCACCGCGGGACGTGCCGGCGGGAACGATCTCCGCCAGCTTCACCGTGCGCACCTTTCCATCGGCCATGCGCACCCGCGCCACCTTCATCGTCGCCGAGACAAACTGCACCGTGCCCGGCTGTCCGTTTTTGAGGACCACACGCTGGTCCGCGCGAATCGCCGTGGACTTTCCTCCGGCGTCACCCCGCAGGCGTTTCAATGATTCTGTTTTCAATGGAGTTCCTCTGAATGAAGATCGAAAAGAAGACCGTAGAGACGTAGCTTGCTACGTCTAAAAGGATGGAGAATTTAAGCAGCGTAAGAGAGCAACGACGGGACTGCAATCATAAGTTAGAGGGCGCGCCGCCTGAATTGGCAGCGGCGGATAGGGTTTTGATTGCCCCCGTGCCCTCCGTCTTTCTGCTGGAGACACAAGGTTGGAATATCAACAATCCGCCCTGCATGAAACCGCAATAAACCACCGGTCCGGAAGGAACCCATTCATCTTTGTTCCTCCGCGTCTCCGTGCCTCCGTGGTGCAAAGGTTTTTGTTTTTAGTTGCGGCTTCCCCTCCGCACGCTCGCGTCTTTCCACATAGTCCAGCAGTTGTACCAGGCTCGCGCGCAGGGTTTCCATATCGCGATTCCGCCACAGCGGATACCCTTCAGATCCCCGCCGAATCACCGTACCCGCGGTACCGCCGCCGTCCGCATCCAGAGTCGCCAGCTCCAGCTCCCGGACAAACTGCGCAGCCTCTTCCGGACAATATTGAAAAACCTCATGCATGCAGATCGCCGCCAATTCGTGCAGCTCCGCCGGCATCAGTTTTTTCTCTTTTCCGGCTGCTGCCATCATTCCAAAAATGAAAGCCGAAAGCACCTCCCGATACAGTTCTTCATAGGCTGTATTCTCGGCCTCCGGTCGAACCATCCCGCGCAATTCCGCCGCCATGCGCACAACATCCCCGCGTAATGGATCGAGTTCAGACATCTCACCCTTTGAACGTCAGAACGAGGAAATCTTGCGCCATCCTTTAAGATTTTAGCTGGGCGGGAAAACGTCCGAGGGCAGCGACTCGCGGCGACGACTGTCCCACCCTTCACGTTTTTTACGCGAAGGGTGGGACACGATGCTATTTAACTGCAATGCCTGAAAACCTAACGGTCGCGCTGCTAGTTCGCTGTTAAATGTATCTTTTTCTTCTTACGTGCCGCCCAGCTCGCCCTCATTCCCGCGCTGATGCGTCTCTTCGCCGCAGCGCTCAGTTTTTCTCTCTTCCTCCGGCCCGGTCGTCCGGCAGCTCCGTTGCTTTTGTGGTTCCCTGCAATTCCTTCCAGAATCTCAATAGCCCGGTCGATACGGTCGCGTTCGCCTCTCAGCGTCGAAAGTATGTCGTTAGTCCTCATGTAGGGGCTCCTTATGTCGAATGAAAAACATTCTACACGCAATCGGGGCCTGAAAGCTAAGTACCAACTAAGATACTTCCAATTCTAAACAGAGGCTACCCCTGCCCATAATGCAGTTCACTTCAGGAGTACGAGGCCTTGAGTCAACGAATCGCCGGCTCCATCCCGCTTTTTGGGCCGGGGCGGAATTATTGGGCCCAGCCCGTGCCGCCCGCAGAGCCTGCCCTGAGTGTCCCGCTAATAGGCGTCCGAGGCCTCCTTTTTGCTTCCCTTCGCCCCGCCCTCTGTCGCCCTTAATGGAATCCGCCCTGCCCTTGATTGTCTCTTGAGCGCAAAATCCGGTCCGCCTCGGAGGGAAAACGGCTCTATTGGCGTCTTAATAGATACAACCGGCAGGAATTAGAGAGTGCTTAATCAGGGCACTCAATGATGATGAGCGATGTTGAAACCTGCCGCCGGTTGGCGGCAGAGTCAGCGGCACGAAAGCGAGTTAGCACCCATGTCACAAGGCCTCGACAATCTCAAACACATCGTAGTTCTCATGATGGAAAACCGCTCCTTCGACCACATGCTGGGATCTCCGGCGCTGAAAAAAACCAATCCCGGCATCAACGGACTCACCGGCAACGAATCAAACCCTGACACGGCCGGCAACACCGTTACCGTGCAGGCCAACGCCACCTTTCAGGGACAGTTCCAACACGATCCCGACCACCACTTTGCGGGCGTCGATCTTCAGATCTTCGGCGGAGACATGAGTCCCGATCGGGTCCCCAACATGCAGGGCTTCATTAAAAGCTACTCCACCCAGGGCGCGAGTGTCGACCAATCGCATGCGGTCATGAGCTATTTCACCCCGCAGCAGCTTCCGATACTCACCACCCTGGCCACGCAATATGCGCTGTTCAACGGATGGTTCGCCTCCATCCCCGGCCCCACGCTCTGCAACCGCGCCTTCGCCCACTACGGCACCTCGTTCGCCAACGTGGACATGAACCTCTTCTACATTACCGATCCCATTCTCAGCATCTACGCTCGCATGAATCAGGCCGGTCATTCTTCCAGGGTCTACTACTACGATGCCGCGAGTTCCAGCCTGGAAGTGCCGAACCTGCTGCAGAACCAGCCGGAACTCTTCGGCCTCTATAAGGATTTTGTCGCTGACGCCGGAGCCGGCAAGCTTCCGGAATACAGCTTTATCGAGCCGAATTATTCCGACCACCCCGGCCCCGGCGGAGGTCAGATACTGGCCTGCGACCAGCATCCCGACCACAACGTCAAGGCCGGCGAGCGTTTTATCGCCATGGTCTACAACGTCATCCGCACCAACCCCGATCTGTGGAAGAGCACGCTGCTGCTGGTCGTCTATGACGAGCACGGCGGCCTTTACGACCACGTGCCGCCGCCGGTCGCCAAAGGCGTTGACGGACTAAAAGGTCAACCCCCGTATGTCGCCAAGCCCGCCGCCACCGGCACCGGGCAGCCCTTCAACTTCGACCGCCTGGGTGTGCGCGTGCCCTCCATCGCCATCTCCCCATGGATCGTCAAAGGCAAGATCGTACCCGGCCCCGAAGACCCGGCCAAGCAGCGCATTTTCGAGCACGCGTCCATTCCCAACACCGTCACCGAACATTTCATCGGGACCTATGACGCCCGCACCGATCGCGAACAGCAGTCCGACACTTTTCTCGATCTGCTGACCGATACCATGCGTCCCGACAACGATTGCCCTGCCTTCAGATTGTGAGGAAAGACATATGGCCAAATCTGTACTGAGCAAAGATGTCCGAATGATCGACGTCCCCGAGGTTGACGCGGGTTCCTATGACCCCGACCGCCCGATCTCCGGGCTGATCCACATGCAGCTCGTCCACCTGAGCGCGGCCGAGCAGCGCTTCCCGCCGGATAAGCGCACCGGCGTCAACATCGCCATGCTGCACACCGAAGGTCAGGCCTCCAAATATATTGCGAAGGTCACGGCCATGCTGCATCCGCGGGGTGGAAAGAAAAAGAAGAAGCCGGGAAAGTTGCGCCCGTCCGCAAAAAGAACGCTTAAGAAAGCTCCGGCGAAACCCCGTAAGGGCCGCAAAGCCGCGAAAGCGCGCAGGTAAAGGTAAAGGCAAAGGTAAGACACCATGAGAAAGACCACGTTCGTTCTGTTGTTATGCGCTGCTTCGGCAGTCTGGGGCCAGCAGCCGACTCCGACGCCCCCGCCCGTGGCCGCTGTGGATCCCGGCAACGAAATCGGCCAGTTCAAAAAGAACTGCCCCTTCACCCATATCGTCGGCTGCCTCCAGGTGCTCTTCACCGGACAGCCCGTGCACATCGCGGCCGGGAGCATCGCGCCCCAAAACGGCTTTGCCGCCGGAATCGCCTATGTCGACCAGCACAACAATGTCAGCGGCAACTGGCGCAATAGCTGGAACGCCGACGCCGTGGTCGCGCCCAATCTTTCCTGGCGCGCCGGAGTCTACCTGAAGTTCGTAGACTCGCGCATTCCCGATATCGTCATTCAGAACGGCGCCAAAGGCATCGGCAGCAACCCCACCGAGTTGCCCGAACAGCCGGTGATCAACGTCTACGCCCAGACCATCACGCTCAACAAGCTGCTGTTCTTCGGCCTCGGCCCCGCCAGTTCCCTTGCCGGACGATCGTTCTATGGCATGCGCGAAACCATCGCCGGCGGAAGCTACGTCAAACCGCTCAACAACGGAATCCACGCCGGCTTGTACGCCGAACTCAACGGACGCTGGGTCGAGATTCGTCCGCCGAGCGACGGCTCGCTCCCCGCGATTCAGACGCTCTACACCGAAGCCACCGCGCCCGGAATCGCCACACAGCCGTTCTTCCTGCAATTCGGTGCCGGAGCAAGAATCAGGCCTGATTTCGGCAAGCTCCATCTGGACTATGACGTCGCCTTCCGCCCTTACATCGCCACCACCGACACGCGTTACACCTTCGGGCGATTCACCGTCGACTTACAGCATCAGTTTCAGCTCTACAAGCAGGGCTTCCCGCTGCCCCGCGACAGCAAAGGGCCCGACGACTGCTCCGCGGATTCGGCCCCTGACCCCACCGGCCTGAGCACGACATCGGCGCCCGCAAAAACCTGCGCCCCCCAATACTCGCGCAACAAAGTGGGTACCCTCGACCTGCGCGCCTTCACCTCGCTCTCGATGATGAACGGCAGCATCGGCTCGCCCTTCTACTTCCAGCCCACGCTCGGCGGAGGCGACATCAACGGCACATCCTCACTCGCGGCCTATACCGACTACCGTTTCCGCGCACCCAACCTCCTGCTGGTCCGCGAAACCTTTGAGCACTCCATCGGCAAATGGCCGCTGGGAGTCTTGCTCTCCGCCGATCAGGCCAAAGTGGGCCTGCTGCGCGGTGACCTCGGCTCCAACCCCTGGCTGCACACCTTCACCACCGGCCTGACCCTCCGTGCCGGCGGATTCCCCATGGTCTCTGTGGCCTTCGCCTGGGGCCACGAAGGCACCCACATCCTGGCCAACGTAAACAATTCGCTGCTCGGAAGTTCGTCCAGACCGTCATTGTTTTAGAGTTTCAGATCGGTATTTAAAGCGGATTGGGTAATTGTGTAATTTGGTGATTTCGTAATTGAAATACCACGCGGCATTTCAATGATTCAATTACCAGATTACACGATTACTAAATCCGCTCTGGATGGGTGCCCCACCCTTCGCGTTCTTTGCGAAGGGTGAAACGCGATACCCTCTGATTCAGTTGGCAGCCGCTACTGGGATTTCGGCCGCTCCGGCAACTCGAAATCCGAATAACACACCAGTCCCAGGGTCTTCTCCCGGTTAATAGTCCCGTCGTCGTTGATCATCAGCGGTACCGTCGGCTCC
>Ga0137393_10002894_pt1 | contig 11147 bp, 15 predicted proteins | sample 15con2h34BmetaG_FD_101396 | JGI IMG/M metagenome (GOLD analysis project Ga0137393, IMG submission 101396) | Vadose zone soil microbial communities from Angelo Coast Range Reserve, California, USA - 15con2h3.4B metaG | ecosystem: Environmental > Terrestrial > Soil > Vadose zone > Saprolite...
GCGCCGCGTGCTCCATGCGTGCCTGCGACACCGGGCGCATGCCGGTGAAGGTGAGCTCGTTGGTTATCTCGGCGCTGGTAAAGAGGTTGGTTTCGATGAGGCGCAGCATCTGCCGCGCGTTGAGTCCGCGATACGCGGCTTGGCGTTCCTGCTCCCACAGTTCGCCCGGCAGTCCGGTGTATGGCACCCAGGTGAAATACTGCTGATAGGTGATGAGCCCGCGCGCGGCCAGGTCGGCGAGCGCGCCGGCGCCGGGCAGCTCCTGGCCGAAGAGTTTTTTTGCCTGCATCTGCGCGATCTTGCCGATGCCGTGGCTGATTAACGGCCCGATCTGGACATCGCGGAGTTCCTCGAGGCCGACCAGTCCCGAAATCAGTTCAGCCATATGAGTCAGCGATTCGCCTTCGTCAATGCCTGCGTAGGATAACAGCCATGCGGCGACGGATGCCGTCGCCGCTATTCCGACCGATGTTGCGATCGGGGTGTCTGGATTGACGTTTATGTTGCCGATCTGCGTAGGTCCGCTGGTCTTGAGCTGGTCAGTGAGTGTCTTGATGACCGGGCCGATCAAGGGCATCAACGTGTCGTCGGTAGACTTGACGTATTGTTTGAGAAGCGCGGCCAGTTGGCCTTTGGTGTGTGGGTCGGTGGTCGAGTCGAAGCTTTTCAGCGCCTTGATGCCGCGCGCCATAGCCGCATCTGCGCGCGCGGCATTGTCGCGCCAGCCTGCGGTTGCATCCTTGTCGTCTCCGAGGACGTGCTCCAGGAAGCCAATGATTGGAGACCAACTCGCAGCGAAGCGCAAAACGGCGTGGACGTAAGGGCCTGGCGATGCCTGTGCGACAGCCGAGTATTGGGGCGGGATGAACTTGTCCGACAGCATTTGTTGCAGGACAGCATCCGGTACGTCATTCTGCGCGACCATCTTGTTGAGCGCGTCAGTGATCGGCTTTGTGTCGGCTCCAGGAGCGTTCGTGATCGCGTCTTTGATTCCGCCGAGCGACGTGTTGATCGCGGCGCAGCACGCATCGAGCGCCGGCGGGTACGCGCCGATCGCGGCGACCAGCGCTTGCAGCGCGGAAATAACGCCTGAGAGGTCGATCGGTGGGCCGCCACCGCCGCCGCCTTTGCCCCCGAAGGTCAAGGCGCTGGCGATAACCGCGAGTTGCGCTGCGACTTGGGCGATCGCGGCGACCACCGCAGTACAGCATTCATCAGACGTTTCATCGCACAGGCACGCGATCAGTTCCTGAATTAACTCTCCATTTCCGCCGCCGCCACCACCACCACCGCCTGGCGGTGGTGGTGGTGGTGGCGGTGGTGGCGGTGGCGGTGGTGGCGTGGTACGGGTCGCATTCACCCGCTGAAAGCCGGTGACAAGATTGTCGAGGGCCTTGACCGGCAACTCGATATGCGAGTTGAAGACCTGCCAGAGCGTGGTGTCGGCTTGCCCGATTTGTGCTTCGGTCAGACCGAGCCCGCTGTTCCGCAGCGTCCCCGCGATCCATCCCGTGAGCTGTGCGCGATAGTTGGGGTTGCCGGTGCTGAGTGGAACCCCGTTCCTTACCCAAATTTCGAGGTTCGCGGCCAGGGCCTGGAATTGCCATAGATGCGATTGCGCCAGTCGGCGTTGAGCTTCGATGGTATCTGCCAGCTTCGGCTTGCCGGCAAAGAAAGAGGTGAGCAAATTGATAAACTCGCCCACCGGCGAACAGTCGTAGAGGTTCCCGCCGCCGGCAAGGCATTCGGCGTACTCGACGGCGCCCAGCGGGGCAAGCTGAAAGGTTGTGATGTCGCCGTTGCTCATTGGTTCAAATGCCGCCTCGCACTACTTCAAAGAGCCATGCCGCACTCCAAGCCTGATAGGCGTTGGCGTCGGAGTACGCCACTACTGATTGACCGGGAGCTAGCGCGCACAACGGCCAGTCGTGCACCCATTGGTAGCCGTTGACCGGCAGCGATAGCGAGTAGAATGGCTTACTGGCTTCGTTCGCGGCGCCGTCCATGAAGCCCCAGGCGGCGCTCGGGATGGTAGGCGTGAATGAGGTTGCGGGGAACGAAGGCTCGACTTGATAGTTGTTATAGAATGACTGTGTGCCTTGAATGATGTTGAGGTCGAAGACTGCCCCAGGGGCCGGAAAGCTGCCGGCCGCGAAGACTTGCAAGTCCCAGATTACCAACCAGTCGCCACTTGTCTGTCTGTTGACTACGCCCGAGCCGACCAGATCGCCGAGTGGCACGGGGCCGATCCCGAAGCTCGCGCCGTACATCGAGCGTAAATTCGGATAAGGCGGTGGCTGGATGGTGGTTGGTGGGATCGGTGCAGGTGACGGCGGTGCGGCGGCTAGCGCCCGCAATTTTGCGCAAAGTATAGCGCGGCAGCGGCTCGACAACATGGCATCGCGGCTAAGTGTAGAGCGAGAAAATCAAACTGCCGCTGGTATTCAGCGCGACTGTGGGCGCAGGGATGTTGGCCGGTAGCGCGCCGCCGCTTGAGGTACCAACTCCCGATGCATTAAAAGCCCAGGTGGGCCAATGTCCGTCACGGTTAAGCGCAAGGGTGCTTCCGACGCTTGTCAGCGCGAAAAGATAGCGGCCGGGGAAGAGGGTAACGCTGGTCTGCGTGATGGCGGCGCTTAGGATGCCTGTGGCTGCGATGTGTTGGGCGCCGATGTTCGCGAGCAGTGCGGCGCCGCTCGCCGAGTAGATTCCGATGTCAGAGTTGTTCACACCATCGGCTACGCTAACGCTGGCTGCCAGATTGGCGAGCGTGACGGGAACCAAAAGCGCAAAGCCGCCGTAGATGACTTTGTTGGCGACTGCGCCGACCGATGAATCGTTATTCTGGCCAATCTGAAAGAGGTTGAGCGGAAAACCGCTTACGCTGCCGCTGCCGCCCCCGGTAGGCATGAATAACCTAATTCACCACTGACAGAACGCTTTCGCAGATATAGAGCGTCTGAGCCGCGGTGCCTGAGATCGCAAAGAAATCGCGCATCACCAGCTCGCCGTCGAGAAACCAGGTGAAGCTGAGAAAGCCCGACCCCGGTATGACGTAGCCGCTGCTCGCGGTCACGCCGGCACTAAGCCCAACCACGATTAGCGTGCTGCCTGGATTCGAGAACGTGATCGCCACGCGCTGATTCGAGAGCTTGCCGGCTTGCACCGCCGAGGTGCCGACCGTGAGCGTGGTTTCAAACGGTTGCAGACGGATGTCTGCGCCGAAGTAAGATTTAATCAGCCCGCGAGCGCTGTTGAAGGGCGAAGGTTCGTGCATGGCGCGCTTCAGTCGGTGGCCGGGAAGAACGAGAACACAACGCGCGACTGGAATTTAAGCGTTGCGGCGGTAGTTCCGCAGTTGAAGGTGACGATCGGCGTGTCGCCGGTGGGAAAGTAGAGCGTACTTGATACGGTGCCGACCAGGGTCGGGTTGACCACGATGATGGCGCTGGCGACCAGCTGCGCAGGCGGCACGGTGTAGGTGTCGAGCACGGTAGCGCCAGCGGTCTTGAGCTTCACCACCAGCGATACGGGTGGCGTGCCACCGAGCACGATTACCGCCGAGACCTGTACTTCATAGGCCCATCCGCCCGCGTAGGGTGCGATGAGCGCAGAGCTGGGCGTAAAGCCGGTGATGTCAGCTCCCGCGGTCAGCGTGACATCGGCGCCGGCGACTGTGCCGACGATAACCGGCAGTCCTTGCGGTTTTGCGGTCCCCCAAGCCATGCGCTACTCCTCCCCTTTCGCGATCGCAGTGACGCTGTCGGATGCCCCGCACGCTGCGCACAGGTGCAGCAGCGATTCGTACATTGCGCCGCACATGCCGCAGCGGTGCGTGTGTGTCGGCGGAGGTGGTGAAGTCGGATCTGCTGCCTTGGCGGCCGCCGCCGCTGCCGCTTCGGCGGCTGCAGCTTCCGCGTGGCTCGCTTCGACTTCGGGGTCAAAGCCCGCAACGCGCGAGTCGGTCACGGGCACCTTGGCGCTCTCTTCCGCCATCTGCGTGGTGCTCCTCCGGCCTAGCCGGTGTAGACGGTGCCAGTGCTCACTTGAATCAGGTCGAGCCAGACTTCTTGCGCGGTGTCAGCGCTGGTACAGAACGCATCGAGCTGCGGCGGTACGTTCTGGAAAAACTGCATCCAGACGCCCCACGGCGCGATGACCTGCCCATCGAGGTGATAGGCGCGCTGTCCTGGCGGATCGAGCTGGTCATAGGTCCGCATCCCGATGCCGCCTGGACGCCACAGGGGCTCCATTGCCGGTGCGAGACGAAAGGCGCTCATGGTCGCACCGAAAGCGCGCGCACCAATCACCGCGTAGTAGCCGGCCGGGATCGCCTGGTCGAAAGTCAGCGAGCACAGCGTAAACGCGCCTGCGGTTACCGTGGTCGATCCCACGCCGTGAACGGTAAAATAACGCCCGCCTGGCGGTGGCGAAATCAAGCCGTCGAAGAGCGACACGAAAACGTACTCGGTCTCCGCGCCGCCCGAGTTCTGACAGGTGAAGATGTCGAGCTCGTCGGTAGGATTCATCAGCAGTGGGTTTTTGAAGAGGTCCCACATGCGCGGTGGACTCTCGAACGCGGAGCCGCGATTCACGGGTGCAAACGAGGGCCAGGGAAAAGGCAGGAAGGCCGGAGTCTGCGCGCGGAAGTTGGTCATCGAGACGCCGAGCCCTGCGAGGAAACCGAGCTTGTTGAGTTGCTTGGGTACCTGAAGGCCGTTGTTCAGGGTCGGTACGATCGCATCGGCCTTGAAGTTGGTCTGGATGAAAGTCGTGGCGCCTGTAGTGCCGTTGCTACTGGTGAAAACTACGGTGTGAAAAGCCATTGTCTCGCCCCCGCTTAATCAGTTGGTCGGTTGACGCCGGCTCCCTAGATTTTGCCGTAGTACTGCGACATGCCGTTGGCCCACGCGTTCATGCGCGCGATGTTGTTCGCGCCGCGGCCTTTGGGCATTGAGTTGACGGTCTGCAGGACCGCGTTGATCGCGCTGGCCAGGTTGTTCGACTTGGCCGCGTACTTGTACTTTTTGCTGGTCCCGGCCGTGCTCCAGTTCTGCCCGCCGTACTGCTGCATGTTGGCCGCGGCCTGGTTGGGGTCGGAGTTGGCGAGGCCGGAAGCGTATTTGCCGGCCGCGAGCGCGCGGGTGACGCCGGTAGACCACGCCTGCTGGGATTGCGTCGGGTTGGCGTTATAGAGCGCCTTCGGGTTGAGGTACTTGTTGATTAACTTTTGCTGGTTGGTCGGGGACTGGAGCCCGGCCGACCAGTTGTTGGTCATCGTGGTGGGGTTGACGGTGAGCGTCGGGGTAATGGGCATTGGAGCGGCTCCTTGGGTGTACTCCGCGGCCCGAGAGAAAAACGCCGCTGCCGCAACGTCTTTACAGACGGGCCGCGGCAGCGGCATAGAACAAGAGCACGTATACAATCTGTAGGATTCTATGTCAATGTGTAGGCATGGCAGCGCCGCCGATCGTGATGCGACCGACGCCGTTCCCCAACGGCAAGCGGTCAAGAATCCGCGCCTCCTCGATGCTTCTGCAGGAATGGGTTACCGCGAAATACCCTCTGGCACAGGTGTTTTATGAACTACGGCTGGGACCGACAACCAAGACGCTGGTCGGAGTCCAGGTATCGCCAGCTCTTGAAGCAATGCTCCGCGTCGCGAACTGGTACGCCGACTGCGTGGTCGTCACGCCGACTGAAGTCCTGGTCATCGAGGCTAAGGTTGACGCTGACGCCGGCGCGGTGGGGCAGGTTCTTTTCTACCGCACGTTGATTTATTCGACTCCGAGTCTCCAGGGTTACACGACCATGCCGGTTCAGCCCGTGGTGCTGTTCGCGCAAGACGATAGCGGTGTCACACCCTTTGCGCGCGGCTTGGGCTGCCGGGTTGAGATTTATACACCGCCCTGGATTGCCACCTATCTTGAGCAGCGCCAGTTCAGGAACCGCTCGACGCTTCCCCCTGGAGCGCCGACCGCGGCCTGAAGGCTCGGAAGTGTCCACGGCGGCTCTGGGAGCCGCTGACGGCCTATCCTGACGGCCTTCGAAGACCGTTCCTGCTCCCCGCTTTCTCGCCGACTACTCCTCTTTCTTCTTGATAGTGTGGAAACCCCCCGATCAGGATTGCCGCGAATTGCAAAGCAAGCTTGAGGTGTGGTGCGGTTGACGTGGCCCGCAGGGGTTGCTAGTGGTGGTGTATGCCGCGACCACAACAGCTAGCCCGCCTGACTCGCGTGGACATGGGGGACCTACACCGCGTGTGCGGCCAGCTCGACGCCGCCGCGGCGGCCCTGGTGCAATCGGGATGGTCGGGCAAGTTCGTGGTGCTGACGCTGCTCGAGCAGGCGAAACAGCCGATCGCGGCGATGTATAACCACAACGAAGCCGCCTTTCTGGAGCAGCTCGCGGCCAAAGCTAGGAAGCGGGGCTGGGAGTCGCATAAAGAGCGCGGGCCAGGGGAAAGTTCATCCAGCGAGCCCGGCTCGGCTCCCGGGTCACCGGAGAGGTAGCCAATGGATGAAATACAGGAACAGTCTTGCCCGATCTGCCTGCGCGCAGATGAGCTGCCGAGCATGGTGCCGGTGGACATCCCGCACGCGCTGCTGATGAACCAGCGCCAGATAGTGATCTGCCGGAGCTGCGCGTTCGCGATCGCCGATTGTGTTGAGGGCGTTCCACGGACGCCGGCGCCGGAAGCGATCGAGCCCGTCAGCCAGGAGCCGGAATCATGACCGAGCTTCTGACCACGGGCCTGGTGAACTGGCTCTCAGCGCTGCCGCTTACGATCCCGCTGATATTGCTGCTCGCTGCGTTCGTGGCGACGTGGGAACGGAGACCGCGGCGATGACCTCTCCCCTTTTTTTGGCCACCTTGCTTCGCATAAGAAATAGCGGGTCAACCCGTGTAAACTGTCGGTTATCAAGGGCGGGAAAGGATCACTTCCCGCCATGTCCTCCCGCAACATCGCTGCCATCCACGATCGGATCGACGAGGAGCATTTCGAAGTTCGCTTGCACGCGAGCGCCATCGACGCGTTGCAGCGTCGGGTCATCATCCTCGAAGCCGCCGTCCGCGAGCTCCGCACGGAAGCGTTCGGCGGTCGGGCCGGTGACGCGCTACCGCGACATCGCGCGCCGGAAGTGCCGCCGCTGCGGCTCCCTAACGCGCGACGTCGCGGCCGTGCTCACGCTCCTCGGCTGGCGTGAGCTCTGTTTCTGGTGCAGGCAACCATTCCTGTGGGAATTGCCAAAGTGGCCCCCCTAAGAACGATTCTAGAACGGCGGAGCTGGGTAAGCTGTGGCGGAGCGGACAGACCCTCGACACGGGGCTTTTAGTTTTTGGGGGGGAATCAGGGGGGGTAGAAATCGATGCGCTTCGCCACCTTCCACGGATTTAAGAAGTGGGTGAAAGAAATTCGCTAGAAGGAGGGTCGGTGGACCACAGGATCGAGGTTATCAACATGCCTCAGAAAAAAGGCGGCGGCGGCTTTTGCGCGCGATGCGGTACCCAAACAGGGGCGTGGTTCATGTGCCACGACTGCATCGAGGAATTGCTCTATCAAGAGCGTGACGTTCAGGAACTTCGCAGAGCAGAAAGTGCGCGCATTGCCCGAGAACAGAGGTTTTTAAGGTGAGACAGGTTATTCGCCTAATGTTCCGCATTCGCAATTGGAGGCTCATTCGCGACTTGAGACGCCAACGGAAGCGGCTGCGGCGCTTCGCCTAATGTATCGAATGTAAACTTCGGCGCGCCGGGATCGCGTCGGCCGTCAGAGCGCGCAGAGCCGGCTGCCGGTAAATCGGGTGACGTTAAAACATTCCCGGCGCGTCGGGGAATTGAGCAAATGGCAACTATAGACGATCCCGACATTCGATGGCGCTGGCGCCGTGCTGACGGTCGGCTCATCGCGCAGTTCTACGATCCGAAGACCGATAGCTGGTGGGAACTCAATTGCACTTACGCGGAGTGGAAGAAGGTAGCCGCTGAGATCGTCGCGGCGTGCGGCGCCTAATTGAGCAAATGGCAACTAAGCACCAGGATCGGACAAAGACGCGCGTGATAGCGACCTGCACGTGTCATCCTGGTTTCTACGGCTACGGCGAAACCAAGGCCGAAGCTATCAAAGCGTTGGAGCGGCTGGTCGAGTCGCAGGAGCAGATGCGCCGCGCTCAGAGCAGGATCGCATAACGGAAGTTATGAGGAGTCGGGCAGACAACAGGTGGAAGGCGAGCATCGGGATGAGCAGCGACCACGCCGGCATCAACCAGGAGTTGGGCCGCCTGCGAGCGGAGCTGTACCGCGCGCTCGCGCAGCTCGATGACCCGCGGGACGTGCGGTGGTATCTCGATTACATGCGCATGAAAAGCCGCGAAATGCTCGACCGCTTTCCTTTCGTGCGCGCGGATGAGTGATTTTATGTGCGAAGCAGAGCAAGGGCGCTGTTGTGACGATCCCGAATGTGACGGTTGTTGGCCGGATCACATCGACACCAACGACGAAAGCGAGTGGTGCGAGTAAGTGAGATTGTGTCCACTGTCTACAATGTTGACGATGACATCGTGGACCTGGCCAAGACTCTGGCCTTGAAATTGGGTGTCTCGATCGAGACAACGATCGCGATCGCCATAGTGATGATGGCGACCAAGATGAAGCTGCCCGAAGTTTCGGAGTAGTGAGATTATGGAGCCTGTTAAGAGGAAGCCGGCCTGGCCGCGGTTCAATTGCCCTTACTGCGGCAAGCGGATCAGAAACTTGCTGAAGCATCAGTGCCCGAAAAGATAAGTGATTTTATGATGAAGACAGATCCAGGGAGTGCTCGAGCACAAGGTCCATGTCGCCACGCAGGAAGACTGTGGCGACGACAGTTGCGGAGAATGGCATGCGAGCAGTGCGCTCGAGCATCAAAAGCGGCTCGTGCTCGAGCGCGTTCGCAGAAGTGATGTTATGAGCACTCAAACGTGGAAATGCTCGAAGTGCGGCAAGCTTTGCCGATCACAAAAGCATACGTGTCCGGCAGCGAAGAAGTGAGATTATGGAGACCGCACTTACGCTCGCAGCCATAGCCATCGTTCTCCTTGCGCTGCGCATCGTGCCGTACGTTCATAGGAAGAAGTGAGATTATGAAAACTCGCGAGCCGTATCGGCCCAAACGTCCACGCCCGATCGTGAATAGTCGGCCGTTTGCCATCTTCTGCCTGGCAGACAATGCCAAGGTGTCGTGGCCTATCCTGACCCGAAATATGGTGGAGCTTCTAAAGCCGAATAAGTGATTTTATGTTGTACCGACACAAAGGGCCGCGTGCCCGATGAGTGGCGGATAGCTGCGCGGAGCAATGCCGCCCGCCTTCGTAGAAGTGCGCGCAACGAGTGATGATCCCGAATGCGACCAGATGCTCTAAATGTGGCGGCCCGCTCGCTTGGAGTAGCTGGGTGAGGGCTTTTTTCTGTATCCGGTGCTGGGGTAACAACATTATGGAAAATACAACATACCGCGCACTCCTAGAGGCCGCAGACCACCTGCGGGCCGCGCAGGATTGCACGAAGGAAATCGAGAACGGCGGAAATCCGATCATCGAGCTGCGCAAGCATCTGAATCGGGCGCTGGCTCTGGTCGAGAGCCTTCTGAGCAAGGGTCGATAAGTGAGGTTATGAAGCCTACGCGGCCAAAGCACAATCACCTAGTCTTCTGCTTTCGGTGCGACCTTCTGCTGGCCTATTTCGACCGGTTTTCGCATGTTGGCGCGCGCGAGCTTTTGAGGATGCGCGACATCATCGTAGAGGCACATTGGAATAATGAGCATCCCGGCAAGACCAAACCTCATCAAAAGCGCGCGGGTGACTATCTCCGTCCATGAGCCGGTTTGGTCATGGTCAAACGATAAGTGAGGTTATGGAGTCTCGGACTGGTTGAGGCAAGGTGACTTCGCGTCCCTTAAACCATAGACGGGCAAGCCCGCCAGTCCGAGAGAAGTGAGGTTATGACAACGCATCAGCTCATAGACGCGATTTTCTGCGGGATCATCGGTGGAACGATCGGTGGCTTGTCAATCACCTGGCTGATGCTGCGGTTACGGAAATAGGTGCGGTTATTGAATCTTGCGTAGTCGTGCGCGCCGTTCGCGCTGACGCCGCGATTTGCGCGCGAGCGCGCACCTCGGAGAGCAGGTCTTCTGTTGGCCGAAATACGCAAGAAACCAACGCCTGCACTCGGCACAGAATCGACTTTCCGGCGTGAACAGTTGAGACATGGTGCCGACGGGCGAATTACGATGTGGCCACCGGGATCGCGAAGGCGCTTTTCTTCGGAGTGAGCAGCGCGTCGGCGGTGGCCTGTAGCGCGTTGATGTAGGTCGCAGGAATGCCCAATGCCTGAAGACCCGCGACGTACTGAGCATCAGAAATCTGCTGACGCTTGCGTTGATCAGTCAAGGCGGTTACTCGCTGCTGTAGCAGCGTGGCTTCAGGAGCCGGGAGCTGAAGTCCGTACTTCCATCTTAGTCCACCGGCTTTCTGGAGAACCGCTAAATCTACCCAGGCTGCAGCTTGAGTTGCGGTTAACCCCGTCGCAACAAGAGCAATTCCAAGAGCTGGTGCGTCAGCGTTACCCGTTGTGAAATTCCGCATCGCGGCCTTGCGCTCTTCGGCCGCGGTTGCGCGCTGAAGCGCCGCGGCCGCGGCCAGTGTCTTGCGGTGCAGCGTGGCGTTGAGCCGCGCCTCGGCCTTGGCTGCCGCGATGGAGATCTTCCACGGTTGCAGGCCGATCCCGCCGAGATAACCGCGGAACGTGGCGTCGTCGATCACCTGGCCGAAGTAGAGCGTCGTGTACTCCGCTTCGAGCGCCTTGGTTTCGGTGATCAGCGCTTCCCACTTCACACGCTGCAAAATCAGGTTGTCGCGCGTGGTGTTGTTCTCGGCGCTGTCGATGTTGCCGGTGAGATCAGCGTCCGCCATCAGGCCGGCGATGTAGGCTTTCTCGAGCGTGCTGATAAGCGAGCGCCGCTCGGTCTGCGTGGCCAGGTACGGCGCCGCGTGCTCCATGCGTGCCTGCGACACCGGGCGCATGCCGGTGAAGGTGAGCTCGTTGGTTATCTCGGCGCTGGTAAAGAGGTTGGTTTCGATGAGGCGCAGCATCTGCCGCGCGTTGA
>Ga0137393_10002896_pt1 | contig 11141 bp, 10 predicted proteins | sample 15con2h34BmetaG_FD_101396 | JGI IMG/M metagenome (GOLD analysis project Ga0137393, IMG submission 101396) | Vadose zone soil microbial communities from Angelo Coast Range Reserve, California, USA - 15con2h3.4B metaG | ecosystem: Environmental > Terrestrial > Soil > Vadose zone > Saprolite...
GCGAGCGAAAAGATTTAGTAGGCGTAGACGTGTTCCTGGATTGGCACAGCGGAACCCCTGATGAATTAGGCGAACACTTCAAAGATGTCAGCGGCTATGGCCTCGAACTTACCATGATTACCAATCGTGGTGCGAAAGTATGGCCTGGAGGTATGCCTGAGACTTTCTGTACCGATCACTGGCGCTGTCGCTTCACAGCACCAGATCGAGGGGCTCCAATCAGCCATACCGAGATTATTGCACTACTCCAACGCATAGACGAAGCAGGCTTTGACTTCATTAAGACAGAAAACCTATATAACTTCGATGACAAAATGAGTTACTCCGCGATCCAGGGAGAGTAATGCTGCAAAATAGAACCAGAGAGTAAAGACGAGAGGATTGTATAGATTATGGTAATTGACGAGATTCTGGCTCACAATGAGCACTTCGTACAGCAGAATTCATTACCGGTTATTGGACACGCTCCGCGCAAACGCATGGCCGTGGTAACCTGCATGGATTGCCGGCTGGTGCGAATGTTCGAGCAAGCGTTGGGCCTGGAACGCGGAGATGTCCTTGAATTACGGACCGCTGGCGCAACTATTTCTGACCCCGAACGCGAAGGTGGGGCCAGTGATCTCATTCGTTCGCTTGCAGGGGGAATCTATCTGCTAGGTGTCCGCGAAATCGCGGTGATTGGGCACACGCAGTGTGGATTGGCACACGCGAACTCGACGGTTTTGACTGCTTCTATGCAAGCATTAGGAGTAAATCCTCAAGAGCTGATAGAGAAAGAGGAGCTGGATGGCGTAAAGGGCCTGGTAAGCTGGCTCGGCGCGTTTGACGATGTACGTGTCAATGTGAAAGAGGTCGTCAAGGTGATTCGTAGAGTCCTTATCTGCCAAAAATTCCGGTGCATGGCCTGGTGATTGATATCAACACGGGAAAATTGGAGATGATCGATAGAGGAGGCGGAGCAGCGTAACTCTTTCTACAGGTACGCCATCAAAGGTGTGATACAATGACAGAAACTCTATCACCTTTTAGGGGATGGGCTTGCAATTGGGGTGGTAACTGCCCGTGTGTTGCAAGCTGCTACCTGACAGGAACGGGCTTTAGCCCGCCGCAAGCCGCAGGGTTTCTAACCCTGGCGGTTAGGCGTGTGGAGGCTTTAGCCCTGGTCGCTGGTACTTGACATGCTGTTACCTTGCTGTTATCATACATACATGAGTACAAAGAAACAGTCACGCATGTCGATCTATCTTGCTCCATCAGTCCAAGAGCGGCTCAGGCTCGAAGCCCATCGGCAACATCGCTCGATGAATGCTCAGGTGGTCTGGTGTGTAGAGCACTGTCTTGGCATACCGCAGGAGGAACAAGCGCATGTACCAGGTGAGACGGGTCCACATCGGCAAGACCGCCCAACTCGATGAACTGGCCCATGCTTGCGGTGAACTGTACTCCAAGACCCTGGTCTTCTTCTGGCGCACGGTCCGCCACCAGGGCATCTGGTTGAAACCCAAGCACCTGATGCGGCTCTTCACCAGCGAGCAGTTGCACGCCCATACCAGCGATGCGTGTGTGCAAGCCTTCTTTGCTGGTCTGAAAAGCTGGCGAGAACGCCGCAAGACGGATCCCACTGCCAAGCCGCCTCGCAAGAGAAAGTGGTACTTTCGTGTCGAGTACAAACGGAGCGCCATGAGCCTGGCGGACGGCCTGCTCAAGCTCTCCAATGGTCGCGGCAATGCACCGCTGGTGCTTGAGTGGGCATGGGCATGCCCACAAACGGTGGTGATCCACTGGACGGGCACTCAGTACGAGGCTATCGCCACCTACACACAGAAAGAAGCCAGTGTAGCGCCACAGGGCGACAAAGTGGCAGGCATCGACTTGGGTGAAATCCACCTGGCGGTTTCCCACGACGGTGAGCACACCCATATACTCAATGGACGCTTGCTTCGATCGAAGCGGCAATACCGCAATAAGCTCATCGCCGAACTGGCTAGCAAAATCGACAGGAAGAAGAAAGGCTCGCGGCGACGTAAGAAGCTGCTCAAATCGCAGCAGAAGCAACTCAAGAAGTTGAAGCACCAAATTCAGGATATCGAACACAAGAGCACGACTAGACTTGTCTCGACGCTGTATGCAGAGGGCGTCCAGACGCTGGTGATCGGTGATGTGCGCGCTATTCGCCAAGGCAATGATGTTGGCTCCACCAACAATCAGAAAATCCATCAATGGTCTCACGGCAGTGTCCGCCACAAGCTCACCTACAAGGCAGTGCGGCTTGGGATGAGCGTGGTCTTGCAGGAGGAACGGTACACCAGTCGCACATGTCCCGTGTGCTGTCATCGGCGCAAGAGCAAGCCGAGCGGACGGGTCTTCCACTGTACCAACAAGCAGTGCGGCTGGACGTGGCATCGAGACGGCGTTGGAGCGATCAACATCAGGAAAAAGTATCGAGAGGAATTTGGCACCCCTCTCGTAGTTGCGGCTATGGCACCCGCCACCGGCATGAGGTATCTGCCCCATACCAGTGTAGCTCGCTGGGAGAAAGCGTACCAGCGAGAAAACGTCTGCGTGGGCAACTGCGCAGAAGCCGCTGGTCTTTAGACCATGTGGAGTGTCACTAGACTCAGCAAGGGATGGGTATATTTACATTTGTACACCAGATAATGGATATGCTGACACGAACACGACTCCATCGCTTTTTATGCATTTCAGGGTTTCTGCTTGTTCTCATCCTGTCTGCCTGTGCTTCCACTGCGCCCCAGAGCAACAGTAGCCATCCACATAGTACAGCGGGGCAGTCAACGCCAATCCCACTACCGGATGGGCCCGTGATCTATGTTGCGCTGGGGGCATCCGATGCAGTTGGCGTTGGCAGCAAATCCCCAGGATCGCAGGGATATGTGCCACTGATCGCTGGGCATCTACCAAAGGGATCGCATCTGATCAACCTTGGCATCAGTGGTATTCGCTTGCACCAGGCGCTCTCACAAGAATTACCGCTGGCGCTGACGACATCACCTAACCTGGTCACCGTGTGGCTCGTCGCCAACGATTTCGTTGATGGTGTGCTCTACAACGACTATACGCGTGACCTCAACACACTTCTGCAGCGATTACACACGAGCATACATGCCCGCATTGTAATGGCAGATCTGCCCGATCTGACACGTTTGCCTGCTTTCGCGAATCAAACACCGCCGCAGAAAGCACAGATGCTCCAGGCAATCCAATATTGGAACAAAGGTATCGCGCAATTGGCGAGAAAATATAACGTGGTACTGCTTGATCTCTTTTCGCATGGAAGCGAGATAACGGCACATCCCGCATATATTAGCTTTGATGGATTTCATCCCAGTGCCCTAGGATATGCCCAGTTGGCAAACTACTTCTGGCAGGCAATAAAGGGGTAAAGGACCAAGTTAACCTTCCTGGTCCTCTGAATGTTTAATGTTGGTCTCGCCTTCAACGATAAAGACAATGCGTTCACAGATATTCGTGCAATGGTCAGCGATACGTTCTAGTTTATGAGCTATCCAGAGCAGATAAGTAGCACGCTGTAATATGCGGGCATCGCTATGGAGAGCGGGAATAGCACGTGCACCCTCCAACATTGCCATCAAATCATGTCGAACAAGGTGGTAACGCACATCTACCACATCATCTTCCTCCCAGATATATCTCGCTGCCTTAGCATCGCGATTGGCAAAAGCCTCCATTGTCCCCTGCAAGACTCGACGCGCTTCATTGCCAAGCTCGAGCATGCTATGTAAGATTGACGCTTCTGTAATCTGACCACTTTCACTTGCGGATTTACTGTGACTTACCTTGATCTTAATATTAGTTGTACTATTATTGTGCAGCGGAGCCATACGCAATAAAATCTGCGCAATACCAGCAGCACCATCACCCATACGTTCAAGATCACCTGCAATTGACAGTGTGGAGGTCAGCAAGCGCAAATCCCTTCCGCCTAGCGGTTGTTGCAGCGTCAATAAGCGGATTGCATGTTCTTCAATAGCTGCACGAAGGCTATCAATAATAGCATCAGCTTCGATAACCATGCCCGCCTCTGCCAGGTCGCCCGTCTCGAGGGCTTCAAGAGCCTGTCCCAGGGCATCATCTACAAGCGAACCCAGGCGTAAAATTTGGGCATCTAGTTCATGCAGTTCTTTATCTAGAAGTGTCCTTGACATCCAGCTTGTTCCTCCTTTGTTATGCTAAAACCATGTTTTAGATCGTGTCTGTAGTATAAATTAGCATTGTTTCAAAGCAATCTCAAAGTCCTCCTGGCGAGGCCCGGCAATTACCTTAAATAAAATGTAACACATTTCTCACAGAAAAGATAGATTGATATTGCAAATACTCGTTCTATTCCTAAAGGATAAGTTTGAAATGCCCTCTAATTGACAGGAAATCTCTTGAGATGTTACAGTAGCGTTGTACCTTGAATTACAAATCAAAACGAGAAAGAACGGGATAATTCATGTCAACGAAACGACTACTGGGTATTTTCGCCCACCCCGATGATGAGGGAACAATGAGCGGTGCACTGCTACAATATAGCACATCAGGTGTCGAAACAGGTCTAGTATGCGCCACACGCGGTGAGGTCGGCGAAATTGCCGATCCTGCCCTGGCAACACCAGAAAACCTGGGCGAGGTGCGCGAAGGAGAAATGCGTGGGGCTGCTGATGTGTTAGGTGTACGTAACCTGTGGTTTCTGGGGTATCGAGATTCAGGAATGGCGGGTACAGCGGATAACGAGGACCCACGCGCATTTGCTCAGGCCAGCGCAGCCGAAGTGGTAGGAAAACTTGTAGGGATCATCCGCCAATTTCGCCCTCAAGTAATGGTGACATTCGATGAAAGCGGGGCCTATGGGCATCCCGATCACATTGCTATCTATCGCTATACCACCAGCGCCTTTTACGCAGCAGCGGATGCCGTGCAATATCCTGAACATGGGCCAGCGCACATGGTTTCAAAACTCTACTATTCAGCTTTTCCGCGCAGTTTTGTCCGCGAAATGAGCGAATGGTTGAAATCGCAGAACTACGAGGGCTCTTTCAAGGATCTTGATCCTGAAAAGCTAGGTATACCTGATGAGCAGATCAGCATTCGGCTCGATGTAGAACGCTGGCAGGAGACCAAAGCTCGCTCCTGGGCGATGCATCGCACACAACTGAATTCGAATATCATTATGACCCAGTTGCCAGAGGAGGTTCAGCGCAGATGGCGCCGCTACGAGTATTATCAACTCGCGGCCTCAAGAGTGGGTCAAGATGTCGAGGGGGAGAATAATTTGTTTGCAAGGGTGTAATTAACATGAAAGACTACCACATCAACATCTTCTATAGCGAAGAGGACGAAGGATATATTGCCGATATCCCTGATCTGAAGTACTGTTCCGCCTTCGGCGATACACCAGAAGAGGCTCTTAGAGAGGTTCTGATTGCTAAATCGGCCTGGCTCGAGGCAGCAAGTGCCGAAGGCAAACCAATTCCTTTGCCCAGGTACAAACCAATCATCTACCAGGTTGCATTCTGATTGATCTCACCCAAAATGCAACCTAGTCCCCACACTCGTCTGTAGATACGCCTGTGGTAATTGTCGTGCCAGCTCGTGGGTTGCCTTCCACCCCGTACAGTGTCCAGGCACCACGATGGCTGGCCCAATCGCAGCCAACTCCGCGATGGTGCGAGGGATAATAGGCTCGAAAAGGCCACCTGTGAGATGCAATCCCCCCACAAATGCGTATACTTTGTCAATACCGGTCAGGCGCTGCGCATGTCGCAGAACATTGATTACCCCTGCATGGCTGCAACTTGAGAGCACGACAAGCCCTTTATCCTTCACATGGCACACCACCGCCTGGTCGTCCCAGATCCATGTATCAAGCTCCCATCCGTGATCCGTGTGTACCTGTTGCAGTGGAAAACCTTTCTCGAAGTCGGTTACGCGGTCGACCTGCCCGGTCACCAGTACCATGCCATCCAGCAAGAGCGACGGCCCGCGCTCTTCGATGATCTCGACACCTTCGCGGTCAAGGTCGGCATGACTGGGTGGGGGCATGTGAATTTCTTGGCCAGTGGGAAAGACAACCCTGCGTTCTCGCCAGGCATCAGGATGCAGGACGAGCGGCATCTTGCTCCGTCCAATGCGCTGAAACATTCCCTCGAGTCCGCCATGATGATCGGCATGCCCGTGAGAGAGGACAACGGCCCGCAGATCGTTTGCCCGCACTTCGAGCACGTCCATGTTGTGGAGAACAGTCTCGCGCCCCAGTCCTGCATCATAGAGCACTGACTCGGTACGACCTTCGCGCTGCACTGTCACCAGCAGCGAATAGCCGTGCTCAGCAATTAGTTGCTCACGTTCAGACCAGTTATAGTCAAGCGGCGCTCGTTGCGCTACCTGATCGCCAGGCAGGAGAATGTCGAGGGAATTATCTACCAGGATTGTGACATCTGCAACGTCGACCGGCAAAAGGGTGACACGTTCGCTCATCATAGACTTGGATTCTCCTTTGCTTTGTGTGGATCAGAAAACGATATTTTGACCTGGTATCCCCAGAGGCTACCAGCCTTTACCTTTTCCCGAGCTTCGCCATCACTGCTCCCTTCACCAACCCTACCTCCTCAACTCGTAACGCCAGCACTACAGCTAAATATATCATCCCAGCCAGACCACCCACTACAACCACCGTCAACAACTGTCCTAACAACCTATCTAGCGAGAATAAGCGAAAATGCCCAAGCAGTAACTGCAAAGCCCATGCGACCGCTACCATTGCAGCTGTCGCTACACATATCTTAAGCACTGTGGGGATTAACTCGCGAATCCGTATGTGTCCTATTGTCATTCTCAACAACACTAACAGAATAATAGCATGGAGCGAGTTCTGTACGGTATTGGCAAAAGCAAGCGCGGGCATGCCGATCGTGCTATAGAACGGAAGCGCCACAACAAGATATCCCAGGATACTCACCATACCCACTGCAACAGGTATAATCGTATTTTTGCGAGCATAGAAAGCGGCGATTAATAGTTGGTCCATCGCCACAAAAGGAAGTTGGTAAGCGTAGTTTTGTAAGGCCAGTGCCGTACGAGCGGCATTCTCGTGGGTGTAGTTGTGATGCTGGAAGATAAGATCAACAATCGGTCCGCGCAAGACAATCAGGCCGGCAGCAGCGGGAATCATTAACAACAATCCCACACGGAAACCGATCAGAAGGGTCTGTTTGAAACGCTCGGTATCACCCATCCTCGCATGCTCGGAAAGTGTAGGCAGCACGGCAAATGAGAGCGCGGCAGCAACCAACCCTACGGGAAATTGTATCAAGGTTGTTGCCGAGTTCAGTGCAACCGTGTTTGCAGCACCACCGCCTGGAGTGAGCGAAGCCAGGTGTTGGTCGAGGAAGACCAGGCCCATCGTTACGAGAAAGCTGAGCGCCACAGGAGGGTAGAGTTTGGCAATACGCCGCAGAGCCGGGTGCTTCAGATCGAGCACAAACATATAACGTAGGTGCTGATTACGAATACCCGGAAGGAGCAGTACAATTTCTCCTAAGGCACCCACCAGCACTCCAAAGGCAAGGCCAAGGTACCAGTAACTGAAATAGTGAGCGGCCAGCAAGCCTCCAGCAATCGCGCCCATGATGATGCCGATATGATAGGCAGCAGTAGCGAAAGCAGGCCATCCAAACTCTTTGAGCGCAAATAGGGCACCCAGCAGCACTGCAAATGGACCCAACGCAAGTAGCGAGAAGAAAATTATTTGCGAATAGTGCAGCGTGAGCAACTTCTGCTGGCCAGTAAATCCTGTCACCAGGAGGTTAATGAATTGGGGCGCAATCAGCAGATAAAGTACCGAGACGATTGATGTGACTAGTATGAGCAGATTTATCAGCGTAAAGACGATACGGCGAAGTTCATCACGTTTCTCGGGTGCAGCATAGTCATTGAAGGTGGGAATTAAAGCGCCACCGACAGAGCCATTTATGAGCAGGTCATTAAATGTGCGGGCAGGCAGCAAAGCCGCATTGAATGGGCCGGCTATTGAGGCGCCAAAAGCTACCACCACAATCTGTCGCACCATGCCCATTATGCTGCTGCCAAGGTTGCCCAGCATGACCAGGGTGGCGGATTTGGCGATGTGCCTTCGCTCGTTTGCAAGAGTTTGCCCGGTCGATTCCTGCACGATTAGCTCAGAAGGCACGTCCTGTTCTGCAACACCCGCTACCGCAAAAGGTATCGACTCAAAGGCTTGACTTGATTCGGTCGATTCGGGCTGGTTTTCTATAGACTCTTTAGACTCTTTTGCCATTAAAAATATTCTCCAAGTGAGATCTTTTTTTATTATACAGGCTCTTGTGCTTATTAACGATTATACAAGGCTATCGAGTACATGAAATGTATCAAGGCAATTGCTTGATTACCTCTATCAACTCGGTTGTAGAATGATGTGGGAGATATGGTATTAAACGCACTATTCCCCCGTATTGCTGTACCACCTCAGCCTCAGGCAGGCGGCTAGTATCCGGTATACTACTCTGTTCACTTGCATAATCGCCACCCTTGACGTAGATCGCGGGCTGCAACAATGAAACCAGTGGGCTAGCAGTTGGCTCGCTAAATATTGTTACATAATCAATACAAATTAAGGCGGCAAGTATTTCAGCCCGCTCATACTCTGGTACTAATGGTCTCCCCGGCCCTTTCAGCAAACGTGTGCTCTTATCACTATTGAGACCCAGGACCAGGAAATCTCCCAGCGCGCGTGCCTCCTGCAAATAGCGCACATGCCCCACGTGCAGCAGGTCAAAACAGCCGTTCGTGAAGACGCCTTTCTCTCCTCTTGCTTGCCTGCGTCTCACTTCCACAGCGAGCTCATCCCGGCCGAGTATTTTATTTTCTGCAAACATATATTCCGCCATTTTTTACAACATTTACGCTCGCAACCTGGACACGGTATAACATGCCTTCCAATCTGGTAAGCTGTTTAGATTGCTCAAGCGATTGCGCTCATTAACTCCTCTGGCGTGTTGCTAGCACACCCCAGGCGACGCACTACGAGGGCAGCCGCAGCGTTGGCAAGATAAGCGGCCTCAGCGCAGCTTGCGCCGGCAGTGAGAGCCAGCGTAAAGGTCGCCGCAACAGTATCACCAGCACCATTTGTATCAACGACTTCGATGCCATGATCCAGCCGGTGTACAGGCAGATGCAGGGGTAGCTTACCTACCTCGAACAGGCTCATACCTTCTGCACCGCGAGTAATCAAGACACTCCTCGCGTGGCTTCCGTCGAGTAAGCGTTGTCCGGCTTCGTCAAGGTCGGCCTGTGAAGTAATCGACATACCAAGCGTGAGTTCCGCCTCAGGTTGATTCGGCGTGAGCGCCGTTACACCCTTAAAACGGAAAAGCGAGCCATGCGAATCCACCACAATCACCTTATTTAGTTGTCGTGCCATTGGAATACAGGTTTCAATAATTTCGGGGCTGATGACCCCGTTCTCATAATCTGAGAGTACAATCGCGTCAATCGAGGGCAGTATGCGCTCAATATAGTCGAGGATATATCCTTTGCTCGGTTGACCCACTTCCGAGTTATCCACGCGGTCAATGCGCACAATATGCTGCTGCACGATCTGAGCGCTACCCGCAAGAATACGTGTCTTTGTAGACGTGGGTCGCTGTGCATCGGTCACAAGACCATCCTGGTTCATCTGCAGATCACTGATAGCCCGGCGTAGACGCTGGCCAGGCAGATCATCACCGACAACACCTGCCAGGAAGACCTCCGCGCCCAGGGTTCGAGTATTGACCGCTACATTGGTCGCGCCGCCAGGAATAGTGCGCTCCTCGCTCAATTCCAGGATCAATACAGGCGCTTCTCGAGCGATACGCGTAGGTCTGCCGATCAGGTACTCGCCGGCAACCATATCCCCGATCACCAACACACGCTTACTTGCAAAACCGGAAACGAGTGAATACAAACGCGATTTGGCTATATGAAGAGCATCAGCCATGCTTTTTACGCTCCCTCAATAGAACTTGTAATATAAAGCGAGGTATCGCTAACATCCGTTGCCAGCGCCAGGGTTCACGATAGAGACGGTACAGCCATTCCAGGCCGATGCGCTGCATCGCTGCCGGTGCGCGGCGTTGACGACCCGAGAGAAAATTGTATGCTCCTCCCACTCCCATTGCTACCGCTACGGGCAAGCGAGAGAGATTGCGATATATCCAGAGTTCTTGCGCCGGAGCGCCATAGGCCACACAGAGTACATCGGCATCTGCAGTACGTATACGCTCAATAATAGCATCTTCTTCTGCCACGGCGGGTGATCCTGCATAGGTTCCAGCTACTTCCAGCCCGGGAGCGAGAGCCTGTAAGCGTAAAGCTGCTTGCTCAGCTACTCCTGGGGCTGCGCCAAGCAAGTAGAGGCGATAGCCCCTTTCCGCACAACACCTGGCTAGAGCAACCAGTGTATCTGTGCCAGTAATGCGCTCGGGCGCTGGCGAATCTACAAAATGCGTTGCCCAGACAACTCCGATACCATCGGCAATGACGAGCGCAGCGCCATTGATAACGTGGCGAAATTCTGCATTCTGCTGAGCCTCCATTACGAACTCAGTGTTGACGGTGATGACCTGTTGGCAAGGCAAAGTATTACCGCTGGCGCGTCGCAGGGCAATCATCTGCTCGATCCTATCAAGGGCCTGCTGCTGAGAAAGCCGGTCTACCCGCACACCAAGGATATAGGCAGACGCAGGTGGACTTTGTTGAGGCATAGCTTCTAACTGTAAAGACATTATAGATTTTACAACCTGGCGTTTATCCTTTAACGAGTGACACCCCGGCAGGTGTAACGTGATTTGGCTCACTCCAACTACCATGAAGCTAGTATAGCATAGACCGGCATGAAGCGCGCAAGATCTGTTACTTGTTTGCGCAGGGAGATTGACGGCTAAGTGCTCATTACCAATGATACCTCTTACAGGGTTCGTGCTGTACTCGACGCTCTCTAGGCAACTCTGGTAAAATGTGTTGAGTATAGTACGAAATGCAAAGGAGATTGTTCCCATGACTGAAACGAGTACCTCGAGTGGGGGGCGCCCCAGCCTGCCTATGGAAGGCGTACCGCA
>Ga0137393_10002898_pt1 | contig 11135 bp, 9 predicted proteins | sample 15con2h34BmetaG_FD_101396 | JGI IMG/M metagenome (GOLD analysis project Ga0137393, IMG submission 101396) | Vadose zone soil microbial communities from Angelo Coast Range Reserve, California, USA - 15con2h3.4B metaG | ecosystem: Environmental > Terrestrial > Soil > Vadose zone > Saprolite...
CGCGCAACTTCCCCAACTACGCCGCCGGCTCCTGGGGCCCGAAGGAAGCCGACGATATCATCATGCGCGATGGACGGGAGTGGAGAAGGTTTCCGGAATAGCACTCAGCAGTCAGCACTCAGCCCTGAAACATTTTGGTCAGGGTAGGGGTGCTGATGAGAGTGTATCGCAAAACTGAAAACGCCCTCGGCCCACCACAAAGTTGCATGGCTGAATGCTGAGTGCTGACTGCTGAGTGCTGACTGCTTCTAACGATACAAATGCTCTATCGGTCCTCTTCCCTTCCCGATTGCTTTCGCATTTTTAAGAGCCATGAAAACATAGTGTTTGGCGGCGGCCGTGGAGTCGCTGAGATTTTTTCGCTTTGCGAGGTTGCAGGCTATGGCGGCGGAAAAAGCGCAGCCGGTGCCGTGCGTCGTTCGTCCTTCGAACCGTGTTCCCTTAAAGAATTTGACCTTGCCTCCGGCGTCGGAGCTGAGCATGTCTGTGGGCTCGGGCAGATGTCCGCCGGTGATAATTACATTCTTAGCGCCCATCTCATGCAGCCGCATCGCCGCAGCCGGCATTTCTTCGGCGGTGGTCACGGGAAGGCCGGTTAACACGGCGGCCTCGTCGATGTTGGGGGTAATCACGTCGGTGAGCGACAGAAATCGGTTTCGCAGAAGTTCAATGCCTTCGAGCGACAGCAGTTCCAGGCCGGAAGACGAGCGCAGCACCGGATCGAACACCACATGGCGCATCTGATTGCGCCGCAGAAAGCCCGCCACCGCCCGAACCGCTCCCGCCGAACCCAGCATTCCGACTTTGACGGCGCTGATGGAAAAATCGGATATCAGGTCTTCGAGAATTTCGGTGATGATGCGGGCATCGACGGCTTCCGCACGCCGGACGCCCTGGGTGGACTGCACCGTCAGCGCCGTCAGGCAGGTGACAGCGTAACAGCGATGCGCCGCGATTGTCTTGATATCGGCGGTGATGCCCGCTCCGGATGAGGGGTCATAACCGGCGATCGAAAGAACAATCGGACAAGATCCTTTTTCCTTCAAGGGCATCCATTGGCCTTGGGCCTTTTGCCATGAAGCGGCGGGTGAACAAAAGGCCTGTTCGACTGATGTAATAATACACATCCCAGGGGCCTGGCGGTTATAGCCAGCGAAGAAAAAAAGGGGGGGGGCTGAGAGTGCTTTAAAAAGACGGTCCCGGCACTATGGCCGGGACCGGTTGGAACGAACTATGTGAAATTTCCTAGAACTCAAACTTGGCCCGCACGCGCATGGAACGGCCGGTGGAGTTGGTTTGAGTGAAATCCAGGAAAGAGCCCAGCGCCGAACCATTAACGGTTCGGGCCGCCACGCGGTTTCCAAGGTTGATCGTGTTCAGAGCGTTGAACATGTCCAGACGCAGTTCGAATCCCGATGCCTCGGTGACTTTGAAGCGCTTGGCAATGGCGAAATCGACATTGTCAAGACCGGGAGCGAACAGGGTGTTGCGGCCCACCGTATTGGCATTGGGCAGACCGACTCCCTGGATGAAGTGCACGGTTGTCGGATCGATGCAGGGCGTGCCGGCCACGTCGGGATTTCCATAACCGGTTGCGCAGCTTGCCTTGACGACCGCTCTGGTATTCAGCGGAGCATTCGGATTGCCGATATCGGGACGATCGGGACCGGACTGTCCGTCTCCGTTGCGATCGACTCCGTTCGCGATGGTGTAGGGAAAACCGGTCGACCAGTGCGACAGGGCGGAGAGGGTCCAGCCACCCAGCAATGAACCGGTCAGACCCTGTGTCGGCGCCCGCGGAGTAAGGAGAACGGCGATCGCCCCCACATGCCGGCGGTCGAAGTCCGAGTTCCCGTAATCGATCCGGGGGCTGAATCCCAGGACCTGCGGCAGCGACTGGAAGGAACTGGGTGTGGAATCGAAAGCGAAAACATCGCTGATGTTATCGAGGTAATGAGCGTAGGTGTAAGACCCCACCAGTTGCATGCTGCCGATGGGCGTGGGCGTGAAGGCGCGGCGCAGGTTGAACTGCAGCGCCTCGTAGTTGGAATTGGCCGAAGCGGCGCGGACGGTGCGAATGCCCTGCCCGGCGCGAACCGCGGGTGTCAGCGAGGTCTGCAATTCCGGATGCAGACGGGCGCCGGTCGCGAGATTGACGATGGGGTTCATATCGAGCGTCTCATACAGATGGTGCGATACCGATCCCACGTAGGAGCTGTCGATGAAGAGACTCCAGGGCAGTTCGCGCTGGAAACCCAGCGACCAGCGCTGCGTATCGGGATTGGGGATATTGCCAAGCAGCAGATTGTTCTGCGCCGAGGTCTTGTCCGCCGGCGTCGCCACAATCGTTCCGAACAATCCGCTGAAATTGGCGGCGCCGCGGCCCACGGAGGTGGAGCCGATATTGCCGCCCAGAGTATTGGGCGAAGATCCCGCGATATTCGAGAGCAGGTTGTTAAACGAGGCGTCGAAGCTTCTCTGATAACCGCCACGCCAGACCATCTTCTCACCGCCCATCATGCGGTGGAAGAACCCATCGCCTTTGGGGTTCCACGCGAAGCCGACGCTGGGTCCGAGATTTCCGTAATTGGTACTCAGTTTGTGCGGCGCCGCGAAGTTGATGGGATCGTAGTTGGTAAAGGCGGCCACGGTGAAGGTATTGGCGGGCTGACCAAAGATCTCCCAGCGTACGCCCAGATTGAGAGTCAGGTTCTGCGTGGTCTTCCAGGAATCCTGGAAGAAATACGACTGGCGAAACAGATCGGGGTAATAAATGGAGCTGCCGAACTGGCGGTTGAGACTGCCGTTGTTGCCGGCAAAGTCATCGAGGAAGTTGGCAAAAGCGGTCACCCCTGAACTGACCGAATAGGCAAAAGATCCGCGTTCGTTAAACGGCGGATGCTGCCGGGCCAGCTGGCGCAGGAAGTCGCCGCCAAAGCGGAAGGTGTGCCTGCCGCGGACCAGACTCATGGTGTCCTGATACTGCCAGTTGTTGGCAAATCGGAACTGAGGGATATTGGTAGCGCCTCCGAATCCGGTGAGCCCGTTGCCGAGGCCGCTGTAGTTGGCCAGCGCGCCGAAAAACGCATCGGTGCTGATGTTTTCAAAATCAAACCCAATGCGGCCGTAATTGAACCGGAATTCGTTGGTCATCCGGGGATTGATGACATAAGTGTCGACAAACGCACCGGTCATGGTTTTGCCGATAAACGAGTTATCGAAGCCAGGGAAGTTGTTGAGCCCGTTGGGAGACGTGGTATTGCTGTCATACAGCCAGCGGAAACTCATGGTCTGCTTTTCTGAAACATTGTGGTCGACGCGGATCTGGTGGTTGTTATCCAGCGCGGCCTGGGGCGACCGGCGGATGACCTGCCCCGTCGTCAGATTGATCCCGGTTCGAGGTGTGCCATTGCAGGTCGGCCCCGAGGGCGCGGCCAGACTGACCGCAACCGGGTTGAGCGTCGGAAGGCCGCGAATATCGCCGATCGCCTTCAAATAAAGCCCGGCATTGGGGCAGCCTGGAGCCAGGCTCTGCAGCAGCGCAACTCCGGCGGCATCCGGTGCGCGCAGGGTCGCAGTGGTGTTTCCGTAAAAGCGGTCCCATTGCGCCGCGGCAAAAAAGAACGTCTTGTCATGGCCGTTATACAGTCCCGGAATGACGAATGGACCGCCAAACGTAAAGTCGGGAATATTTTCCACAGTGCGCGGAGGGTCGGTAAGACCGCCCACCCGATCAAGATGGTTGAGCGCTTTGAACGCGCTGCCGGTATAGGCCCAGGTCGCGGACCCATGATAAGTGTTGGTGCCGGATTTGGTGATCTGATTGAACACCGCGCCGCCGGCCCGTCCGTATTCCGCGCTGAAATCGGCGGTTTGCACATTCACTTCCTGAACGGCATCGGGATTGGTGATGGTGAACGCCGGACCGGTCACCGAGATATCGTTGTTCTCAACTCCGTCAATCATGAAATTGTTGCCGCGCGGCCGCTGGCCGTTGACCGAAAACGAAAGCGTGCCGTTCTGATTGATGGAATTCGCGCTGCCCAGACTTACGCCGGGCAGAAGCTGCGTGAGCGTCAGGCTGTCGCCGCCCGACACCGGCAGAGTGCTGATCGTCGCGGTGGAGAAGTTTGCGCCCCTGACCTGCTCAGAAGTCTGCAGTGCGATTTCAACGCCGGTCGCCTCAACGGTGACCACTTCCTTCGCTCCCCCGACCTTGAGCGTGAAATCGAATCCCGCGGTGCGGGCCGCCTGGATCTCCACGCCGGTCTTTTCCGCGGATGAAAATCCCGCGGCCTCGACCTTCAAACTGTAGGCGCCAAGTTCCACCGCGTCAAAGCGGTAAATGCCGGCGGAATTGGTCGTGGTTTGACGGGTCACATCGGTGCCCATTTGCTTGATGATTACATTCGCGCCGGCAACTACCGCGCCCGAACTGTCGGTCACGGAACCGGTAATGGTGCCGCGGCTGGATTGAGAAACGGCCGTTGAAAGCAATCCTAATAACAACAGCCACACACATAGCAGTCGAATCTGCAGTCGCATGTTGATTTGACCTCCTGAGAGTCATGGAATAGTCCATGCAGCCGCCAAAGAATTTGGCGCATTGGAACACGCGGAACGATGCGTTCGCGACGAAAGGTCGAAACTGAGAGTGCCAAAATCTTCCTGTGCCGGGAAATACACGTTCAGCGGTGTTGCAATTGCTGAAATATATACTTCTTTACACAGAATGAAGTCAATATTTTGAGCCTTATTTCTTTGTAAGAGTGTTCTATTTCAGGAATTTTTATATACATTTTTCTGTAGAGTTGGGGTTGGCGCACATTTGAGGTCGAAGTTCTGAACGGCCAAACGCCTGAAACGATGGCACTGGGCACCCCAGCTTATACTGCTCTAATGCAAATCATTTTTGGCATCCATGCGGTTGAAGAATCGCTGACCGCCCGGGGACGGGGCTTCGAGTATGTCGCCGTAGCCGCGGGCCGGAGCGATTCGCGCCTGAAGAAAATCGAGCAGTTGTGTCGCGCCCAGGGTGTCCCGGTGCGGACCATTCCCCGTGACCAACTCACCCGACTGGCAAAAACCGCCGGTCATCAGGGCGTGGTGGCCGTGACCGCCGAGAAGCGGTATGCCGATCTTGACGATCTGCTGAAAAACCAGCGGGGCCGGTTTCGCTTTCTGGTGGCGCTCGATGGCATTGAAGACCCGCACAATCTGGGCGCGATTATCCGCACGGCGGAAGGTGCGGGAGCCGACGGAGCTGTTCTGCCCGAACGGCGCGCGGTCGGCGTTACGGCCACCGTCGTAAAAGCTTCGGCGGGTGCATCGGAATATCTGCCCATCGCGAAGGTCACCAACATGGGCCGGGCCATCGAGGAAATCAAATCGCACAATATCTGGACCGTCGGTCTCGATGAACGCGGCGCGCAGCTCTACGACCAGCTCGATTACAAGATGGATTGCTGCCTGGTGCTGGGCGCCGAAGGGCACGGGCTGCATGAGCAGATTCGCAGGAATTGCGACTTTCTGGTTTCAATCCCCATGCTGGGCAAAGTGCCGTCGCTGAATGTTTCCGTAGCGGCGGCGGTGGTGATGTATGAAGTGGCGCGGCAAAGGCGAAAAAGCGATTAGCCGCGAATAAACGCGAATGAACGCGAATTAAAAACAATAAATTAGTGCGTTGGTGGCGCTCGCTTCTTCGCTTTGATCACGACTGCTATCTCATCGTTGCGGATGTTGGTAAAACGCATTGTCACGCGGCCTTCGCTGTCGAGCGTGATGACGGCCGGGATATTGACCGAGGTCAGCATCCAGCCCGCAGGCAGAGAGACATAGTTCACCGGACGCCCCAGCGTCCTCTTCCATACAAGTTCGCCGTTTTCAATCGTGTATCCAATCGGATCGGTGTACGTCTCCTCAACGCGGATGCGCGTGGATTGTCCTTCGGCGATGGCATGCTCCAGATCGCCCTGCACCGCCACTGAGTCGGGATCGACGAGCTCCGGATAGTATCCGAGTGCGTTTACTTCTTTCCCGCTCACCGTGTGGGTCTTCAGCGGCTTCCCCGCATCGAGGTCGAACATCCTGGCATCGGGCGCGACGACACTGCCCTTGCGCACAAAGCTGTGAACGGATTTCTGGCCGACCCGTGTAACCGTAAAGTCATGCGAGATGCGGAACTGGTGACCCTCGGGATCGAGCAACCAGTAGCGAATCTCGCGGTCCTGCTCGGCGCGGTGGAACTGCGCGGGTGCCGCAAGAGCAATCAGCAGGACGATTGACAGTGCCGCAAAAAGACGGCGGTTCATGGCAGCCTCCGCGCGGTGATCTTAACCGGCAGCAGGTCGCCGCGATCGTTCACAAAACTAAGCCGGACTTTTCCGTCGGCGTCGGTGGAGACAATGGCCGGGGAAGCTGAGCCGATCAACTCCCATCCCTGCGGCAGCACTACCTGATTGCGCTTAATCCCCAGCGGACGGTCAAAGACCAGCAGACCGTCTTTCACCGAGTATGATTCCGCGTCGGTATAAGTCTTGTAAATTCGAATGCGGGTCTCGCCGCCTTTGGGAACCGGTCCGATCAGATGCACTTTGATGAATTGAGCCGAATCTTTGGTATCGGGCGCAACCAGGCCGGTGGCCCTGGCGTCTTTGCCGCCCACCACTTCGAACTTCAATTCTTTTCCGGTCGCGCGATCCACGACCTTCTCTTTGGTGGCGATCGAGCCGGGACGGATCGGATTGAAAAAGAACTGCGCGCCTTCACGGGTCTCCGAGACGTCGTAGACAATGGCGAACTGATGGGTCTCGGGCGGAAGAAGTTCGTAAAGCGTGAATTCATCGGCAGCCAGGGCGGCCACAGAGACGAACATGAGCAAAGCAAGAGTTCGCAGGATCATAACGCGCCTGAGTGTATCACTATTGACATGAATTGAGAGCAATAGAACTACCGATCCGCAGCGAAAGCATTGATTCGCGAGTCACCCCTGCTTCTCTTCCAGTTCCGCCCAGCGCGCAATCAACTCATCCACGGCCTTCTGCGCTTCCTCCATTGCGGAATGCGCGGCCACCAGCCTCGCTGAATCGCTCACGATAGCCGAATCTTCCAGCGCGGCCCTCCTGGCGGAGAGTACCTGTTCCGCCTCGGCGATTCGCTGTTCGATCGTCGCGAACTCGCGGGCTTCCAGATAAGAGAGCTTCTTCTTTTGCGGCGTCGCAGACGCCGCAGCCGTTCGCGCAGCCTCAACGGATTTACCGGCCTTCTGATACTGGCCGCGCTGTTCCTGCCATGCTTCCCACTGCGAGTAGTCGGCAAAGGCCTCGGCGCCGCCCCGGCCGTCGAGCCCCAGCACCACCGTGGAAACCCGGTCGAGCATGTAACGATCATGGGTCACCAGAACCAGCGCGCCGCGATACTCCAGGAGGCTCTCTTCGAGAATCTCAAGCGTGGGAATGTCGAGGTCGTTGGTCGGTTCATCCAGCAGCAGAAGGTCGGCCGGCTGCAGCATGAGCTGCGCGATCAGCACGCGGGCGCGCTCGCCTCCGGAGAGGCGCTCCACCGGCTGGTTGAGCTGCTCGCTGGTGAACAAAAACCTTGAGGCCCATGACGCCACGTGAATCACGCGGTCCTGATAGACCACCGCGTCGCTGTCGGGGGCCAGAGCCCGCCGCAGCGTCACCTCGGTATCGAGCGTGCGCTTCTGGTCGAAATAGACGATCTTGAGAAAGTCGGCCTTCTTAATCCCGCCGGCCGAAGGCGCGATTTCACTGCGCAGCAGCCGCAGCATGGTGGTTTTGCCGCTGCCATTCGGCCCTACCAGGCCGACGCGCGTTCCGGCGGTCAGAATGAAATTCAGGTTTTCGAAGAGCGTGCGCCCGCCGATAGTAAAACCCAGGCGCTCAAGCTCAACCAGTCGCCTGGTTCGGCGCTCGGTGGCCGTGAAGTCAATCCCGGCGGAGTCGGTGCGCATGCGCGAGTTCAGATCGGCCAGCTCAGAGATCATCTGGTTGGCGGTGTTGATTCTGGCCTTAGCCTTGGTGGCGCGCGCCTTTGGTCCCCGGCGCAGCCACTCGATTTCGGTGCGCACGCGGTTCTCAAGAGATTCCTGATGGCGGGCCTGGGCGCTGAGGAATGCGTCCTTCTCCACGAGAAACGCGCTGTAGTTGCCGCTCACCCGCAGAATTCCGCCGGGATAAGCGCGGTCGAGTTCGACGGTTTCCGTGCAGACATTCTCCAGAAAATAACGGTCGTGGCTCACTACCACACAGGCAAAACGGCCCTGTCGCAGCAGCTCTTCCAGCCATTCAATACCTTCAAGATCGAGGTGATTGGTCGGTTCATCCAGCAGCAGGACGTCGGGTTTCTGCACCAGAGCTTCGGCGATAGCCAGGCGCTTGCGCCAGCCGCCGGAAAGCGATGCCGCTTCGGCGTCGAAATCCTCAAAGCCGGTACGGCCCAGGGTTTCCACCGTGCGTCCCGCGCGTTCGTCTTCCGCGATGCCCGCGCGTTCCAGCGACTGCGCGATGACCGCGCGAACTGTCAGCCCCGCGGCAAACTGCGATTCCTGCGTGACATACCCGAGCCGGGCGTGCCTGCGGCGAGCCACGTTACCGCTATCCGGCCCGATCTCGCCTGAAAGAATGCCCAGCAAGGTCGATTTGCCCGAACCGTTGGGCCCGATCAGCCCGATGCGGTCGCCCTCGGAAACGGTGAAACCGATATCCGCAAACAGCGGCGTCGCCCCGTAGGACTTGCAGAGACCTTGTGCATTCAGAATGGGCGGCAATGGATGGTGAGTCTTCCTTTGAAAGGTGGTCAGTCAAGAATATCAGGACTCAACCAAAGTCAAAACCTTGAAACGCAGAGGCAGCGGAGGAAGCAGAGGTTTTTAAGGGGCAGCGTCGAAGATTCAACAGTATCTCTCAGACCCGCGGCAATGTGCGATCAACGTTACAGCCCTGAAAAACCTCTGCTCCCTCCGCTGCGTTTCAAGGTTTTTGGGTTTTGTCACCTTTGGCAAACTGCCGCATCCCACTGTGAGCACGGGAAAAAATGGCGAGGCATTCCGGGGGCAAGCTTTTAGATTCAATAGTTTGGGACGTTTTTAATTTTTGCTGTAGGATTTATTGAGGAAATCGATCTTTGACGACGACATCCACAGTCGAAACCGCCACCGGGCGGCCGGAAGAGTCGGAGCTGATTCGGCGCATCCTTGCGGGCGAGCGGGAGCTGTATTACGACCTGGTCGCGCCTTATCAGCGGATGGCTTACGTCAGCGCCTTTTCCATCCTGCGCAACGAAGCGGATGCGGAGGACTGCGCGCAGGAAGCGATTCTCAAAGCGTTGCGCCATCTTGCCGAATTCCGCGGCGAGAGCAAATTCGGAAGCTGGCTGGTCAGGATCACTCTGAACGAATCGAAAATGAAGCTGCGCAAGCTTCGGCCCTCGCAGTATGAATCGCTCGATGAGGGTTCCGATTCCGAGGACGGGGAATATGTCCCCGATACGCTGAGCGACTGGCGCGAGATTCCATCGGAATCCCTGGAACGCAAAGAGGTGCGCGAGGTGCTGCGCGACGCGATCCGGCGCCTGCCTGAAATCTATCGTGAGGTTTTTGTGTTGCGAGATGTACAGAACCAGGATATCGCCTCCACCGCGCAGGTCCTGGGAGTCAGCGAATCGGTGGTCAAGACCCGGCTTTTGCGGGCCCGACTTCAAATGAGGGATTTGGTTGCGCCGTTACTTAAGCACAGCAACGTTTTCAGCCGCCGGCCTTTCAGGAAAGGAATCAACCCATGGCGCTAACCTGCAAGGAACTGTGGCGCGAAGTATCGAACTACATCGACGACACCGTCACGCCCCGGGAGCGTGAGGAACTTGAAAAGCATCTGGCCCAGTGCAAACACTGCACGGCCCTCGTCGATGGCGTCCACAACATTGTGGTCCTGGTGGCCGATGGACGCACGTTCGAACTGCCCACCGGATTCAGCGAGCGATTGAAAGAACGGTTGAAAAACGAGATGTAGAGCGAATTTCAAATTGATCGCGGCCTACATGATCGTATGGTGAAGCCTGCGATGCAGAAGAATCTCCCAGGCGGTAATCGCGAATGTAAGCACGGACAGTCCAATCACCATCCCGATTCTCAGGCGTTCCCGGCGGGTCAGCGGGCGCTTTCGCCACGCGGCCGCGGGAGCATTTCTGAGACGCTGCGCGTTCCATAAGAGATAGAGGTTCAGCGCCGCACCCAGGACCGCGGCGATCAATATAGGTATGCGGAAAACGTCCCGGTGAATGAACTGGGCCACACCCAGCGTTCCCACGGCGAATGACCCCACAATCAGCCCGGCCTGCGACGCTCCCACATAAAACACACAAACCGCTTCGATGGTGGCCAGGGCAAAAGCGCCCCAGCTTTGTTTTATAGGAAGTACAACGTCCTGGTCGGGGGAGTCCTTTTCCCGGTCGATCGACGTATCGGAAGGCGCGACAGAGCCTGGCACTTTGAATCTCCAGTCAAAAAGCGGTGATGGAATTCCGCTGTGCCAGTATTACAAACCTCGAGCCCGAAGGACAACTTAATGCCAGGCAAAAATCACTTTCCCGCGGTGCTTCCGCTCTTGACCCGCCGCCGTCTCTGATAGAATACTTCGTCTATGCAATGGCCGTGCATCCAGCGCACTCTTGTCTTCGTCGCGGTGGTGTGCGTTGCGGTCCTTTTCTTCTTTCCGCTTTCCTGCGGCACTTTTCAGGCGACCCACGGTCCCACAACGGAATTCCGCGCGCAACGCGCGGCCGTGGCCATTGTGTTGTCCATTGCCCACGCGGCGCTTGAGGTAAGTTCATTGCCCGCGGACCCGGCTTCCCTTCCCGCGTTCTCACTGAAAGCGCAGCCTTCGGGCCTGGCTGAATCGCTTCCTGCTTCCACGTCCTCGGCAATTCTGCGCTGCTGAAACCAGCTTTCATCCCCCTGAAAATCCGATAACTCACAACCGTCATTGCCCATGCCTGCGCGTGGGAGCATTTCCATTTTCAAAGGAGACACCCAAAATGAAATCCACTCTCGTCTTTTTATTGGCCGCTGTTTTCGCTCTGGCGTTAACCGGTTGCCACCATACTGCCGCGGTCGCCAA
>Ga0137393_10002899_pt1 | contig 11133 bp, 7 predicted proteins | sample 15con2h34BmetaG_FD_101396 | JGI IMG/M metagenome (GOLD analysis project Ga0137393, IMG submission 101396) | Vadose zone soil microbial communities from Angelo Coast Range Reserve, California, USA - 15con2h3.4B metaG | ecosystem: Environmental > Terrestrial > Soil > Vadose zone > Saprolite...
CTGGCTGCCGGAAGCCGATGGGTCCGATCTGGTCACCGAGTCCTACGTGAACCTGATTCCGACGGCGCAGGGCGGCACGCACGTCAACGGCTTCCGCACAGGACTCACCGAGGCCATTCGCGAATTCTGCGAGCTGCGGAACCTCCTGCCGCGCGGCGTGAAACTCGCCCCTGAGGATGTCTGGTCGCGCTGCAGCTACATCCTCTCGCTGCGGATGACCGAGCCGCAGTTCACGGGACAGACGAAGGACCGCCTGTCATCGCGTGAAGCGTCGGCCTTCGTCTCCGGCGTGGCGCAGGACGCCTTCTCGATCTGGCTGAACAACAACGTCGCCGACGCCGAGCGCATCGCCCAGGTGGCCATCGCCTCGGCGATGACGCGCCTTCGCCAGGGGAAGAAGGTCGAGCGGAAGAAGCTGACCAGCGGCCCCGCGCTGCCGGGCAAGCTGGCCGATTGCACATCGACCGATCTGAGTCTCACGGAGCTCTTCCTCGTCGAAGGCGATTCCGCCGGCGGCTCGGCCAAGCAGGCCCGCGACCGCGAGTACCAGGCCATCATGCCGTTGCGCGGCAAGATCCTGAATACGTGGGAAGTCGATCCGAACGAGGTGCTGTCGTCCCAGGAAGTGCACGACATCGCCGTGGCCCTCGGCGTCGATCCCGGCAGCGACGATGTGAAGGGACTGCGCTACGGCAAAGTCTGCATCCTCGCCGACGCCGATTCGGACGGCGCGCATATCGCCACGCTGCTTACGGCGCTCTTCGTCCGCCACTTCCGCAGGCTCGTGACCGACGGCCGCATCCACGTGGCCATGCCGCCGCTGTATCGCATCGACGTCGGCAAGAACGTCTTCTATGCGCTCGATGATCAGGAGCGCAACGGCATCCTGCAGCGCATCGAGGCCGAGGGAATCCGCGGTAAGGTCAACATCCAGCGTTTCAAAGGCCTCGGCGAGATGAATCCGCTGCAGCTCCGCGAGACCACGATGAACCGCGACACGCGGCGCCTCGTGCAACTCGTCCTCACCGCCGAGGATGGCGCGGATTCCACCATCGACATGCTGCTGGCGAAGAACCGCGCCGGCGACCGCAAGGTGTGGCTGACTGAAGAAGGGGACAAGGCGGAGATCCTTGAGTGATCCGCAGATGACGCAGATAGGCACAGATCAGAGCGACGCGATTCTTTCGTCTGCGTTCATCTGCGTCATCTGCGGATGAACGTACCCTTTATGGCAATCGCTTCGATCGAAACCATCCGCAAGCACTTTCCCGCGCTTGACCGCATCCACAACGGAAGGCCCGTCGTCTACTTCGATGCGCCCGGTGGCACGCAGGTGCCGCGTGTTGTCGCCGAGGCGATGACCGACTATCTGGTTCACCACAACGCCAACACGCACTGGCTCTACCCGACCAGCGAGGAGACCGATGCCATCATCGATCGTTCTCGTGAGGCGGTGGCGGACCTGATCAACGCCACGCCGCAGGAGATCGCCTTCGGCGCGAACATGACCACGCTGACCTTTCACCTCGGACGCGCGCTGGGGCGGACGTGGCAGACGGGGGATGAGGTGATCGTCACTGAGCTCGATCATCATGGGAACGTTGCTCCGTGGCGGGCGCTGGAGGTCGATCGCGGCATCGTCGTCCAGATGGCACGCATGATTCCGGAGACGGTACAGATCGACTACGGGCATCTGGCGTCGCTCGTCTCGCCGCGCACGAAACTGATCGCGGTCGGCGGTGCATCGAACGCCACCGGGACGATCAATGACCTCGGCCGCGTTGCCGCGATCGCGCGCGAGGCCAGCGCGCTCTTCTTCGTCGACGCGGTCCATCTCGCGCCGCACGAGTTGATCGACGTGCAGACCCTCGGCTGCGATTTTCTGGCCTGCTCGTCCTACAAGTTCTACGGCCCGCATGCCGGCATCCTTTTCACGCGCCGCGCGCTGCTCGACGTGCTGCCCTTCCCGAAGCTCGATCCCGCCCCGGACTGGTCGCCGGAGCGGGCGGAGACCGGGACCCAGAATCATGAAGCGATCGCCGGCATCGGCGTGACGATCGACTTCCTGGCGTCGCTCGCCGGCGACGCCGGCACGCGGCGCGAGCGCCTGGCGCGGACGTACGAGACGCTGAAGATCCGGGGCTCCGTTCAGGCCCGAATGCTGTGGGACGGGCTGAGGTCTCTGCCGAAGGTCCACGTGTTCGGCCCGCCGCCATCGGAGCCGCGGACGCCGACGGTCTCGTTCACGATCGACGGCGTCCATCCCGATGACATCGCCCGCCGCCTCGCCTCGGCGGGCCTGTTCTGCAGCAACGGCGACTTCTACGCCGCCACCTGCATCGAGCGCCTCGGCTGTCCGGATGGGATCGTGCGCGTCGGCTGTGCGTGCTATACGACGGACGATGAGGTGGGGCGGCTGGTATACGAGGTCGCGACGATTGGCCAGTGAGGACCATGGTCAATAGTCATCGAGAAGTCGGCGGAAGTGATCGATGACGTCGATGCCAGTCATCGAGAAGTCGGTGGAAGGGATCGGTGACTTTGATGTTAGTCATCCGAGAAGTCGGTGGAAGTGATCGATGACTTCGGTGCCAGCAATCGAACAGTCGGTGGAAGTGATCGATGACTTCGGTCCAAGTGAATCGAGGAGTCGGCGGAAGTGGCCGGTGACTTCGGTCCAGGTGATCGAGGAGTCCTCGGAAGTGATCGATGACTTCAGTCCCAGCCATCTATGACCAGGCTTGGAGATGCCGATGGCTTCGGGGAACACTGCCGGTGACTGGAACAGCACAGACAAGAGTGTCTGTGCCACATCGGCCCTGCGTACTTGAAAGAGGACCTTAGTCTGGAGGAAACAGTGCCGGTGACTGCAAGGCACAGATCGGAGTGTCTCTGCTACATCGGCCGCCGTGTGCTCACACGACGCGGACCACTACGATCGTCACATCGTCCTCCTGCGCCGCAGCCCCGCGAAACTGCTCGACATCGCGAAGGACCGTATCGCGGATCTCCTCGGCGGTTCCATCGCAGGCAGCGACGATGCGGCCGAGACGCTCCAGGCTGTACTCCTCACCGGCCGCGTTCGTGGTCTCGTAGATGCCGTCACTGTGCAGGACGAAGATGTCGCCGGTCGTGAACGGGACGACAGTTTGCGGAACAGAGTCGCCGAGGCGTGCGCCGAGGGGAGGGGCGAAGAGCTCGATCAACTCGGCGGTTCGAGTCGAGGCGTGGACGTGGAGCAACGGTGGATGGCCGGCGGAGGCGATCGTGGCGCGTTGTGTCCCGGGATCGAGCAGCAGCACCGAGATCGTCACCATCATCCGGCGGCGGCTGCTATGAGCTACCACCTCATGCAGCCGGTCGAGCACGTGTGCCGGATCGAGTAACTGATCGCGAAGCAGCGTGAAGCCGCTTCGGAGAGCAGAGAGGGTGATGCCGCTGGCCAGTCCGTGGCCGGCCACATCGCCGCAGACGATAGCGAGGCGTCCGTCGACGACGAAGTAGTCGTAGTAATCGCCGCCGACTTCGGTGGCGGGGAGCGAGATGCCGGCCACGTCGGCCCACGGCAGTTGCGGCGGCGCCTCGGGGAGCATGCTGATCTGCACCTCGCGCGCGAAACGCAGCTCGTCGCGGATGCGCAGTTGCTCGCGCGCCTCGGCTCGGCGCTGGACCCCTTCTTCGATTGCTGTCCGCTTCAGGCCGCGGCTCGTGAGCGCGCCCGCGACGAAACAGATGACGTTGACCGTTGCAAGCGCGCTGAAGATGCCCTTCACGTTCTTCGGCTTGCGTGACACGGGCGCGCCGAGAATTGCCGCGACGACGATGGCCAGCATCATCGAATTGAGTACGATGCGCTGCGGTAGCAGCAGCCGGAGCGCCATCGTCGCGGTCGGTACGATGACACCCCAGGCAATCCAACCGCCGCTGTCAGTCGATGCGAAGTAGATCAGCGTGGCGAACTTGACGACGAAGGCCGTGATCAGCCATGCGGATAGATTCCGGCCGATCAGGCGGGCATAGGAGTGCGCCTTCCAGCCCTCACGGCGGCGAGCTTTCCGCAACTCGCTCATCGAGGCGATGATGAAGAGGGTGAGTGCCGCATCGACGACAGCTGCGGCGATGTGCCCGCTTAGCCGATTCCTCGTGGCCAGAGAGGAAGCGACCAGGACGAACGAGCTGATGGCGAAGAACCAGGAGATCACATACGCCCAGACGAGGTTCTGCTCGTCGAAGCGCCGCCGCACCATCTGCGGCTCGGTGATCTGCGCCAGTTCGTCAAGGGAAGGGCGATCCATCCGCGGCATTGTCGCCGATGAGTACGGTTTCGGGGTTGCGAGGTTTCTGACGGAGCGCTGACGTCTCGCCGGCTGGCTCGGCGGCGTCTCGCCGCTGAGGTTGCGAGCGAATGTGTGGTGTCTCGCGGGCGGGGGCGAGACGCCAGCGCTCCGGGCACACACACTTAAGCCGGCACAGGAGATCCTGTGCCGGCCTGCGTTACTCCGTTTTCAATCCAGCGACATCGGTACGGTGACCACGACGGTCTTCGTGGCCGTGTGGCCGCCGCCGTCGCTGCAGGTGATGGTGATGGTGTAGATGCGGCCGGTGCCGGTTCCGGAGCGCTCGGCACGCAGGGTGACGTGATGGGAGTCGACGATCTGCCAGTCGGGGGCTACGTCGCCGTCGCCGAGACCGTTAACCGGCTCATTGCTGGTGACGGAGGTGATGGTGCAGACGTCGGTGCCGCATCCGCCGCTGATGCTGTAGTTGACGGTGACCGATGACATCTTGTGATTGGGCGGCCAGAGAACGGAAGGCTTGACCGTTCCGCCTCCGATCACGAGCGGCGGCGCGGTGACGGTGATGCTCTGCGTGGCGCTGGCGCTGTTGCTTCCGGCGGTGGCCGTCCAGGTGATGGTGGTCGTGCCGAGCGGGAACGGTGCATTCAGCGGCTGGCTGTCGCTGCGAACGCTGGTCACGGTCACACCGGAGCAGGGACCGGAGGTGACCGGCGTGCCGGGATCGACGGTAGCCGTGCAACTGGCGCCGGCGGTGACGGTGATGTCGGCGGGAGCGGTAATCGACGGCGGCGTGCTGTCGGTGACCGTCACATGCTGCGTGGCGGCGTCGCTGTTGCCGTGGCCGTCGCTCGCCGTGTAGGTGACCGTGGTCGTGCCGAGCGGGAAGACGTTTCCGGCCGGAACGCCGGTGCGGACGATGACGACGCAGTCGCTGCAGTTGTCGTGCGCCGTGGCGTGACCGAGCGTCGCGTCGCTTACGACGGCGGTGCAGGAAGGCCCGGCGGGCACGGTGACCGCGGCCGGCGCGGTCACCACGGGGGCGGTCGTGTCAGCGGCACCGGCGGTGAGGAGAATGCTGGTGAAGGCCGTGTTGTAGTCGGCGACGATCAGGTCGGCCGCGCCGTCGCAGTTGAGATCGACCGCGGCGATGGCGTTCGGCTGCCAGTGCGAGTTGATGCAGGTCGGACCGTAGCCGACGCTGATCGGGACGATGGCCCCGAACGTTCCGTCGCCGTTGCCGGGCCGCGCGCTCAGGTTGCTGCCGTCGGGCGTACAGCCGAACTGATTGGCGGTGACGATGTCGATGTTGCCGTCGCCGTCGAGGTCGGCCAGCGCCACGAAGATCGGATCGGTGACCACGGAGTTGATCTGGAAGCGGCTGCGCGTGAAGGTGGCGTCGCCGTTGTTGCGGAAGACCGTGACGCCGCCGGGGAAGTTGCCGGAGGTGGTGACCAGATCGATGTCGCCGTCGTGATCGATGTCGGCCGCGGCGATGTGAACGGCGCCGTCGCCGTTGAGCGTATCGGTATACGGAAGGTAGGTGGGCGCGCCGAAGGTCCCGGTGCCGTTGCCGAGGAAGATGCCGGTGCTGTCGCCCATGGTCACGGCCAGATCGAGGTGATGGTCGCCATTGAGATCGACGGCGACGAGGGCGTTGGGGGAGTGCGTGTCGGAGGAGATGACCACCGGCGCGGCGAAGTGGCCGGTGCCATCGCCGGCATAGAAGCGGATGCCGTTGGGAGACGCGTTCACATCGATGGCCAGCAGGTCCATGTTGCCGTCTTCATTCAGGTCGACGGCCACGAGGCGCGTGACGAAGCCGTTGGTGGCCGGGCTGTTGGCCGGAGTCAGCGCCGTGAAGGTGCCGGTGCTGTTGTTGTTATTGAGCAGGATGGAGATCGTGTGGCCGACCGGGTCGGCGCTGAATCCGGCGTTGTTCCCGACGGCGAGATCGGGCGCGCCGTCGTTGTTGAAGTCGGCCGATACGATGACCATCGGCGTCACGAAGCCGGTGATGGTTGACGAGGTCGGGAACGCCCCCCCGCCGGCTCCGAAGCGCACGGTGACGCTGTTCGCGAACTGGTCGGCGGTGGCGAAGTCGGTGGCGCAGTCATTGTTGAAGTCCCCCACGGCCACCGACGACGGCCCGAGGCCGCCGGTCAGAATCGTCGGAGGGGGATAGGAGATCGCGGCGAGGAGAGGTACGGCCGCGAGAAGAGAGAGAACAGACAGAAAACGCAGGGGGACCATCGGACGATGCATGGTTGCTCCTTCTTTGGTTAACCGCTCCTGCCGAGGAGGATGCGGCGGTGTCGAGTGAGAGAGAGAACCGGAATGTAGGTTCCAAAAAGAGGGGGTGATGTGATGCGCCGCACAACGGAGCGCTGGCGTCTCGCCGGCTGGCTCGGCGGCGTCTCGCCGCTGAGGTTTACGAGCGAATGTATGGAATCTTGCCAGACCGGGGGCGAGACGCCCCCGAGCCAGCCGGCGAGACGCCAGCGCTCCGTTGTTCTCTCACGGCCACTCGATCACAACATCCGGCAGCCGCGTTCGCCCGCCCTTGCCGTCGATGATCTCCACCTGCACATCAGTCCATCGCGGCACGCCGCGCGGGCGCTTCTTCGGGAAGGTGATCGTGAAGCCGGCGTTGTGGACGCGCGGGTACCAGGGGAACCTGGTCTGCACGTCGATACGGCTGGTCGGCGTGGTGTGAAAGCGCTGCGTACCGTTGTGCAGCAGGACGTCTACGTTGGCGATGCCGTTCGGCGAGAGAGCCCAGCCGCTGACGGTGAGAGGACCGTTGATGACGTCTTCGCCGTGGGGCGTGTCGACGACGCCGAAGGAACGGCCCATGTACGTGGCGGCGCCGTGGAGGGTGCGTTGCAGTTCCTCGTCGTCGGTGAAGCGGGCTCCGTCGCGCTTGTCCGGCGTCCGCAGATCGCGCCAGCCGGGGACATTCTGCGTCACGGCGAAGAGGTAGTCGCCGCCGCCGCGATGATCGAAACGGCGGATGAAGCCGAGACGGTTGGCGGCCATCTCGCGGGTAAGCCATTCGTGCGTCGGCTCGGTGGCGCCGCGCAGCCAGTCGTCGTGGACGAGGATGAAGTGACAGTCATTACTCGCCAGGAGCGGGAGGAAGCCGTCGGGGATGGTCTTCTGCTGCGACATCTCCTTGATCTGTGCGTGCAGCGGCGGCTCGAAGCCGGACGTTCCGTTCATCAGCGGCTTGTGATGAATGGTTGCTCCGAATTGATACAGAAACTGCGCGATCCCCTCGGATGCCGGCAACTCCAGTGTGCCGCCGGTGAACTTCGCGTCGCGCATCCAGACGTAGGCCGGATCGGTCACCTCCAACGCATGTTCCCAGCGGATGATCGGCACGACGTCGTGAATCGAAAGGGCCATCAGCAGCGCGGCCACGCCCCATCGTCCGATCTTCGTCCGCCGCGTGTCGATCCATGCCGCCGCGCCGCACGCGCTGGCTCCAGCGAGGCCGACGTACGCCACTGTTGCCCATCGCGCGGGGACGCGCATGCTGCGGAACATCAGAACGCGCTCGTAGAGAAAGGTGTGGAGGAAGGCGTGAAGCCCGAGCGAGCCGAGCACGCCGAGCACGACCCAGAGCAGCATCACCCAGAGCTCGATCGGCACGCGGGAGCGGGCCGCCGCGGTGCGAAGCGACTGCAACGTCTCGCCGGAGAGTCCCTTCGGTAATTGCAGCGAAAGGCGGGCCACGATGACGATGATCAGAAAGACCATCGGAAGGTCGGAGGTGTGGATGCTGACGATGGTCCGGCCGAAGAGTCCCCATTGATAGCGAAGCGACGCCGCTCCCAGGTACGTGCCGACGGCCAGCGTCACGATGAGGACGTCGAGCAGGTGGAGCAGCCATCGCGGAACAGGGCGGGCATCGAGGGCTACGGGGAGCTTGCGGCGATCGATGAGCAGCGCGCTGGCGGTGAGGAAGAGCATCATCAGACCGGGAAAGAGGATCTTCTCCCCCTGCACGTTCTTCGGATCGGCGATGTCGCCGTAGGCACGGCTCCTTCCGGTCGCGGAGAGCCAGTCGGTCCAGGTGGCCGAGCCCCAGAGCGCCGCGCTGGGGTCGCGGACCATTCCGTAGAGTGCGGAAACCTCCTTGTACGGCATGAGCACGGGCACCATCAGCGCGGCGGCGAGGATCGTCGCGGCAAAGGCGCCGATGAGCGTGCGCCACTTGAAGCGCGTGGCGAGCAGGGCCAGCAAGGCGATCGAGAGAACGAGCGCCGTCGTCCCGAAGAGAAACTGATGAATGTTCGTCAGGCCGTTCATCAACACGCAGAGGCCGTAAAGGATGGCGTTGCGGATGGTCGGCCGCCGCCAGTAGTGCAGCAGCGCCGCGAGCATCAGCGGCATCCATCCGCCCCAGACGAATTGCAGATGGGCGAGATGGTCGATCCGGAAGTTGACAAAGGAGTAGAGGATTCCGGCGACGAGCCCGGCCGGCGTCGATCGCGTCAGCGTGCGCCCGAGGACGAAGGCGCCGTAGCCGCAGAAGGCAAATCCGAGGAGGACGGCGATGTTGTAGACCGCAAGCGGCGTGAAGCCGAGCAGATAGAACGGCAGCGCCACGATGGCGATGCCGAAGAGGTTCTCGCTGTACGCCAGCGGGTACTTGCTCGGGTAGAAGATGTTGGCGTCGTAGATGTGCGACGGCGCGTTGGTGACGCTGTAGAGGTCCCAGTCGAGGATCCAGGTGTTGAGCAGCGGATCGCCGAGGTCGGGGACAGCCGTGTTCAGACGAACGGCGACCGGCCACGTCAGGATGATGGTGAAGAGAAGGAAGAAGGCGAAGACACCGGCTTCCCGAAGCACGCGTATGCCGAACGGATGCGCATCGTCCGCGCGATACCCGAATGGCTCGGTGGTCATCGCGGGCGAGAGTAGCAGAGGGACGCGGTTGCGGGGTTGCAGGGTTGCCACGACCAGCCCAGCAACCGAGCAACCCAGCAACCGCGCAACCCAGCAACCGCGCAACCCGCGAGACTTGATATCTTCACCCTCATGATCAACAAAGTCGTCGCATCGGCTGACGAGGCGGTCCGCGACGTCGCTGATGGGGCGACGCTGGTCGTGGGTGGCTTCGGGCTCTGTGGCATTCCCGAGAATCTGATCCACGCGCTGGTCAAACGCGGCGTGAAGGGGCTGACCTGCGTCTCCAACAACGCCGGCGTCGATGACTGGGGCCTCGGATTACTGCTGCAGACGAAGCAGATCCGGAAGATGGTCTCGTCTTACGTCGGCGAGAACGCGGAGTTCGAGCGCCAGTACCTGGCGGGCGAGCTGGAAGTGGAGTTCGTTCCGCAGGGGACGCTGGCCGAGCGGATGCGCGCCGGCGGCGCCGGCATCCCGGCGTTCTTCACCCCTGCCGGCTACGGCACGATCGTGGCCGAGGGGAAAGAGACGCGCGAATTCGATGGACGGATGTACGTGATGGAGCGGGGTGTGGTCGGCGACTTTTCGTTTGTCGCGGCGCAGAAAGCCGACCGGTTTGGCAACCTGCAGTACCGCAAGACGGCGCGAAACTTCAATCCGATGGCGGCGACCGCGGGACGGATCTGCGTGGCGGAAGTGGAGGAGCTCGTCGAGCCCGGCGAGCTTGATCCTGACTGCATTCATACGCCGGGGATCTTCGTGCATCGCCTGGTGGTGGCGAAACGTGAGAAGCGGATCGAGCAGAGGACTGTTCGGAAATAGTGGATTAGTGGATTAGTAGATTGGTGGAGTAGGCGTGAAGATGCGGGAGCCGAGGTATACTGTCTGCCCCCACACAACGGGCGCATCGTCGCCTGTTCATACCAGCTCTCCGCAGCGCCGCAAAACTATGTCTGCTAACTATCGGGACCTGATTGCATGGAAGAAGGCGATCACACTTGCTCAACACATTTACCAACTGACAGAGTCATTTCCGAAGCGCGAAGTGTACGGGTTGTCATCGCAGATGCGTCGTGCCTCCGTTTCGATCCCGGCGAACATTGCCGAAGGCAATGGTCGCCTCACTCGTGGAGAATGGCAGCAGTTTCTAGGCCACGCGAGAGGATCACAGCTTGAACTCGAAACAGAGCTGACGATTTCTTGGCGGGTCGGACTGATTACGCAGGAACAGCACCGCACCTTATTAGCGCGATGCGGCGAAGTCGGGCGACTGATCAACGGACTGCTGAAGGCAAGCGCCAATCGTCCCGCTCGCAAACCATTCGAACCGGATCCACAAATCCACTAATCTACTGATCCACTAACGGAGTCCCATGCCGCTCACACGCGATCAGATCGTCAGCCGCGCCGCGCAGGAGTTGCGCGATGGTTACTACGTCAACCTCGGTATCGGGATGCCGACGCTGGTTGCCAACTGTATCCCTCGTGGAATGGAAGTCATTCTCCAATCGGAGAACGGCATCCTCGGACTCGGTCCTTTTCCTTCAGACGATGATGTCGATCCAGACCTCATCAACGCCGGCAAGCAGACCGTGACCGTCCTGCCCGGCGCCTCCTTTTTCTCCAGCGCCGATTCGTTCGCCATGATCCGCGGCGGGAAAGTCGATCTCTCGATCCTCGGGGCCATGCAGGTGTCGGCGCAAGGGGACATCGCCAACTGGATGGTGCCGGGCTCGATGGTGAAGGGGATGGGAGGGGCGATGGACCTCGTGGCCAGCGCCAAGCGGCTCATCGTGACGATGGAGCACGTCACCAAAAAGGGCGGCAGGAAGATTCTGAATGCGTGCAACCTGCCGCTCACCGGCGTGAAGTGCGTGAACCGCATCATCACGGAGTACTGCGTGCTCGACGTCACGGAGCA
>Ga0137393_10002917_pt1 | contig 11098 bp, 9 predicted proteins | sample 15con2h34BmetaG_FD_101396 | JGI IMG/M metagenome (GOLD analysis project Ga0137393, IMG submission 101396) | Vadose zone soil microbial communities from Angelo Coast Range Reserve, California, USA - 15con2h3.4B metaG | ecosystem: Environmental > Terrestrial > Soil > Vadose zone > Saprolite...
CTGTGCTCGGTAACAAGCCCGACAACTGCGAGCCTCCCGGCTCGATCGCGGGATGCACTGGCTGAACCCAGGTTCACGGGTACCGGCCCGGGGTGGCCGGGTGAGCCTGCCAGCATCGCCGACGGCTTGGCTTGTTGCTGCCCGGATCGGCCGTTTTATCCTCGCCTATAACAATGAAGGGCATTCTATCTGAGCCACCCAGAAACTCCGCATTGCCCACTCAGGCAAAGATGATCGCGAGATTCCGGCTCGTTTTACCGGATAACGGAAAACCACCGAAACGATCTTTCCAAATATGCGGTAACGTTTTGACCAAGGTGTCCGACGAGAACGAGTCACCAGCTCCTTGCGGCTGCCGGAAGGGAAGCACGCGGATGGCATCGCGGACAAACAGGGCCAAGACCTTCGCCCTAGTCGGACTGGCGCTTCTTGGAACCGTTGGCGCTTTCGTTTTCGGAGTCTTCGCAGGCGAGGGAGGAAAGGATCATGTACGTAACATCCTCCTGGGTGTAGTATGCGTGGCCATTCCAGCCATAATCACCGCTGCCAACAGGATAATCGCAAATAAGGCCCTTCGGGCAGAAGTGGGTGCGCGTGAACACGCAGTCGAGGGGCGTGAGCGCGCCCTGCGCAGCAAGCAAGAAGCTGAGCAGCAGACTACTAAGGTCCAGATCAACGCGGAGGCCCGTCTCATCTTCGCGTTGCGGGCGGGCCTTTCGCCCGTGTTGTACTGCCTGGGGAAAATCGCGTCGTCATCGGGCACGCAGGTGGCTCCGCTGCTCGGAAGCCTGACGCAAGCGATTGTGTCCGCTGCGATTGAACACCGGCATCCCGCAGAGAGCCGAAGGAGTATTTTCTTCGCTGTCAACGAAGGTCTCATGGAGTGTGTCAGCTACGCCGGCTATGAGGGACAGCAAGATGCGGCACGCACTGTCTTCGCCAACATTCCGGAGGACCCGGTCGGCCAGTACATGTTCCGCCTGCTTGGTGAGCGCGAGGCCGTGCTTATACCGAACGTCGACGCTGCCGAACTGCCGGTGAAGTTCCCGAGCCGCAGGAGCTACCAGACAATCATCGCCACGGCGGTAATGGCAGGTGAGTCCCCATACGGCGTTCTGACCCTCGACGCCCCGCAAGCAGATTCGCTGGGCCAGCCGGACCTGGAGATCATGAAGACGCTCGCGAACTTGCTCGGCGTTGGACTGGCGCTGGCCGCTAAGGGTAGCAAAACGGCAGTGCGAATTCCGGTACAGAGCAGTCCTCAAGTAACCGTAAGTACTGACTTACTGGCCTCGGTCGGGGCACACTAAGCGAACGAACCGTGGGGTGGGGAGAAGACCTTGCGATTGAAGACGGAGAAGGTTGTCGATGCTGAGTCAATCGCGTGGATCGAGCAGCGCGAGGGCAGGAGCGACAGAGGCTACTTCGAGTCAGCGTGGCATAGAGCTCTCAGGGAAGCTGAGTTCGACGTGCAACGTCGCAATCGGCGGAGAAGCAGCGGAGCCAGGGGCGCCGGTCCAGCCACGGAAGCGACCTGCTAACTCCGCGGCCAGGGATGTCAGGTGTCCGCTCGCTGGGTCTGGTCATCTCACCGCGCGTGCACTGGCCTGTTCCGGACTCGCCGGATCGCGAACCCGCCTGCCACGGCAAGCAGAGCCCCGGCACCCATGGTCACCAGCCACGGCGCCGGAGAGGCCGGGCGGGGGGCCGTGCCACCCAGCCCGGTGGCCACGCCACCGGTCGGCATGACCATGCTGCCTGCCGAGTCGAGAAGGTCATCGATCTTCAGCTGGCCCGGGCCGTCCAGGATGACGATCGTGTGAATGCAGTCAGGGATCAGCTTGATCGTCCGCGAGGCGTGCTCGCTGCCACCGACGGCGCGGAAGGTCCACGTGCCCGGATTCGCCACCTGGTAGCTGGTCAGCTTCCCAAAGCCCAGCTTGCTCGCCAGCACTTCTGGGCCGGCGGTGACGGTCACCAGGTTCTGCCGCATCGATGCCTGGATCACCCGGACGAGTATCTTGCCCATGGGTGTAGTCAGCCGGTCCGGCAAGACCTTGAGCTTCACCCCGTTCGCCGGTCCCATGCCGGCCACCGTGTACGCGGCGCCAGCCATCACATCGACCGTGGTGGATAGTACGGGCGGCGCAGTGGATGATGCCCCTGCCCCGCGCATGGCGACCGTATACGCGCCCGCGGCCACTTTCGTGTAGGGCGACACCGTCCCGTACGCGACATGGTGCAGAACCAGCGTCGCGTGCGGGCTGCTGAAGGAGTACAGGTAAACGTCGACCGCGGGGGTGTTCGGGGACAGGTGGGCGAGCCGCATCCAGCCGTCCATGCCTGGCATCGGCTTGGCGGTGGCGGCCGACGCAGCCGACGTCAGCACGCCTGCCAGCCCGGCCGACAGTGCCAGCCCGGCCAGCAGCCGGCTCAGCAGCGGGTGGTTGGCAAGTCTCATGACAGCCTCATTTCTCAGGTATCCAATTCCCCAGCCCAGGGACGGAGCAGTGCGCGCTCATAGGCCGACGGGACCGGGGCGCGAAGCGACCCGGACTGCGTGCCACGCCCGTGAGCGCGGAAGCGTGTGCGGCGGCGGGGGGCTGTCTTCCTGGGACTGGCGCGCAGACCGTCAGCGCGCAGACCGTCAGCGCGCAGACCGTCGGCACGCAGACCGTCAGCGCGCAGACCGTCGGCACGCAGAATCCGGCACGGTAGTACGGCCCGATTGTCCTCGCTCATGCCGTTGACCCCCACATGCCCGAATGGTGGGCATCCCCTCCGGCAGGCATTAGAGCACAGAATCGGGGGTGATTCAGTAAAACAAGATGATTCGTTACCGGGCTGCTACTACATTCCGTGACCACGCCCTCGGCAGGCGCCAAAACAGCCGCATGGCCCGCGCGTCCGCCTCGGCTCACCGCAGGCCGCAGCGCACGGCGCCAGGCGGCTTGATCATTATCATCAGGCCGGCCACGGACGTCACCCTCCGGGCGACCCAACCATCCGTTCTCAGATCCGCGTCTCATCCTCTGAGAGCCGTAGCCACGAAACGCCCGAACGAGGGCCGCCTGGCCGCGGCCAGCCGGTTATCCCAGTCACGAAGTTCCTGCTGGGCGGCATGGCGGCCCGAATGAGCGTGACCGAGCTCGACGGCCATCTCCGTCCTGCGCCGGTCGATCGGGATCTGCTCGGTCCGTTGTTTCGTGTCTGCCGCGGCCAGCGCGGCAGCAAGTTCTTGTTTGATCGCAGTGACCTGGTCGGCGATTTGCTGCGTCACGCGCGTGCGCTCGTCCTGCAGTTGCCGTTCCTGCGACGCGAACTGTGCATCGATGACACGCAAGTCGGCCGCGGGAAGAGCAGAAGGCTGCCGCCGGGCGGCGCGTGCGGCTTGATCTTGCCGCCATTGGTCGATTCGACGTGCCTTCACTTCGCCGATGCCAGGCACGTGAACCAACCTGCCCGAGGCCAGGCGGAAATACACAATCCCAGCTCCTCCCCCCTGTGAGTACCTAATGCCTGAGAAGTCGGCGGCCGCTCGTATGCCTGCGGCGCTGAGCCTTGCGACGAGCTGCATGCCCACGCCCGGTATCTGGTAGGCGTCGATGGCAACCCGGGAAAGCCAGGCTTTCACGTAGTCCTGCTGAAGCTTTATCAGGCGCTGGCCGATCTCGCGCTGCTTGCTGCTTTTCAACCGGGCTAGCTGGCGGTCGATAGGCTCTTGCCGGCGCGCAACCCGCCGAAGCTTGCGGTCGAAGGCGGCCTGGACCGCTGCCCGCTTCTTTGTGTGCTGGCCCGCCAGTCGTCGCGCCGTGCGTTCGACTCTGGCACTGTGCTTCTGCACGCCCGCAATCTCTGCGGCCGCCCGCCTGACACCCGACGCGGCCTGCGAGTGAGCGCGCCGCAACTCGGTAAACGCTCGAATGACAGGATCACGCCGGTACACCGCCCACATGATCATTGTCACGAGGGCAATCGCGGCGGTGGTTCCCGCCACTCCGGCAGACAGGCTCCAGACGCAGCCGGCGGCGGCGACCAGGGGCAGCGCAGCCAGCAGCCGCACGAGCCAGGCACGCGATCGTGCCGATGAGTCGGCTTGCTGCGGCTGAGCCTGTTCAGCAGGAGTTGTTGCCGGGCCAGACCGGTCCGGCGTGCTGGCAGGCTCGGGGATGTGGCTTCTCATCCAGCCCGGAATCCCGCCTGCGGCAGGCGTCCGCGCAGCAGCCTGACCGGAGTGAGCGGGCCGCGAAGCGACCGCGGGTGCGGGCATCGAGGTCAAGGGCAGCGCGAGGATATCTCGCGCCATCGCTGCGAGGCTCCGGACCTCCGCGTTCCGGTGGGACGCAAGCGTCGACAAACGCGGCGAAGACCTCACGTCAGCGAGGTCACTCCGGTTGAGAAGTAGGTACTCGTCATGGCCGGCATCCCACAGCGCAGGATCGGCGGCCAGCATTTTCAGGGAAAGGGAGATCAGCCAGGCGGAGAAGCGATCCATCGCCGGACCGTAGTCAGCCTGCGAGCGGCCTGGCGGCTGGTAGTCGGGATGGCCCACCTCACCTGCGGGCAGACCATCGAGGCCGGAAACGTACATGCCGTCATAGTCGACGAGATGCAGCCTGCCATTATCGGCGACCAGCAAATTCCCATCCTGCAGATCTCCGTGAGCAATGCCAGAAGCCGCTAGATCGTTGATCAGCTCGTCGAAACTTTGGGCCAGGCGGCCCAGGGCCACGGGCTTGCCGATGTTCTTATCTATCCAGCGGGTGAGCGTGAGTCCGCTTACCCAGTCCATCCGCAGAATCGGATAGCGCCCGGTGTCTCGCCCAGCGTCTACTTGGATCCCGTCCGGGAGGAACTGGAAATCGGTCGCCCACCACGGCCTCAGTTCCTTCAGGCGCCGGCCGATTATCATGTATCGCTGCAGCTGATGCGGTACCTCGCGGGTAAAGCATTTCACCGCATACCGGTGACCGGAAATCGTTGTCATGGGAAAAACGGATGCGAAGTTACCAGAGATCAATTTCGGCAGTCCCAGGAATCCCCGCTCAAACGTGGCCGACCGGAGGTCAGGATCTGAGAAGCAGCGGTCGGGATGCTGCACCGCCTCCTGGTACTCGCCACCGGTGGGGAACCTTTGCGCCGTGGCCATGCCTGGTCACCAAATATCGACGTGTACCAGCGTCACGTCGTCGTTCCGTAGTTCTCCGGTCTGCCTGGCCAGGGAAACCCATTCTGGGAAGCCGGCGGCGGTGAGGTCCCTGAGCGTTTCCCACGGACTGCCGCCTTCCTCAGCGCGGGCCAGGAACCATGCCGCCAGGGCGTCGGTGCACACGAAGAAGTCGTCACCTTCGGCGACGGACCCCTCGGCGAACCGCACATGAGCCACGATCACGTCCGGATCGGCATCGCAGCTGCCCAGGAGGGCCGGGCTGGTGCCGAAGTCGGCGCTTTCGCCCAGCGGGTAGGCAACCTGGAGCCGCCCGCCACGCACGTGGAAGAGGCAGGTGTCGCCGAGCGCGGCGGAGTGCCAGCTTCCTATGACCGGCAGGAGGCCAGGATCGGTCTGAAGGCCATGCCTGGCCGCAAGCTCACTGTCAACGTCCACCTGTAGCGCGAGAAGTGTCGCGAAGGCGCCTTTCGCAATGCCGGGCCGTTCATACCAGCGAAGGGGCCGGCCGACGTCCTCGCGCTGCGCCACGTAGGAGTCCACGACACCCGGCCATCGGGCTGACAAGGCGACAGCCGTTTCGGCAAATAAATAAGCATCGCGAGCTGCCACGGATGCCGCCACGAACTCGCCTGCCATCATGGTTGCCCATTGCCGGGCGAGCAGGCTCTCTGTAGCGCCATCAGCGACAGCGACACCGACCCAGTCACCCGGGACCTCATCGCCAGTACCGGGCAGGACCCGCCAGGCGTCCTCGTATTCGGCGGCTGAGCTTCCTTCCTTGGGTGCCCAGTAGGCGATGACGCTCGCCCTCATGTGACTATCGCAACGCTAGGGCGCGGGTACCGATGTCGAGGAATTGCACGAGGGACACCATGTCGGAGTTGTAGACGAAGCCCCGGCTACCCTCGGTTACCTCATAGTGATTGTTAGCCGCGTATGAACGCATGTGCGGCGGCAGCTCGCTGGACATTTCGAAGAGGCTCCGCGCATAGACGTTCGGCAACTTTGACGTATCGGCTGGAAAAGTGATGGGCGAGCCGCCAGCGTCAGATATGTGGAGGTTGAACAAAAGCACTGTCCCGTCGTCGGTCCGCAGTTGCGTCAACCGCTGAGCGGCATCCAGCGGATCGCCGTCGTTGGCCTCGCCGTCGGTGAGGTTGAGCACGATTGGCGGGAAGCCGCGCGGATGCTCTACGATCCAGGCCGAAAGCAGATCCCTCGCGCGCATGAGAGCCTGGCACATCGGCGTGGCCCCGTTCGCTTGCGCCTCCACCCAGACCGGGAAGTCGGTCTTTAGCTCAATCACCCCGCCTGCTCCATCCGGCGTCAACTTGGTGCGCTGATCGACGCGCAGGGGGTGCTCGGCTACCTGGCTGATCGGGACGAGATCCTGGCCCTGTAGGGCCCCGCCAAATGCGCCCTGCGCGGATCGGCCGCCATAGCCGACAACGGCGACGTAGAAGTAGTCACGCACGCCCTCCTCCTTCGCGCACCGGATGGCGAGTTCCCGTAGCAAGCGGTTCAGGGCGTCAGCGACCACGTCCGCTTTGCTCACGCGGGCTTCGCCGCCGATCGGATCAACCATGGAAGCTGACTGATCGACGAGGAAGATGAAACAGGACGGGTTGGTACGGCTGATTTCCGCCATGTACGGCACTGGAACCCCCTCCATCGGCTGGTCCGCCCGTCGCCGACACCAGGCGCGCCGCGTGAACCGGGAACATGCTCGTCTCTTGGCTGGGAGAGCATCTTCGCTGAGAGAGCATCATCTCAGGTCGCAGCGTCCCGGTAAGTGACACATCACCACTAGTTACTCAAGGTATAGGACGTCAAGCCTGGCCGGCCAGGCGACTGCGGCCACCGGCCTGCGGCCACGTGGCGGCTGCCGCTCGGCCGCCGCCCGCCCGTCCGGAATAGCGCCATCAGTGCCGCGACCGCCTATACCTCGCCTACGCAGGCGAGCCGAGACTATTCCTGGCCGGTTGACCTGGGCGTCAGTCCCCCGGCCATTGCCACCGCGGCACCTCGCGCAACGGATGCAGCTGGTCGTCGGTTTCGGCGTGGGAGTTCTGCTGTGCGACGCCAGAGCCAAACTCGACGTGGGATCGCACCGCCTCGCGAAACGGCTCGTCGTCCGGCAAGCCGGCCTCGTCGAGCGCCTCCAAGTAGAGCGCTACGAACCGGTCCCGCTGCTCGTCGGTGATATTGAGGTGACGATGCGCCTTGATCAGGTACTCGAACCCCAGCTCGTGAGTGAAGCGGTCAGGGCCGCCGAACGACTCAGCGGTGAACCAGGTCAAGTGCTCGACGTGATGAGGCTGGCGCTGATGAAACAAGGGGCGCAGCACGGGATCATTGAGCACCTTGGTGTAGAACAATTCTTCGAGGCGATGCAGGGCCTCATCTCCGCCGGCGTGCTCGTAGAGAGTCGTCACCCGCTGGGCTCCTGACGAATCCAGGGATCGCTTGAACGTGCCAATTCGCTACGTTACAACGCGCCCAACGCAGAACCGGTACGTATCAGGACGCGGGCTTGCGTGTCTTCTCATCAGGGGGTTCGACTGCGATGGGACCTGGCGGCTTGAGGAGGTTGGCGGGCCGCTACGCCGTTCCGCGTCCCGGGCAGCCACTGCCCGCCTGGCCCGCTCTCGGGGCCATGAGCGGGACCCGCCTGGCCGCGCTCGCCGCACCGTGTGACGCCCTGATGCTCGACAATGTCGCCGCGATGGTCCAGGAGCGTTACGCGGCGGTCGTCTGGATCCGTCTCGGAGCCGCCGACGGTGATCCGGGAGCGCTGCTGCTAACGCTGCTTGGTGCTCTCGGCCGGCTCGACGCGGCCGCCTCGGCCGGGATCGCCGAGGCCGCTGCCCGGCAAGGCCGCCGAGGCGACTGGGGACAGGCCTACCGGCTGCTGAGCGCCACGCTGGGGGCGGTGACGGAGCAGCCAGCGGTTGTCGTCATGGAAGGCGCCGAGCACCTCGACCGGGAAAGCGCGGCAACGCTCGACCTGCTCGGGTCGGTCCTCGTGCCGGCCCTGCGGGAAAATCTGGACATCCTGCTCATCAGCGGCACGGAGTGGGACCAGCGGCGCCTGGCTCCGGACGGCCTGATCCTCGGGCCGCGACAGCTGCGGCTGGATCCCAGCGCCGCCGCGCTCGTCGCCGAGACGCTCCACGTAAGCCTGTCGCACGCGGTTCTCAGTCGGATAGTCGCCATCACCGGCGGCGCGGCTGGCGCCTTGCGCGCCACCCTCTCCGCCAGCGCGGTGACCGGATGCGAGGCCTTCGATGCGGCCGTCGCGGCCGCGGCGAGCGGTGCCGAACTGCTCACGAAGCTGGGCCGGAGCATGCTGGTCCGCACCAGCGAGGACACCCGGATCGCCCTCGCCGGAGCTCTCAGGCTCGGTGTCTGGCACCCGAGTATGGGCACCGCCCTGGGGCACAGTTCGGTGCGGTGGGACGAGAACTGGTGGCTGGATCTCACCGAGGGCTGGAAGCAGGTCGTCCCGGCATGGCGGGCACCGCTACGGTCCATCGGGGTTGCCGCCGCACTCGACCCGGCGTCGTTGACCCTCCTCGCTGATCACCTGGCTGGACACGGAGTCACAGATCGTGCCGTTGATCTCTACCTGGAAGCGGGCGAGCTCGGCCGGGCCGCCGACACCGCGGCAGGCGTTGCCGGTGACCTAGCGGCCGGGGGATGCTGGCCAAGCGTGACCCGGCTCGGTCAGGACCTGGCCAGCCGAACGTCGGCGATCCAGCGCCGGCCGGAAGAGCCCGTGGCCGGACAGCCCACACGGCGGTGGTGGTACCTCAAGCCAGGCGGCCGCCGGGCAGGCAAGAGCGACCGCTGGTCAGGCAAGACAGGCCGTTCCTCAGGTTCACCTCATCCGTCCGTACCGGCGCCAGCGTCCGCGCTCCAGCGGGCGCCAGGATCCGCATCCGAGTCAGCCGGGCTGTCAGCGCCTGCCCCTCCCACGATCGATCCCGCGATCGACACGCCGCGCGCCGTGACCGTCCACCTGCTCGGCGAGCTACAGGTGGTGTTCGGTGAGCGCCCGGTCGGGAAATGGGTGTCGGGCCGGGGCCGCGCGGTGTTTGAGTACCTCGTCGTCCACCGTCACAGCAGGGTCCGGCGCGAGAGCCTGATGAACGTGTTCTGGCCCGATGCCGAGCCCGATGCCGCCCGCAACAGCCTCAACGTCGCCATCCACGGGCTCCGCCAGTCTCTGCGCGCCGCGGCCGGGGATCACGCGGTCGTGATCTACCAGGACGGCAGCTACTTCGTCGAGCCCGCTCTGGACATCTGGGTCGACGTCGATGCCTTCGAGGACCGGCTGAAGTCAGCCCGCCAGTACCTGACCAGCGATGACCCGGCTGCGGCACAGGCGGGCTTCGAGGCCGCGATCGGGCTCTACCAGGGCGAGTTCCTCGCCGATGACCCGTACGAGCAGTGGGCACACGTCACCCGTGAACACCTGAGGCTCGCCTATCTTGACTGCCTCGACCAGCTCGGCCGCCTCCGATTCGACGCCGGCGACTACAGCGGCTGCGCCGACGTGTGCCGGAAGCTGCTGGCCTGCGACAACTGCCGGGAGGACACTCAGCGCCTGCTCATGCGCTGCCACAGCCGCCTCGGCCAGCCCCAGCTCGCTCTCCGTCAATACCACTCCTTCGTCGCCACGCTGCAGGCCGAACTCCACCTGCCGCCGGCCCCGACGACAACCGAGCTCGCCGCCCGCATCAGGCGCAGGTCAGAGGTGTGAGCCGGCCCAGGTTCCGATGGCGACACCGGCTTAATTCAATCGTTTGGCTAATTAAGCGCGTGAACGACGCTGCTTAACGGCGGGACGGAACAGTGAGCGTCAACCGTCAGTCAAGAAAGGACCAATCCGATGGCGCAACCCTTCCAGACCTCTTTCCAGACCTACGCAACCGACTTCGGCATCCCGGGCATCCTCGACGGCACGATCACGGGGCTCACGGTGCTGGACCCGACGGAGAACAACGAGGCGACGCTTCTTCTTGAGGAGGACGACCCCTATGCGGTCAAGGTCGACTGGCAGGTGACCGGCGCGGGGCTCTGCAGCCTCGGCGGGACCTGGCAGGTCACCCTGTATATCGACGACATCGACGGAGTCGGGACGACCCACGGTCAGATCGGGGCGACCGTGAACATCCCCGTCGTCGGATGCCAGAAGGACTACACAGCGACGTTCAATCAGCCCGGCAACAGCGTGTCGCTCGGCGTCTACCAGTTCGTCGTGACCATCAACCATTCACCCCAGGGCGCGACGACGCCACCACCCCTCGACCAGCAGCTCACCGAAAACGTGGGCTACGCCCAGTCCAGCCCGGTGAAAGTCACGCCGACCGTCAAGGAGACAAACTAGGGGCGCGTCTCGTAGATCTTGGCCGTCGCGAGCGGCCGTCCGGAGGGATGGCTCGCAAGGCGGAGGAGGAGCCAATAGCGGAGCTATTGGCGACGACGACAACGCCGCGAGGCGCCCTCCGGCGGACGCGCAGCAGGCTGAAGATCTACGAGACGCGCCCTAACCCGTTCATCCGGCAGCACGGCCGGGCGCCGCAGCCACAGGCACGGCCCTCGGCCGTGACGTCGGCGGTGTGCTTGTCCTGAGCCGCCCGGCCACAGGCTCCACCCAATCGCCAACAACACAGCCGACACTGGAGGCACCCCATGCGCAAGAGTCGCGATCCTGAGCCTGGCTCGCCGCAGCCAGCGGCCGACGATATGCAGAAGATCGCCGGCATCGGCCCTGCTCTGGCCACCCGTCTCGCCGAGGCTGGGGTGAGCAGATATCGGGACCTGGCCTCCTTCACCCAAGAACGGCTCGGCGCGGTGGTCCACGTGTCCCCGGAGAGAATCGCCGGTCAGGACTGGATCGGTCAAGCGCGGCGGCTGGCCAGC
>Ga0137393_10002920_pt1 | contig 11090 bp, 9 predicted proteins | sample 15con2h34BmetaG_FD_101396 | JGI IMG/M metagenome (GOLD analysis project Ga0137393, IMG submission 101396) | Vadose zone soil microbial communities from Angelo Coast Range Reserve, California, USA - 15con2h3.4B metaG | ecosystem: Environmental > Terrestrial > Soil > Vadose zone > Saprolite...
ACGCCGGAGCAAGTCTTGTCAGGAAACATCGATCTCAGCTTTTTGAATGGCGACGACGAGATATGGGAGCTGTGGTTACGCGCCGGCCAGCTCAGCAGCATGGTTCAGCAGGCGATCTCCACCGATGAGCCTGCTTATGCAGCGAAGTATGTCTTTCAGTTGGCGCAGCAGTTCAACAACTTCTATCACAAGCACCACATTCTGACCGAAGAGGACGCTGGGCGCAGACAGTTCTTGCTTGGTACGGCCGCTGTGGTGCGAAGGGCGCTGGTTGAAGGTCTTGGCCTGATGGGAATTGATGTGCCGGCAGTAATGTAAAAGCAGCTACTAGCTGCTGGCGCTAGCCAGCCGATAGGACAAAACCCAAGAGAAGGGGCCGTTGTTGAAACGGCCACCCTTTTTCTCGTGCGAGACTTTTGCAACCGCAAGTAGTTACTGGGCCATCTTTCCGCCGCCCATTTTTGCGTCAAGCTGCTGGACTTTGTCGAGGTGCGCCTGCAGCGTCGGCAAAGTCTTAGCCGCCCACTGCTTTACATCAGGGTCTTTGGCGTTCTGTGACGCATCCTGAAACTCGGAGACGTCCTTCTTGTGGTCGTCCACCATGGCGTCCAGGTAGTCCTTGTCAAAAGTTTTGCCAGTGTCACTGCTCAGCTTGCTTTGTAGCGCAGTGGCGTCATCCGGGAGACCTTCAGGAAGCGTGATGTTCTTGGACTGGGCAAGCTGCGTGAGCTCGTTCAAGGCCGCGCTGTGGTCTTTCACCATCTGTTGAGCAAACTGCCGGACATTGGGATCTGTTGTCTTGGAAGCGACCATCTTACCCAGCGTAACCTCTGCTCGATTGCCTTTGGCGGCATTGGCGATGAAGTCATGATCTGCGTTGGCTGAAGCCGAAGAAGAAGCCGAAGACGATGACGCCGCGCCCGCCGGTGGCTGGTTGGTACTGCTGTCTCTGTCCGGTGTAGCGGCTTTGTTGTTATTACAACCCAGGCTCATCAACCCGAGTACTGTCAGAATCAGCAAACTTTGTTTCATGAGGTCTCTCCTATCGATCGTGGCTGCAAAATTTAGGATGAAAGGAGAAACGAACGGGATGGCACCATAAGAGAGTGGCTTGCGCACTCGGGAATTTGTGATTCGTAATTTGCGATTTGTGATTTGTGATTCGGAAACCTGTGACTCGTAATTTGTGATTGTTCTTTGGGGGGCCGATGTGCTCTAAACCGGGAAGCTTCAAGCGGCCGTAGTTTCCACTAAGTGCTTATTCTGAAGCGTCGCCACAAATCGCACCCCGCCGCTCGACTGAGATGCCGTGGGTGCGAGAAGTAACTTTTATGTGAAAACTTCAAATCACCAATCGTAAATCATTTGCTAATTGCCGTTCTTTTCGTAGCTCTTGACCCACTCCACCAGGCTGCGCACAGCAATCCCCGACGGACCCTTGGCAATCCAGCTCTTGTTGTCTTCAATCCATGCTGTCCCGGCGATATCAAGGTGGAGCCACGGCGTGTCTTCCACAAACTCTTTCAGGAATGCCGCCGCAGTGCTTGCTCCACCCCAGCGTCCGCCGGTGTTCATGATGTCGCCGATATTGGAGCGGATCTGGTCGAGATATTCACCTTCAACCGGCAAGCGCCAGAACTTTTCTCCAGAGCGTTCCAATGATTTTGTGAAATGCTGGAATGAGTCTTCGTCGTTGGCAAAAACCCCGGCATTTACGTAGCCCAGCGCGACCACGCATGCGCCGGTGAGGGTGGCAGCGTCAATCAGATGAGTGCAGCCGAGTGTGCGCGCGTAATGCAGACCATCCGCCAGCACCAGGCGGCCTTCGGCATCCGTGTTGACGATCTCAATGGCCTTGCCCGACATCGCAATCTGCACGTCACCCGGCTTCTGCGCTTTACCGCTGGGCATGTTTTCCGTGGCGCAGACAATCGAGATGACCTTCACCTTCGGTTTAAGCATGGCAATCGCCCGCATAGCGCCGATCATCGCCGCTCCGCCGGCCATGTCATATTTCATCTTCTCCATGCCGTCTGCCGGCTTAATCGAGATGCCGCCCGTGTCAAAGGTGACGCCTTTGCCGATCAGGCCCAGGACCGGCTTTTCCGGCGCGCCTTCCGGTTCATATTTCATCACGATCAAGCGGGGCTCTTCGTCGGATCCCTGGGCAACGCTCCAGAATGCGCCCATCTTCAGGGCTTTGATCTTGTCCGGGCCGCCGATCTCGCACTTCAACCCGGTGCTTTCACACATTTTGCGCGCCCGTTCAGCGAGCATAATGGGCGTCATGCGATTGCCGGGTTCATTCACCAGTTCGCGGGTGAAGTTCTGCGATTCGCCAATAATGCGCGCCTGATCGATCATGCTCTGAAGTTTGGCCTGGTCAGAGCCGGTGGGCGCGACAATGGTCACGTCCTTCATGCTGTAATCTTTGCGGTCGCTGCGGTAGGTGTCCGGATCAAAGTCGGCGACAAACGCTCCTTCAACAACGGAGCGTACAGCGTCTTCCGCGCCACTGGAAAGCTCAGGCAATAGAATTGCACAGCTCTTGATCATCTTGGGCTTGAGTGCGCGGAGTGCGGTTCCGGCGGCCTTGCGAAGTTCAACATGAGAAAACGCGTTGCCCTTGCCTGCGCTTACTACCAGAAGGCGCTTGGCTTTCAGCTCCTGTGGGCGATGTAGCAGCACGGTCTCAAAGGGCTTTCCTGTAATTTCGCCGGATGCGATCAGGTCAGCGGCAGCTTTTTCCACGGTCGCATCCTTCAAAGCAAGTTTGGGCGCAGGCTTTTGCTTGTCGCCGTTATCCAGGGCGAAGGTGACCAGGCATTCGGTTTCAACGTCGGCAGGGTTGGTGATAGCAAGTTTTATTTCCATGATGGCTTTGTTTTCCACTCCCAATAAAATCTTTTAAAAAAAATTCTGGAACTTAGTTTTTACGCGAGCGCGCTACAGCCTCGCGAGCTTCTTTGTCGGCGGTGCGGCGGCGTTCCGTTTCGCGCTTGTCCCATGTCTGTTTGCCCTTGGCCAGAGCGATCTCCACTTTGATTTTGCCGTTCTTGAAATACATGCGTGTGGGGACAAGCGTAAAGCCCTTCTGCTGGCTCTTGCCCAGCAGCTTGCGTAGCTCTTCTTTGTGGACCAGCAGTTTGCGAGTACGCTTCTCAACATGGCCTGCGTACCCTGCATTTTCATACGCGCCAATGTGGGCATTCAGCAGCCAGAGTTCGTTGTCTTTCACCAGCGCGTACGCATCTTTCAGGTTGGCCCGGCCCGCGCGGACGGATTTGACCTCAGAGCCGCTCAGCATGATCCCGGTTTCCATGCGGTCTTCAAGAAAATAGTTGTGCGAGGCCGCACGATTGACGGACGCGTCGCGTTCTCCGGAAGCAACGGGGTCGCGCTTTACGTTCTTAGGCTTATTGGGCTCAGTTTGATGAGTAACTTGGCGGGCCATGGCAGCTTTCTGCTGCATGCAGCAAAATTTTTATGCTATCACAACGCAAACTATGGTTACTAAAGTCGTTCTAGGGATTGAGCAGATTCGGTGTATAATCTGCCATTCCATATAGTTCATTTCCGGGTGCCCAAAACAGGCTGTTCCTTCAAACAACCCCCATAAGATAGAAGGAGTTAAGCGTGTGTGTAGCCCCAAGCAGGAGCGTATGAGGAGAGTAGCAAGGACCTTCGCGGTTTTATTGATTTTATCGGCAATTTTGCCGGCAGCGGAATCGGCAAAGTCTCTCCACAGCAAAGGCCAAAAAGCCGAGACGCGTGGTGACTACGAGGCTGCTTATGAGTTTTACCGGCAGGCCTACAATCAGCAGCCAGATAGCCTGAAATATCGCGTTCCGTATGAACGTACGCGCTTCCTGGCAGCGGCTGCCAAAGTCCATCGCGGACAAAGGCTGCGCGATGAAGGCCGCTGGGCGGAAGCCCTGGGGCTGTTCCAGAAGGCCGCGGAGATTGATCCCAGCAATGATCTGGCTGCCCAGGAAATCCGCCGCACTCAGCAGATGATGCAGAAGCCGCAGGCGCCACCCCCCGCAGGGGGCATGGGCGCGAATAAGTACGGAGGCGAAGAGGATCCTCTGCGTAAGCGTCTGGAAGAAGCCACTGGGCCGGCCTCACTGGGGCAGATTTCCAACGTTCCCATTAGCGCCCTGGAAATGACCGAAGATTCCAAGCTGGTTTATGAAACCATTGGCAAACTCGCCAATCCGCCGATCAACGTTCTTTTCGATCCTGACTACACGCCCCGCCGCCTGACCATCCGCCTGCAAAAGGTGTCCCTGCCGGAAGCACTTGATATCGTCGCATTACAATCCCGCACTTTTTGGCGACCGGTAACCGGGAACACGATTTTTGTAGCGCAGGATACGCAGGCCAAGCGCAGGGAACTGGAGCAGAACGTTGTGAAGACGTTCTATCTGGGCAACGTGTCAGGCCCCACGGATTTGCAGGACATTGTGAACGCCATCCGTACGGTGCTGGAAGTACAGCGCATTCAGCAGATTCCTTCGCAGAGCGCCATCGTCATCAAAGGCACGCCTGATCAGTTGGCACTGGCCCAGAAGATGATTGATGACATCGATAAGTCGAAGCCGGAAGTCATTGTGGATGTTGTCATCGCGCAGGTTCGGCGAGACAAAAACAGGCAACTGGGCATCACGCCTCCACAAACTGCCACCGTGGCTCTGCAGGGAACAAACACAGCGCCGGCGAATGGCGGCACGGGTACCACGACGGGTGGTCTTAATTTTAATGACTTGCAGCACTTAAACTCCACCAACTACTCGGTCGTGATCGATAAGCTTTCAGCCGTAGCTCTATTTTCTGATAACGACTCCCGGGTGCTTGAGAGCCCGCGTGTTCGGGCCACTGACAACGAAAAGGCGACCCTGAAGGTCGCGGACAAGATTCCCATTGCGACAGGCTCGTTCGGTACGCCTGTAGGCATTGGAACCGCCACGGGCGCAGTGGGCGTGAATACCCAGTTCACTTACACAGAAGTCGGCGTGATTCTGGAAATTACTCCGCGCGTACATCCGGATGGCCAGGTAACTCTGAAGACCGTCATGGAGCTTTCCAACCTGAATGGTCAAAGTACGATTGGCGGCATTAGCCAGCCAATCATCAGCACGCGTCGTGTAGAACACACGATCCGGCTCAACGATGGTGAGATAAACCTCCTTGGCGGAATTCTGGAAGAACAGGACACCACGACCATCGGGGGCACGCCGCTCCTCGGGCAGATTCCGATCTTGAAATACCTCTTCACATCTACGCAAAAGACGAAGGTCAACAATGAAATCGTCTTCCTGCTGATTCCACACATCGTGCGCAGCCAGGAACTGAACGATTTGAACCGGCGCGCGTACGATGTAGGCACGGGCAGCGGTATTGACCTGCACATTGCGTCGAAGAGCAACGTGGTGGTTCCACTTACGGCATTAGCGCCCCAGCCCGCCGGAACAATACCGCCGGCGGTGGCGCAAACCGCAGGCATTCAACCTTCTACTCAACCGGCGGTGACTCAGCCTCCCGTCACTCAACCGGCCGTAAACCCGCCAGCGGGTACGTCACCGGTTAAGCCTTCACCAGTTCCGCAACCGGCAGCACCTGCCTCTAACGCGAAGCCTGGCACCGGCCCGGCAGTGTTGCGCCTGGATCCGGGAAGTTCGAACCAGAAACAGGGTGGGACTTTCACCGTCAATGTGCAGATGGGACACGGCCTGGATATTGCATCTGTTCCGATCCAGATCACCTATGATCCCAAGGTGCTGCAGTTCGTAAGCGTTTCCAACGGAGAATTTCTGTCACGGGATGGACAGCCGGTAGCTCTGGTCCATCGCGATGATTCGTCCGTAGGCAAGTTACAGGTAACCGCCCAGAGGCCTGCCGGGTCGTCCGGCGTAACCGGCGATGGCACGGTGTTCAGCCTGGTCTTCATGGCCAAAGCCAAGGGCACGGGCGCAGTTACTATCACCATTCCTGGAGCACGCAACAGCCAGAACCAGCCGCTGGACGTGCAGGGATCGCAGGCTTTGGTCACGGTAAACTAGAGAAGTGAAACTGGTGAACGGGAACAACAAAGCGCAACGCGGTGTAACACTGCTGGAAATGATCGTGGTCATCACCATTTTGCTGGTGCTGATGGGCGCGGCCGTGCCAGTGGTAAAGGTCAGCGTGAAGCGGGCGAAAGAAACTGAATTGAAGCGTGATCTTTGGGAAATGCGTGCGGCCATTGATCGCTATAAAGATGCCGCTGACAAGAACGCGTTCCAGAGCAAGCTGGGTTCGGAAGGCTATCCCCCGGACCTGGACACGCTGGTGAACGGCGTGGACGTTGCTGGCGGCAAAAAAGTCAGGTTCCTGCGGCGGGTACCTGTCGATCCTATGACCGGTAACAAAGAGTGGGGTTTGCGCGCCATGAAGGATGATCCGCAATCAGATTCATGGGGCGGAGAGAACGTTTTTGATGTTTACAGTAAATCTGCGGGGACGGCCCTGAACGGCACCAAATACAAGGATTGGTAAGCGCTATGAACGAAAACATTCACAGGCGGGACTGCCGGCGGGGCTTCACGCTGATTGAGTTGATCATTGTAATTGCCATCATTAGCATTCTGCTCGCCGTGGCGGTCCCGGTATACCGGCTCCACATTGTGCACGCCAATGAAGCGGCGCTGAAGCAAGACCTTTACAGCATGCGCAACGCCATTGATCAATACACCCAGGACAAGGCCAAAGCGCCACAGGACCTCAATGACGTGGTTACCGCCGGATACCTGCGGGTTCTGCCGAAAGATCCTTTCACCAACTCCAATACCACATGGCAGGCCGTCCAGGAAGACGTGCTGCAAAGCGTTGACCAGACGGCGCCGGGTATCAGCGACGTCCATAGCGGCTCTAACCTGATCAGTAGCGAAGGAACGGCCTACAGTAGCTGGTAGGGGCTTGAAAGCGCCGCAGGCGCGACTGAGAATAGCCCGGCACGCCGCGAAGCAGGTGCCGGGAATAGTTCGAAATCGGAGTGAGTCCCGCCAGGGACGGCTGCACACGAAACGAGCGAGTCAGATCCGCTGGCTAATCGCCATGATATTCCCTTCGCTATCTTTGAACCATGCGGTCTTTGCGCCGCCCCCTGTGGCGATGCTGTCCACGGTCTTGATTCCGGGCCCGTCATACTCCTCAAACACCACACCTCGTTTTTTCAACTCAGAGACTTCAGTGGCCACATCCTCAACCGCCCAGAATGCCGTGCTGGCGCGATTCGTGCCCGCGCCGGGCGACGGGTACATGAAAACCCACGATCCTTTGCCCAACTCATACACAACGCCGCCGGCATATTCTTCTTTGGGCTTCAACCCAATCTTCTCCTCATAAAACTTTCGCGCTCTGGCAACGTTGCTTACCGGGATGTAGGGAATCAAGGGTGAATCTTGTAGCATCTCGTCCTCCTAAATACGTATGAGATGATCCGTTAGATGCGTCTCTACTCACATTGATGGCATTCGCCTGCACTGTCCATCCATCGCCACAAATATCTCAATGTAATTGCCTGTTTCACCAGAAGCAGCCCTAACCCCACAACGAGGGTACGCGCCATTCTCATCGAATTCACCTCAACCAAATGTTACAAGCTCGGATAGCAACCTGTTCATCCGCCGCTCCCAATTTGCTACCATCAAGCTATGCCGGTCTCGACTGAAATCCAATCTACGCACTTGCCGCCGCTGAAGGCCGCGCGGGGCAATGAGATCACCTGCAAGGCATGGCCGCAGGAAGCTGCCATGCGCATGCTCATGAACAATCTGGATGAAGAGGTGGCCGAGCGTCCGCGCGACTTGGTGGTGTACGGCGGCACAGGCAAGGCGGCGAGGAACCAGCAATCGCTGGAAGCTATCCTAACCTCACTCAAGTCTCTGGATAACGATGAAACCTTACTCGTCCAATCCGGCAAGCCTGTCGGAATCTTTCGGACGCATGAATACGCGCCGCGGGTGCTGATTGCCAATTCAAACCTGGTGGGGCACTGGTCAAATTGGGAAAAGTTCAATGAGCTGGAACGTGCCGGCCTGATGATGTACGGCCAGATGACGGCGGGCTCGTGGATCTATATCGGTTCACAGGGCATTGTGCAGGGAACGTTTGAGACCTTTGCCGCGGCCGGCGAGAAAAGTTTTGGCGGCGATCTGGCCGGCAAGCTGATTGTCAGCGGCGGCATGGGAGGCATGGGTGGCGCTCAGCCGCTGGCCGCCACTATGACAGGCGCATGCTTCCTGGGCATTGACGTGGATGCGGAGCGCATCAAGAAGCGCCTGAAGACCGGCTATTGCGACTTCATGGTCAACTCCCTGGACGAAGCCCTGCGCATCCTGAAGAATGCCGTCCGCAAGAAGGAAGCGATTTCCGTGGGCCTGATCGGCAACTGCGCTGATGTGATTCCGGAGATGGCAGAGCGCGGCGTGCTGCCTGACATTCTTACAGATCAGACATCGGCACACGATCCGCTCAACGGCTATGTGCCCAACGGGATGACGCTGGAAGCAGCCATGGAGTTGCGCAAGAGTGATCCCAAGGCCTATCTGGAACGATCGCTCAACGCGATGTCGCGTCACGTGGAAGGCATGCTGCGTTTGCAGAAGATGGGCAGCGTAACGTTCGATTACGGCAACAACATACGTACCTTCGCCTTTCAGAACGGAGTGAAGAACGCCTATGATTTTCCCGGCTTTGTGCCTGCCTATATCCGTCCATTGTTCTGCGAAGGGCGCGGACCATTTCGCTGGGTGGCGCTATCGGGCGATCCCGCGGATATCGCGGTGACCGATGATCTGGTGCTGGAGATGTTTCCCAGGAACCAGATTCTGGAGCGCTGGATCAATCTAGCGCGCAAACGCATTAAGTTCCAGGGCTTGCCGGCGCGGATATGCTGGCTGGGCTATGGTGAACGCGCGGAGTTTGGCCTGGCCATGAATGCCCTGGTCAAAAAAGGAAAGCTCAAGGCGCCGATCGTGATTGGCCGCGACCATCTGGATTGTGGATCGGTGGCATCGCCTTATCGTGAGACCGAAGCCATGAAGGACGGAAGCGACGCGGTGGCAGACTGGCCGTTCTTGAACGCACTGCTCAACACGGCGAGCGGAGCGAGCTGGGTCTCGATCCACAATGGTGGCGGCGTTGGCATTGGCTATTCGCAGCACTCCGGGCAGGTGACCGTCGCTGACGGTACGGATGCAATGGCCAAACGTATTGAGCGCGTGCTTACCAATGACCCGGGAATCGGCGTGGTTCGGCATGTGGATGCCGGTTATGACGAAGCGAAGGCCTTCGCGGAAAAGAATGGCGTGAAGGTGCCGATGAGGTTCTGAAATCCCGAGCGGAGCGAGGGATCCCTACCGCTAGAAAGGACGCGAAGGAGGACAAAGTCGGGAACTCCAAGATTCATGAAAGCGCAAATGCATAGATCCTTCGACTTCGCGCTCAACATCCTCGATAGAGACTGGTTGACCAGGCGCTCCGCGCAGGATGACAAGATGGGAAACTTTCCCTTTTGAAAACGATTACGAATAGAAAAGGAGCATCGCCTTACCTTCTTCTGGCCAACATTGGTCAGCTCCTCACTTTGCGTGGGGAAGCTGGTCCGCGCCGCGGGCCAGCGCTGAACGACGTTGGATTGATCGAAGACGCCGCGGTGCTCTGCGGGGGAGGGAAGATCATTGCCGCCGGACGCCAGCGTGACATTCTTCGCCATCCGTGGGTGAAGAACAATAAACGTAAGCTGACTGAGATAGATTGTCATGGCCGAGTCGTTTTGCCCGGGTTGATTGATTGCCATACTCATCCCGCTTTCATGAAGCCACGCCTGGTGGATTTCGAAAAGCGAATCGGCGGTGCGACGTATGAGGAGATTGCTGCTGCCGGCGGTGGCATCCGTTCCAGTCTGGCCGCGGTACGTGAGGCCAAACGTAACGCCCTGGCCGAAAAAGTGCTTACCGGCTTCAGGGCAATGCTTCGCCATGGTACCAGCACCATTGAGGCAAAGTCGGGTTATGGGCTGAGCACCGAATCGGAGATCAAGTCACTGGAAGCGATTCGCGACGCGGCCAGGCGCTGGCCCGGAACGGTGAAACCAACACTCCTGGCCGCCCACGTGATTCCGCCGGAATTCAAAGACAATCCTGAAGGCTACATTGAGCTGGTGTGCGACGAGATCATTCCTCTGGTCGCGCGTCGCAAGCTGGTTGAATATGTCGATGTCTTTTGCGAACGAGGGGCATTTACGCTCGAGCAATCAGAGAGAATTCTGGCGACTGCAAAGACTCACGGTCTGGAAACGCGTGCGCATGTCTGCCAGTTCACGCCTTCACCGCTGGAAGCACTGTTAAAACACAAACCAGCGTCGTTTGATCACATGGATTGCGTTGCCGACGCCGATCTAACGGCCATGGCGGCCAGTGAGACTGTCTCTGTGCTTCTGCCCGGAGCAAATTACTTTCTGGGTCACAAAGAGTATCCCAATGCGCGGCGACTTATTGAAGCCGGGCTGCCCGTAGCCTTGGCAACAGATTACAATCCAGGGACGTCTCCAACGCCCAGCATGCCGTTTGTGATTTCACTGGCCTGCACGCACATGAAAATGACCCCGGCAGAAGCGCTTGCGGCCAGCACAGTGAACGCGGCGGCTGCTCTGCGCCTGCAAGCGAGCAAAGGTTCGATCGAGGCGGGCAAGGACGCTGATCTGGCGATTTTTGATGTCGAGAACTATGGGGAAATTGCTTATTGGTTCAGTTGGAATCGCTGTGCTGAAATGGTGGTTGCGGGGGAAGTTCAAAACCTTACCGCGGATGCACGCTGATAAGCTGGGATCAGAATAAAGCGTTGCAAGGGTACTTCAAGGGAAATCGTGACGAAAATTGCTTCGAAATTCCGGCTCCAGCTCATGTGTTCATTGCTGGGTGCGGCATTGATACTAGCCACCAACGCGGCCGCGCAGAATCCGGCGGCTGTGCCAACAGCAACGCCATCGACAGGGCAAACCCAGCCGTCGCAGCAAACGTCGCAACCGAATACCGCGCCGCAAGCTG
>Ga0137393_10002921_pt1 | contig 11089 bp, 8 predicted proteins | sample 15con2h34BmetaG_FD_101396 | JGI IMG/M metagenome (GOLD analysis project Ga0137393, IMG submission 101396) | Vadose zone soil microbial communities from Angelo Coast Range Reserve, California, USA - 15con2h3.4B metaG | ecosystem: Environmental > Terrestrial > Soil > Vadose zone > Saprolite...
CAGAATCGTCTGCAGGACCTCGTTTCGAATCCTCCGATCGAGAAGAGGGGAGACACGGTTCGAATCGGCAAAGAGATATCCCGCCTGCACAACTTGACCATCAATTATGTGATCGAGGTCCCACGGGAAACGGAAGTGAGCACCTCTGTCGCTTCGGGGACGCAATCGATCCGTGGAATTCGCGGCCCCGTGAAGGCTTCCGCCGCTTCGGGATCCATCCATGCGAACAACATCGACGGCTCCGTACAGCTTTCCACCGCGAGCGGGGCGATCAGCGCGGACGATGATGGCGACGACGTCCGTGTTTCCAATGTCTCGGGCAGCGTTTCGATTTCCAATGCCAAAGGCGACGTGCGAGTCAGTTCAATCTCCGGCGAAACCCAGGTCAACAAACCTGGCGGGCGCGTGGATGTGAATACCACCAGCGGGTCGCTCGACGTGCGTGGCGCTACAAGCGACGTCAAAGCGCATGCTGTCTCCGGTCGCGTGGCCATTCTGGGCAATCCCAGCGGTAACAGTTACTGGGATTTGAAAACCGTCTCGGGGATCGTGGATCTCGCCGTCCCGGCCAATTCGAACTTTCACCTTTCCGCCGAAGCACTCTCCGGCGAGATTCGAACCGAGATTCCTATTGTCGTTGAAGAGCAGGGCAGACATTCCCTTCGCGCCCGGCTGGGCAACGGCGGTGGCCGCGTGGAAGTGCACAGCGTTTCCGGCATGATCCGGGTGCGCGCCTCGAATTAGTCTGCGCGCAAACTGGTCAGCCGATGACACGGCGGGCATCCGCACACTACATCCTGCAATTCCCCGGCAAACCGTTTAGAATTCCCATTCATGCGCTCGATGGCTAAGTCCGCCGCATCTCCGTTCTTCCTCATCTTCCTGCCCCTGTTTTTGGCTCACCACGGCCCCACCCTGCAGAATGGCAACGGCCAGGGTGCGCCCGCGAACGGAACATCGGCCAGCGTCGCCAAGCAGACGGGCTCTCCAAAATCTTCTTCGGAGAACGAAGACTTGCAGCATGCCGTCGAACGGTCCGGCAACGACAGTGCCGCGCTAGTCCACAACCTCGAAGATTTCCTCCAGAAATATCCCCAATCGCACCAGCGCCCCCGGATCTATCGCGCGCTGGTGGAGGCCAACCTAAAATTGCGCGAGGCCGCCCGCGCTGCCGATTACGCGGAACGCATCGTGGCCCTGACTCCCGAAGATATGGCCATGACTATCCTCGCCATTCAACTCCTTGAAGGGAATGGCGACGAAGCGGGCCTGCGCCGCGCTCTGAGCTATTCCACGCGAGTGCTCGACTATGTCCGCCGCAGCACGGCTGACGAAAAGTCTCCCAAGGTTTCCAAAGAAGAATGGGAAGCGGAACAGAAGCGCGACCAAATGACCATTCTGCTGCTCCGCGGCCGGCTTGCCCTGAAGCTCCATTATGCCTCCGCGGCGGAAGCTGACCTTGTTTCGAGCTACGCTCTTCTGCCGAATGCTGCCGCTGCGGAAAAACTCGGAGAAATTGCCGAACTGAAAAAAGATTTGCCGCGCGCCATCAAGGAATATGCGCGTGCCTTCGTGCTTTCGGATACAACCGGCGGCGGAGCAAATCGTCGCGAGATTCGTCAAAAGCTCGGGAACGTCTGGCGCCTGGCGCGCGGCTCCGAAGCTGGCCTCGGCGAGTATCTCCTCCTCACTTACGATGAGCTGGCCCAGCCGGCTCATGGCCCCGCAGCGATACGAAATCCAGGCGCCAAAGAGCCCTATGATTTCACCTTGCGAAAAGCCCCGGATAATTCTGCATTTCCTCTCACCCATCAAAAAGGGAAAATTGTCGTGGTGAATTTCTGGGCGACTTGGTGCGGCCCGTGCCGCGCCATGGAACCTCATTTCGCGCGTGTCGCCGCTCAATTCCAGGGAATTCAGGACATTGTCTTTCTTGCCGCCGACTGCGACGAGGACGAAACTCTCGTGCCTGCATACTTGGAAAGGGAGAAACCGCGCACTACCGTGGTCTATGCGGACGGACTCGACCGCCTTCTTGCCGTCAATTCCTTTCCCACTCTCGTCGTTCTCGATCGTTTGGGAAAGATCGCTTACCGCGCCGAGGGATTCGATCCCGATGCCGTCGAGAAAGAACTCAGCGATGCCATTCGTAGAACGCTATCGGCGGAAAATGGCGCTGGAGAAAAACCTGCTTCCGGTGCTAGGCCCGCGCCGTAGATCGCTGCGACACTTCGAGCGCTGCGAGAACTGTATTCATGTGGATGCGCACCGTGTCTTCGACCCGCCGCGCGTATCCGCCTGCGAGAGTCGTTGCGACGGGAATGCCCCGTCGGCGCGCCTCTTCAAAAACCCGGCGGTCGCGCTCCATCAATCCCTTCTTTGTGAGTGACAATCCGCCAAGTTGATCCTCGCAATAGGGATCGGCGCCTCCCACGTAGAAAACGATCTCCGGACGAAATTCGTCGAGGGCCGACTCCACCGCGGGAATCAGCGCGCCCAAGTACTCATCGTCCTCGACCCGATCCGCCATGTCGAGGTCGACATTCGAAGGCGGCTTGTACCCCGGATAATTGTTCTCCTGGTGGATGGAAAGCGTGAAGACGCTGGTATCGCGGCGGAAAATCGCCGCCGTGCCATTGCCTTGATGCACATCGGTGTCCACCACCATCGCTCTTTCCACAGCGTGATCGCTTTGCAGCCGGCGAATCGCGACGGCCACGTCATGAATCGCACAAAATCCTTCGCCGTGTCCCGGATAGGCGTGGTGAAAACCGCCGCCGAGGTTGCAGCCAAAACCATCACGCAGTGCGCACTGCCCGGCCAGGATGGAGCCGCCCGCGGCGAGCCATGCTGCTTCCACACCCTCAGGCGAATACGGAATTTCCAGCTTCATGATTTCGCTGGCGGTAAGTGCGCCGGTCTTGAGTTTGTGGACCCACTCGCGCGTGTGCACGCGGAGAATGTCTTCATCCGCCGCTGTCGCCGGCTGCAGGAAATCACTTTTCTCGGCGATGCCTTCGCGTATCAGCATCTCGGCTATGAGGTGAAATTTCTGCGACGGGAAGACATGCTCGCCGAGATTGAGGTCGTAGCCCTTGTGGTAGACGAGCTTGAAAGGCAGCATGGGTTGCGGCGAAATCAATTTCGCTTCGAGAGTTCGTTTGTAGGGGCACAGCATGCTGTGCCCCTACTTGGCGAGTGTTCCGCGTTAATTCTCCCTCTCGAGAATAAAATCCGGCAGCGTCAGCAGTGCGCGCGCGTATTCGGAATCAGCGCGCCCTTCGACGCAAGCCTTGGCGCGACCCGCGTAATCGTGCGCAAGATTCCGCGCGCGCTCCAGCGCGCCGGACTCCTGCACAAGAGAAACAATGGTCTCCGGCCGCACCGACTGAAATTCTTTCTCTGCCAGCACGCGCGCCACCAATTCCCGCGCGTCGCGGTGACCGTTTTCCATCGCGTAAATCAGCGGCAGCGTGACCTTCCCTTCCTTCAAATCACTGAGCACAGGTTTGCCAAGCTTTTCCGCCGAAGCCGTGAAGTCCAGCAGGTCGTCGACGAGCTGAAACGCCAGGCCGGCGTAGCGTCCGTAATCGGCCAGCGCTTCTTCCTCGGCGCCTTCGAGGCCTCCGAGCACAGCCCCCAGTCGCGCGCAGCCGCTGAAGAGGCACGCCGTTTTGTAGGTCGCAAGGCGCAGGGCGTCTTCTTCGGAAACATCGATGCGCCCAATCTTGGCGAGCTGGATCAGTTCGCCTTCGACCATTTTCTGCGTGAGATCTATCAGGATGTCGAGAATCCGGAAGTTGCGCTCTTCAAGCGCCATCTGAAATGACTGCATGTACAGCCAGTCGCCGGTCAATACGCTCCGATGATTGCCCCAGCGCGAATTCGCGGACGGACGCCCGCGGCGCGTGTCGGCGCTATCAATCACATCGTCGTGAATCAGCGTTGCGCTGTGAAGCAACTCGACGACCGCCGCGAGACGAATCCCGCCCGGACTTCTCTGCCCGCTGTAGCCATTGCACAAAAGAAGCAACGCGGGGCGAAGCCGCTTGCCGCCTCCGCCAAGAAGATAACGGGTGATTTCCGAGACCGGCTCGAAGGCCGCGGCGCTCTGTCGCGCGAGTTCCTCCTCGACGAGGATCAAATCGTCACGAACGAGATCAAAGATCTCCTTAACCGTGAGCAGCGCGATGGCCTTCCTCCTGGCCTGCATTCATCTTTGGGGCTCCGCCGCCGCGGGCACGGTCGGCCGGGCAAGATGGAAGAATCGCCGAAAATTCTCCGCTGTCCTGGCGGCGAATTCTTCTGCGGGTAAGTCTCTCACACTCGCGAGCGTGCGCGCTACTTCCGCCACGTAGGCAGGCTCGTTGCGCTTGCCGCGGTAGGGTTGAGGCGCCAGGTACGGAGCGTCCGTCTCAATCAAAAGATTTTCCAGCGGCAATGCTTTCGCAAGGTCGCGAAGATTCTGCGCTTTCGGATAGGTTGAATTTCCCGCAAATGAAATCAGGAAACCCATTTCGATTCCACGCTTCGCATCTTCGAGCGTGCTGCTGAAGCAGTGCAGAATGCCGCCGAGCCCGCTCGATTTCCATTCCTCTTCAATCAAGCGGAGACAATCCGACCACGCTTCCCGGCAATGAATCACAATCGGCAGCTTGGCATGGCGCGCGAGAGCCATCTGCTCGCGAAAGACGCCATGCTGCGCGTCACGCGGCGAAAAGTCGTAGTGATAGTCGAGGCCGATTTCCCCCCAGGCAATGACTTTGGGATGCTTCGCGAGCTTCGCGAGCTCATCCAAGTGTTCGGGCTTCACTTCTTTCGCCTCGTGCGGATGGACGCCGACCGTGGCGTAAATCCATTCGTGCTGCTCAGCGAAAGGCAACGCGGAATCCAGTTTCTCAGGCCCGGGGCCTGTGCCAATCGCAAGTAGTGTCGTCAGGCCAACGGCGCGTGCGCGCTCGAGCATGGCGTCGCGGTCCTCCGCGAATTGTGGAAAATCAATGTGCGCGTGTGAGTCTATGAGTTCCATGGAGCAGTTTTCGTTTGTAGGGGCGCAGCATGCTGCGCCCCATTTACTTCCGTGGTCAATACTTGCTTTGTCTTCGGGTTCTCGCGGTCCCATTCCCATTTCAGCGGATTCTCAGCGATATATCTGCTCGCATCCGAAAACTCCTCGCCATTGCGTACGACCCGCTCATAGTAATTCCGCTGCCAAATCTCGCCCTCCCAACTCAATTCGTTGCTCGCTCGTCTGGTTACCGCCGCCTTGAACGACCTCACAACCGCCGAGAGCGAGCCAGCTTGCACGTTTTGCTGACGACCTTCGCTGGGGCGCATCCCTTGTAGGGGCGCAGCATGCTGCGCCCCAGCTTGGCATCCAATCTCGATGATCCCGTGCACGTGGTTCGGCATGATCACAAAGGCGTGCAGATTGACATGGGCAAAGTGCGATGGAATCGCAATCCAACTCGCGTGCACAATCTTCCCAAGAGCGGCCAGTTCAATTTCGGTCGCAGCGACGCGGCCAAAAATACATCGCTTCATTTGTGTGCAAATCGTGACGAAATACAATCCTGGAGCGGAATAATCGCGGCCCTCCAACCGAATCGATTGATGCCCAGGGTGAAGCCCATCACCATCGCTCACGTCATACACCTCGGTGCTTGGGGCGCAGCATGCTGCGCCCCTACAAAAACAACTGTCTACTTCAGCCTTGCGCCAATCTCGACGTCTTCATCGGGAAAGCCGGCGAGGACAGGACGACCTTCGGGGCCAACAGAGGCTGCGATGATCATGCCGTTGGATTCGACCCCCCGCAATTTGCGCGGCGCGAGATTGACGACAACCGCGACTTTGCGGCCAATCAGTTTTTCCGGTTCGTAATATTGCGCGATCCCTGCGCAGATTTGACGAATCTCCGTGCCGATGTCGACGGTAATCTTCAAGAGCTTGTCCGCGCCCACGATGCGCTCTGCTGTCTTAATCTGGCCGACGCGCATCTCGACCTTGGCAAAATCCTCAATGCCGATTTTTTCAGTCGCGGCGGGCGCGGCAGCAGCGGCGGCGCCACCAGCGGCTAGCGCGCCCGGTGTCGCTGGTGCAGTAACAGGCGACGGTTGCTTTTGTGCTTCGTTCTCCATGGATTCCATCCTCTCGATTGCTTCTGCTTTTTCGATGCGCGGAAATAACGCTTCCGGTTTTCCAAGAGCGGTGCCTGGTTTGAGCTGTCCCCATTGCAACGTCGCGAGGTCCTCTGAACCAAGTGAGCTATTCTGACCAAGCAGTTTCCATATCTTCTCGGTGGCACTAGGGACGACAGGGTGCGCGAGGACCGTCACAACGCGTAACGCCTCGGTCGCGGTGTAGAGAATTGTTCCTAGGCGTTCACGCTGACTAGCATCTTCAGAGATCTTCCACGGCTGTGTCTCAACCAAGTATTTGTCGACGGCACTTATCAAGAACCAGATTGAATCCAAAACCCAGGAGAACTCTAAAGTTTCATATGACCCAATGCTCCGCTGGATTGCCGACGAACCAACCAGCCGTACTTCAATTTCCTTGCCCGCCGGTATTCCTGTGGTAGCAGGCGTGGGTACCTTACCTTCAAAGTAGCTGCCAATCATTGTCAGCGTGCGGCTAGCGAGGTTGCCGAGACCATTGGCGAGGTCGCTGTTGTAGCGCGTGACGAGCGCGTCGTAGCTAAAGTTGCCGTCCTGGCCAAAGACGGTTTCGCGCAAAAGATAGTAGCGCAGCGCGTCCATGCCGAGCACATCCACAATCGGGCGCGGCTTAACAACGTTTCCTTTGGACTTGCTCATCTTGCTGCTGTCCATGAGCAGCCAGCCGTGCGCCCAGATTTGCTTTGGCAGCGGCACCATCGCCGCCATCAGGAAAGCGGGCCAGTAAACGGCGTGAAATCGGATGATTTCTTTCCCAACAAGATGCAAATCGGCCGGCCAGTAGCCGCGCTGCTCGTAATTTGGGCCGCCGACCGCCGTGAGATACGCGGTGAGTGCATCGAACCATACGTAAAAAACGTGCGACTCTTCGCCGGGCACGGGAATGCCCCAGCGAATCGACGTGCGCGTGATGCTGAGGTCCTTGAGCCCGCCCTCGACAAAGCTAAGGACTTCATTGCGGCGCGATTCGGGCTGTATGAAATACGGATTCTTCGCGTAGAAATCAAGGAGCGGCTTCTGAAACGCGGAGAGCTTAAAAAAATAATTTTGTTCGGTGACGGTTTCGGTGGGGCGGCCGCAGTCCGGACAATTCTCTCCGGGCTTCACGTCGACATACGCGTTGTCGTAAATGCAGTACTGTCCCGTGTAGTGGCCGGGATAGATGTAACCGTTTTCCCTGCACTGGCGGAAGAGCCACTCCACGGTGTGGGCGTGCTGGATTTCCGTGGTGCGGATGAATTCATCGCCCTGGATGCCAAGGTCATCCCAGAGCTTGCGCCACTCGGCGGCCATTTTCGCGACGAACTCGGATTCCGGGACACCAGCTTTTTTTGCCGAGCGCTCGACGTTCACGCCGTGTTCGTCCGTGCCCGTGGTCATCACCACGTCGTAGCCGCGCATGCGTTTGTAGCGCCGGATGGTGTCGCACACGATGGTCGAATAGGTGTGCCCGATATGCGGCAGGCCGTTCGTGTAATAGATCGGCGTTGTCAAATAGTATTTGGGTTTTTCAGCCATTTTCTCTTGTAGGGGCGCAGCATGCTGCGCCCCTGCTTGCCGCGGTTTCTATCTCTTGACGCTTCTTTTTCTTTCTCCGTGCTCTCTGTGCCCTCTGCGTTGAAATCCGGCTCGTCAGATGTTCTCGTAACTCCGCATCGCCTCGGCGATCACCCGTTGTAGCGGCACATTCTTCTCCTCCGCAATCTTGCGGCAGTCCTCGTATTCCGGGGCTACATGCAGGATCCGCCCGTTCACGCGAGAAATCTTGATGCGCACATCTCCGAAACTCGTCCTCACGCTGACGTGCTCCCGTGGAAGCGTGCGCCTCTGGGCACGATAGGTGCGCGCGCCGAACGTCGTGGTTTCCGCAAAAATCAGTGACATCAGCGCGTTCGTGTCCGCGGGCTTGCACAAGACCGACAGCAGCGTTCCCGGCCGATTTTTCTTCATCTGCACCGGCGTGGTGTACACATCCAGCGCGCCTGCCGCCAGAGCCTTCTCGAGAAAGTAGCCGTAGATCTGCGGATTCATGTCGTCGAGATTTGCCTCGATAACGGCAATCTCTTCGTCGAAGCCGGGGACAGTTTTCTCCGCGGCTTCGCCGATCATGATGCGGAGGACATTGGGCTGGCCTTCTAGGTCGGCGGTGCCTGCGCCATAGCCGATTGCTGAAACGCTCATCGGCGGCTGCGGCCCAAAAGAATCGCAAAGCGTTGCAACGATGGCCGCGCCCGTGGGCGTCACCAGTTCTTTCTGCACGCCATTCGAATAAGTCGGCTTGCCTTGCAGCAGATTCGCCGTGGCCGGCGCCGGCACCGGCAGAATGCCGTGCGCCATTTTCGCCGTGCCTCCTCCGACATTCAGCGGTGAGCAGGCAAATCGTTCGATCCCCAGCGCGTGGAATCCAATGCAGGCGCCTACGATGTCCACGATGGCGTCGACGGCGCCAACTTCATGAAAATGAATTTTTTCGAGCGGCACGTCGTGGACGCGGGCTTCGGCTTCGCCGAGTTTTGTGAAGATCGCGGAAGCGCGCTCCCGGACCGGCGCCGCAAGGGGCGAGTTCTTCAAAATGTCCAGGATCGCGTTGAGAGACCGGTGTTTTGTCTGATCCTCGGTCCTGACTTTGACGTACGTGGCCGCCATCCCATTCTTCCAAACCTTTTCAGCGGACAAATCCCACCCCGGCACGTGCAAGGCGCGCAGGTCGGCGCGGAGTTGCGCGACGTCGCACCCGGCGTCGACCAGCGCGCCGAGAGTCATATCGCCGCTAACTCCCGAAAAACAATCAAAATAGACGAGTTTCATGGGATACGCCGCCGTGCGGGTGGTCAGCCCCTGGAAAAACCGCTCCGCCGGATGCAGGTTGACCGCTTCGCTTTCAGACTCGAATTGATACTATCGGCGCAAACAGGGTGTGTCAAACGCGCCAGACTCAGGCGCTTCCCCATCCGTGCGCTCCCCCGCTCCTCTTGTACTCAGCCGCAATAAGATTCGCCGGGCGTGCCGGACAATTTTGGCTTCCGCCGTTGCTCTTGTTCATCTCTTCTGGCGCTAACCTCTTTCTCCTCTATTATATACAAAGTACCTATAAATTCTAGTTGACAATGAAAGCGCCCTTGCTGTAATATACGTCGTGATCACTGCCACAAACACTGCTCCGTCTCGCCCTCTGCCCTCCTCCCCTGCTCATTACTCTCCCCTCGTTTTCCAGTTTCGAGTTTCCATTTTCGGAATCTCCCTGCTAAGTCCTTTCCCTGCCACTCTTACGAGAAATCCGCGTTTTTGCAAAAAAATGCCGCCTGTAAGTCCTTTGTTTGCCACTCTTACAGACACCGCCTCCTGTAAGTCCTTTCCTTGCCACTCTTACGAAAACACCGGGGGTGGGGGTACCCCTGTCCCGCTCCTCTCTTCCCATTTTTTGACCCGCTTCCTCCTCTACCCTTATACTCACCCCTCTTCTTCTTCGAGGAACCGTGTACCTAACGCTGACTAATCGTCTTCGCGACGCTCTCGCGCGCCATATCGAGGAAAAATACTCCGTCTCCCTGGACGTCGTGCTCGAGCGGCCTCCGCGGATCGAAATGGGGGAGGCCGCGTCGCCGGTGTGTTTTGAACTGGCCAAGCGCCTGAAGAAGGCGCCGCGAATCATCGCTCAGGAGATTGCAAACAGTTTTCCCAAGGTCGAAGGCATTGCCCGGGTTGAGGTCGCGGGCGGAGGGTATTTGAATGCGTATTTCGATCGCGGCTTCTTCTGGACGCAAGTCTCAACCTCGCAACAAACAGAAGGCTCGCCACTCGCCACTCGCCACTTGCCACTCTCGTCCCCGGGCGCATCTGGAAAGGTAATCGTTGAGCACACAAGCATCAATCCCAACAAAGCGGCGCACATCGGGCACGTGCGAAATGCGGTCCTCGGCGACACCATGGCGCGCGTGCTGCGTCATGCGGGGCGCGCCGTGCAGGTTCAGAACTACATCGACAATACCGGCGTGCAGGTCGCGGACGTAGTGATCGGATTCCTGCACATGGAAAAACGCGCGCCCGTAAACGTGAAGATGCTCGCGATGGATCCGCGGTTTGATTACTACTGCTGGGATCTGTACGCCAAGGTGACTCATTTTTTTGAGGACGACAAGGAGCGGGCAGCGAAACTCCGCGGGGAAACGCTGAAGGCCATAGAAGAAGATCGCGGCGAAGAAGCGGAAGTGGCGCAGGTCGTGGCGGACGCCATTGTCAGCCTGCATCTGCGGACCATGGCGCGCCTGGGAATTTTCTACGAGTTGCTGGCGCGGGAGAGCGAGATTCTGCATTTGAGATTTTGGGATGCGGCGTTTGAAAAGTTGAAGGCTGCCGGTGTGATTCAACTGGCGGCGAGCGGAAAGATGGCGGGCTGCTGGATCATGCCGTGGAAAGAGGAGGGAAAGGATGTTAAGGAAGGAGAGGAAAAAGCCTTCGCGGAAGAAGACGAAAATACGCAAGACAAGATCATTGTGCGGTCGAATGGGACGGTGACGTACGTCGGGAAGGACATTGCCTATCAATTGTGGAAATTTGGGCTTCTCGGCAAGGATTTTCACTATAGAAAGTGGCCGAATGCCCCCGGGAGACACACGGTCTGGGCGACCACGAGCGGCGAGAATGATCCCGCGGTGCCGCATTTTGGGGCGGCGGCAACCACGGTTTACAACGTGATCGACGCGCGGCAAGCGTATTTGCAGGACGTGGTGGCGGAGGGGCTGCGCAGGCTGGGACACGCTCAAGAAGCCTAGCAGTCGATTCATTTTTCGTATGAGATTGTCGCGCTGACGCCGCGATGCGCGGCGTACATGGGGTACCAGCTCACGCCGGAGGAGGCGAAGAAGCCGTACGTCGAGGTGAGCGGTCGCAAAGGGTTTGGCGTGAAGGCC
>Ga0137393_10002922_pt1 | contig 11083 bp, 10 predicted proteins | sample 15con2h34BmetaG_FD_101396 | JGI IMG/M metagenome (GOLD analysis project Ga0137393, IMG submission 101396) | Vadose zone soil microbial communities from Angelo Coast Range Reserve, California, USA - 15con2h3.4B metaG | ecosystem: Environmental > Terrestrial > Soil > Vadose zone > Saprolite...
ACCCGCGGCACGATCGAGAACCCGCCGGTGCGGTTCGGGGTCTTGCCGGGATTGTCGAGGTCGACGCCTTCGAGCGCGGTGGCAAACCGGTTGGAGTAGCTTTCGCGGCGCTGCTCGCCGTCGGTGACGATGTCGAGACCGGCACGCTCCTGGTCGCGGATGGCGAGCAGCGTGGCGTCGTCCTGCGCCGCCTCGAGCCGCGCCGCATCGACCCGCCAGAGATCCTGCGCGCGCACCCGCGGCACCATCTTGGACAGCCGCTGGCGGTCGATCAGCCAGTCCGGCTGGGGATAGGAGCCGACCAGGGTAGTGGGGAGGAGCATGGCTCGCGCGACTTCGTGGAGGGCCGAACTGGTAGGTTGGGTCGAGCGCTCGCGCGAGACCCAACGCATCTGCAGGGGGAGGTTGGGTCTCGCTGCGCTCGACCCAACCTACGATTCTGCGACTCCTGATTTATTTCCTCTCGTAGGGATAGATCACATCGCCCGACTTGTATTGGGGCGGATAGAGAATCACCTCGGTGGAGAGGTCGCGGAAGGCGTCGACGCTGCTGTCCTTGACGTTCTGGAACTGGATCAGCAGCATGCGTTCCTCGGCCCACTCCCCCTTGGCGCCGAACTTCACGTCGCCGACCACGGTCTTGAAGGTGGTCTTGCGGAGGTAGTCGGCGAGCTTCTCGTCGTCGAGGCTCTTGACCGCCGCAATCGCGTCGCCGAGCACCTGCAGGTAGGCGTAGGCCCACACCGGCATGTAGTAGCCGAGCGGATCGACGCCTTCGGCCGCGGCCCGCGCCTGATACTTCTTCAGGAGCTCCATCGAGCCCGGAAACTGCATGGTCGGCGCCGGAATCCAGGTCTCGTAGTTGACGATGCCGTTGAGCAGCGGGCCGAGCTGGGTCTTGAACGTGGTCGCCTGCAGGCCGACCATGGCGCCGCCCCACATCTTCGGCTTGAAGCCGATCTCGTTCATCGCCTTCACCATTCCGACCGAGTCGAGCGGATAGGAGCAGATGATGAACAGATCGGGATTGCTCGCCTGCACCGCGCGCACGATCGGCGAGAAGTCGGTGGTGTTGGGCGGATAGTTCTTGTCGTAAACGATCTTCAGGCCGGCGGTCTTGGCATTCTCGCGGGCGCCTTCGCAGGCATTGCGCCCGAACTCGGCATCGGCCGCGGCCAGCGCCACGGTTTGGGGCTTCGGGTTTTGCGCCAAGGCCACGTTGAAGAAGCCCTTGGTGAAGGCGGGCTTCGGGTTCGGGCCGGTCGGCAGCATCGAGAAATATTTGTCGTAGTTGAACTCGTCGTTGATGCCGGTGCCGAACAGGCTCAGGTAGAGCCGCTTCTTCTGCATCATGATCGGCATCGCCGGCGCGATTTGCGTCGAGGCATAGGGGCTGACCGCGAAATCGACCTTGTCGACGTCGAGCAGCTTCGTGTAGATGCCGGGCACGGTCGCCGGACTGCTCTGGTCGTCATAATGGATGAGCTTGACCGGGCGCCCGAGCAGACCGCCCTTGGCATTGACGTCCTCCTCCCAGATTTTCATCGCCACCAGCGACATCTTGCCGTTGGGCGCGAGCGGCCCGGTGAGCGCCATGCCGAAGCCGATCGTGATCGGCTGGCCGGACGGCGCCTGGGCAGCGGCCGCAACCGTCGAGGCCGCGAGCGCGGCGCTCGCGAGCAACGAAGCTGCAAGGACTCGCCATTTCAGTGCTGCAGGCATGGTTTCCTCCTTTGGTCGAACGACGGCGGACGGGACAACCGTTTTTCGTCTTCCGTCTTCCGTCGCGTGTCGTCTGTCGTCTGTCGTCCGTCATCCCCACACCTCGTCGGCGAGGGCGACGATCATGCGCAGCTTCGCCCATTGCTCGTCCTCGGCGAGGATATTGCCTTCCTCGGTCGAGGCGAAGCCGCATTGGGTCGACAGGCAGAATTGCTCGAGCGGCGCGAACTTGGCCGCCTCCTCGATCCGGCGCTTGACGTCGTCCTTCTTCTCGAGCGCGCCGCTCTTGGAGGTGACGAGGCCGAGCACCACGATCTTGTCGCCCTTGGGCAGGTAGCGCAGTGGCTCGAAGCCGCCGGCGCGCTCGCTGTCGTATTCAAGGAAATAGCCGTCGTAGTTGCAGCGCCCGAGCAGGTTCTCCGCGACCGGCTCGTAGCCGCCGGAGGAAATCCAGGTCGAGCGGAAATTGCCGCGGCAGACATGGGTGGTGATGGTCATGTCGGCGGGCTTGGCGGCGAGCGCCTGGTTGATGGTGCGGGTATAGGTCTCCTGCAGGTGATCGACGTCGAGCCCGCGGTCCTTCGCCTTCTTGAGCTCCTGCTGCGAGCAGAGATAGGCCCAGGCGGTGTCGTCGAACTGCAGATAGCGGCAGCCGGCGTCGTAGAAGGCGCGCACGGCCTTCTGGTAAGCCGCGCCGAGATCGTCGAAGATGGCGTCGCGGTCGGGATAGGCGGACTTCGCGACCGCGCCCGGCTCGAGCCGGAAGTGCATCACGCTCGGGCTCGGGATCGTCATCTTGGGCATGACCCGGGTGTGGGCCTTCAGAAACCTGAAATGCTCCAGCATCGGGTGATCGGAAAAGCCGATCCGGCCGCTGACGCGAATGCTCTTGGGCTTGGTTTGCACGCCCTGGAATTGGATGCCGTGATCGAGCTCGTAGATTTCGACGCCGTCGAGCAGGCCGAAGAAATCGAAGTGCCACCAGGAGCGGCGAAACTCGCCGTCGGTCGCGAGCTGCAGCCCCACCTCCTCCTGCTTCCTGACGACCTTCTCGATCTCCCGGTCCTCGACCTCCTTGAGCGCGGCGGCGCCGATCGTCCCCTTCTCGTGCTTGGCGCGCGCCTCCTTGAGCGGCGCCGGGCGCAGGAAGCTGCCGACGTGATCGGCCCGGAACGGCGGCCTGGTTCTTTTCATCGTTGGGGCTCCTCGCAACAGTCTACCGCGAGCAAGGCCACGGCTGCCAAGGCGCCGTCAACCACAAAACGACGGCGAATTGTCGCCGCCGATGTGGGACCGATCCCATCGTGGGCCCGTCTAGCTCTTTCCCCGCCCGCCGCGCCGCGTTCCGGCGGCGGTGACGCCGAGATGGCTTTCCAAGAGCGCGCGCTCGGCGGAAAGCGCCGCGCTCGCCCCCTCGTAGACCACGACGCCGCGCTCGATGATCGCCGCCCGGTCGGTGACGGCGAGCACCTTCTGGGCGTTCTGCTCGACCAGGATCGCCGACATGCCCTCGTCGCGGATGATGCGCTTGAGCGCCGCCAGCAGCTCCTCGACCAGGAGCGGCGCGAGCCCTTCGAGCGGCTCGTCGAGCAGCATGAGGCGCGGGTTGAGGATCAGCGCGCGCCCGACCGCGAGCATCTGCTGCTCGCCGCCCGAGAGCTGGTTGCCGAGATTGCGCCGCCGCTCGGCAAGCCGCGGAAACAGCTCGTAGATGCGCGCGACCGTCCAGCGGCCCGGGCGTCCCACGGCGGTGAGATTCTCCTCGACGGTGAGCGACTTGAAGATGTTGCGCTCCTGCGGCACCCAGCCGATGCCGGCATGCGCGCGCTGGTCCGGGCGCAGCCGCGTGAGGTCGCGGCCGTCGAGGCTGATGCGCCCGCCGACGAAGCGGGTCACGCCCACGATCGAATTGATCAAGGTTGTCTTGCCCATGCCGTTCCTTCCGAGCAGCGCGAGCGACTGGCCCTCGGCAAGCGCAAGCGAGACCTCGTGGAGCACGATCGCCTCGCCGTAGCCGGCGATGAGCCGCTCGATCGACAGGAGCTCAGGCATCGAGCGACTCACCGAGATAGACCGCCTTGACGCGGGGGTCGCGCGCGACCTCGTCGGGCGCGCCGTCGAGGAACAGGGCGCCGTTGACCAGCACCGAGATGCGATCGGCGAACGAGAACACGATGTCCATGTCGTGCTCGATCAAGAGCACGGTGACGTCGGCCGGCAGCGCCGCGACCGTCGCCAGGATCTCGTGGCGCTCGTCGTCGGGCACGCCGGCCGCCGGCTCGTCGAGCAGGAGCACGTGTGGGCGGCAGGCGATGGCGAGCGCGATCTCAAGCAGGCGCTGCTTGCCGTAGGGCAGATGGCCGGTGCGCTCGTGCATCACGTCGGCGAGATGGAAGCGGTCGAGGATCTCGACGATCTCCTCGATCACTGCCGGATTGGTGCCGACCAGGCGCCACCACTGACCGCCCGCGCCCATCCGCTCCGCGATCGCGAGCCCGACGGTCTCGAGCGGCGTGAGGTCGAGGAACAGCTGGTTGATCTGGAAGGTGCGGGCAAGCCCGCGCCGCACCCGCTGGTAGGCTTCGAGCGCGGTGATGTCGCGGCCCTCGAGCAGGATGCGCCCGGAGGACGGCCGCAGCACGCCGGTGAGCAGGTTGATCACCGTGGTCTTGCCGGCCCCGTTCGGACCGATCAGGGCGTGGCGGGCGCCCTTCTCGAGCCTGAGCGAGACGCCGTTGACCGCGGCGATGCCGCCGAAATGCTTCTCCAGGTCTTGGGTTTCGAGCACGGCCGGCATGGGTCAGCGTCCCTCGCCGCGCACCCCCTCCCTACCCTCCCCCGCAAGCGGAGGAGGATAAGGAGGGGGGACGGCGCCGGCGTTCCATCGCCGCGCGATCCGCTCGACGACGAGGCGCAGCCCGCCGGTGATGAGGGAGATGCGGTCGCGGCCGACCAGCACGATCAGCACCAGCACGAGGCCGATCCAGAACTGCCAATATTGCGGGGTGAGGTTGGCGATCCAGTCCTGCATCAGCTTGAAGACGACGGCGCCGATCGGCCCGCCATAGAGATAGCCGGTGCCGCCGATGATGAGGACGAGGAGCAGGTCGGCCGAGCGCTCGAACGACAACACGTCGAGCGAGACGAAGGCGGTGGTCTGCGCCAACAGCCCCCCGGCAACGCCGGCATAGAACGCGGCGAGCGTGTAGACCGCCACCAGGCGGGCATTGACCGAGATGCCGACCGATGCGGCGCGCAGCGGATTGCCCTTCACCGCCCGCAGCGACAGGCCGAACGGCGAATAGACGATGCGCCGCGCCAGCAGGAACAGCACGAACAGCACGGCCAGGCAGTAGACGTAGGACACGTGGCCGAAGATATCGAACGGGAACAGGCCGAGCACGGGCGCGATGACCACGCCCTGCAGGCCGTCGGCGCCGCCGGTCACGTCCGGAATCTGGTTGGCGACCTCGCGCATGATGAGGGCGACGCCGAGCGTCACCATCAGCCGGGTAAGGTCGGAGCCGCGCAGCACGAGAAAGCTGGTGGCAAAGCCGAGCACGGCGGCGGCGAGCCCGGACACGACGAGCGCGAGCACCGGCTCGTTGACGATCCCGTATTTGGCGAGCAGCGCCGCGGCATAGGAGCCGAAGCCGAAGAAGGCGGCATGGCCGAGCGAGATGACGCCGGCATAGCCGAGAATGAGATCGAGCGAGAGCGCGAACAGGCCGAGCCAGGCGATCTCGGTGAGGATCAGGTGGCGGTCGCGCAGCAGGAACACGCTCGCCAGCGCCGCCAGCCAGAACAGGTATTCCAGCGGCTGCCAGCGCGCGCGCCTGGCGAGCCGGCGGGCAACCTCTGCGACCACGGGGGACGGCATCGGCTGCCCTCGCCGCTACCGGCCGGCGGCGCGGGCGAACAGGCCCTGCGGACGCAACAGCAGCACGACGATCATGATGGTGTAGATGACGAAGGCCCCGAATTTCGGGACGTAGTATTTGCCGGCCACGTCGGCGATGCCGATCAGCAGCGAGGCGAGGAAGGGACCGGTGATGCTCGAGGTGCCGCCGACCGTCACCACGATCAGGAAATAGACCAGGTATTTGAGCGGGAAGGTCGGATCGAGGCCGAGAATCTCGGCGCCGAGCGCCCCGCCGAGCCCGGCGAGACCGGACCCGAAGGCGAAGGTCAGCGCGAACACGCCGTTGACGTTGATGCCGAGCCCGCGCGCCACCCGCGCGTCGTCGACCGAGGCGCGCAGCCGGCTGCCGAAACGGGTGCCGGAGAGAATGAGCTGCAGGCCGACGGTGAGGAGCCCGCAGGTGACGATGATCAAGAGCCGGTAGCGCCCGATGCCGACCCCGAACAATTCGAAGCGGCCCTGCAGGGCGCTCGGGACCTGGATGAAGACCTGCTGCGAGCCCATCACGTAGTCGACCGCGGCGACCGACATGAACACGAGGCCGATCGTGAACAGCACCTGGTCGAGGTGGCTCTTGGCATAGACGTGCACATAGAGCGTGCGCTCGAACAGCGCGCCGATCAGCGCGGTGACGACGAAGGCGACGGGAAGCCCGGCGAAGAACGGCAGGCCGGCCCGGTTCACCAGCACGAGCGTGATGTAGCCGCCGGCCATGGCGAAGGCGCCATGGGCGAGATTGACGAAATTCATCAGCCCGAGCGTGACCGAAAGCCCGCATGCCAGCACGAACAGCAGCATGCCGTAGGCGATTCCGTCAAACAGAATGGTCAGCATGGTCGCTCGTCGTCCCCGCGCGACGATCCTACCACATAATGGCAGCGGCCCGGGCGGCGACGCAAGGCCGCTTCCCGGGCCGCCGCGAGCTTACGGCGAGGCGGACGGCTACTTCTTCGCCTTCAGCGGATCCTTGACCGCCTCGAAGGTCGCGAACTCGACGCTGTAGAGCTCGCCGTTCACCTTCTCGACCTTGCCCAGGTAGACGTTCTGGACGATGTCGCGGGTCTCCGGATCGATCGAGATCGGCCCGCGCGGGCTCTCCCACTTCATCCCTTTCATCGCGCCGATCAAGGTATCGCCGTCGGTCTTGCCGCCGGTCTTCTTGAGCGCCTCGTGGATCAGGTGCATGCCGTCATAGCCGCCGAGCGAGATGAAGTTCGGCCGGAAATTGTTCGCCTTCTTGAAGGCCTCGACATACTCCTTGTTCATCGCCGAATTGTGCGCGGCCGAATAGATGCCGGCGGTCACCACGCCGAGCATCGAGTCGCCCATGCCGGGAAGATCGTTGTCGTCGACGATGTCGCCCGGGCCGATCAGCTTGATCCCGGCCTTGTCGAGCCCGCGCTCGGCGAACTGCTTGGTGAAGGTCCCGGCCTGGCTCGCCGGCACGAACACGAACAGCGTGTCCGGATTGGCGTCGCGCGCCCGTTGCAGGAACGGCGAGAAGTCGGGATTGGCGAGCGGCACCTTGATGGTCTCGGCGACCTGACCGCCGCCCTTGGTGAAGCTGTCCGTGAACACGGCGGTGGCTTCGGCGCCCGGCGCCCAGTCGGACTGGACGATGACCGCCTTCTTGCTGCCGTTCTTGGCCGCCCATTCCGCGATGATCCCGGATTGCTGGCCGAGCGTGAAGCTGGTACGCACCATGTAGGGATTGTTGGGATTGATCACCCCGGAGGTGCCCGACACCGTCACCACGTTCGCGGTCTTGGACTGGGTCGACAGCGGCCCGATCGCCATGGCGCTCGGGGTGATTCCGGAGGCGATGATGGCGACCTTGTCGTTGACGATCAGCTCCTGCGCCAGCCGCTTGGAATTGTCGGGAACGCCGGCGTCGTCCTTGATAATGACCTCGAGCTTCTTACCGACGACGGTCGAGCCGTACTTCTGCATGTAGAGCTGGGCGCCGGCCTGGACCTGCTTGCCGACCGGGGCGAGCCCGCCGGTGAGCGGCAGCACGAGGCCGATCTTGACGCTGTCCTGCGCGAGCGCGGAAGCGGACGCGCCCGCCGCCAAGGCAATCCCAATCATGACTGATCTGCGGAGCATGGGTTTCCTCTCTGTTTGGCCGGGTTTGCCGGCAATCTATCTCGGAACTCCCCGCCGGTCATGGCCGAAGTATGCGACGAGGCGGCGCAGGCAGCGTAGGGTGGGCAAAGGCGCGCATGACGTGATCGTGCAGAGACATCGATCGTTTGCAAGCGCGCCGTGCCCACGCGCCTCTGGGTCGGCTCGCGTTACCAGCCGACGCGTGGGCACGGCGCCACGGGTCGAGCATGCGTTGGGTTGGCATCGTGCCCGGCGCCTTTGCCCACCCTACTCGCCACTCGCTCCTTCAAGCGTGCGCCTGGCGCTGCGGATCGATGATCTGCTCGAGCCGGCCGAGCACGCGCATGCAGGGCAGGAGCTGGGAGAGACTGGCGTTCGGCTCGCGCTTGCCCTCGATCGCGGCGATGAACTCGCGGTCCTCGAGCTCGATGCCGTCCATGGAGACGTCGACCTTGGAGACGTCGATGCGATTGTCCTTGCCGTCGCTCAGATCGTCGTAGAACGCCTTGTAGGTGCCGTTGTCGCAGATGTAGCGGAAGAACGAGCCGAGCGGCCCGTCGTTGTTGAACGACAGCGAGAGCGTCAGGATCGCGCCCGACGGCACCTTCGCCACGATGCCCATGTCCATGGCGATGCCGAGCTGCGGGTGGATCGGTCCCTGCACCGCGTAGCAATCGGAAATGGTCTCGCCGGTCTGGTGCTGGAACAGGTCGATGGTGTGGGCGGCGTGGTGCCACAGCAGATGGTCGGTCCAGCTGCGCGGATTGCCGGCGGCGTTGATGTTCCGGCGCCGGAAGAAATAGGTCTGCACGTCCATCTGCTGGATCTTGAGCTCGCCCTTCTCGATGCGCTTGTGCACCCACTGGTGGCTCGGGTTGAAGCGGCGCACGTGCCCGCCCATGGCGACGACGCCGGTCTCCTTGGCGATCTTGACCAGCCGCTCGGCATCCTCGACGCTGTCGGTGACGGGGATCTCGACCAGCACGTGCTTGCCGGCGCGCATCACCTGCTCGCCCTGCCGGAAGTGCATCTTGGTGGGCGTGGTCAGGATCACCGCGTCGGCGCGTTTGATGCCCTCGCTGAGCTCGCCGGTGAAGTGCGGGATGCGGTATTTCCTGGCGACTTCCGCGGTCGCATCCTGGTTGCCGCCGACGAGCGACGTCACCTCCACGTCGGCAATCCGCTTGAGCGCGTCGAGATGCTTCTGGCCGAAGGCGCCTTGGCCGGCTACGCAGATTTTCATCGTCTTGCCTTGCTTGCGATGCGCTCGCCGCCCCTGCGGGCGGCCGCCTGCCGGCGGCGCTCGCCGCCGCCCTTGCGCGCGCCCGCGCGCTTGCCGGCGGTCCGGCCCCGGTTCTCGAGAATGATGTGGCCGACCGCGGTGTTCGAGGCCGGCACGGTATAGAAGCGATAGACCTCCTCGACCTTGGCATCGAGCGCGCCGCGCATGATCAGCCACATCACCATCTCGATCCCTTCGGCGCCGGCCTCGCGCATGTATTCGAGATGCGGAATGCGGGTGAGCTTCGCGGGATCCTTGCTGAGATTGTCGAGGAACGCCTTGTCGAACTTGCTGTTGATGAGGCCGGCGCGCGGCCCGGAAATCTGGTGCGACATCCCGCCGGTGCCGAACATGACGACCTTGAGGTCCTCCGGATAGGATTCCACCGCCTTGCGGATCGCCCGGCCGAGCATGTAGCAGCGGTGCCCGGTCGGCGGCGGATACATGACCACGTTGACGGCGAGCGGGATCACCCGGCAGGGCCATTCCCTGGGCGAGCCGAACAACAGGTTCAGCGGCACGGTGAGGCCGTGGTCCACCTCCATCTTGTTGACGATCGTGAGGTCGAACTCGTCGAGGATCACCGACTGGGCGATGTGGGAGGCGAGCGCGGGATGCCCTTTCACCACCGGCACCGGCCGCGGCCCCCAGCCCTCGTCGGCGGGCGGGAATTCCGCCGCACAGCCCAGCGCGAAGGTCGGGATCAGCTCCACCGAGAAGGCGGAGGCGTGGTCGTTGTAGACCACGATGGCGACGTCGGGCTTCGTCGTCGCCATCCATTGCTTGGACCGCTCGAAGCCCGAGAACACGCGCTTCCAATAGGGCTCCTCGGTCCGCTTGTTGTCGATCGCCGCGCCGATCGCCGGCACGTGCGACGATGCCACTCCCGCGATGATGTTAGCCACGTCTCGACCTCGCCTTGCTGCGCGTCTTCGCTTTGGGTTTGTCCCGCCCGGACTTGCTGCGATTGCCCTCGACCGAGCGGCCGCCCGCGAGCATCATCTTGGCGTAGTCCTCCTGCGTCGCGCCGGTCATGACCGCGGCCAGATGCTGGAACGAGTGGCCGTCGGTGGCGCCGAGCTTGGCGGTGAAATAGATGTTGCCGCCGAGCTCGAGCATGCGGTTGTAGTCGCGCTCGAGGATCGCCTCGCGCTGCTCGGCGGTGAGCGGAAACCGCTTGAGGTATTCCGGCTCGTCGGCCTTGAACGCCTTGCGGTTCGCCTCCTTCATCAGCGACATGCAGAACATGTTGATGCCGTAGCCCTCGCGCGAGCGCTCGGCGTCGAAGACGAAGGTGCCGGGGATGTCGTCGTAGTCCTGCGGCGTGCGTGGCATCGACTTGCCTCCCATCGCGCTCGGCCCGCGGCGGAGCTTCGCTGCCGCCGCCGATTTTGGAGCTGACATATATAGCGCAAACCGCCTTGGCAACGTAGGCCGCCGCCGCAGCTCGAAGCGATTCTAAGTCCAGTAGAGCTTCATCGGATTGTCGACCAGGAGCGCCCGTTGCCGTGCCGCGGTGGGCGCGATCCTCGGGATATAGTCGACCAGCGCCCCGTCGTCGGGCGCCTCTTTCTTCATGTTGGGATGGGGCCAGTCGGTGCCCCAGATCACGCGGTCGGGGAATTCCTCGACCAGGCTGCGGCCGAACGGCACCACGTCGTCGTAGGGCGGTCCGGCGACGGTCATGCGCTCCGGGCAGGTCGCCTTGACCCAGAAGTTCTGGTGCCTTTCCAGCAGCCGGTGGAAGCGCCGGTTATCCGGGTGATCGACGCCCTTGCGCACGTCGGGCGTGCCCATGTGATCGACGACGACCGTGGTCGGCAGCGCGGTGAAGAAGGGTTCGAGCTCCGGCAGGTCCGGCATCTCGAAATAGACGACGATGTGCCAGCCGAGCGGCGCAACCCGCTTGACGATCCGCTCGAGCACCTCGCGCGGAGTGAAATCGACAAGCCGGCGCACGAAATTGAAGCGCACGCCGCGCACGCCGGCGCGGTCCATGGCCTTAAGCTCGTGGTCGGCGACCTCCTCGCCGACGAAGGCCACGCCCTTCG
>Ga0137393_10002925_pt1 | contig 11077 bp, 8 predicted proteins | sample 15con2h34BmetaG_FD_101396 | JGI IMG/M metagenome (GOLD analysis project Ga0137393, IMG submission 101396) | Vadose zone soil microbial communities from Angelo Coast Range Reserve, California, USA - 15con2h3.4B metaG | ecosystem: Environmental > Terrestrial > Soil > Vadose zone > Saprolite...
TATCGACTACAACAATACCGCCATCAATGGGCAGTTCGATGTGGCCACGCAGGGCTACCGCCAGCCAGGCTCATCGTTCAAACCCTACGTCTATGTGACCGCCTTCGAGCAGGGAGCTTCGCCGGCTCAGGCTATCGATGATGCACCCACCACCATCGACAATCCCGGTGGAGACCCACCAACCTATTCACCTTCGAACTATGACCTGCAATTTCATGGACATATGACGCTGCGCTGCGCCCTGCAAAACTCTCTCAACGTCCCTGCTGTACGAGTGCTCCAACATGTGGGCATCAGTGCGGCAATGCAGACCGCCAAAGATATGGGCATCACCACCTATCAAGGTACACCTGGGTATTCGCTCGTTCTCGGAGGACTGGGTGTGCGCCTGATCGATCACACCTCGGCCATGGGAACTTTTGCCAATGGCGGTGTGCATGTTTCCTACTATGCTGTCAGTAAAGTGGTTTCAGGCATCACCGGCAAAGTTCTCTATCAGCACCAGCTTGATCCTGGCAAGCGCGTCATCAGCCCGCAGCTAGCCTATATGATGACCAATGTACTGAGTGACAATACCTCGCGCATCCCTGAGTTCTATGACTGCAATGTGCTGCAACTCTACTCGAACTCGCAGAATGACTGCTACTATGGCAATCGCGGCTTTGTGCGACCGGCCGCCGCCAAGACGGGGACGACACAGAATTTCCGCGATAACTGGACCGTAGGCTACACCACAGACTATGTGATGGGCGTGTGGGCTGGTAACGATAACAATACACCTATGTATCAGGTGACAGGAGTCCAGGGAGCTGCCCCCATCTGGCATGACTCGATGCTGCTGGCCGAGCAGGGACATCCCGTCCGTGACTTTACCAACCCTGGTGGACTGCAAAAGGCGACCGTGACCTATCCCGACGGTGTGAAAACAACCGACTGGTTCATCCCCGGTACCGTGCCAACGTTCGCACAACTTACGCCTACACCAGAGGCAACTGGTACACCTGGCGTTACTCCAGTTACCCCTACTCCCAACCCAGGTGGAGGCGGTGAGCCAGCGACAGTACATCCCTACTGTGCCAATAGCTACAGCTTCGCCTTTAACCCACCCCCCGATAACACTCCAGCCGATGGCTGGTGGTAAAGATAAATTTCCAGAAAAAAATGGGCCATATGCCGAGGTGCAATTGCACCTCGGCATATGGCCCATTTTTTTCTGGAAATTTATAAGCTCATTTGTATTTCAGGTGGATTATTGCTACAATAACAGTAGAAGGGCAGGGTGTTGCGACCCCTCCAGGTTCGTTACTTTTACTCCATCCTGACCGTATAAAGTCTAAGGACAGTTTTATAAGACAGCAGGAATGACGTTTTTCTACTGTTTTGCTGCTAAGTCTGGCACCACATAGTCAGCCCAAACGTCAATATCTTCTATATATATACAGGAGCGTATAGGTACTTATAAAAGTATATTTGTAATACTTGATCTACTCATTTTTGTGAGCCGTATAGTATATATGACAATATATTACTCGTAACTTACGAGGGCGCAATGAATTGCGCCCCTACTAATGGGGTTGAAGTGGAAACAAACAGAGGGGATATGTATGCAGAACAATCAACATCAATTACGTTCGACAGTACCGGCAAAATTGCCTGTCCATAGCCGCGCCGCCGCGGCGCAGAAACTCGATGAGCGCCCAGCGAGAAATGTGCGAGGCGCGTATTATCCCGTTGCTCATCTCAAGCATCATCTCCCTGGATGGCGCATGCGGCGACACCTCAAGCGCAGAAATCTGCGGCGTTCCAATCAACAATACGCAGCCATTGACCGCATTGGCACACAGTGGACGATGCTCCCTATGGCCTTTGGCTCACTGATCGTCATCATTGTGCTTGCCACCCTGCTGGTGGCTCTTACGGCAGCCGTTGAGGCCACGCAGATGCGCTATCAACAGCAAGTCACCACGCTGGCCGACATCCTGCCCAAAGATAGCTTGAAGATGTACGATAAGCACGGCACCCTGATTGACCAGATGGTTGACCAGGGATTGCAGACGACCGTGCCCTTGAGCAGCGTCTCCCCCAACCTTATTCATGCCGAAGTTGCCATCGAAGATCAATACTTCTGGACGAATCCAGGTTTTGATATCACCGGCATTGTCCGTGCGGCCCTGGCAAACCTCAGTCATGGATACATTGTTTCCGGCGGCAGCACCATTACACAGCAGTTGATCAAAAATGCCATCGTCGGCAACCAGGATACAGCCATACGTAAACTGCAGGAGATCATCCTGGCACCGGAGGTGACGCGGCACTTTACCAAAGAGCAGATACTCTCCATGTACCTGAATACCACCTACTATGGCGAGCAGGCCTATGGAGCCGAGGCTGCCGCGTTTATGTACTATAACTTGCAGGATACGCCAACCGCGACCGCTGCTGCGCAACTGGACATTGCCCAGGCGGCGATGCTCGCGGGTATCCCCAGCAATCCCAGCTTGCGCGATCCATACCTGCATCCACACGCTGCCCTGCAGCGCGTACAGGATGTTCTCCAACAGATGCGCTTGCAGGGATATATCACGCCTATACAGGAACGGGCCGCCGTCGCTGAGGTGCAGCAGCCAGACTTCCTGCATCGTGGGGTCATTCATAATGACCTGGCACCCCACTTTACCAGCTATGCCGTACAAGAACTGGCCAACGCGCTGCATGTGAAACAAGCCGATCTCTCACGGTCTGGATTGATTGTCTCAACCACGCTTGACCTGCCCCTGCAAAATCAAATTTTAAAAATTGCTCAGAAGCACATCGCTGAACTGGCCGTGGCACATCATATGTCCGACGCGGCTGTGGTGCTGATCGATTTCCACAATGGGGATATACGCACGCTGATTGGCAACATCGATCCCAACAATCCTCGCTATGGGCAGTTCGATGTGGCCACACAGGGCTACCGCCAGCCGGGTTCATCGTTCAAACCCTACATTTATGCTACAGCCTTTGAAAAGGGCATCAGTCCTGGTATGCCTGTCTTCGACACACCTCTGACCGTGCAAATGTGCTGTGGACTGCCCGCGTACACTCCGAGTAACTACGACCTGCGCTTTCACGGGCTGGTTTCGTTCCGCTACGCCCTGCAAAACTCATTCAATGTGCCTGCCGTCAAGCTGCTGATGAGGGTAGGCGTTGATGATTCCCTGCATACCGCTCAAGCCATGGGCATAACCAGCTATGTGGGAACGCCCAACTACACTATGGTACTGGGTACCCTTGGTATCCACCTGCTCGACCAGACCTCCGCTTACGGCGTCTTTGCCAATGGTGGTGTACGTATTCCGCCCCATGCCATTGACACCGTCATGGATACGCAGGGACGGCTGATCTATCATTTTGTGCCGGTGGGTAAGCGCGTCATCAGTAAGCAGGTCGCTTTTCTGATGACGAATGTGCTCAGAGACAATGCATCGCGGCTCTTCGAGTTTTACGATTGTAACGAGTTGCAACTCTTCTCGAACACCCGTCAACAGTGTTTTGCGGGAGATCGCGGGGTGGTTCGTCCGGCTGCCGCCAAGACAGGCACATCCAGCGATTTCAAAGATAACTGGACAATAGGATATACGACCGATTATGTGATGGGCCTGTGGGCCGGCAACAACGACAATTCGCCAATGGTCAATGTCACCGGTGTGGATGGTGCCGCTCCCATCTGGCACGACAGTATGCTGCTGGCCGAGCAAGGAATGCCGCTCACCAATTTCGCCAATCCCGGCGGTGTGGTGCAGAAAACGGTGCATTATCCGGAAGGAATTACCACAACAGATTGGTATCTGAAATAATGCCAATCAAAGAAGCGTGCCCGGAGATCCTTCGCTTTGCTCAGGATGACAGCATAGTCACTTTTGATGTGAATCAAAAGTGACTATGCTCTCATCCTGAGCAAAGCGAAGGATCTAGCCACTTATTAATCAGTTCAGCAACCTCAGTCCTCTTGACGGTCTGCTGTACTTTCAGGCGTAAATTTCGCACTGTCACCTGCTTGGCCGCGACTTCGTCCGGGCCGAGAATGACTACACATGGAATGTCCTTTTTTCCCGCGTAGCGAATTTGATCGCCCAGGGAAGTTGGCTCAAAGTACATCTCCGTCTTCAACCCGGCTTTGCGCAATGTATTAGCCATCTGAAGCGAGGCGTCCACTAAGGTCTTATCGAAAAGCGTTACCAGCACTTGCGCCACCGTCTTACCAACCTCTGGTGGGAACATGCCCAGTTCCTCCATCGCGTCGATAATACGCTCGATGCCAATCGTCGTGCCGGTAGCAGGATAACTTCTATCCAAGAACATGCCAACTAACTCATCGAAGCGGCCACCCCCGGTAATGCTCGGCATCTTCGGTTCTTCTATGGCTGTCTCGTAAATGGGGCCGGTGTAGTATTCCAAACCTCTCACCATGGCGAATTTGACTTTGTAATACTGTTCAGAGATACCAAGGGCTTGTAGATAACGAACAACCTCTTCGAGTTCGCTAATACCTTCCAGGGCGCTGGGGTAGCTTCCCAACTTGTCGCGTAATGAGACGAGTACCGCTTGATTTTCTCCTTCGATCTGCAGCAGAGCCAGCAGCCTATCGATGACCTCTTCTGGAATTTCGTTTCTCCTCAGCTCATCTCTGACTCCTCCCAGACCAATCTTATCCAGTTTATCAATAGAACGGTAGAGACCCCCCAGCAATTCATCTGACACTCCCGCAAACTGCCCGATGCCGGTGAGTATCTTGCGGTCATTGATATTGATAACGAATTTCTTGAACCCTAACCTTGTGAGAACCTCGTAGATGACATTGAGTGTTTCGGCATCGGCCAACATACTCGTACTGCCTACGGTATCCACATCACACTGGTAGAATTCGCGATAGCGTCCTTTCTGTGGTCGCTCTGCACGCCAGACGGGAGCAATTTGATAGCGCTTAAAGGGTTTGGGCAGTTCGGGATACATGGCCACCACGCGGCAAAGGGGAACCGATAGATCATAGCGCAGCGCGAGCTTATCTTTTCCCTCACCGTAGGTTGCAGAATAAATCAGCCGCTCTGCATCTGGACCGTACTTGCCCATCAGTGTCTCGGACATCTCAATCGCTGGTGTCTGAAGCGGTTCAAAACCAAATTCCTCGAAGACATTACGAATAACATCTATGACATACTGTCGGCGAATCATCTGTTCTGGCAATATGTCTCGCATACCTCGCGGAACAGATGCTGATACTTTCTTTGCCATTTTCTCTTTCCTCTTTATGCTGATACCAACTCTTTTGAAGCAATGAAAAAAGCGTGGATCGTCTGTTTTCCACGCTCAAAGATGTCACACCGTACAAAACCCAGTATCTCAGGTCACTCCTTGAGCGGAGCCTGGATGAGCATGATGGTGGGTATGATGGGTGTGACGGTTAACTCTGATGATCATGTACCAACTCAATTTGTTCAAAAACTCCTGAATATATCAGGTATCAACATAAAATGCATGCTTCATCTGCATCTTTTCATTTATTGTACCAGAAGAGAAAAGTAGAGTCAAGCGCATTTTTGAAAGATTAGCTGAAAAGTCCTGTTTAAAAGATATGCTTTCCCATAAAATCGCTCTCATGTGGTTACCACAGAAAACAGCAGCAAGCAGCTAGTTATCGTAATATTGGAAGACGAGTACTAAAGCACGCCTTCATAGATCGACTCAACTGGCAGTTCCAGATCGAGTTGCTCAAGCTTGACCGTCTGGCCCGCGGAAAAGCGTTCCTGCTTCCAGCCCATTGAACGCCGGTACACCTCAATATGTTGCTCATCCTGGCTCACCAGGATATATACCTCAATCGTAGGACAGCGCATATAACGAGCAAATTTCTCTGTCCGATCATATCTTTCGGTACTGGGTGAAAGCACTTCAACGACGATAAGTGGTGATTGAATCATGAAGGGTTTAAGCCGTTTGTCTTTGTCCCAATCCGCTCGATCACACGTCAGCACAACGTCCGGAACGACAGGGGGCTTCCCTGGGATTGCAACATATTGATCCCGATGGGTGTGACACGGACCGCTCCTGCCGAGTTGCTCGCGCACCAGGACCTCGACGTTAGAAGCAATAACACTGTGCTCCGGGGTTGAGCCAGTCATATCATAAACGACACCATCAATGAGTTCATAGCGGTAAGGGCTTTCAACGCTAATCAACCGCTCAAATGCCTCTTCCGTCATATAGATGCCGTGCAGATCATAGCGTTGCGGATTCGCAGCCATCGTCTTCTCCTGCCGTTTCCAAACGTAAGGAAGGTTCAATAGGCCAACTTTACTTGACAGTTTCAGTATAACCCGAGCGTAAACTGTCAAGTTCATTTGAACCATGCCTTATCGTTTATTTTACCTGATTATAACATAGTTTTCAGCTTGTAGAGGTTGCGCAATATTCCAAGTGCCCCCATTTTTCGTTTTTACTACATACTGGAGTTTGATTGAAGGCGGTTGGTCCCAAAACTCCAATTGAAGGTACAACGATGATCACTTTTATCGTATAGTAACATATAAGAGTTTACGCTATTCTGGGCAAGTTAAATACTCAGAATAAGGCAGTGAAGCCATTTTGTGGAAGGAGTCAGCACAAGAGCAATTTATGCGACTTATTATTGGTATCTCAGGCTCTACTGGAGCTATCTATGGCGTGCGTTTGTTAGAAGTGCTGCATGCCATGCCCAATATTGAAATACACCTCGTTATGAGTGAAGGAGCCAAAACCACCATCCGGCATGAGACAGAGTACCGGGTGGAAGAAGTGCTGCAATGGGCACACACCGCGCATGATCCGCGCAACGTTGGAGCCTCGATAGCCAGTGGGACCTTCCTTACGGGAGGGATGATCGTTGCTCCCTGCTCTATGAAAACCCTTTCCTCAATCGCGCACTCCTATAATGATAATTTGTTAACCCGGGCCGCGGATGTTTGCTTGAAAGAGCGCAGAAGGCTGGTCTTGTTGGTGCGCGAAACGCCTCTGCACCTGGGACACCTGCGTTTAATGACCAGCGTTACCGAGGCAGGAGGCATCATTCTTCCACCTGTGCCAGGCTTTTATCAGAAGCCGAAAACCATGCTCGATCTTGTCGACCACTCTCTTGGTAAGGCGTTGGACCTGTTTGGTATTGAGCATCAGTTGTATCCACGCTGGGATGGTTTGCCGAACTGACCAATCATCCACCATGGCTGAGGCAAGCGCAGCCACTACTATATACGACGCAGAGCACTTCGTGTATAGTAGAACTGACCAATCATCCACGCATGGCTGAGGCAAGCGCAGCCACTACTATATACGACGCAGAGCACTTCGTGTATAGTAGTGGCTGTGCTTGCCTCAGCCATGCTGTGCTTGCCTCAGCCATGCTGCGCTTGCCTCAGCCATGCTGCGCTTGCCTCACTTCTTCCCCAATGTTATACAGGACTGGTACACATAAGTATGTAACTGGTATAAATACCTTTTTATACAATGTTAATACGAAAGTACTACAATGTATTGCTTTTATTGTTTTTGCATGTTATACTTTCTTCGTCATTAAGAACATTTTTCATATTCATGTATTTTAATGAGGGGGAGCAAGTGTAATGGCAGCAAATAATCTGGTGCATGTGAATGAGTGTGGCCTACCACTCAATGCCATAGAATGGTTGGAGACGCACCATCGCAGCAAGGCAGTTGAACGTGGGCAGATGATTCGCGATCTCCAACTCAAAGCTGGGAGTCTTGTTGTTGATGCGGGTTGTGGCCCTGGTCTATGGACACCCCTGCTGGCTCAAGCAATTGGTGTACGCGGCAGGATCATCGGCGTAGATATTTCGGTGGAGGCATTGGTCACAGCCCAACAACGAAGCCATGGCGAGTGGTATCGCAGGCAGGTACAATATAAGTGTGCTTCATTAGAGCAGTTACCTATAGCTCCTGGCACTGCTGACGTGATTTTTAGCGCGAATGTGAGCCAGTATCTTCCAGAGCCAGGTAACACATTTGCAACGTTGGGACGCTATTTGACTCCGGGAGGCCGTCTCGTTATCAAAGACATCGACTTTGGTACAATGCGCTTTCACAATATCGATATGGCATTGCAAGCGCGAGTATTCCAGGCGCGTGAACGCTGGGAGCGGCAGCGCGTGGAGCAGGGCTACGCTTTTGAGGATAGCTGGGTTGGTTCGAAGCTGGCGGGCTATCTTCGTTCTGCCGGTTTCGAGGATGTGCAGGAGAGAAGCTACCGCATTATACGCAAGTATCCACTTCCCAAAGAGTTTCGTTTCTACCTTCAAGGCATCGCAGAATGGTTTGTCTGTGAAGGAGCACCTTTGCTTAAGGGTGATGACGTAACAAATTGGCTACAATGTTTCTTACATGAAATGTACAATGTTCTGGATCAGGAAACATTTCTTAGTGAGGAGACCGAGTTTGTGGTATCGGGTGTTTGGAACGGGCGTCCTCCGACCAATATCCGCTATATGGATATGCAGGCGGCCCTACAGTCCTGAGCTATGTACTCAGCCATGCAAATAGGCAACAATATGAGCATCTTGCTTCGCAAGATGCTCATATTGTTGCCTATTTGCATGGCTGATACTTCATTCACATCCACTTGACGCTTTAATGTGCGCTGTTCAATTGCTCCGCAATCATTGCTATAGCTATATCACCTACCAATAACTGCAATTCGCCATGAAGCTGTCCCATATTTTCCATACGGGCAGTGATAAAATCGTGTTGTGAGGTTCCGTAGGCCAGACCCGTGAGACCACGTTGAGCGGCCTCGTATTCTGCACTAATCTGCGATAACAACCTTGCCACTTCACTTCGTTGTTCTTGAGCCCCGAGCATAGTTCCCCTCTCCTTCTTACGCTGCATCTTTGAGCGACTTAAAATTACTGAATTAACGTAGGGCGTTGTAACAGATCAATACGCAATGTGTTTACAATGTGCATTACTTGTTAGTAATACCCATAAAAACGCACACTTATAGTATGCATGATAACATATCTTCTTGTCTAGTGTTTAAAGGCCCTATTTTCATAACTTGACTGTTTTCACATAATATTAACATATATTTATCAATGTGCATACATTTGTAGCAACATCGTACTATGCCTTTCAAGTTTCTTCATACATGCAAGAACAATTATTGCCTGGTTGTTCTATGTTGGTGCCAGGGCACCAACATAGAACAACCAGGCAATAATTGTTCTTGCAACCGCGGCCTGTTAAAAGTTGTGTTTCACTCCAATGACCTTGAGCTTCTTGCGGAGCGAACTCATACCAAAATTGATCACGTCGTTTGGGTCTTCGCCAAAAGCGGTCAACACTGCACGTTGCATCTCCGACAGGTAGAGAGTCTCCCGGATCTGCGGCAACCAGCGAGCGATGGTGTTCCGAATGGTACCGGCATGAGCCTGGTCTTGTTGTACCATGTCACGCAAAAACCTGACACCGAAGAGTACGTGGCGCGACTCATCACGCGCAACAGCGGTAAACCCCTGTTGGAAACCGGGGTACCAGCCCAATCTCTTGTTGCGATTGAGCATGTTGCGCTGGCCTGCGAGTGCCAGCGTTCCTTCAGTTATGATGTGATAGAGCGTGACGCCCTCGACCAGGTAGGCCATATTCTTTGGCTCGTCATGAATCTTCTGTCCAACCTCTGCCAGTCCCTCCATCAGAATCTCACGCTGCGCAGGTAGAAGGAGCGGTCGAATTTTTACCAGGATTGACTCGATGTCGGGCCCGTCCATCAGCAGGGCCTCGCGAAAGAACTTGTCGAAGAAGGTGGCATGACGCGCTTCATCCGCAAGTTGTGTGGTGAGGAAGATGCGCTGCTCCTCTGTTGGAGCAGCGGCCAGGTAAGGGATAAGCGTGTTGACGACACTGACTTCGCCCTGGAAAAAGACCACAAAGCCACTGATCCAGACCGGGCGGTTCTCTTCGGATACACCGGCCCAGTTTTGGCGGTCAATACTGAAGTCCAGGTCCTGGGTACTCCACTGCTGTTTTTCCCAGCGATGATAGAGTTCGCGATAGCTCGGAAGGTCGACGAGTTTATCATCTATCTCTCCGACAATGATGCTGTCACTTTCTATCTGTCCAAGCTCATGGAGGGATGCCTTTGCAATGTCTAGCCCCATAACAGCTCTGATCCTTTCTATTGTCTATAGTTGTAGAAACCAGTTCAGTTCTGCAAGCCGAAGGCTTGCAGAACTGAACTGGTTTCTACAACTACACTTAATTTCGTAGGGGTTTTCCTGTCATTAAAATTGCTTGCATCCGATCCTGGGTCTTCTCCATGCCGCAGAGGCTCAGGAAGGCCTCCCGCTCCAGGTCAAGCACCTGCTGCTCTGTAATGGGAGTAACGGGCGAACAGTCGCCACCCGTCAGGACGCGGGCGAGATGGTGACCAACCACGGCATCATGTTCGCTAACCTTGCCCATGAGCAACAGATTATCTATCTGCTGTTCCAGCACCATGCGGGCACCAGGGCCTGGCAAGATCATCATCGTTGGTTGAGCAGGTTGCCACGTACCCGCCTCTTTCGCCTCGGCCAGGCGCAAGGCATCGGCTTTGGCGTCGCGCAAGAGCAGGTCGCGGTTGACGGTGATCGCATCGCTTTTGCGCAGGAAACGCAGCTCCTGCGCTTCTAGCGCGCTGGTGGAGACGGTGGCAACAGCGATGATCTCAAAGGCGCGGCGTGCAGGAGTAAATGGCCCGCCAGTCTTGCGAGCCAACTGGCTTTCGAGACTGGCCCCGTAGCGTAACAGTAGCTCTTTACAGCCGCCGCCTGCCGGTACAAGGCCAACTCCCACCTCAACCAGCCCGATATAGGACTCCGCGTGAGCGCGGGCATGATTGCTGTGCATAATGATTTCGCAACCACCACCCAATGCTCGACCAGAGGGAGCCGCCACAATCGGAATAGGACTATACTTGAGCAGTTGGTGAGCCTGTTGCAGGCCATTAATCGCTCCTTCCAGCATCTTCCATTCGCCCTGCCGCGAGCCCATCAGCACCAGCAGCAGGTTGGCA
>Ga0137393_10002931_pt1 | contig 11070 bp, 7 predicted proteins | sample 15con2h34BmetaG_FD_101396 | JGI IMG/M metagenome (GOLD analysis project Ga0137393, IMG submission 101396) | Vadose zone soil microbial communities from Angelo Coast Range Reserve, California, USA - 15con2h3.4B metaG | ecosystem: Environmental > Terrestrial > Soil > Vadose zone > Saprolite...
AAGAAGGTGTTCATCCTCAACGACCAGGAGCTGTACGGCAAGGGCATCGCCGACGTCTTCGAGGCGACCGCCAAGAAGATCGGGCTCCCGGTGGTGGCCAACGAGGGCATCGACTGGAAGCAGCCCGACCAGAAGCCCATCCTCACCAAGGTGCGCGCCTCCGGCGCCGATCTCGTCTACATGGGCGGCGTCATCGAGACCGGCGCGCAGGTCATCATCCGCCAGATGAAGGAAGTGGGGCTGGTCGCCCCGCGCGTGCGGTTCATGGGGCCCGACGGGCTCCTCGAGGAGGAGCTGCTGAAGGGCGCCACCTGCGAGGTGGCGATAGCCACCGAGATGCGGGTGACCTTCGCGGGGCTCCCGTTCGAGAAGATGAAGGGCGTGGGGGCCAAGACCTACGAGGAGTACAAGAAGAAGTTCGGGAAGGAGCCCACCTCCTACGCCCTCTACGCGGCGGAGGCAGGCCGGGTCGCGATCGACGGGATCAAGCGGGCGGCCCCCGCGATCGAGCGCGGCAAGGACCCGACCGAGAAGCGCGAGGCGCTCCGCAAGGCGATCGCCACCACCAAGAACTTCGACGGCATCAACGGCAAGTGGAGCTTCGACGCCAACGGCGACGTGGACTACGACACCATGTCCGGCTTCAAGGTCGTGAAGGCCGACACGCCGATCGGCTGCAAGTTCCAGTTCGAGTCCATCCTCGAGTAGCGACATTCCCCCGCTCTGGACGGCGCGGGCATGAGCCATGTGGTGGGGGGGTCTGGGGGAGGAGCGGCGCCGCTCCCCCCCAGTTCAAACTAATTGGAGTGGCATGAGGTCCTGATCCAGCAGACCGTCAACGGGGTGACCCGCGGGGCGGTCTTCGCCCTGATCGCCCTCGGCTACACGATGGTCTACGGGATCATCGGCCTGATCAACTTCGCCCACGGCGACGTCTTCATGCTGGGCCTGTTCATCTCGCTCAGCTACTTCGCCCTGCTCGGCATGACCACCACGCTGCACGGCTGGCACCTGGTCACCGTCCTGCCGCTGGTGTTCGTCGCCACCATGCTGACCACCGGCGCCATCAACGTGGCCATCGATCGCGTGGCGTACCGGCCCCTCCGCCACGCGTTCCGGCTCGCACCCCTGATCACCGCGATCGGCGTCTCGTTCATGCTGGAGAACCTGGCGCTCATGTGGAAGGGCCCCGCCCCGATCGCCTACCCCGACCTGTTCCCCTCGGTGGACATCCTGCGCGACTGGATCGGGGTGGAGTCGCTGCTCTTCATCACCACCAAGGACATCCTGGTCCTCGCCACCACGATCCCGCTCATGATCGCGCTCCAGTACTTCGTGACCCGCACGCGCTGGGGCAAGGCGATGCGGGCCACCGCCCAGGACAAGGAGACCGCGCTCGCGATGGGAATCGACGTCGAGAAGACCATCATCCTCACCTTCTTCATCGGCGGCGCTTTGGCCGGGGCGGCCGGCCTCATCCAGGGCCTCTACTACAATATCGGGATGTGGTGGATGGGTTACCAGGCCGGCCTGCGCGCCTTCACCGCGGCGGTGCTGGGCGGTATCGGCAGCATGCCCGGCGCGGCCCTCGGCGGCCTCGTGATCGGCTTCCTCTCCGCGTGGAGCGACCAGTACATCTCGGCGCGCTGGACCAACGCGATCGTCTTCACGATCCTGATCCTGGTCCTCGTCTTCCGGCCCCAGGGCCTTCTCGGCGAGCGCGTCCCGGACAAGGCGTGACCGACCCGCAGCGCGTCCGGCCCCTTCCCGCGGCCCTGCTCGTCACCGCGCTCGTCGCCTACCCGTTCCTCGACCGCACGCTGCACGCCCAGACGATCCACGCGGTCACCGACGCGATGATCTACGTTCTGCTCGCGCTCGGGCTCAACATCGTGGTCGGCTACGCGGGGCTCCTCGATCTGGGCTACGCCGCCTTCTTCGCCATCGGCGCCTACACCATGGGGCTGCTGAACTCCCCGGTGCTGGGCTCCCCGCTCTACGGGCACGCGTGGAGCTTCTGGGTCGTGATCTGGATCGCCGCGCTGGTGTCGGCCGGCCTCGGCGTCGTGATCGGGTTCCCGACCCTCCGCGTCCGCGGCGACTATCTGGCCATCATCACGCTCGCCTTCGGCGAGATCATCCCGGTCGCCATCCGCAACCTCGGCGATATCACGATCGACATCGGCGGCTGGCGCCCGGTCGAGCGGCTGAACCTGACCGGCGGCGAGAACGGGGTGAACCCGGTCGGCCGGCCGTACCTGCCCGGGGTCGACTTCGACACCGGCTTCATCCCCTGGTACTTCCTCATCCTCGTCATCGGCGCGGGCTCGCTCTGGGCCATGAACCGGATGCGCGACTCGCGGCTCGGGCGCGCCTGGATGGCGATCCGTGAGGACGAGACGGCCGCCGACTGCACCGGGGTGAACCCGATCAAGACCAAGCTCCTGGCCTTCGCCCTCGGGGCGTCCTTCGCGGGTTTCGCCGGCTCGTTCTACGCGGCCAAGCTGCAGGCCATCACCCCCGGCGCCTTCGAGTTCAACGTCTCGATCATGCTGCTGTGCATGGTCGTGCTCGGCGGCATGGGCAGCCTCAAGGGCGTGATCCTCGGCGGCATGCTGATCACGCTCTTCGACCGGATCCTGCTCGCCCAGATGACATTCCTGATCCGGTGGATCGGGCGCTCGCTCGGGGTCGCGACGCTGGTGAGCGTCGACCTCACGCTCTGGCGCTGGTTCTTCTTCGGTCTGGGCCTGGTCGTCATCATGCTGATCCGGCCGGAGGGGCTCGCGGGCCGCCGGGTGCGCCCACCCGCCGCGGACGTGGACGAGCGCGAGGAAGCCCTGGCCCTCGTGACCGCGCCGCCCCGCCCGCGCGCGGAGGCCATCCCGGGCTGGCTGCGGGAGGCGACCGCGGCGCCGGCCGCGCTACCCACCAGCCGCCCGGTGCTCGACGTGCGCCGCCTGAGCCGGTCCTTCGGGGGCCTGGTGGCGGTGAGCGAGGTGGACCTGGTGATCCCGCCGCGCGGCATCGTCGGGCTGATCGGCCCGAACGGTGCCGGCAAGACGACCTTCTTCAACCTCGTCACCGGCCTGCTCCGGCCGGACCGGGGCGAGATCCTCCTCGACGGCGCGAGCCTGGTCGGCCTCCGGCCCCACGCGATCGTCGGGCGTGGGATCGCCCGCACCTTCCAGTCCATCCGACTCTTCCAGAACATGACCGTGCTGGACAATGTTCTGGTCGGCGAGCACTGCCGCCTCCGCGCCTCGGTGGCCGGCGTGGTCTTCCGGCCGCCCGCGGTCGTCGCCGAGGAGGTCCGGGCGCGCGCCCGGGCGCGGGAGATGCTCGCCTTCGTGGGCCTGGCCGACAAGGACAGCGAGCTGGCCAAGAACCTGGCCTACGGCGACCAGCGGCGGCTCGAGATCGCGCGGGCGCTCGCCACCGCGCCGACGCTGCTCCTCCTCGACGAGCCGACCGCCGGGATGAACCCACGCGAGACCGACACGCTCACCGAGCTGATCGGGCTGCTGCGCGGGGAGCTCGGCCTCGCGGTCCTGCTCATCGAGCACCACATGGAGGTCGTCATGGCGATCTCCGACCGCATCACCGTGCTCGACTACGGCACGCGGATCGCCGAAGGAACCCCGGCCGAGATCCGGCGTAACCCGAAGGTGATCGAAGCCTACCTGGGCAAGGGCTACGAGCAGGAGCTCGTCTCCGGATGAGCGACGCGGGATGAGCGACGGGGGCGGCCTGCTCGAGCTCCACGACGTCCACGCCTACTACGGCAATATCCGCGCGCTCAAGGGCGTGTCCCTCAGCGTGGCCCGCGGGGAGATCGTCACCCTGATCGGATCGAACGGGGCCGGCAAGACCACCACGCTGCGGACCGTGCTCGGGACGGTGCGTCCGTTGCGGGGCACCGTGAGCTTCGGCGGCCAGCGGATCGACCGGGTCCCCACCCACCGCATCGCCCGCCTCGGCATCGCCCAGTCCCCCGAGGGCCGCCGGATCTTCGCGCCGATGACCGTGATCGAGAACCTCGAGCTGGGGGCCTTCTCGCGCGCCGACCGCGCGGCGATCCCCCGGGACCTCGAGCACGTGCTGACGCTCTTCCCGCGGCTGCGCGACCGCCTGCAGCAAAAGGGCGGTACGCTCTCCGGCGGGGAGCAGCAGATGCTCGCGATGGGGCGCGCACTCATGGCCCGCCCCGACATGCTGCTGCTGGACGAGCCCTCGATGGGCCTCTCCCCGATCCTGGTGGAGACCATCTTCGAGATCATCCGGGACATCAACCGACTCGGCACCACGATCCTGCTCGTCGAGCAGAACGCGCGAATGGCGCTGCGGGTGGCGCATCGGGGCTACGTCATCCAGACCGGGCGCATCGTGCTGCAGGATGCGGCCTCGGCGCTGCTCCACTCCGACGTGGTGCGCAAGGCCTACCTGGGCGAGAAGTAGCCCGCGGCCATGGATCTCCAGCCCTCCCCCCGCCAGCGCGAGCTGATCGCACTCGCGCGGCGCCTCGCGCGCGAGCGCTTCGCCCCTCGCGCGGAGCGCCACGACCGCGAGGCGTCCTTCCCGTTCGACGACTACGCCGATCTCCGGGCGGAGGGGCTCCTCGGCCTCTGCGTCCCCACGCGCCACGGCGGGCTGGGCGCCGACTACGAGACCTACTGCCTGGTCGCGGAGGAGATCGCGCAGGGCAACGCCTCGACCGCGCTCACCTTCAACATGCATTGCCTCACGATGCTGATGATGGGCGTGCTCGCCGACGCCATGCCGATGTCGTCCGCGGCGCGCGGGCGTCACGAGAAGCTCCGCGCCGCCAAGTTCCGCGAGGTGATCGAGGAGGGCGCCTTCTACGGGCAGCCCCACAGCGAGCCGGTGGAGCAGGGCGAGACGGACACCGCGCTCCGCATGGGCGGCCGCCGCTTCGGCACCACCGCCCGGAAGATCGACGGGGGTTACGTGGTCAACGGGCGGAAGTTCTTCGTGTCCCTCGCGGGCTGCGCGCCCTACTTCGCCACGCCCGCCATCCGGCTGGGCGACGAGCCCTGGATCGAGCGCACCCTCTACCTTCAGATCTCGAAGGACGCGCCGGGCGTGTCCTTCCCCGGCGACTGGGACCCGATGGGGATGCGCGGCACGGTGAGCCGCGACATGCTGCTCCAGGACGTGTACGTCCCCGACGACGGCGAGGTACTGCCGCCGGGCCTGTTCGGCGCCATGTACAACGCCTTCCCCCAGCTCTCGCCCCTGACCTTCTGCGCGACCTTCCTGGGCCTCATGCAGGCGGCTTACGACGGCGCGCTCGCCTACCTGACCGGCCACATGGCGGGCGCGCCGGGCCTCCACACCGAGGCCGCCGTGAAGGGGCACGCGGTGGCGGAGATGCTCTTCACCCTGGAGGCCACGCGCGCGCTCTACTACCGGGCCATCTCGGAGGCGCGGGTGGACGCCCCGCCGGACGCGGTGCAGCGCGCGCGGGCCGCCCACGTCACCGTGCAGCGGTCGACGGTCACCGTGACCCAGGAGGCAATCCGCGTCTGCGGTGGGCGGGGCCTGCTGAAGCGCTATCCCCTCGAGCGCTACGCGCGCGACGCGCGGGCGGGCGCGCTGATGCGCCCGTGGACCCAGGAGATCGCCACCCAGCAGGCGTGGGAGGCGGCGCTCGGCCTGGACGTGCCCGACATGCGCAGGGGGCCACGGCCTGCGCCGTGACTCCCTTTCGAAATTGGAGCGTCAGCTCTTCCGGTCGAGGACTTTTCGCACCTTCGACAAGAGCGTGTGGGGAGTGAAGGGCTTCTGAAGAAATGCGGTGCCTGCCTCCAGGACCCCGTGGCGAACGATCGCGTCGTCGGTGTAGCCGGAGATGTACAGGACCCGGAGGTCTCGATGGTCCGGGGTCAATAGGTCCGCGAGTCCGCGCCCGCTCACCTGGGGCAGCACGACGTCGGTCACCAGGAGATGAATTGGCTCTTGACGAGTGCCCACCACGCGCAGGGCCTCGGCCGCGCTGGCCGCCGGAATGACCGCGTATCCATTCCCTTCGAGCGTTTCGCGCGCCAGCGCCCGCACTTCGTCATCGTCTTCGACGAGGAGGATCGTTTCGGAAGCTCGAGCGAGAGGGGAGCCCTCCGCCGCCGGCGCCGTCTGATCAGTCGCGTCATCGACTCGGGGCAGATACACCTTGAAGGTGGTCCCGTGGCCGGGCTCGCTGTAGACCCAGATACTGCCGCCGCTCTGCTTGACGATCCCGAAGACGGTCGCCAGGCCCAGGCCGGTCCCCTTGCCCGGCTCCTTCGTGGTGAAGAAGGGCTCGAAGATCCGAGCCTGGGTTGCCGCGTCCATCCCGTGGCCCGTGTCGTTGACGGCGACCATCACGAAGCGTCCCGGGGTGGCGCCCGGGTGGCGCCGCGTATATGCCTCGTCGAGCTCGACGTTTCCGGTCTCGATGGTGAGCCGGCCGCCCTGCGGCATCGCATCCCGGGCGTTCACAGCCAGATTCACGATGACCTGCTCGAGCTGGGAAGGGTCGGCCTTGACGCGCCCGAGCCCCGGCGCCGGCACCGCGGTGAGCTCGAGATTCTCTCCGATGAGCCGAGACAGCATGGGCGCGAGCCCGGCCACCACCGCATTCAGGTCGAGCACCTTCGGCTCCAGGACCTGCTTGCGGCTGAAGGCCAGGAGCTGGCGGGTGAGGGCCGCCGCGCGGTCCGCCGTCGTCCGGATCAGGTCGATGTGCCGCCGAAGCTCATGGTCTGCCGGGAGCTGCGCCAGGGCAAGGTGGCTCCGCCCGGAAATGACCGTGAGGAGGTTGTTGAAATCGTGCGCGACCCCACCGGCCAGCTGGCCGATGGCCTCCATCTTCTGGGCCTGAACCAGTTGCGCCTGCGTCTCCTGCAGGTCCTTGTACGAGGTCTGCAACTGCTCGACGAGTCGAGCTTGCCGCAGGGCAATCGCGAGCTGGGCCGCGACTTCCTGTGCGATGCCGACCTGCTCCTCGGGAAAGTCCGCCCGGTCTCCACCGAAGCTCACCGACCCGATGAGCTCCCCGCCGGCAATCATGGGGACGACCATGTACACGTGGACGCCCGATGCGAGGAGGGCCTCCGCCTCGGGGCTGGGCGAGAGAGAACGGACATCGATCACCTGCGGTTCCCCGCGCCGCAAGGCGTCCACGTCACCAGCCAGCGCCAACGGATAGCGGACGCCGGGCCCGAGATGAAGGCGGTTGCGCCCGACGGCCGCCAACCATTCCACTTCACCGGCCGCCAGGTCGAACAAGTTCACGATGGCGCGAGGAACCCCGAGGAGGTCCCGCAACCGCCAGAGGACTGCCTCCGCGATCGCCACGGGAGCCGTCTCGGTGATGATCGCGAGGTCGATGTCATGGAGGATCCGCAGGCGCCCGGCTTGCTTGGCAAGCGTCTCCCGGGTCTGGGCGTCGGAGATGGCGATGGCGGCCTGATCGGCGAAGCTCTGCAGGAGGTCGATCTCGCCCTGGGCGAAGGTCCGGGGATTCGGGCTGGCCACCGACAACACGCCGATCACCGTGCCGGCTACCCGCAGAGGCACCGCGAGGCCGGCCACGATTCCGGCCGCCGCGTTCCGGTCGCGAAGCTCCTGGCTGAGCTCGAATCGGTCGTCGGTGCGGATGTCCGTGGTCCACATCGGACGCCCTTCGACGGCGGCCCGACCGATGAGGCCGATGCTGGCGGGAACGATACCCTCGACTCCTGCATCCTCCTGGGCGCGGCCTCCCAGGGCGATAGGCCCGAGCGCCCCGTCCGGTCGGAAGAGCCGGATGGCGGAGCTATGGACTCCCAGCAGCCCGAGCACGCTCTCGGCGATCCGTTCGCTCACGGCCCTGACGTCCAGGTTCTCACCGATGAGACCGGCAACCCGGGCAAGCTCCGCGGCCTCGTAGCGCTGGCGCAGGAGCTCGGCTTGGGCTCGGGACTTCTCGATCACTAATGCCATCTGGTCGGCCAAGATGGATAGGGCGAACAGGTCCTGGTCCGTGTAGCACCGGCCGCTCCGATCGGCCAGGACGATGCTGCCTAGCACGGCGCCGCGTGCCCGGATCGCCGCCGCGGCGAGTGCACCGAGACCCTCGAGCGCAATCAGTTCGCGAGCCGACGCTTCGAGCGAACAGTGCGGCTCCGCCAGGACATCGGGTGTGCAGAGGACCGAGTTCCCCTCGAACACCCGGCGGCTCCACATGACCTCTGCATCGACGGAACCAGAAAGCCTCGCCCTCGCATCGCCCTCTCTGGCGGAGGCCACGCACGTGATGGTCCCGGCATCAGCGTCGAGCCGATACACTCGAGCATGGTGGCCGCCCACGAGCCGGAGCGCCGAGCTCACGATCTTCTCGGCCGCTTGGATGAAGTCGCAGGTACCCGCCGGCTCGCCCAGGGTAGACGGGAGGGACTCCCCCATAGATCGAGGGTAGTACGTTGCCTTTTAAGGAGCCAACGTAAGAAAGCGTCAGCAAATGCCCCCCTGCCCCTCTCCCAGGTGTTCTTGACGCCCCGCTCCAAGATCCCGGGGAGAGGCCACCGCACACGCGAAGGGGCCACGGCTTACGCCGTGACCCCCTTCGAAATTGGAGCGGCCGACCGGATTCGAACCGGCGACGTCCAGCTTGGGAAGCCCCTCGGCCCTTCTCACCGGATCCCATGTGGTCTCACGGATCAGGCGCTTGCGTCTTCCCCTCCCCTGTCGATGATAGCCCGTGATACCGGGTTCTCATGAGGTGTGGGCACAGGTTTGGGCACAGCGCCCACCCCCGGTCGCCCTCGAGTTCGCCGATATCGAGTGCGCCGTGAGCACCTCGTACCGCCCCGGTGCAGGGCCGCTGCGCCCCGGACCCTGTCCCTGGTGCTATCCTGACTGCTGGGTGGCACCCACGCCACCCCCGGCCCGCGCCATCGTAGGCGGCGAGGGTCGGCGAAGGAGGCGAGTATGTGGGTCTCCTGGGTGGTGGCGCGCCGGGTACTCCTCGGGCTCATGCTGGTGGCCCTCGCGTTTGTCGGCCTCGAGGTCTCGCTCTTCCTGCTGACCGCACGGTTCCTGGACTAGGCCCGAAGCATGGACGCCGCGCGGGCGCAGCGGGTCGGCCGGCTGCTCCGGATCCTGGTCCTGGGGTTCGCGCTGTGGGCGGCGATCGAGATGCTCGACGTTCGCGGTCCCGACCCGGAGGTGCCCCGGCACGTGCTTGACGTGCCTTCCGAGCATGACCTAGGGCCGAAGGGGTGCGGGTCGTTCTGCTGAGATCGGCGGACCTTGGTCGCAGCGGAGCGCGTCTCGGCCGGACAAGTGAAAGTGACATGGGTAGCCGCGCCCACCGGACGCGGAGGCAGGGAGGCGCCCGTGACCGACGCTGAGCGGAAGAAGCTGGAGAACGAGCTTAGGGAGTTGAAGAAGCAACTGGCGGACTTCCAGGCGCAGTTAGCCGGCGTAGCTCAGGGCGATGCCAAGTACCAGAATTGTCGGGCAGGTACTGGGTGGGGCTGTGTCCCCAGGCCTGCTCGTGAGGAAGGGTCTCGGGGCATTGAGGGGCGCGGGGCGCGCGGTCGAAGCTGGTGAGGCGGCAGCCGGCGCGGGCCGGGCCGCGGCTGGTGTTGGCGAGACGGCTGAAGCGGCCGGTGTGGCCGGGCGGGTGGCCGAGTCCGCAGCCGGCGAGACGGCGACGGCGCTCAAGCCGAAGATCCGGGTCCAGACGACTCCCGAGGGCAAGACACTCGTCCGCGATGCATCGGGCGAGCTTCGGCCCGTCGAGGAGGCGTTCGTCGATCAACTGGGCCAGGACGCCGCCACCGCCGGGAAGCGCCCGGCTGCAGGGGTTGAACCTCTTGCTGTCCCTCTGAAGGGCACGGACGCGCCGAAGCCGACCCTCATGCGGAGTATCTATCGCCACATGGCACCCGAGTATCTCAGCGACGCGGCCTCGGAGGCTGGGGTGTATCTCCGGAAGCGGCTTGGTGAGTTGGCTCGCGACCGCGATCTGAACTCGGGGTTCTTCAGGGGCGTCACCAAGTCGCTCGACAAAATGTCAGAAGCTGAGCGGATGACCTTCATCTCGAACATGGAGAAGGGCGTCGCGCAGGCGACCCCCGCGCTCGACGAGACGGCGGCCGCGTTCAGGAAGGGGCTGACCGAGAAGTGGCGCGAGGTCCAGGCCGTCGATCCCGAGTCCGCAGACCGGTTCATCGAACATTACTTCCCCCACATCTGGAAGGATCCCGAGCAGGCGGCGCGCGTGTACGGTCGGGGCTCGCTCGGCGGGCAGGCCGGGTTCCGTCAGACCCGCACTATCCCGACCGTCGAGCAGGGGCTCAACGCCGGCCTCACCCTCAAGGACACGAACCCCGCCCATCTGGTGGTCCGTCGGCTCGACAACATGGACCAGTACCTGATGGGCAAGCGCTTCATCCAGGACCTCGAGCAGAACGGGCTCGCTCGGGCGTTCAAGGCTGACGACGCGGTGCCGGCGGGCTGGGAGCGCATTCCCGACAAGCTCGCCAACAAGGGGCCGATGTACGCCCCGTCGGACGCCGTCCAACTCATCAAGAACCACCTGACTCCTGGATTCGCTGGGCAGCCGTGGTACGACGCCATCCGGGGCACGGGCAATCTCCTGAACCAGATGCAGTTGGGCTGGAGTGGCTTCCACTACGTGACGACGGCCGTCAACTCGCAGGCCAGTCAGTTCGCGCTCGGGCTGCGGCAAGCGGTCTCGTCCGGGGTCCAGCTGGCGACGCGCGGCAAGGGGCTCGTGAACATGGCGACCTCCCCCTTCGCGCCGCTCCGAGACTTCCAACTCGGCGCCCAGGTGCGGAACGCCTACCGCGGCCTCGGGGGTTCCCCGAAGCTCGAGGCGGCGGCCGAGCAGATCACGGCGGCCGGCGGGCGCACCACACTCGACCAGGTCTACCGGATGCAGAGTGAGGGGACCTCGCTCCAGAAATGGCAGCAGGCGATCCGGGACCGGAAGCTCTCGGCGATCCCACGGACCATCCCGGCCCTGACCGAGATGACCAGCCACCCGCTGTTCGAGCAGTG
>Ga0137393_10002934_pt1 | contig 11068 bp, 5 predicted proteins | sample 15con2h34BmetaG_FD_101396 | JGI IMG/M metagenome (GOLD analysis project Ga0137393, IMG submission 101396) | Vadose zone soil microbial communities from Angelo Coast Range Reserve, California, USA - 15con2h3.4B metaG | ecosystem: Environmental > Terrestrial > Soil > Vadose zone > Saprolite...
AACGTGAGACCGGTAATGGTTTCTGTGCCGAACCCCTTCATCTCCACCTTGAGCTCATAGGTGCCGGCCGGAGGCAGCGCCGAGAAGATGTAATGGCCGTTGCTGTCGGTCTCCGCGGTGCGCACCATTCCGATGCTCAGGTTTCGGATGGTAACCGTAGCGCCGGTCACCACTCCTCCCGAGGAATCCTGTACGTTTCCCTGGAGCACGAAGTTCGTGCCCGTCTGCGCATTGGCCGACCGAAGAAGGACCAAAAGGACGAATAAGATTGCCGCGATACAAAAAAAACTGCGAAACGAAAGCTGTTGAGTTCTCAAAGCCATTGACGCGACCTCCCGTAGTACTGCTCGGAATCGGCCCAACTCCCCTTGCTCCGTCGTGCCGGCAATAGTGCCCTACCCCGTTGCGACGGGCTTATAGCGAGGCGCGGAATCGAAGTCAAGCGAAACTCGTATACCGCTTGCGAACAGTTAGTATACTAATTTCGGTAGTTTCCAAGTGTAAAGGCAATCGAATCATCAGGATTGGCTGGCACTTAAAAGAGGCGCGGGCCAAAAGAAGCAAATGCGCAGGAGCAAGACCTCAGTCCGTCCACGATCTCCTTCAGATCGAGGACTCGCGACTGGAGCATTTGTTGCTGACTGAACGCGAGCAGTTGACGGGTCAAGTCAACGGCGGAGAACCCAGCGCGTCCGAGGGGAGCAATTCTAACTCGGCGCGGATCTTGACCCCGCTCCTAGATACATGCGCGTTCTATCGCCAAAACATGTGGGAAAGTTCAGGAACCCTCGTCGCTGCCGCTCGCCAACCTCAGCACCTTGCCGCGTGATTGAATAATGTGTTCGTAGGCCAGCCTGCGCGCCAGGTCTGCTTCGCCCTGGCGAATGGCATTGACGATCGCGAGGTGCTCTTCGACCGGGGCCTCGCCGTAATAGCCTATATCAATCGCGGCAAACATTACGCGCTCCATGTGACAGCGCATGTCGGAAACCGCGCGGACGAACATCGGGTTGCGGGTCAATCGGGCAATGCCAATGTGAAATGAAGTATCGGCTTCGATGAAGCGTTCGTAACTGGCACGGTCATTCGTTTTGTATTCGGTCTGTGCCAGGAGCTGGAGTTCGCCGAGCAGCTTCGCGTCATTATGCTTCCGGGCGGCGAGCTCCGCGCAGGCTCCTTCAACGGCCGCTCGGAATTCGTAGATCTTGTTGAGCCAGCCCATGGTTATGGAACTGACAAAGTAACCTCGATTGGGAACAATTCGCAGGAGGTTTTCCTGCTGCAGCCGAACCGCAGCTTCACGAACGGGCGTGCGGCTGCCCTTGTACCGCTTCGCCAATTCCTTTTCTCCGAGCGCTTCCTCGGGCGGATAAAACCCCCTGATAATGTCCCGCTTGAGAGCCTGATAAACGCGTTCACTGAGTGTGCTGCGGCCATTCTGGGCAAACGCCGTCAGCTCAGCGATTACTGGGGTCAATGACGATCGTCCGGAACTGCGGGAGGAAGCTGCCTTGCTGCGGCGAACGACTCTTGTAGTTGCCAGTTTTGAACTTCGCAACGAGTACTCCCTTCGTCTGTGAGAGATTAATTGGAAATTCCGACGAGTACAATAGAAAATGATGCCTACCTTGGTAGCCAGAAGTGCTACCCGCCTGCAGCGCACGCCGAGCGTTCGGCATACGCACCGTATACTGTTCGTATGGGCTACATTCTGCTTGACATCGGCTGTGAGCTTGCTCTTTAGTATCGGCGAACCGGGGTCCCTGACCTTTAAGGAACAGATCCCGCAAGTTTGCAGAGGAGAACCCGCCTTGAAGAGACTCGCATGTTGTCCGTTTTTCTGCTTCGCAGTTTTGTTCTTCTGCCTGTCACCACAGGTCAGACCGCAGGAAAAACCAATCGTAATCGGAGCAAGTACGGTGCTTGATGGTCGCGGCCACGTCTTGCGGGACACCCGAATCGTGGTGCAAAACGGCAAGATTCTGAAACTCGACCCCCAGGCCGGGCCGATAAACTATGACCTGCGCGGACTCACTGTCATGCCGGGGTGGATTGATGCCCATGTGCATATCACTTCGCACTTCGGCGCCAACGGTCGTCTCGCAGTTGACGGGTTGGGCGCCATCGAAGCGGAGTCACCGGCGGATTCGGCCTTCGGCAACGAAGCGAATGCCTGGGCCACGCTGTTGGGCGGATTCACCACGGTGCAAAGCATTGGTTCTGCAGCCGACGGCCCGCTCCGGAATGCTATCAATCGCGGGATCATCCCAGGACCGCGCATTCTGACCTCGTTGCAGCCCATCACTGTGCAGACCGGCGGGCCCCAAGAAATGCGCGTCGCGGTACGCAAGCTGAAGGCCGACGGAGCGGACCTGGTGAAGGTATTTGCGTCAAAAAGTATGCGCGAAGGAGGCACTCCAACGCTCTCGCAAGGGCAGCTCGAAGCGGTTTGCGACGAAGGCCGCAAGGTTGGATTACGCGTTCTCGTCCACGCGTATCGCGAGGCCGTGCGCGGGGTCGTGCTGGCAGGGTGTACTCAAATCGAACACGCCATCTATGCCAGCGATGAAGATTTGCGGTTGATGGCCGAACACAAGACGTGGCTCGACCCACAAATCGGGCTGGCCTGGTTCAACTATATGAACAACAAAGAACACTATCTCGGGATCGGGAATTACACCGAGGCAGGTTTTGAAACAACCAAAAAACTGCGTCCGCCGTTGATCGATCTCTTCAAGCGCGCGGTGCAAACGCCGGGGCTAAAGATCGTCTTTGGGACGGACGCCACGGCTGGAGCACACGGTCATAACGCCGACGAGATTATTTACCGCGTGCAGGACGGCGGCCAATCGCCGATGGAGGCGCTCGTCTCCGCGAATTCTCTCACCGCAGAATCTCTCGGCCTCGGCGATCAACTGGGCACTCTCGGGCCCGGTTTTGCCGCCGACATCATTGCCATCCAAGGGGATCCTTTGCAAGACATCACTGCAGTGCGCAATGTGGTCTTCGTGATGAAGGGGGGAGTGGTGTTCAAGAATGTGGCGCGCTGATTAGCAGTTCTCGCAGCGCGGGATTCAAGCATCGGCAAATTGGAGGACGCTGATGGTATGGCACTGGTATACCACGAATATTTTTCTTGACAGAGAATGCGCCGGGGTATAGGTTCGGCGTCCAATCGCGGACCCGGACGGAAACGACCGCTGGCATTAGCCTGGCTTCCGCTCTACGGACCGCGCATCGAGGCTTCGCCCTTCCACACGGGGGAACTCGGGATGCGTAGCCGGGAACTTGCAGTGCATCGCAAAATTCCTCTCGGCGCACTTGTCGCCTCGCTGGCGAGTCATGCGCTTCGACGTTACTCCTCCGCTTCCAATTTCGAGAAATACGCGTTGCAATTTGCGAACGATATTTTTGTCGGAGGATGCCGTTGAGTCGCCACTGGCATCACCGAAGCTTTAGGCGCATCGGCCGGATGTTGATGCTTTGTGCGCTGTCGTGCTGCACCGCCCCGTTGCATGCACAGCATGCGTCCTCCGGGAAGGTGACCCTGATTCATGCGGGGCGCTTTTTCGACGCGCCGGGGTCGTATTCGTCATGAGGGACGGGGTGGTTTACAAGAACGAGCTATCAACGCCTTCGGTGGGGGACAAGTCCTCAGGGTGAAGGGTGGAGGTGGATGTCATGCGATGGAAACTGGCACTCAGCATTTCAACGGCGATCCTGCTTCTCTCAGTCGGCATCGCGATGGTCCGGGGGCAGGAAATCACGGCCACGATCTTGGGCACCGTTCGCGATATATCTGGCGGGACGATCTCCGGGGCGACGATTACGGTGACCAACGAGGGCACCGGAGTGAGCCGCACGGTTGTGTCTGATGCCAACGGCGATTACCTCGTAAATCTGCTCCTCGTCGGCGTTTATACCGTCAAGGTGGAGAAATCGGGATTCGTGACTTACGTGCAGAAGGGGATTCAGCTAGTCGTGAACCAGAATGCGCGCATTGACACTTCCCTAAAGCCCGGCGGCGTAGATCAATCTGTGACTGTCGAAGCCAACGCAGCGCAACTGGAGACGAGCGTGGCTACGATTGGCAAGGTGATGGAGGAGAAATCCGTCACGCAATTGCCGCTGAACGGCCGCAACTACTTGCAACTCGGCGTGCTCCAGCCTGGCGTGGCGCCGATAACCACCAACCTGTCAAAGAGCGGCTCGGCCGCCGCTGCAGATCAGGGATTCGCGGTGAATGGACTGCGAACCCAGGCAAACGTTTTTCTCGTGGACGGCGCGTTGAACAGCGACATGTTCTACACCTCGAGCAATTTGAAGCCTCCGCCGGATTCCATCCAAGAGTTCAAGATTCTCACAAATTCTTACACGCCTGAGTACTGGGGGGGCGGGTCGGTGGTTAATCTTGTCATTCGTTCTGGTACGAATCAGTTTCACGGCCAGGTATGGGAATTCCTGCGCAACGATATTTTCGATGCGCGCAATTTCTTCGCCGCGACCTCTCCGCCCCTCAAACAGAACCAGTTCGGAGGCGGCGCCGGCGGACCGATCATCATCCCTAAGATTTACAACGGGACAAACAAGACGTTCTTCTACGCCTACTACGACGGCTTCCGCAACCGGCAGGGCATCACGTCCGCTACCAATGTCCCAACTACTGCCTTGGCTGCGGGCAACTTCAATGGCGTTTCGAATCCGCCGCACATGCCGGGAACAACTACGCCGTACCCCAACAACATGGTGCCCGTGAATTCCATCAGTGCCAAGCTTCTTGCCCTCTATCCGTCGTCCCCGACCGTCTCGTTCATTTCCTCACCCAGTCATTCCGACGACCGCGATGGCTTCGGGGTGCGTGTGGATCACCACATCGGAGACCACGACACGCTCTGGGGCCACTATTTGTATGACGCCGTGCGCCAGATTCTTCCCTTTGTTCCCTTCGGCGCAGTGGTCGCTGGCTTTCCCGGAACCGCAAACAACACGCCGCAGACGATTACGCTTGGAGAAACGCATATATTCTCGCCGCGCCTGCTGAACGACCTGCACCTCTCCTTTGTCCGAACCAATTTCGCTAATCCGGTCTTTACGCGGCGCGATAGCCTCAGCAGCTTCGGGTTTCAATATGCGCCAACATTCCCGAGTTACGAAACGATTCCGTTCATGTCCGTGACAGGTTTCTCGCCGCTTGGTAATCCCCAGGGGCCTGGCATCCGGTACACCAACACATACGAACTGAGAGATGCTGTCTCTTACACAACTGGACGCCACAACGTTAAGGTTGGCCTCGACATTCGGAATACTCGCTACAACATTCTTTTTGGGTCCGGCGAGAATGGCTCGTACAGCTTCAACGGTCAGTTCACAGGGAACGCTCTGGCGGATTTCGAGATCGGGATGCCGGTTTCCTTCACGCAGAGCACCGTGGGTTTCGGTCACTTGAAGGGATGGACTTACGAGTGGTACGCGCAGGATGCCTGGCGCCTGCGTTCGAACCTGACCTTGAACATCGGCTTGCGACACACAATGGCCAGGGCATTTTCCGCCGCCGCGACGGACCTTTTCGGCGCGTTTCGTGTCGGCAAGCAGTCCACGGTCCGGCCCGATGCACCGCTAAACCTCGTCTACCAAGGCGACCCGGGCATACCTGACGGGACCGTGCCCGGAGCTTACAACAACATCGCTCCCCGCGTCGGTTTCGCGTGGGATCCCACCGGCAGCGGCAAATGGAGCATCCGCGCGGGGTTCGGAATGTTCTATGAATACATCCCCGGAATCGCGCAATTCAATTCCGAGTTTTCTTCTCCGCCGGGTTTCCCCAGCGTCACCATAAACAACCCTTCGAATTACGCGAATCCGCTTGCCGGTTCCCCGAACCCGTTCCAGAAGGGCACGATCAAGACGCCCGTTTCGTTGACCTCGCTGGCGCCCAACCTGCGGCCGCCGTATGACATCCAATGGAATCTCTCCGTCCAGCGGCAGCTCCCCGGGGACGTCTTGGTGGAGGCAGATTACATTGGCACGGCCGGCGTGGACTTGATTCGCAACCGCCAAATCAATCCCGCAGTCTTCGGCCCCGGCGCCACGACTGCAAGCACCAACGCGCGCCGCATTTACGCTCCGAACTTTGCATCCGTGAACCAGATCGAGAACAGCGCAAACTCCCATTACCACAGCTTGCAACTAAGCGCGAACAAGCGCTTCAGTCGCGGCCTCAGTTTTCTGGCATCCTACACCTGGTCGAAGGCCATCGATAACGGTTCGTATTACAACATCAGCCAGAACACGAACGCCGGCAATCTAAACAATCCTATGAACCCGTTTGATCTGCGCCCGGAGAAAGGGCCTTCCCTTTTCGATGTGCGCAATCGCTTTGTCGTCTCCGGGGTCTATGCCTTGCCATTTGGCAAGAGCCTACACGGCTTCGCGGGAGTCCTTGCAAAGGGCTGGGCGGCAAACTTCATCATCACCGTGCAGTCCGGCACGCCCTTTACTGTCCAGGAGCCCCTCGATGTTTCTCTCACCGGGGTCGGCGCGGATCGGCCGAATGTAGTCTGCAATCCGAATCGCGGTCCGCATACCGTCCAGCAGTGGTTCGATACTTCCTGCTTCCAGCGCCTGACTCTGGCGGCGAATCCAGGGCAGTTTGGCAATGAAGGGCGGGATATCTTGATCGGGCCCGCACTGAGAGACTTCGATTTCGCGATTTCGAAGGACTTTCCAATTCGCGAATCTTTCGGCCTCCAGTTCCGCTCGGAGTATTTCAACATCTTCAACCACCCGAACTTCAATTTGCCGAACCTTACCGAAGGTCCGACGCCGCCCACTGGCTCGTTCGGCTCGATTCAAAGTGCGCTGGATCCTCGCATCCTCCAGTTCGCTCTGAAGGTGCACTTCTAGTTCGCCCGTCCTGCCGGGGCCGCGAGCCACCGAAGCAATGTGAAGTGGCTCGCGGCCTCAGGGATTGCAGCGGGCGCATCTCGCGAGCGTGCGCAAGAAGAGATCCCTGCAGCCCGAGAGAGGAATTTCTTGTCAATGCCGTTGCCATGCTCAGAGGCCATGAAACAACGACAGCTGATGAAGAGACGCGACTTCTTGAGCGGCGTCGGAAAGCTGGCTCTCACCGCTTCTGCTTCACGCTGGACCCGGGCAGCGGGAGCGCCCGGTTCGCCGCAAATGACACTCGCCGCCGTTGGCGATTGTCTCGTCACGCGAGGATTCGCTCGGAAAGACCCCAAATTTCAGCCGCTTCTTTCGATTCTTCGCGGAGCCGATGTCTGTTTTGGAAACTTTGAAATGACCTTGCCGGACCCTGGAATGTACCCGGTGGCCACAGGCAGCTGCGGCGACCTCAACAACAGCGCAGAGGGACCGGTCGCAGAGGAATTGCGGTGGGCCGGATTTAACATTATGTCTGTCGCGAACAATCACTCGATGGATTACGGCGTCGAAGGAATGTTCGCGACAGCGAAGAAGATTGGCGCCGCGGGGATCTCGCATGGCGGAACCGGTCGCAACTTGGAAGAGGCCCGCGCACCGGCTTTTTTTGACTCTCCCCGCGGCCGCGCGGCCCTGGTCGCCTGTGCTTCGACAATACGTCCCGGGTCGGCGGCATCACACGGCAACGGCGAGATTCCAGGCCGTCCTGGCCTGAGCCCCCTCCGCTTCCATACGACCTATCGTGTCGAAGCCGCACAATTCGAAGCTCTCCGGAAAATCCAGCAACAATTGTTTTCCGGGGCGGCGCGAGCACTTATCGAGCCCCAAAAAACCGAGGGCATCAATTTTCTCGGCAGCCAATTCATCTCCGGCGCCCCGTCAGACACCTTGACGACTCCGCTGCCTCAAGACGTTGCGGAAATTTCCTCGAGTATCCGCCGCGCGAAAAGAAATGCCGCGCTCGTGCTCGTCAGCATTCACGCGCATGAGGCACATGGGGCACGGGAAATTCCTGCAAACTTCCTAAAGGAATTCGCCCGCGCTTGTATTGATGCGGGCGCTGACGTCTTTCTCGGTCACGGTCCGCACCTCCTCCGGGCCATCGAGTTGTACAAGCGCAAGCCAATTTTTTACAGCTTGGGGAATTTCATTTTTGAAGCGGAGAGCATGCGCCAAATTCCGCAGGAGATTTACGAGGCCTGTGGCATTGCCGGCAATGATCCTTCTGAATTTTTCGATCGAGCGATGCGTGGATTCGCCGACGGAGTGTTCTGGGAATCCGTTGTGGCAACGGCAAAGTTTGAGCGCGGAGATCTCGTGGAATTGAAACTCTACCCCGTTGACTTGCAACCGGGGCTTTCGCGTGCCGAGAGGGGAATGCCCATCCGCGCGGATGCTGAGAAGAGCCGGGCCATCCTGGAACGCCTTTCGAAACTCTCCGCTTCTTTCGGCACAACCATCGAATCGGAGGGCGAGGTCGGCGTGGTTCGGCTTTGATTAGGCTGTTGAATTTGAAATACGTTGCCTGATCGAGGCCACATAACTTATCAGACGAGAGTTTCTGAGGCCGCAACTGAATCAATTCCAAGCGGCAAGGATGTGCGTAGATGCTATCAGACGGGCAGATTCGGCAAATTCGGTCTCGGTTTCGGATCTTCGAGCAAAAAATCTACCTGAACTCCTGTTCGCAGGGTGCTCTGTCCGATGTCGTGGAGGCAAGCTTCCACGAGCACTGTGATTCTTGGCACCAGCACGGCTCCCCGTGGGATTTGTGGGTGCAGAAATACGAAGCCATTCGCGTGCAATTTGCGCGCTTCATTGGCGCCGACCCTGACGAAGTTGCCGTGATTCCCAGCGCTTCGGCCGGGATAAATGCAATTGCGAGCGCGCTTGAGTTCACTGGCCGGCGCAAAGTGGTGATGGGTGGGTTCGAATTCCCCACCATGGGCCACGTGTGGCTCGCTCAACAGCGCCGGGGCGCCCAGGTGCAGTTCTTGATCGCCCAGGCGGACCGGCTGCCAACGGAGTTGTATGCCAAGTCGATAGATCCACAAACCCTGATTGTGCCGGTCACACACGTGTGTTTCATGAACGGCTTTCGTTCTGATGTGCCTGCGATTGTGCGGCTGGCACACGCGCAGGGCGCGCTCGTACTAATGGACGACTATCAGGATTGTGGTACGCGGCCAGTGAAGGTCAAAGCCCTGGACGTCGACTTCTACGTAAGTGGCACGTTGAAATACCTGCTCGGGCCCTCAGGCGTTGCCTTTCTCTACGTGCGCAAAAGTCTGATACCATTTTTGACTCCCTCCATCAGCGGCGGGTTTGCGCAGCGGAATCCATTTGCTTTTGATGTGCTGCACTTGGATTTGTCTCCGAGTGCTCGGCGCTTCGAGGCCGGCACGCCGCCTATTCCGAACATCTATGCCGCCGCGGCGGGAATTTCCCTGCTGGAGGAAATCGGCCTCGACCACATTGAGGCGCAGATCCGCAGGCTGACCCAAGCGCTGATCCAAGGATCAAGAGAGCTGGGGATTCGCATCAAGACGCCGCCGGACAGCGTTGGGCCGCTTGTCGTGCTGCAGTCAAGCAACGTCGAAGCAGTGATTGCCCGGCTGGCCGGCCAGAATATCGTCTGCTCGGGACGCCGCGACGGCCTGAGGATTTCCTTCCATGTTCACAACACGCTGGATGACGTTCGGGAAGTCCTGAATGTACTCGGCCAGTGCTCAGACTTGATGGTACGCGAGGGTCAAATGGTTTAGCAGGTGAGGCTCATTTCGCTACTCGAAATGCTCAAGGGGCCGCATGGGATTTCCGAGGCGAATCTCTGAAGGGTTCGCTTTGAAGGAGGGGAAAGATGAAATCGCTTGGGAGAATCCTGGCCATCCTGGTTGTCCTGCTCGCGACGGCAGGAGGGGAACGGGCATGGGCCCAGTCCATTCCCCCGAGCCTCTACGACGGGATGAAATGGCGCCTCGTCGGGCCCTTTCGCGGCGGCCGCGCGGAAGCCGTCGCCGGCGTGCCTGGGGACCCGAGCGTTTATTATTTCGGCGCCGTAGCGGGGGGTGTTTGGAAAACCATCGACGGCGGCGCGACCTGGACACCCATCTTCGACCGTCAATCCGTCTCCTCCATCGGCGCGATCGCGGTCGCTCCATCGAATCCGAACGTGATCTATGTCGGCACGGGCGAGCAGTGCCTGCGAAACGATATTTCCTATGGCGACGGCCTTTACAAATCCGTCGATGGCGGCAAATCGTGGACGAATATCGGCCTGCGCGATAGCCAGCACATCGCCAAAATCCTTGTCGATGATCATGATCCCAACCTCGTCTTCGTTGCCGCACTCGGACATGCGTTCGGACCAAACGAGGAGCGTGGTGTGTTCCGCTCGGGCGACGGCGGCAAATCCTGGAAGAAAATCCTTTACGTGGATGACAAGACCGGCGCGACGGATCTTGTTTTTGATCCCAACAATCCCAACATTCTCTTCGCGGCGATGTATCAAGTCCGCCGCGCCGCCTACACGATGATCAGCGGGGGACCCGGCAGCGGGCTTTACAAATCGAGCGACGGCGGAAACACGTGGAAACACATCCAAGGGCAAGGTTTTCCTGGCGGCACTCTCGGGCGAATCGGAGTGGCGGTTTCTGGAGCGAATTCCAACCGCGTTTACGCCATGGTCGAAGCCAAGGAAAATGCCCTGTATCGCTCGGACGACGACGGCGAGACCTGGCAAATGATTAATAACGACCCCATTTGGGTGAGGCCCTGGTATCAGAACCACGTGTTCGCTGATCCACAGAACGAAGGCACCGTGTATCTCCTCGACCTGGGCGTTTTTCGCTCGACGGATGGCGGACGGCTTTTCGACTCGCTGCCCGTCCCCCATGGCGACAATCACCAACTCTGGATTGATCCGACGAATCCGAAGCGCATGATCGAGGCAGACGACGGCGGCGTCACCATCACTGTGAACGGCGGCGCAACGTGGACTCCACAGGACAACCAGCCAACGGCCCAGTTCTACCATATTGCCACCGACAACGAATTCAACTACCGCATCTATGGCGCACAACAGGACAACACAACCGTGGCCATTCGACGTCGCAGCGATGACGGC
>Ga0137393_10002936_pt1 | contig 11066 bp, 8 predicted proteins | sample 15con2h34BmetaG_FD_101396 | JGI IMG/M metagenome (GOLD analysis project Ga0137393, IMG submission 101396) | Vadose zone soil microbial communities from Angelo Coast Range Reserve, California, USA - 15con2h3.4B metaG | ecosystem: Environmental > Terrestrial > Soil > Vadose zone > Saprolite...
CGACGGGACATCGCGCGGATGCGCGGTGGTCATGACACTCGCGACGGCGTGTTGTCCTGGTCGTCGGTGCCGGGGAGGTAGACATCGTCAACCGCGACATTGACCTCGACGACCCGCAGCCCGGTCATCCGCTCCACGGACTGCTTCACGTTCCGCTGGACACTGCGGCCGAGCTCGGCGATGCCCACGCCATAATCGACGACGATGTCCAGGTCGATCGCGGCTTCGGTCTCGCCGACCTCGACACCGACGCCCTGGGCGACGTTGGGGCCCGAACTGCCGGGAATGCGCTCCCGCAGGGCGCCGAACGCCCGCGCCGAGCCGGTACCCATCGAGTGCACACCGGATACCTCCCGGCAGGCCTTGCCGGCGATCTTCTGGACGACTCCCTCCGCGACCGAGATCTGCCCGTCACCGGTCGCCAGGCGGTCCCTCGTTGCGGGGCTGGCCTGGGTGCTGGTGGTCACCGGCGTTGTGTCACTGGTCTTGGATGATGTGGGCAGGCTCATCGGGCAGGCTCCTTTGTTTTATGGGGAAGCATGGCTAGGCGGATTGCCGGGACGGCGATACCCGGCTTGTTCTTCGCAGGATCAGACACAACACAGCGGGAAACGTCGCACGCCGCCAGCAGTCACTGCCGAGACGGGCGGCAGGCGCCAGCCCACCTTCCCGCTGACCCTGCAGACTGGCCCGGGTCCCGCCCCGGCGCTTGCCTGGTCCGGGTGGACTGGGGGCTGATCGGTGGTGTCCTCCTGTGTCGAGCAGGCGGTGGTGCGCTCACTGGGAGCGCACCACCCCCCTGGTGGATGTTGCTCCGGCGGCTCTCAGCGGCCCGCGTCGCGCGGATTGACGTCGACGTCTGGCTCTTCGATCTGCTCCTTGCGGACCGTCTCGCTGACCGCCGCGTCCTCGGTGACGGTCTCGGTGGCCATGCGGACGCGCTCGACCGGGACGGCCTCCTTGGCCACCACGGGCCGCTCCGCTCGCAGGGTAACCTCGTGCTCTTCCTCGCTGATCGGCTCGCCGGACAGCGCGGCGTCGCGGTTAGCGTCGGTAATCGGCTCCCGCTCCACGCGGACTTCTTCGTGGCTAACCGGAACGGTGGTGGAGACGTTCTCGGTAACGACGTACTTGCGCAGCCGGGCACGTCCCCACTCCACAGTCTCCGTGCCGACCCGCAGCTGTTCCTCCGAGCGGGTCATCGCGTCGTCGGTGACCGGACCGGAGGTGTCCCGACCCCGAGCTCCGGCGGTGCCTTCGGCCAGCTCGCCGCCGTCGGCGTGCCCTGTCCGCCCGGTTGTCTGGCCGCTGCCGAGGTACTCGGCATAGTGCCGGTAGAGAGCTTCCTGCTCGCTGGCGTTGACCTGCCCGTCGTCGTCGATGCTCGGGGCGTCCTTGATCAGGTCCTTGGAGACAGCCAGCGTGACTTGGTCACCGTCGAACCGGGATCCGGAGATCGGCGCGAAGCTCTGTCTGGTGCCGAGCATGCCGGTGGCGACGGTAACCCACAGCGGCAGGCCGGTCCGCTCATCGAGATAGATCTGGGCGATCTTGCCGACCTTGCTGCCTTCACTGTCGACCGCGGTACGGCCGATGAACTGCTGAACGTCCTGCGGGGTGGTCATCGAATCAGTTCTCCTTCTGCGAACGGAAGATAGGCCGGCGATTGTCCGGGCGCCTTCACTCGTCGGGCATCGTCCGACGCCCGTCGTGCAGCTGACGGCCCGTGGCTGTTGCCCCCGATGCGTTGCGCGGCGGCGTCGGTCGGCGCGCCGCTTCCGGCTTACACTAGAAGCTTACACTAGAAACTTACGCTGTCCACCAACAATGCGGCCATCCTGCCGGACCGGCCGGAAACCTCGGACCGGAGGGACGCACGGTGAGGGCTGCTTCGCCGGCATCTCAGTGTGAAAACGTCAGTCCCGCACGGACCGCGAATCAGCCTGGGCGTCTGCCGAGTACGAGTGGATTGGCCTGCTTTGCGCTCCGTTATGTGCTGACCGCTTGCCAGGTCTGAGTGTGGTGCTCATATACGATCAGTCCTCGCCGCTCGAATTCGTGCAGCCATCCGCTCATCGGCCACCAGCCCCACCGCCGGTGGAAGACCGCCGCGTTGCGGATGATGTCGCGGAGGTGCTGCACGGGGGGGTCAGGGCTCGGGTGGTGCTGGTGATAGGCCCATGCGCCGCCGACCCACGTCAGGGCGATCCGGCGGCTCGCTGCGAGCTGGCCGAAGTCGGTGTCCTCGCCGCCATATCCGCTGTACTGCTCGCAGAAACCGCCGAGCTCGCGCCATAGTTTCGCGTGCACGGCGAACGACAGCGACCAGAACAACGTGTGATCGCCGCCGGGCCGTGCGCCGGTCTCGGGGGGTACGGGCCGGGCCGGATGCGGGCACCCCAGCTCGGCCAGGGAAGACAGTTGGTAGCCGGCCGCCGGAGGCGGCGGCAGGTAAGAGACTGGGCCGAACAGCACGGTGGGGCTTTGCTCACTGGCTGCGAGCTGGAGGTAGCGCTGTACCAGCAGCGCGCCCGGCACGCAGTCGACATCCAGGAATATCAGCAGGTCCGCACCGGCGCTCAGGGCGCGCCGCGCGCCGACGTTCCGGGCCTGGGCGAGAGGGAGCGGGCCGGGGGCGCAATGCATCTCGATGACATTTGGCCACGGCCTGCGGGTGTCGAGCACGTCTCGGGCAGAAGGGTCGTTCATCGACACCACGATGTGCAGGTCGGGCCGGAGCGCGCCAGCGAGTAGCCCTCGGCGCTGCAGGGCTAGATGCGCGTGCCGCCCCGCGACCAGCGTTATGACCGCGCTGCGCACCCGATGCTCCGTCCCCGCTGGCGCGCGCCGGCGGACTCGATGATCTCCGCAGCGTCATTTGCCCCCGTTCCCGGTGACCAGGCTGTCCAGCGTTCGCCGCCCAGCTCAAGGGCCGCGCGCAGCAAAGAAGGCCAGCTTGCGGCCTGCGGCCATCCGTCGGCGATGACGGCAAGGCCGGCCCGGGCCAGCGCGCGGCCGGTTGCCAGCTGCTCGCCGTGCGGCCTGGCCTGCGGCACGACGACAGCAGGCTTCCTGGCGGCGGCGACCTCGGCGATGGCGTTCATGCCGCCGTGGGTGACCACGACGTCGGCCCGGCACAGCACCGGCCAGGGGTCGTTCACCCACGGTCCGGGCCCCCCGCCGAGAATGGTCCACGTCCAATCTGGTGTGGCGGCGGCGGCTTCGCGGAGCTGGCACGCGGTCACCTCTGATCCGCCGCTACCCTGCAGCACGAGCACCGAGGGACCGCGGCCGGCAATGCCGGGCTCAGGCGCGCGCCCGTCGAAACGGGAAAAAGCACCCACAGCCCGGATCCTGGCGGCTACTGGACCTTCGTCCAGCAGGATCGCGGACAAGGACGCAGGCCACGGCGCGATAAGCGTCTCGGCGAGCGTGTGGCCGAGGCGATGCGCGGGGTCATCACGTTGTCCAGGCAGCACTATGGAGATGACCGGCACGCCCATCAGCCTGGCCAGCGCGGCCACCTCGACCGAGACATCGACGACGATGACCGAAGGCGCGGCGCGCTGGATCCATCCGGCGATCGCGGCCATCCGGTCGCGCAGGCCCGGATGCCCGAGCGGCGCCCAGTGCAGTTGTCCGCGGGCGGTGGGTTCGATCGCAGCCTCGCCGGTGTCGTCGCGCGGGAGCCTGAGCCACTCGCCGGGCCAGCCTTCCGGGCAGGCCAGCGAGGACAGCCCGGTAACGCGGTCAGTTAGCCGCGCGGCTATGCACCGCGCCATCGCCATATGCCCTCGCCCGAGATGATGGACGTAGTAGCCGATCACGCGGCGACCTCGCGGTAGAGATCCTCGTACTGATCGATCATCTGGCTCTGCGAGCAGCGTGCGGCAGCATGCGCGCGGGCCGCAGCCCGGGGCAGCCGCGCTGCCGCGAGCAGCCCAGCGGAAAGTGCCTCGACGTCGTCCGGCTTGACCAGTACGGCGCACCGGTCATCGAGCAGCTCGGGCAATGCACCGCGGGCGAATCCGCATACGGGCGTCCCGCAGGCCAGCGCCTCCGCCGCGACGAGGCAATACGGCTCGTCCCAGCGCGGGGTCACCAGGCAGGCCCTGGCCCGGCCGAGCAGCACGGCCAGCTCATCGTGGGTGAGGTGGCCGAGGTAGCGCACGCCGCCGCCGAGCAACGGCTCGACATGGGCGGCGTAGTGGTTGCGGTCAGCGATAGGGCCTACCAGATCCAGCGGCTGCCCGGCTCGGCGCGCAGCCCGGATCGCCAGGTCAGCGCCCTTCTCAGGGACCAGCCGCCCCAGCCACAGCGCGGGGCCGCCGCCCGGCGCCGCTTGTGTCGATATGACTGCTGCCTGGCCCGTGCGGCTAATAGTCGGCGCTGATCGCCACCTGGGCCTCGTTACCTCAGGAGGGGCCTGGTTATCGCAAGAGGGTGGCGAGGCAAGTTGGCTCGCCATATGAGACAGGTCGGGCAGCGCGGCGGCGGGTTACCATGCGCTATGGCCATCCCGGGCTTCAGGAGCCGGCTGTGCAGCTGCCCGCCTCGAAATCAGCTCGTGTAGCCGACCTTGGACCAGTCGACCGCCTCTCCGGCGTACCAATCTATTCCGGTTACGTTCCTACGCGTGCTCACCTGGAAGCCGGGCTGCGCGATCCAGAGCCAGGGGGCATCGTTCGCGATTATCCGGGCACAGTGCTTGTGCTCCTCGACTCGCTGGTCCCAAGTGAGTTGGGGGCGCCCTGCCTCGGCCAAGCAGGCGTCAGCCTTCGCGCTCTTGTATCCCCCCCAATTGTTGGAGCTCTTCGACTGGTAGAAGACCCCGAGCGCGTAGGCGGGGTCCGGCGTATCGGCCCCAAAGGTCTGGAAGAACATCGGCCGCTTGCCAGTGAACAGCGCTTTGGTGAACGTCGGGGGCGGGAGCGCCTCGAGCTCGAGTGTCACTCCGACGTCTGCGAAGGCGATCCGGAGCTGAGCGCCTACAGGCTCTCCGAGCGGTTCCGCGGTGCTATAGGCCAATGTCGTCTTGAACCCGTTCCCATGGCCGGCCTCCCGCAAAAGCTCGCGCGCCCGTTCGGGGTCGTAGCTGTACGGGCTCAGGTTAGGGTCGAACCCGGCGGCGTGGTCCGAGAGCGGGCCGTGGGCCGGCCCGGCGAACCCTCGGTAGACCTTCTCGAGGATCTGCGGATAGGGCGTCGCGTATGACAGGGCCTGCCGGACCCGGACGTCGTCAAGCGGCGGGTACTTCGGGTTCATGGGGCACGACGCGATGACATAGCCCTGGAAGTTCCACAGGCGCAAGTCATTGCTGTTCTCTACCCGTTGCATGTCAGTGGGCAACAAGTACTGAGCGACCTGCGCTTCTCCGGTCATCAGCATGGCGAGCCTGTTGGACGACTCCGGCACCTCCCTGAACGTGATCTGGTCGAACTCCGGAGGGAAGGGATGCTCCTTGTGGGCCACCCATACGACATGGCGCCCAGGGCTGAGGTCAGCGAGTTTGAACGGGCCGAAGCCCGCGTCGTGGTTTTTCAGCCAACGCTTCGCCCAGGGATCGCCGGAGGTCGCGTGGCTCTTCGCTAGCTTGGAGTCGGCGATCACGCGCCAGAATGTGCTCAGCGTGAGGAGCAAGTCCGGTCCCGGCTCCGCCAGCTCGATGCGGACGGTTTGCTTGTCCAGGACCTTCACATCTTCCGGCCGCTCGATCGTGGAGAGCGTGTTGTAGAAGCTCGTGATGCCGTGCAGCGCGAAGCTTCGGTCGAACGCCCACTTCACGTCCGCGGCGGTGAACTCGTTTCCCGCGTGGCTTGGCCATCCCCTTCGGAGCGAGAAGGTATAGGTCCTCCCGCCGTTGGTGACCTCCCAGCCCTCGGCCATGCGCGGTTCGGTGATCTCGTCGAAGTTCTCGGCCTGCCAAGCAAGGTCGAAGCCGCCCGGCTCGCCGGGCGCCGGAATCTGCTTCCAGCGGGTCAGACGGTCGTTCAAGTTGAAGATGTGGTCATACACCTCCTTGCCGAACACGAGCTCCCAGTCGAGACTAGGGGGGGTCGTGGGTGCCGCAACGAGCAGCTGATTAGCGGGCGCGGCTGTGCCACACGCCGCGATCACCGCTCCAGCGAACGGCGCCCCCACGCCCACCGCTGCGGCGGACTTCAGGAACGACCTGCGGGTCGTCGAACGGCGGAAAGCGCCGGCGGGTGGGCTATCGGACTCGTCCGTCATCGAGCTTGCCCGCCCAGGCATTGAGGACGATACCCATCCGGACGGGAGAGGGTTCGGCGCGCGTGGCGCTCTTCCAGACGGAAGCTGGGCGGTCTCCGACAGCGCCCCCGGCGGGGAGGACCGCCGAGACAGCCGCCGACGGCCAGATCTTCACTCTGGGGCCCCTCTCGACCGGCTAACCGTCACCCTAGCGCACCGTGCGCCGACGTCCAACGCGCCTTCCGCCGGCGACGGCGAAAGAGGAGAATGGTCTCATTCCCGACTGGGGGAGGAGCGTGCGGCCCCGGCATATCGCACCAGTAGCGTTGGTCCTCGGGGTGATCGTTGCGGCTTTCCTCGGGACCCGCCTGCTCGGCGAGCGAGACGCGCGACAAGGCTCCGATCACCGCGCCGAGGTCGCGGCTGCGCAGATCCGCGCGCGCGTCGAGCAAGGATCCTCCCTCGCCGAGAGCCTCAGCCGGTTCATGGTAAGCATCGCCGGGAGCCCGGACGCGAGCGAGGAGTTCGCGAGCACCGCATCGAGATGGCTCAGCCCGGCAGGCTTCCCCGCCGCTGCGTGGATCGAGCAGGTTCCGGCTTCTCAGCGTGCCGCCTACGAACGGCGGACCGGCAACCCCATCGTCACAATCGACCGGCAACTCAGGATCGTGCCCGTCGGTTCGCGGTCCTCGTATCTGCCGGCGACTCTCGTCTCCGGCATCCCTCCAATGGAGACGCCCGGGATTGATCTCGGCGGCGAATCGGGCGTGGCTGCGGCGGTGACCCGTGCGAGCGCGCTTGATGAAGTACGCGCAACCCCTCTCACCATCCTACGAGACGGCGAGGAGGGGCTCTTTCTCATCAGGTTCGCTCCCAGCCTCACCGGGGGGGTCGTCAGGCCGGCGTTCGTGGTGTTGTTCGTGTCGGAACCCTCGTTGCGCGCAGCGGTTACAGACACGGCGCCCGTGCGGCTCGCCGTCGGCGGCACCTCCGCTGGAGGTCTTGGGGGAACGGCAGCCGCGCGCAACACGTTCACCGAAGCCGGACAGCGATTCGACGTCGCCGGGCCGCTGGAACCGGTCTCCGGCGCCGCGGTGGTCCTGCCTTGGATCATCCTCGCCGCCGGCCTCGTCCTCGCCGCCCTCGCCGGCGCGCTCGGCGTCAACGCGGCGCGGCGAGCCAAGGCGAAGGCCGAGGTTGACCGCCTGTTCACGCTCTCTCCTGACCTGATCACGGTGGCGGGATTCGACGGTTTTTGGAAGCGTGTCAATCCGGCCTTCGAGACGCGCCTCGGTTACACCGAGCGCGAGGCGCTTGCGCGACCGTACCTGGAGTTCGTCCACCCGGACGACCGCGAGCAGACCGAGGCACAGGCACTCCGCCTCGCCGAAGGGAAGACGATCCTTGCATTCGAGAACCGGCTCGTCTGCAAGGACGGCTCGTACAGGTGGATCGAGTGGACGGCGACGCCCGTCCCGGGGGAAGGCGTGCTCTACGGGGTTGGGCGCGACGTGACGGAGCGCCGGCAGGCCGAAAGCGAGCTGAGACGGCTTGCGCGCGAGCAGGCGGCGAGGCGGCGTGTGGCGACGCTCGTCGCGACGGGCGTGTCGCCGGCGGAGGTCTTCTCGGCTGTCGCGGAGGAGGTGGAGCGGCTTCTCGACGCCCAGGCCACAGCGATCGGGCGGCTCGACCCTGATGGGGCGATAGCCATCGTTGCCAGCAGCGGGACCGCGAGAGACGAACTGCCGGTGGGCAGTCGTTTGAAGCTCGAGTCGGAGTTGGCATTGACCACGGTGGTACGAACCGGCCGGTCAGCTCGCGGCGACGGCTACGGCCGCGCGTCGGAGTCCGTCAACCGCAGGGCGGAACGGTTGGGGATTCGTGGCACCGTGGCGGTCCCGATTATGGTCGAGGGGTCTCTCTGGGGGTCGATTGCCGCCGGGACAGACCGCGAGCAGTTCCCGGCCGGCGCGGAGCAGCGCATGGCGGAGTTCACGGACCTGGTCGCCACCGCGATCGCGAATGCGGATAGCAGGTCGCAGCTGGCCGCCTCGCGCAGGCGGATCGTCGCGGCGGCGGACGAGGCTCGCCGGCAGATCGAGCGAAACCTCCACGACGGCACGCAGCAGCGGCTGGTTTCGCTCGGACTGGCGGTGCGCGCCGCGGAGGCGGATGTCTCTCCCGACCGGAACCACCTGCGAGTCGAGTTGTCCCGGATCGCGACCGGGCTGATGGATGCGGTCGCAGAGCTGCGCGAGATCTCGCGCGGGATCCACCCGGCGATTCTTTCCAGGGCCGGTCTCGGCCCGGCGTTGCGAACGCTCGCGCGCCGCTCGACGATCCCCGTCGATCTCGACGTCAGGACGGACACGCGCCTCCCGGAGCCGATCGAGGTCGCGGCGTATTTTGTTGCGTCGGAGGCCTTGGCCAACGCAGCGAAGCATGCCCAGGCGTCGCACCTGGAGGTTTCGCTCGCAACGCGCAACGGCAGCCTGGTGCTGTCGATCCGCGACGACGGCATCGGCGGAGCGGATCCCGGTCACGGCTCGGGACTCGTCGGCATGCAAGATCGCGTCGAGGCGCTCGGCGGGAAGATCAGGATCGATAGCCCGCAGGGCGGCGGAACGTCGCTCGTCGTCACGCTTCCGCTCGAGCCGACGGGATAGGAACAGGCAGCGGGACCAAGTAGCGGTGACGCGGGGCGTGTCGGCCGGGTCAAGCGCGAGCGCAAACGCCGGTGGCGCTTGCTTGGCCGTTCGGCAAACGGCTCGGCCGAGGCTGGCGGCAGGAGGTTGGCCTGGCCAATGGTTCCGAGATCAGTGGCGTGAGCATCGCATCGAGTAAGTCCGCCAGAGCTTGCGAATCGGAGGGACGGCCGAGGCTGCACAAGCGCGTTCTCGACCTGCGGCTTGGGCGGCTGCAGGATCGCATCCCGGCCAGGCGGCCTCTAGGCGGAGAAGGCCTCGCCGAGATCTGCCCTATCAAGGCTGATCGCGTGACTCGAGCAGAACTGGGACCTCTGTAGTCGGCTCGATCGTGCCGCCAACAGCAAGTGAGCAGCATATATTCGGCAGGGCGGGGCGAAGAGGGCGCTCTCAGGGATCTGGGACGCCGAGGGCTGTCTGGCCGCTACCAGGCGACGCCTGACCCAGCCAATGGGACAATTGGTTCATGGCAGATGCTGACCTGAACCGTTCCCCGGTGGTGGCGCTCGTGACCGGCGGGAATCAGGGGCTTGGGCTGTCCCTGGTCAGGGGCCTTGCCCGGCAGCTGGGCGAGAACGGCGTTGTCTACCTCGCCGCTCGCGACGTAGGCCGTGGCCAGCAGGCGGTCGACCAGCTCAACGCCGAAGGCCTTCAACCGGTGCCGCAGCAACTGGACGTCCGGGATGACGCTCAGGTGAACGCGGCCGCGGACCTGCTCCGCGAGCGGCACGGCGGAGCGGACATCGTGATCTCCAACGCGGCCGCCCGGCTCGACCCGGAGCATTCCGATGCCGAGGACGTCCGGGCGTTCATCGACACGAACAATCACGGCACGCACCGCATGATCAGGGCGTTCGGCCCGCTGCTGCGTGACGGCGGGCGGTTCGTGGTGGTGGCCAGTTCGTTCGGCTCGGTTCGCCACCTGCCTGAGCACCTGCACGGCCAGTTCGACACCGACCATCAGTCGCTGGAGGACCTGGAAGCGGTGATGGACGACTACGCGAGCCTGGTCGAGGCCGGCGCGGCCGCCAAAGCGGGCTGGCCGGCCTGGATCAACATCGCGTCCAAGGTCGGCCAGGTCGCCGCGATCAGGATCATGGCCAGGATGTACCGCGAGAAGGCCGCCAGGCGCGGCATCCTCATCAACGCGGCCTGCCCCGGCCTGATCGATACCGACGCGTCCCGGCCCTGGTTCGCCGACATGTCGCAGGCGCAGTCGCCCGACGAGGCGGCCGTGGACGTGCTCTGGCTGGCCACCTTGCCCGCCGGCAGCACCGAACCCTACGGCGAGCTCGTCCAGCACCGGATCGTGCTGCCGTTCCGCGGCACCCCGCTCACCCCGCAGAACCGTACCGACGCCTAGGCGAAGAAACCTAGAACTCGGCGAACACGCCCTCACGGCGGTCGTAGTCGTACCGGTAGATCTCGCGCCCGTTCAGGTAAGCCCGCTCCGCCCGGCTCATCACGTCCAGCGGGTCGCCGGACCAGATCACCACGTCGGCATCCTTGCCGACGGCGAGCGATCCGATCCGGTCGGCGCAGCCGATGATCCTGGCTGGGTGGATCGTCACCGCGCGCAGCGCGGTCACCGGGTCCAGGCCTTCCTTGACCGCCAGCGTGGCCTGGTGGATGAGGAAGTGGATCGGCACCACCGGGTGGTCGGTGGTGATCGCGATCGTCACCCCGGCCGCCGCGAGTCGGCCCGGGTTGGCCAGCGACCGGTTGCGCAGCTCCACCTTGGACCGGCTGGTGAACAGCGGCCCGATGATCACCGGGATCGACGCAGCCGCGATCTGGTCGGCCAGCAGGTGCGCCTCGGTACCGTGATCGATCACCAGGTCATAGCCGAACTCCCTGGCCATCCGCATCGCGGTCGCGATATCGTCCGCGCGGTGGCAGTGCTGCCGCCACGGGATCTCCCGGCGCAACACCCGGCTGAGCGCCTCGAGCTTGAGGTCGCGATCGACCACGGTCCGTTCGGAAGAAGAGTCCGCCGAAGAGGCCGAGGCGGCCAGCTTGGCCTGGTAGTTCTGCGCGGCCACGAGCGCGCCGCGGATCACCGCGGCGGTGCCCAGCCTGGTCGACGGGGTCTCGTTTCGCTCGCCGTAGACGCGCTTGGGATTCTCGCCGAGCGCGGACTTCAGCCCGGCC
>Ga0137393_10002937_pt1 | contig 11065 bp, 12 predicted proteins | sample 15con2h34BmetaG_FD_101396 | JGI IMG/M metagenome (GOLD analysis project Ga0137393, IMG submission 101396) | Vadose zone soil microbial communities from Angelo Coast Range Reserve, California, USA - 15con2h3.4B metaG | ecosystem: Environmental > Terrestrial > Soil > Vadose zone > Saprolite...
GTTCACTAGTGGACTCCACGAGTTCACTAGTGGACTCCACGAGACTCACTCACGAGGTCACCGAACCTGGGGGCCTTAATTCGGCTTCGCTCCGTGCCAGATAGACACCAACACTTTCAGCCTCTCCCTCTTCAAGCCTTCGCGGCGATGTTGGTCACGGTCGCTGGCTTCTTGTCGCCCATCACGCAGTTGCCCTGGAAGATGGCTCCCTCTTCGATGATCAGCGCCGGCGTTTCGATGTCGCTGTAGACCTTGCCGTTCCGGTGGATCTCCACCCGCTGGGCGGCGATGATCTTGCCGACGATCGTTCCGCTGATGGCGATCCGGCCGACATGGACGTCGCCCTCGATGTGCGCGCTCTCGCCGACGATCAGCTCGTTCTTCGACATGATCTTGCCGTTGAAACGGCCGTCGATGCGCATCGTGTCTTCGAACTCCAGCTCACCGCGAAACGATGAGCCACGATCGAGAAAGCCATTCAGTTCACCGCTCTTGTTCTTCATCTCTGCTCCCATGCCTTTCTCCTGGCGGCCGTGAACGAGTACGAACACGATCGCGGCGATGATAACCGCTGCCGCAACCGCGATGAGCGTTCCGCTAACGGCGTCTCCCCATCAGTTCGTCGACGACACGAATCAATTCCTCTTCGCTGCCATACCGGATGTGGATCACGCCGCCGCGCCGCCTGCGGTCGATCTCCACTTTTGTGCGCAAAGTCCTTTGGAGCTTGTCTTCCGCGTCGCGCGTGAAGACGTCTTTTTCCTTCTCTTTCTTCTCCGTCGTCTTGGGCGAGCTCTCGGAGGCGAGCATTTCCGTCTGCCGGACGTTGAGGTTCTTCCGGACGACGCGGTCCGCTAACTGCTCCTGCTTCTTCGGCGATTCGATCGCCAGCAGGGCGCGCGCGTGCCCCATCGAGAGCTGTCCGGAAGCGAGTAACTTCTTCACCGGATCGGGCAGCTTGAGAAGACGCAGGAAGTTGGCGACGGTCGAGCGTTCCTTCCCCACCCGTTTGGAGATCTCCTCCTGGGTGAGCTGGAAGTCGTCATGAAGCTGGTGGTAGGCGAGCGCCTCTTCGATCGGGTTCAGGTCTTCGCGCTGGATGTTCTCGATCAGTGCGATCTGCAGGGCGTCGCCTTCCTGCATCATCTCTTTGATGAGGGCGGGAACGGTGGTCAGCCCGGCCTTCTGTGCGGCGCGGAAACGACGCTCGCCGGCGATGAGCTTGTACTTGTCGCCGGCGCGCGTGACGACGAGCGGCTGCACGATCCCATGCTCGCGAACGCTGCGCGCCAACTCTTCGATCGATGCCTCGTTGAAGGTCTTGCGCGGCTGGTAGGGATTCGGCTGGATCTGCGAGATGGGGATCTCGGCGAGACCGGGAGTGGCACGAGCTTCGGGTGCTTCCGTCCGCTGCGGAATGAGAGCGCCGAGACCACGTCCGAGCACTTTCTTGTGGTTCATCAGATCACGTTCTCCGCGCGCTGAATGAATTCCCTGGCCAGACTTACGTACGCTTCGCTTCCACGCGAACGGATGTCGTAAAGAATAATCGGTTTACCGAACGACGGCGCTTCGCTGAGACGGATGTTCCGGGGGATGACCGTCTTGTAGACTTTTTCGCCGAAGTGGTTGCGCACCTCTTCGGCCACCTGGCGCGCAAGATTGACCCGCTCGTCGTACATCGTCAGGACGATCCCTTCGATCTCCAGTTCGGCGTTGACGGCACCGCGGACGCGGTCGATGGTGGCCAGCAGTTGCGAGACGCCTTCGAGCGCGAAGTACTCGGCTTGAAGCGGGACGAGGACGGAGTTGGCCGCGGTCAGGCCGTTGACGGTCAACAGCCCGAGGGACGGCGGCGAGTCGATCAGGATGTAGTCGTAGTCGGCGGCGATCGGTTCGAGGACCCGTTTGAGGTAGTACTCGCGCCCTATGGCATCGCGCAGCTCGACCTCGGCGCCGACAAGATCGGTCGATGACGGCGCCAGATACAGCGTCGGGATCTCGGTCGGCCGGATGATCTCCCGGAGCGGCATGTTCTCGATGAGCACGTCGTACATCGACGGATCGGCCTCGGTTACACCGATGCCCGAGCTGGCATTCGACTGAGGATCGAGATCGACTAGCAGGACGCGCCGCTCGCAGGCGGCGACGGAAGCGCCGAGGTTGATCGCGGTCGTCGTCTTGCCGACACCGCCCTTTTGATTCGCCAGAGCGACGATCTTCGTCATCCGTTTGACTGTTCCACGTGGAACGCGAGAGTCACGAGGTAATTCGAGGTTCCGCGGGGAAGCGGAAAGGCTTCTCCCGCTTCAAAACCAGCGATCGAAGCGACTGCCGGCGAGCTTTGGAAGAGTGCGATGCGCCCGCCCGGCTCCATCCACGCCGTCAGCGACGGTACCCATTCTTCGGGAGCTCCGACGGCACGCGATGTAACCAGGGAAAAGCGAACGTCAGGTGGGAACCGGGTCACGGCGCGCGCCAATCTATCACCGTAAACTACTGCGTTCAATTCGCACGCACGGACGATGTGTTTCAGAAAGGCCCACTTTTTCATGTCCGCTTCGACGAGGTGAAACCGGGCTTCGGGCGAAACGATGGCCATCGGAATGGCCGGGAGTCCTCCCCCGCTGCCGAAGTCGAGCACGTTGCCGCGCGGCTCGAGAAGGCCTGCCGCGGTGATGGCCTCGGCAACATGATCATCGAGATTCGTCTTCGCTTCGGGCCCGACGAGGTTGATCCGCTCGTTCCAGCGAAGGAGCTCTCGCTTGTACGTCTCGAGCCGCGCGTTCATGCCGTCTGCGCGACGCCGCGCCGGAGATGCATCCGTACGATCGAGATCGCCGCCGGTGTCACGCCAGGGATGCGGCTGGCCTGCCCCAGCGAGACGGGACGGACGAAGCTCAGCTTCTCGACCATCTCACGGGAGAGTCCGGGAAGGCGGTACGACATCTCCGCAGGGATCCGCATCCCTTCCTCATCCGCCTGCCGTGACGCTTCGCGCTGCTGACGTTCGATGTAGCCGGCGTAGCGAAGCTGACTGACGACGCCGTCCGATTCCTCGCCGCTCAATGCTCGAAAGGCGTCCGCGACATCGGGCAGGACGGCTTCGCAGACGTCGGTGAAGCGCCGTAGATCGAAGTCGGCGCGCTGCATCAGCCGGGCGATGGTCGCTTTCTCATTGAGCGACACATTCGCGGCGCCGAGCCAGATCAGGGTCTCGCGGTCCGGCGTCACGCTGGCCGATTCGGCGGCGTCCCTGGCCCGCTGCATGCGCGCGACGCGGGCCTCGACGCGCCGCTTTCTCTCTTCATCGAGAATACCGAGCCGTGCAGCGATCGGCGAAAGGCGCTCGTAAACCGAGTCGCAGCCGAGCAGGAGGCGGTGCTCCGCGCGTGAGGTAAACATCCGGTACGGCTCTTCGGTGCCTTGCGTGACGAGGTCATCGATCATCACCGCGGCGTAGGCCTGATCGCGCCGGAGAATGACCGGCTCGTCGCCGCGGATCGTCTGCAGCGCGTTGATCCCGGCCAGCAGTCCCTGCGCGGCGGCCTCTTCGTAACCGGAGGTGCCGTTGATCTGACCGGCCAGGAAGAGGCCGTCGATGCCGCGAGCCTGCAGCGTCGGATCGAGCTGCTCGGGATTGCTGAAATCGTATTCGACCGCGTATCCGTAACGGGCGATGACCGCGTTTTCGAAACCCGGAAGCGAGCGGACCACGGCGTCCTGAACGTCAGGAGGCAATGAGGTCGAGATGCCGTTGAGGTAGAGCCACGGGTGCTCGAGGCCCTCCGGTTCGACGAAAACCTGATGGCGCTCCTTTTCCGCGAATCGGACGACCTTGTCTTCGATCGACGGGCAATAGCGCGGGCCGGTGGCGTGGATCTGTCCGGAGTACATCGGCGCACGATGCAGATTGGCGCGGATCAGTTCATGGGCAAAGGCGCCCGTGTACGTGAGATGACAGAGAACCTGCGGCAGGGCGAGCTGGTCGGTGAGAATGGAGAACGGCCGCGGTTCCGTATCGCCGGGTGCTTCTTCCAGTTTGGAGAAGTCGACGGAGGTCCGGTCGACGCGCGGCGGCGTTCCCGTCTTCAGCCGGCCTAGCTTCAGGCCGAGGTTGCGGAGGGAGTCCGAAAGCGTTTCCGCGGCCGGCTCGCCGAAACGGCCGCCGACGGTCTTCTGCTCTCCGGAGTGCATCAACGCGAGAAGAAACGTGCCGGTGGTGACGATTACGGTGCGCGCACCAAGGCGCGTGCCGTCTTTCATCACCACTCCTCGAACGGCCGCGCCTTCGCGCAGAAGCGAGGAGACGGAGCCCTCGACGATCGTTACATTCGGCTCCTCCTCAAGGATCGTCCGGACTGCCGCGGCGTAAAGATCGCGGTCACATTGGGCGCGGGGACCCTGGACGGCGGGACCCTTGGATCGGTTCAGCAGCTTGAACTGGATGCCGGCGCGGTCTGTAGCCTCCCCCATCAAGCCACCGAGGGCGTCGATTTCCTTAACCAGATTCCCTTTGGCGAGCCCGCCGATCGCTGGATTGCACGACATGCGGCCGATCGCGTCCCGCAGCATCGTCACCAGCGCTACGCGCACACCGCCGCGCGCGCAGACGCGAGCCGCCTCCGCGCCAGCGTGGCCCCCGCCGATGACAATGACATCGAACATGTTTCACGTGGAACAGAGACGTGAGAGCACTCACTTCCCGATGCAGAACTTCGAGAAGATCTCCGTGAACACTTCGTCGCGCGTGATGGCACCGGTAAGCAGGCCGAGGGCGGTCGAGGCTCGATGAAGATCGACCAGGACGATCTGTTCCTCGAGTCCGGCATCGAGTGCGCCGAGCGCCGTAGTGAGCGCTTCCCCGCAGCCGAGCACGGCTTGCCGCTGCCGCTCGTTGACCAGGCTGCCTTCCGGCGCGGCGAACTCATCGCGCACCAGTGCGTCGAGCCGGCCCAACAGTTCATCGATGCCGCGCTCGGCCGTAACGCTGATACCGAGCTCACCAGCGGGTGCTTGAGCCAAGTCAGTCTTGGTGTAAATAATAATTGCGTCCGGGAAAGCGGGGTGCTCGTCATCATTGGTTAACCCCACCGTCGCATCGACGAGATAGAGGATGATGTCCGCGTTTCCGGCTGCCTCGCGCGCACGCGCGACGCCGATCTCCTCCACGAGATCGCCGCTGCTTCGAAGTCCGGCGGTATCGGCGATCGTCACTGGCAGCCCGCCGATCTCAATCGTCTCGCGGACGATGTCCCGCGTCGTCCCCGGAATCGGTGTGACGATGGCCCGGTCGCTGCCGACGAGCCGGTTGAGCAGCGTCGACTTGCCGGCGTTCGGACGTCCGAGGATCACTGCCGTAAGGCCGGATGTTGTGGCCTTGCCGCGGCGATACGTTTCCGCGAGCGCATTCGTATCGGCAATCGCCCCTTCGATCTGCAGACGCGCGTCGGCGCGGGTGATGAACTCATAACCCTCTTCCGAGAAGTCGAGCGCGGCCTCGAGACGGGAGATCACGTGAAGCAGCGATTCACGAATGGCCATGGCGCGGCGGCTCAATTCTCCTTGCAGATTTCCAAGCGAGAGCTTCGCCTGCAGCGCCGTGCGCGAGTTGATCAGATCGGCGATCGACTCGGCCTGCACGAGGTCGAGCTTTCCGTTCAGCACGGCCCGCTCCGTAAACTCGCCCGGCTCGGCCAACCGGGCGCCCAACTCCACCACCGCAGCGATGACCCGCTCAACCAGGAGCGGACTGCCATGCAGTGTGAGCTCGACCAGATCGTTGCCGGTGAATGAGTACGGCGACGCGTAGCGGACGGCAATACATTCATCGAGCACGACGCCGTTATGCATCAACCGAGCGAGCGTCGCGATGCGAGCGTCCGGGGCGCTGCCTCCAAGCGTTGTCAGAATCAGAGCGCTCCGGGGTCCATCGATACGGACGATGGCGAGCGCTCCCCTGCCGAGGGGGGTGGCGGGAGCGACGATGGTGTCGAGTTCTGGTTGCCCGGTAACCACACGAAAACTACTCCGCCGAGTCGCCTCGCATGACGATGGCCACGCGTTTGTAGAAGCCGTCGCCGCGCGACTCCGTGGTCACGTCCGCGTCTTCCTGCAGCGCGAGGTGAACGAGGCGGCGCTCGATCGGGGTCATGGCCGGCAGGAGCTGCTCGCGGCCGGTGTCGCGGACGCGGTCGGCCAGCTCGCGGGCCTTCTCGGCGAGTTGCTCGGCGCGGCGCTCCTTGAAGGCCTCGCAATTCAGCTCGATCTCCTTCTCAACCTTGCGGCCGACGAGAGCCTTGTTGCCGAGAACCTGAATGGCGTCGAGAAGCTCGCCGTGCTGCTCGGTCAGCAGCCGGGCATCGCCTCCGAACAGGCGCACGATGATCTGCGTCTCGTTCTCCTCGGTGCGGATCTCGAGTTGCAGCTTCGCCAGCTCGATCACCTGCGCATACCAGGCGCGCACGACGCCGGCCTGCTCCGACTCCGGGCCCTGTTCGGGGATCTCGCCGGCGAAGCGCTCGAAGTCGCCGGTCTGAAAGTCGTCCTCGTGTTCCCGCCGCGATCCGCGCGCGCGATTGCCGCCGGCCGAACGCCCGCCACGATCGCGGCCATCTCCACGTCCGCGGCCGCGGTCTCCGCGTCCACGCCCTCCACCGCCGGCATTCCGCGCCGGTCTTCCCGGAATGGACGCCGCCGCCGGCGGCGCCGGTTGAGCCACCGCGGCTTCATTGACTTCGGCTTCGACGACGATGCGTTTGAAGCCGCCGAGAAAACCTCGTTTTTCGAGGACGACGTGATACGTCAATTGAACGCGCTCGACGCCGAACGCTTCCGACGCCATCGTTAATGCTTCGTCGAGATTCTTACCTTCGAATCGTTGAGCCATGGTCCGGTCCGCACGATCACCCCGGCTGCGGGTCCGACGGGTGATCCTTCCAAAATTTGTTCATGATGAGCTGCTGTGCAATCGTCAGGACATTCTGCATCAGCCAGTAAAGCACGACGCCGGTCGGGAACTCCTTGAAAATCCATCCCATCACCAGCGGCATGATCAGGAACATCCGCTTCTGGGCCGGATCCGCCGTCGACGGCGTGATGGCCTGCTGGATGAACATCGTAATCGTCATCAGCGCCGGCGTGATGTAGTACGGATCCTTCATCGACAGATCCTGGATCCACAGCATGAACGGCGCGCCGCGCAGCTCGATGGCGTGCGTGAGCAAACCGTAGAAGCCCCAGAGGATCGGAATCTGCAGGACGAACGGGAGACAGCCGCCGGCTGGATTGATTCCTTCCACCTGATACAGCTTCATCATCTCGGCGTTCATCTTCTGCCGCTGCTCGGGATCGGTCTTGGCCTTCTTGTAGCGAGCCTTGATCGACTCCATCTTCGGCTGCAGCTTCTGCATCTTCTTCATCGAGACGATCCACTTGTGCTGCAGCGGATAGAGCACGACCTTGATGATGATCGTCAGGACGATGATGGCGAAACCGTAGTTTTTCGTGAAGCGGTTCAGCCAGAGAAGAGCCGCCAGGAAGAAACGGGCGATGATGCCGAAGTAGCCCAACTGCAGCGTTTTCTCGAAGCCGTAGCGGTCGACGACCTTGGCCTCTTTCGGTCCGAAATACGCGGCTCCGGAAACGACACCATCGGGTGCGGCATTGACGGCGGCGTACAGCTCGCGGCGTTTTTCGTTGTTGCCGCCGGCTGGGACGTCAATCGCTCTGAGGATCGCTCCGGATGACTTTTCCGGGCGCAGAACGGTGAGGAAGTAATTGTCCTCGACACCGACGTACTGCACCGAGGGGAAGATGCTGAGTGTGTCAGCCTTCTCGCGCCGAATGACCTTCAGGCTGTCGTCGTTCTGCATGACGCCATTGCCGGTGATGATGAACTGGTTGTCCTTCTCGTCAGGTCCGAGCGTCCGGATTCCCGGACCGATGGCAACGCGGTACCCGATCGGCGGTGTTACGGAAACCGCGAAGTTGAAGAGGTACTCGCCGTTGAAGCGAAAGCTCTTCGTGACGGCGTGGACGCCGTCGGACCAGCGGTACTCGATGACGTGCGATCCCTTCTCTTCGAATTCGCGGACTGTGTAGAGCGCGTTATTCGCGGCGCGTGTAAATTTCGGGTCGGTGGCCTCGATGGCGAAGGGGAAGTCGGTACGGTTTGGCTCGCGGTCTTTGACCAGCTCGACTTTGCTCTGATCCGTCTTCGAGCTCGGCTTGGCCTTGTAATTCGTGAGTTGGAACGAAACCAACTCCGCCCCGCGGTTCGAGAACTTCGCAGCGAAGTCGTCGGTAATGACCTTCGTGATCGTTTGCGCGGATGCCGCGATCGGCTCGGCGGCAGGAACAGCGGCAGGCGGCTCGATCGCCGGCGTTGTCGACGTTGTCGACGTTGGAGGGGCAGCCGGAACGGAAGCCGTCGTCGAGGTGGTCGCGGTTACCGCCGGCTTCTCCGGCACCGGCTTTTTCATCAGATCGGGAAAGAGCTTCGGAGCGACCGCCGCCCAAAGCCAGAGGAACCCGATCGAGATCAGTACTGCGACAAAGATTCGTTTTTCCATCTCAAGGGACCGGGTCCCAACCTCCAGGATTGAACGGGTGGCAGCGTGCGAGCCGGCGCAGGCCGAGCCAGACTCCGCGCAGTGTGCCGTGCTTTTCGATCGCCTGCATCATGTAAATCGAGCAGGTGGGATCGAAGCGGCACATCGGCGGCAGCAATGGCGAGAGAAATCGCTTGTAAAAACGGAGCGGAACGAGAGAGATCGAACGCATGACTCATCGGGAACTGGCGCTCTCTGATACGACGCGCTTCAACGCGCGTTGCAGGTCGAAACGATAGTCGGGCCATGCAGCCTGTGCGGCGTTCGGCTTGATGTTCACGACGACGTCGATGGCATGGCTGTCGAGGCCGAGCGGCTCACGCTGCCGGCGATAGATCTCCCGAGTCCACCGTTTGAGCCGGTTGCGCACGTTGGCTTTGCCACTTTTCTTGGTCGCGGTGATGCCGACCCGCGAGTACGGCAAGCCGTTGGCGGCAAAAAAGAGAACGCTGTAGCGGGAGAAGAGTTTACGGCCGGCCTCGTAGACGCGAAGGAACTCGCGACGTTTTGCCAATCGTTTCTCTTTCGGCAGAGCCTCGGAGCTGGCGGAAAGTCCGCCGGCATCGGCTGACAAAGGACTAGACCGCCAGGCGCTTGCGGCCCTTACGGCGGCGGCGCGAAAGCACCGCCTGCCCGTCTTTGGTCCGCATCCGGACCAGAAAACCGTGCGTGCGCTTGCGGCGGCGGTTGTTCGGCTGAAATGTACGCTTCATGTTTTCCTTAACCTTCTGAAAAGAAAGCGGGGAGTATAGCGGCGGGTCGGAGGGTCGTCAAACCAAGCCAGCGACCGGGCGGAACGTGGGGTGGTAGTGGGCTATTCCGCGGTCTCGCGGTCCCACCCCTCGGAAACGCGCAACCGCGAAACTGCGAGACCCAGTGGTCAGCCGCTTCACGGCCGTGTGCTATATTCGCCTCCCCTTTTTCAGGTCGGGATTTTCCGCAGTTGTGGAAAAGCTGTGGATTTTCAGAAAGATAGACCCCGACCCGGCAGTGAATCTGCGACGATGAATCTATGGAAGCAAGTCCTCGATCGGCTCGAGCAAACCATTGACACGGCTCAGTATGAAACGTGGTTTGTCCCCACCCGTTTCCTCGCCCAGAAGGGCGACACGATCGATGTGAGTGTGCCGTCGCAGCGTTTCGTCAGCGAGATCCGTCAGAACTACGCCCAGCAGATCCGCGCCATCCTCGACGAGCTTTCGACCGATCATCTCAACCTTCACCTCGTTGCCGATACCGAGACCGGCGGGGATGTGGTCCTCCCCTCGGGGCCACCGTCGGCCGTCGATCTGCCCACTTCCATCTTCAATCCCGGATACCGGTTCGAGACCTTCGTCGTTGGCAAGTCGAACGAGCTGGCGTTTGCCGCATCGAAATCAATCGCGGCAAACCCCGCCGGCTCGTTCAATCCGCTGTTCATCTATGGTGGTGCGGGTCTCGGCAAGACGCATCTGATCCAGGCAATCGGACAGCAGCTTCGAGACAACAGGGCCGGCGCAAAGGTCGTCTATATGTCAGCGGACGCCTTCATCAACGAGCTCATCACCTCGATCCGTTACGACCGGATGCAGCTTTTTCGCGACCGCTACCGCAAGGTCGACGCCCTCCTTCTCGACGACGTCCAATTTCTGGCAGGCAAGGAACGCACGCAGGAAGAGTTCTTTCACACGTTCAACGCCCTGTACGAGGCGCAGAAGCAGATCGTCTTCACTTCCGACGCACCACCGAAAGAGATCCCGACACTCGAGGAACGGCTCCGCTCCCGTTTCGAGTGGGGACTCATCGCCGACATCCAGCCACCCGACCTCGAGACCAAGGTAGCCATCCTCCGCAAGAAGGCCGAGGAGAAAAAGGTCAATCTCCCGCACGACGCCGCGCTCTTCGTCGCCGAGCGCGTACGGACGAACATCCGTGAGTTGGAAGGTCTGCTGAACCGCGTCGTCGTCTACGCGTCCATGGCCGGGAAGGAGCTTTCTCTCGAGCTGACGAAGGAAGCGCTCAAAGAACTGCTGTCGAAAGACAACAAGCCGGTCACACCGCCGGAGATCGTGCGCGTCGTCGCCGCGCATTACGGCACCACTGTGACCAATCTCAAATCCAAATCGAACGCCCAGACCATCGCCTTCCCGCGGCAGGTGGCCATGTACATGTGCAAGCATCTGACGGATCTTTCGTACCCGGAGATCGGCCGCATCTTCAACAACAAGCACCACTCCACGGTGATGTACTCGGTCGAAAAGATCGACGAGAAGATGCAGAACGACCCTCAGTTTGCGCGGGTGCTCGAAGGGCTGATGAAGCAGTTCCGATGATGTGGTCTCGGGTCTCGTGGTTGCGCAGTCTGACGGTGCGTTCGCCACGCCACCCACGAACTTCGAGACCGCGCGACCGCTTTCCACAGCCTTTGCGGAAAGATCCGACGAAAGCCTGCGGACAAAACCGTTCTCGTTTCA